>Ga0172376_10000229_pt1 | contig 72164 bp, 73 predicted proteins | sample Lak35m_FD_121114 | JGI IMG/M metagenome (GOLD analysis project Ga0172376, IMG submission 121114) | Freshwater microbial communities from Kabuno Bay, South-Kivu, Congo - kab_092012_35m | ecosystem: Environmental > Aquatic > Freshwater > Lake | place: Democratic Republic of the Congo: South-Kivu... | reverse complement strand
AGCGTGGTCTCGGCCAGGACGCGCAGGAAATCCCCGTCATCGCTCTTCTGGATAGCGGACAGGAGTTGGGGCAGAGTGTCGTCGGTCATCGGATTCGATCCTCAGTTGGGGTTACGTCTTGCAACGCCACCCTACCGGGATTCTCCGATGACCACCCCTCCCGCAGACCGCGCCCCTGGCGCGCGCTGACTCTTGCGGTCCGCGCGCCCGAAGCGCTCCGTCAGTGAATTTACACCACGTGCATGGACGCTACCCAATTGCTCCGGGTTGACCCATACCTTGGAACGCTCGCGCGGGATTTCAGTGTGACCCCTGCGCAACCCAACCCCCGGGAATATCTGAAAGGATTGCGCTAAGCGCCCCTTCCATCACGGGCGCGACGGAGAAGTCGTGCGCGCTTGCCATGCTGTCTGCAACCTCAGGTATGCGGGCGAAGCAACCTCTGTCGTTCGGCTCGCCTAAAGCCGCTCATCAACAATCTTGAAAGGCCGGCACGTTGTCTTTCTGGCCACTTTGTAGCAATCAACCAGCACCCGGCTGCCGATCGGAAGATCTACAGGGCGAGAAAGATCTTGCTTGATTCCATCGTCAATGCCGCGCTCGCCAACCTGCTGGCGCCACCAATCCTGTTCTTCGCACTGGGCGCCTTCGCTGGCTGGGCAAAGTCGGACCTGACTATTCCCGACCAGGCCGCCAAGGCCTTGTCGCTCTATCTGATGCTCTGCATCGGGTTCAAGGGCGGGGTTGAGGCGCGCGCTTCAGGAATGAGCCAGGATCTAGTGGCATCTGGCGCGCTGGGGCTGGCGTTCTCGTTCCTGACGCCTTTTTTCGCGTTTGTCATTCTGTACATGCTCTGCAGACTGGAGCGCGTCACGGCAGCCGCCACTGCGGCGCATTATGGCAGCGTTTCGGTTGTGACGTTCGCAGCAGGCAGCGAGTACCTTAACTCGATCGGCGTCGAATTCAGCGGTCACATGGCCGCCGTTCTTGCGCTGATGGAAACACCAGCAATCCTTGCCGCCTTGATCATCGTCGGCGGGCAGGCGCGCGACCCGGGAACGCGCTTCAAACCTGACCTGTGGCGCGAAGTGCTCCTGAACGGCGCGGCTGTCCTGCTGATCGGAAGCTTCCTCGTGGGGTTGATAACCGGCGAAACCGGAATGCAGAAGCTTTCTGGCTTCGTCAGCGGCGCCGCATGGCAAGGGGCGCTCTGCCTGTTCCTACTGGACATGGGGCTGGTTGCATCACGCCGGATCCGGGAGGCGAGCAACATCCGGTTCACTCTTGTTGCGTTCGCCTGGATCTGGCCGCTGCTGAGCGCCGCGGCTGCCCTCTTCGCCGCCCGCGCGGCCGGTCTGCCGCCAGGGGATATCACCCTCTTTGCAATCCTTGCGGCATCCGCCTCCTACATCGCCGTCCCGGCGGCGATGCGCATGGCCCTGCCCAAGGCGGATGCCGGTGTCTATATTCCGATGTCGCTGGCGATGACCTTCCCCTTCAACCTCGTCATCGGCATTCCGCTGTATCACGCGGCCGCACAGATGCTGGGAGCCTGACCATGGATCTTACAGCGCGGAAGAAGCTCGACATCTTCATCGAAACGCATGCCCTCATGCGACTCGAGACGATGCTGGGAGAGGCCGGGTTCAAGGGCTGGAGCGTGTTCAATGGCGTCGAGGGCGCCGGCCTGCATGGCGCATGGCGCCAGACGGGCGTCGTGGAAAACGATGCGCGCCTGGTGGTGGCGATCGGAACAGAAGCTGCATGCGACACCGCATTGAAATGGCTTGCAGATTATTTCCGGAGCTATCCCGGCGTGGTTGCCGTGACAGATGTCGGCGTCATGCGCGGGGACCGCTTCTGACGCTCCCGCGCATTCCTTGGCGACAGAATTTTTTCCTTATCCGCATCCAGCGAAGGGTCTCGTGCGTAACATCGCCCAGCGGGGAGTGCGCCAGCTGGTTGGACGGTCGAAACATCTTGACAGAGCCCCCCGCGAAGGCGTCCGACTAGGTGAAAGGATTCAGGAGGAAATCGATGCGTGCATTGCTGGGCGCTACCGCGCTGGGACTTGTGGTTGCGTTGGGCGCATGTTCGCCCGCTGCTGAAGCGCCTGCCCCGGCTCCCGCGGCAGAACCCGCCGCCGCTGCTCCGGAACCGGCGCCGACGCCCGAGCCGGCCGCGCCCGCTCCGGACGCCGCCACGCCTGCTGCCACACCTGCCGCTGAACCTGCTCCCGCGCCGCCGGCGCCGGCTGGTGCTCAGACGATCGCCCTCGACATCAAGGATGCCAGCGGCGCTCAGTTGTCGGGTGATACGGCCCGCGGGCAAACCGTGTTCAAGAAATGCACACAGTGCCATTCGCCCGTTGAAGGCAAGAACGGCACAGGTCCCTCGCTCTACGGCATCGTTGGTCGGCCCGCCGGGTCCATACCAAACTTCCGTTACTCCGAAGCCAACCGCACTTCAGGCATCACATGGACCGAGCAGGAAATGTTCGTCTACCTTGAGAACCCGAAGAAGCGGATTCCGAAGACCATCATGGCGTTCGCGGGCCTCCCCAAGGCCCAGGACCGCGCCGACGTCATCGCGTTCCTGAAGGCGAACGCTCAGAAGTAACACCGTCCTTTGGACTGGACTGGACTGTGGGCCCGCCGGAACGCTCCGGCGGGCTCTTCCTCTTTCAGGCGTGAGAAAAATCACCCTGTCAGAACGAAGGCGCCGTTTGGCGGCCAGGTATCGCAGCTCTCGATGGCTCTGCGTGAGCCCTCACCGCCGGAAGGCTGGCCGGCCCGCTCGCCTGCCAACGGCAAGTCAGTGTCAGGCGGGACGGCGCCTCGCCAGGTCAACGAGGTGAAACGGAAATGAGGCTGCGAGTGTACCTGCGATCCAGGGCCACGCAGCCCCGACCAGGGCGAGGCGCAGCGCCACAAGCAACATCACGCCCGGCATGAGTGCGAAGAACAGATCGATGGCCGCTTGCCTCAACCGGGCGCGGCGCAGGATCAGCAGCACCACGAACTCTAACGCGATGACGGCAAGGACGACATCAACGGCAACGCCGCTGGCGAAGATATCCTGCATGAGATTGGTCGGCATTGTCGAAACCCGCGAAAACTAACCGAAGGGTCCGTTGAGACGGACGATCTCAAGGTTGAGCATCGTCGCAATGGAGACCCAGACGAGATACGGCGTCAGCAGCACGCCTGACAGACGCGAATGTCGGACCGTGAAGACGATCAATGCGACGATGGACAGCCACAGGAGGACGACCTCCACAAGCGCCCAGTCCGGACGCTGAAAGCGGAAGAACAACAGGCTCCAGAGGATGTTGAGGAATCCGTTGAACGCGAACAATCCGACAAGCCACTCTCGCGCCTGTCCAGCAGGCGCGCGCCGCCACGCAAGCACAGCCGCCATAGCGGTCAGCGAATAGATTGTCGTCCAGATGATTCCAAAAGCCGGTCCAGGCGGCTGCCAGTCAGGCTTGCGGAGACTTTCATACCACGATCCGAGGTCGGTGATCGTTCCCCCCAGCACGGCCACGACAAGCGCCGCCGCTGCAGCGATCAGGACAGGCCGCAGGATCTTTCGGCTCAAGGCGAGGACACGCCGAGCAGGTGGCCCATGTCCTTGAAGAAGATACGCATGTGCGCTCCAGGATTGGCGCGCACGAGCTCCTTGTTCATGTAGGCCTGCCAGGTCAGCCGCTGGACATCCGGATCATCGCACATCTTCACGAAGCGTTCACGACGCTTGTCGCTGCGATACCAGAAGTGCTGCATGATCCCGAGGATCCAGAACACCTTGCCGTGCGCGCGCATGAAGGTCTTGCGCGCCATGGCAAGGCTCGACGCCCTACCGGTTGCAAGGAAAGTCTCGACGGCTTCCGCCGCAACCCGCCCACCAACCATCGCGTAGTAGATGCCCTCGCCTGACGCCGGCGCGACGACGCCCGACGCATCGCCAGCCAGCACCACGTCGCGACCATTGTCCCAACGGGGTAGCGGCTTGAGCGGGATCGGCGCGCCCTCGGTCCGCACGGTTTCGCAACCGGCAAGCCCCGATATGTCCCGCAAAGCTGTGACAGCGCTGCGCAAGGAGAAGCCCTTGTTTGCGGAGCCGACCCCGATGCTGGCCGTGTCTCCATGCGGGAAGATCCAGGCATAGAAGTCCGGCGAGAGCTTGCCCTGATAATAGATGTCGCAGCGGCTGGCTTCGAAGTCCATCTCGCCCGGAGCGGGGGACCGGATGATTTCGTGATAGGCAAAGACACACGGCATTCGATCGGCGCCGCGTATGGCCTGCCGCGCCACTTGGGAACGCGCGCCATCAGCGCCGATGACAGTGCGGGTGCGCACGCGCTGCACGCTGTCCTTGGGGGCGCCTTTCTCGTTAAAGCACACGACTGCCACGCCATCCGCGTCGCGCTCAATGCGCTGGAATGTGCCTGACGTGCGCTCGGCTCCGGCCTGTGTCGCACGGACGCGCAGCCATTCGTCAAACACATCGCGATCGACCATGCCGACGAAGCCGCCCTCGATCGGCATGTTCACCACGCGATTGGAGGGCGAGATCATGCGGGCGGCCGTTGCGCGGGCGACCAGCAGGTGATCGGGGATCGCGAAATCCCGGATGAGGCGCGGTGGTATTGCGCCGCCGCATGGCTTGATCCGCCCTGCGCGGTCGAGAAGCAGGACGTGGCGCCCTGCCCGCGCAAGGTCAGCGGCCGCGGTGGCGCCCGCCGGCCCGCCGCCGACGACGACAGCATCGTATGTCAGCGTCATGAAGTGACCCCTTCGGACGCAAAGCCTGGAGATGCGGGCGCCAGCTCCAGCCGGCTGGCCAGCGTGGCTGCAACCACAAACAGGCCCGCCTCGAGCATGAAGGTGACAAGGAAGGCATTCTCGACCGGAAGAAACAGCCGGAGCCCATCGACCAGCCCTGCGCCGAGGAGGACGCCCGAGCCCATTGCGATGGCTTGCGCCGCGCCCCACACCCCCATGCGCACGCCCTCGCGTTGCGCGCGCCCGGCGCTTGCAAGACCCATCATCGAACCGATTGCAGCAACCGCGAACATGCCGTTGGCAAGGCCGAGTGCAAACACGTTGGCGGCAAGCGGCCAGCCCTGCCCAACAAGGCTTGAGGACGCCAGCAGGGCAAGCGCGCCGGCCGAGGCGAGACAGCCTCCGATGGTCCAGGCTCGCATGAAGGCGCGGCGCCTGTCGCCGACCCGCGCTCCAAGCACGCCGACCACGATCATCCCGATCAGCGCGCCGGCGTTCTGCACGCCTGACAGCTGGGTAGTTTCGTTGACCGGCATGCCGAAGACGAAGCCGCCATAAGGTTCGAGAATGAGATCCTGGATGGAGTAAGCCACCATCGAGATGAAGACGAAGACCGTGAACGCCCGCGCGACAGGCTCGGCCCAGACTTGCGCCAGGGCGATGCGGAAGGGAGGTTTCTGCACACCAGGCTCGCTGGCGGCGGCAGTCTTCTCGATGCCACGCACAGCCAGGAGTGACACCAGGAAAGCGATACCGGAGACGGCCGATCCAACCAGCGCGAGGCGTTCGCTCGAGAATGGCTTGAGAAAGATGCCGCCGACGATTCCAGTCAGCACGAAGCCAACGATCATCATGATCCAGACCACCGCCGCAGCCGCTGGCCGGCGCTCGGGGGCGACGCGGGTGGCCAGGAGGGCTAGGAGCGAGGTGCCGGCGGCCCCGACGCCAGCGCCAATCATGGTGAAGCCGAGAAGGCCGAGCGCGATCCCGAATACCAGATTGCCGGACATCAGGATCGCGGCGTCGGTCGCCAGAACCCCGCCGATCGCGAGAACTCCCATGCCGATGACGATAAACGGGGTTCGCCGCCGTCCACCATCGGAGCCATAGCCGAAACGGGGGCGCGAGAGCTGTATCGCATAGTGCCATGCGACCAGCGCGCCAGGGATCAGCGCAGGTAAGGCGTACTCGACATTGATCACGCGGTTAAGCGTCGAGGTCGAAAACGCCACGATGGCCCCTAGTGCCGTTTGCACCAGTCCCAAGCGAATGATGCCAGGCCAGTTCAGAGGCGCTTGTGTCATGGCGATGCTCCAGCAAGGCCGCCGAGAGCGAATGCGCTCACCAGCATGCCAAGGACATAAAGAAGGACGCCGGTGCCGTTGTACCAGGGCGCCAGCTTGCGCGGGTCGGTGACGAGGCGCGCCATCATGTAAAGTTGCAGGCCAAGTGAAACGGCGACCGCAAGCGCGTGGTAAGGCACCCCCCAGGCGAGGAGCAGGACGATCACGACAAGCTGCGGGGCAGCCATCGTCACACATGCAACGCGCGCTGCGCGCTCAACTCCGAGCTGGACCGGCAGCGAGCGAACGCCTGTGAGGCGGTCGCCTTCGATGGCCTTGAAATCGTTAAGCGTCATGATGCCGTGCGCGCCGAGGCTGTAGAGTGCGGCGATGACAATGATCTCCATACGCGGGGCGGCGGCCAGCATCACGGCGGCGCCGGTGAACCAGGTAATGCCTTCATAGGACAAGGCGCAGGCGGCCGGCCCCCACCACCCGCTCTGCTTCAGCCTGAGCGGCGGGGCGCTGTAGATCCAGGCGAGCATCATCCCGACGACCGCAGCGCCAAAGACCCAAGGACCGAGCGCGAGCGCCCAGAGCATCGACACCACCGTCCACCCGATGGCGATCCACAAACCCCAGCGGCCGGGAATGCGCCCTGACGGAATCGGCCGGTCGGGCTCGTTGATCACGTCAACATGCCGGTCATACCAGTCGTTGACAGCCTGGCTGGTCGCACACACCAGCGGACCGGCGAGAACAATTCCAGCAAGTGCGACGGGCCAGCGCTCAGCAAGGTCGACGCCGGACGAGACGACGCCGCAGCCAAACGCCCACATGGGCGGAAACCAGGTGATGGGTTTCAAGAGTTCGAGCACCGCGCCCGGCCTGGGCAACGCTCTTGGTGCGGGTGCGGCATGGGCAGACGCCATGCAAAACGCTACAAACGACTGCCGAAAGTGTCAATTCTTTTGGACGCCGCTCCGTTTCGCCTCCTTGACACTCAGTCGGCGGACGCCAGGTCCCCCAGACCATAGCGGTGCAGCTTCGAGTAAAGGCTCTGACGGCTCACGCCGAGGACCTCGGCCGCGGAGGCGCGGTTGTTGCCGGTCAGTTCGAGCGCCGCCTCGATGCAAAGCCGTTCAACCAGTTCGGTCGTCTCACGCACCAGCTCCTTCAGCGAGACCCGGCCGACAAGTTGCGACAGCTGCTCGACCGAGCGTGGTAGTTCGCCTGCCATGCGGGGCCGCGTGATGGCGCCACGGGCCGCAGCACGAATCGAAAAGCCGAAGCAGGGCTGCTCGCCCGTCGCGACGTGGACGGCGGACACCTCAACATCTTCCTGCTCACCGAGGCGGGTGCGCAGGACAGTGGCGAAATTCTTGAGTATGCCGTGCTGACGAAGACTGGAGACGAGCACGTTGCGATCGATCTCCGGGCGGCCGAGCAGGCCTTCAAGCGACATACCCTGCGCCTGTTCGTTGCTGGCAATGCGGGTAAGGTCGAGAAAGGCCGTGTTCTGCGCGATGATCTTGAGATCCTCGTCCGTGACGACGAAGGCGTCAGGGATGCGGTCAAGCACAGCCAGCAGGCGCTGGGCGGATACGGGCGGACGGTTGACGGTCGTCTCGTGGGCGGACAGCCGGATCAAAAACATCGACGTGCGATCCTGCCGGAACAGTGAGGCGGCCACGTCCAGAGCGCGGCCATCATGCTGCAGCGTGGCCTGCGCCGTGAGGTTGCGGCCGCCGTGCGCCACCGCGAGCAGCGAAATCGCTTCATCACGCGAGGATTCGTCGAATGCCGCAGCAAACTCACGCCCGATGAGCGACGATTCCGCGTTGCCGATCAGGCGGTCGGCGGCAGGATTGGCTTCGAGAATCTTCCGTGTCGTCGCATCGACGACAATGACGGCTTCGGAGGCAAGCTGGAACAGGAGGCGATAGCGCGACTCGGCCTCGCGCAGCTTTCGGTAGTCCTGCTCCATCGCCTGCTGCGCCTGAATGAGGCGCTGCTCCAGTTGGGAGATGGCGCGATGATCCCGCCCGATCGCGATCACACGGCCATCCTCGCCAGCGTTCATCGCAATGTAGCGGACCGATACGGCGCCGCCATCGTCGGTGCGATGATTGATCTCCCGCCAGCGCGGACCCGCATCGTTTGCGGCGTCCCGGAGCATCTCCTCGATCTTGGGGCGGCTGTCGGCCATGACTGTATCGGCCCAGCGCCGGTCGAGCCACGATTCGAACCCGTCCTGGACCATGTCGCTGTTGTTAACGGCCATGTCGCGGATGAAGCCGCTGCGATCAATGATCATCGCCACGTCACCGCCCGCGGCGGCCACTTTAGCGGCAACACTGGCGTCAAGCGCCCCCAGCATGTCGCGCGCAAACTTCGGCTGGACCCGCCCCTGGGGAGAAGAATAGATCGCCATGCGAACCCGCACTCGCCCTTTCCACGGCGACCACCCAATCAGCGAGGTGCGAGCCGCCTTACCGCGCTTTCCGCCTCAAGCACGGCCTGCCTGGCATCGGTCGCCATGCGATCCGCGCCCACTTTCTGCACAAGTTCCGGCCGCTCGAGGAAGAGCCGTCCACCAACCATTACATTGATGTCCCGATTCCTTGACGCCTGCCGTACCCACATAATCATTGGGGCAATTTGATCAAGCCGTTCATCGGAACTTGCCGAGACGCCGAACAGGTCGAACTCGTGCGCCTTGACGGTTGAAAGCACCTCGTCGACCGACCCGGACAGTTCAGCCCAGGTCCGCCATCCGGCGCGCCGGAAAAATTCTTCTATAATTACAAGGCCGAATGTGTGCTGCTCGCCGGGAGCGGCTGCGAACAGGGCCGAGCGGCCCGATGAATGCGGAAGCTCCTGCGGGCCATGCAGGCTGAGCTCGCGCAGGACCTGCTGCAGGCGACCGAGCGCAATTGTCACATCGGCGAAGGAAACACGGTCCTCGGCCCAGTATTCGCCCAGGCGGCGAGCAGCCGGGCCCAGAAGCTCCAGATAGATCGCCTCAAGCGACACGCCCTGCTGGAGGAGGCGGCCGACAATGGCGAGGAGCGAATCCGGCCCTGAGGAAAGGGAATACAAGGCAAACCGCTCAATGGTCTCTGGGGAAAGCGAGACCGAGTCTTCCTTCTCGGATCGATCCAGACGACTGGCCAGCATCAGACGCGGAATGATTTCGCCTTCGACAATCCGTGCGAGCTCCTCGCCGAGCTGGGGTCGTGGTTTTCCCTCGATGACCGAGAAAGACGTAGCCTTTCGATTGCCTGGCGCGACAAGCTTCGGCTCTTCGCCACACAGATCGAAGGCGGTAGACCCCGGAAGGCTGGCCATTCGGGCCCCCCATCTTCCCGCCAGAACCGCCGGCAAGCAGCGCCTGGCATCGTGCGCCCGTCTATTGAGCCGTTTGCGCTCGGCTCACGCAGGCCGTCCCCCGAGATAGCCCCATCTTCTGTGAGGTCTTTGCTCCCGGCAAATATACGGTAGGCAGAAATGACACACTTAGGCGAGTCAATTTTTGACAGATTGACGCATGTGTCAACATTTTTGGACGTTCCACTTTCTTGACAATCAGAAAGGCTCCGACCTAGGCTTCCCACAGTCCTTTCATCCAACGCGACATGCGCGGGAGGTCGGCAATGAGCGGTAACCGAGCCCACAACGGCCCTGACAGAGACGCCGCCGGGCCGCGCCCGACCGGCCGAGGGGGCAGTTTTTCGCCTTCCGGCCTGGTGAACGGATGGCTCGACTCGCTGGCCCCCTGCCCCTGGCCCGCCCACACGGGATCCCACATCGCCTCTTCCCCGCCACGCCGCTTAAGCAGCGGCCAACTCTATTCACGCGAAGAGCGGGCCCGCCGCGACACCTCGCCTTGGACGACCGTTCAGGCGGTTCTCGCACCCCTGCAGTTCCTTGTCTTCGCGATCAGCCTTGTGCTGGTCGTTCGTTTCCTGATGACCGGCGAAGGCTACGACATCGCCACAGCATCGATCCTGGCGAAGACGTTCCTGCTCTACCTGATCATGATCACTGGCTCGATCTGGGAAAAGGAGGTCTTCGGCAAGTGGCTGTTTGCGCCGGCCTTCTTCTGGGAAGACGTATTCAGCATTCTCGTGCTTGCGCTGCAGACCGCCTATCTCGTCGCGCTGCTCACGGGCTGGGGTTCGCAGCAGGACCAGATGTTGATCGCGATCGCCGCCTATGCGGCCTACGCGATCAACGCAACGCAGTTCCTGCTGAAACTGCGTGAAGCGCGACTTCAGGCGCCGCTGCCCCTGGACCTGCATCGGCATTCGACATGATCCCAGCCGCTCCCAGCGCCGGATGTGAGATCGACGTCGCTCCGGTGCTGCGCGAACGCGGGCAGAGGGAAGTGTTCTGCGGCCTCACGGGAATCGTCTGGCTGCATCGCAAGATCCAGGACGCGTTCTTTCTGGTGGTCGGCTCGCGCACATGTGCGCACCTCATCCAGTCAGCTGCGGGTGTGATGGTGTTTGCCGAACCCCGTTTCGCCACCGCCATCATGGAGGAGAAGGATCTCGCTGGGCTGGCGGACGCGAATGAGGAGCTCGACCGGGTTGTGGACCGGCTGCTGGAGCGGCGGCCGGACATCAAGCTACTCTTCCTCGTGGGCTCCTGCCCGTCCGAAGTGATCAAGCTCGACCTGTCGCGAGCAGCCCAACGCCTGTCCGTCCGGCACCAGCCGCGGGTGCGGGTGCTCAACTACTCGGGCAGCGGGATCGAGACGACATTCACGCAAGGCGAGGATGCCTGTCTTGCGGCGCTGGTTCCCGAGGCGCCGAAGGCGCCAGCCGATGCCTCCCCGTCACTCCTGGTCGTGGGGGCGCTGCCGGACATTGTGGAGGACCAGTTCCGCCGGTTGTTTGCCGAGCTTGGCATTGGTCAGGTGGATTTCTTCCCGCCGCGTCGGGCTGGTTTGATCCCGGCTGTGGGACCGAACACGCGCCTCCTCATCGCCCAGCCTTTCCTGGGCGATACGGCGCGGGCGCTTGAGGCGCGTGGGGCAAGGCGACTGCCGGCGCTGTTCCCGTTTGGCGCGGAAGGAACGACAAGCTGGCTCAAGGCCGCGGCGGACGCCTGGGGCATACCCGAGATGGATTTTCGCCGCGTGGTCGCACCGCATCGCGAGCGCGCCAAGCGGTCGCTCGCGCGCGCGCGCGAGACGCTCGAGGGACGAAGCGTTTTTCTGTTCCCCGACTCGCAGCTCGAGCCACCTCTTGCGCGCTTCCTTGCCGAAGAGCTGGGCATGCGGCCGATCGAGGTTGGAACGCCCTATCTCAATCGCGAGCTCCTGTCGGAGGAGCTGGTGCGGCTGCCCGCGAACGCGCGGCTCAGCGAGGGCCAGGATGTGGACCGGCAGCTCGACCGCTGCCGCGCCGAGCAACCCGACCTGGTGGTGTGCGGTCTCGGGCTCGCCAACCCGCTGGAGGCCGAGGGCCTCACGACCAAATGGTCGATCGAACTCGTCTTCTCCCCGGTGCACGGCTTCGACCAGGCAGGCGATCTTGCCGGCCTGTTCGCCCGCCCGTTCGCCCGCCGCTCCGTTCTGAAGGTCTGACGCCTTGCAGCTGACCGTATGGACATATGAAGGCCCACCCCATGTCGGCGCGATGCGCATCGCGACGGCGATGAAGGGACTCCATTATGTGCTTCATGCCCCGCAGGGCGACACCTATGCGGACCTGCTGTTCACGATGATCGAACGGCGCGATGCGCGGCCCCCTGTGACCTACACCACGTTCCAGGCGCGCGACCTTGGCGGCGACACTGCGGAACTCTTCAAGACGGCAGCGCGCGAGGCGTTTGACCGTTTCCAGCCGGAGGCGATCATTGTTGGCGCCTCGTGCACCGCGGAACTGATCCAGGACGATCCGGCCGGCCTTGCCCGAGCGCTCAAGCTGCCGATCCCGGTGGTCGCGCTCGACCTGCCCTCCTACCAAAAGAAAGAGAACTGGGGCGCAGCCGAAACGTTCTACCAGCTCGTGCGTACCTTCGCCGCAAAGGCGGAGGGCGCGCCAGCGCGGCCGCGTGGTGAGCGGCCGCGCTGCAATATTCTCGGCCCGACAGCGCTGGGCTTCCGCCATCGCGATGATGTGGCCGAAGTGAGCCGCCTGCTCCGCGAGCTGGGCGTCGACATAAACGTCGTCGCGCCACTGAATGCGCGACCGGGCGATCTCGCCCGGCTGCCAGAGGCAGACTTCAATGTCGTGCTTTATCCGGAAATCGCCGACGTGGCGGCACGCTGGCTCGAGCGGACACACGGGCAGAAGATGACCCGTACTGTCCCGATCGGCCAGAACGCGACGCGGGAGTTCATCCTCGAGGTTGCAGCGCTTGCAGGGCTGGATCCGGCTGGCGTGCTCGTCGAGGCCGAAGCGCGGCTCCCCTGGTGGTCGCGTTCCGTCGATTCGAACTACCTGACCGGCAAGCGCGTCTTCATCTTTGGCGATGCGACACATGCGATCTGTGCTGCGCGTGTCGCAACAGAAGAGCTGGGCTTCGAGGTTGTCGGGCTTGGCTCCTACTCTCGCGAATTTGCGCGCGATGTGCGGGCAGCCGCAGAAAAACTCGGCCTTAAAGCGCTGATCACCGACGACTATCTCGAAGTCGAGAAGGCGATTGCGGACCTGCAGCCCGAACTTGTTCTGGGCACGCAGATGGAGCGACACATCGCCAAGCGCCTCGGCGTTGGCTGCGCGGTCATCTCCGCGCCGGCGCATGTGCAGGACTATCCGGCGCGCTTCTCTCCGCAAATGGGTTTCGAGGGCGCCAACGTTCTTTTCGACACCTGGGTGCATCCGCTGGTGATGGGCCTCGAAGAGCATCTGCTCGCGATGTTCCGCGACGATTTCGAGTTCAATGACGGTGCAGGCGCCTCCCACCTCGCAGCGCACCGCCCAGTCGCCACGCCTGAGCCCGCGCCCGCGCCCATGGAGGCGCCGCAGACCGGCGAACTCGTCTGGTCGAGCGAGGCCGAAGCTGAACTCACCAAGATCCCATTCTTCGTGCGCGGGAAGGCGCGCCGCAACACCGAACGATTTGCCACTGAACAAGGCCTGGCGGTGATCAAGATCGATACGCTGTATGATGCAAAAAGCCACTTTTCACGCTGAGACGCCCTCCGTTCGGGTCGTGATTGTCACGCTGGACAATCACCTCGCCGGACTCGTGCGTCGTGCAGAGGCGTTACTCAAGCCCGAGATTCCCGGACTTGCGATCTCGCTGCATGCGGCAACCGACTGGAGCGAAGACCCGGCAGCGCTCGCTGAGTGCCTTGCAGATATCAAATCGGCGGACATCATTGTCGCGACAATGCTGTTCATGGAGGACCATATCCAGATGGTCCTGCCGGCGCTGGAATCACGGCGCCAACATTGCGACGCCATCATCGGCGCGATGTCGGCCGGCGAGATCATCCGCCTGACCAAGCTTGGTCCGTTCACGATGGACGGCTCGCAGAAAGGACCGCTCGCCTGGCTGAAGAAGCTTCGCGGTTCGAAAACAAGCAGTTCAGGCGCGGGCCAGATGGCCATGCTGCGCCGCCTGCCGAAGATCCTGAAATACATTCCTGGAAAGGCGCAGGACCTGCGCGCCTACTTCCTGACCATGCAATACTGGCTGTCCGGATCACCGGAAAACGTCGCCGACATGGTACGCTTTCTTGTTGGCCGTTACGCTGAGGGCGAGCGGCGATTGCTGCGCGAGACGATCAACGCCTCTGGCCCGCGCGATTATCCCGACATCGGCCTTTATCACCCACGCGCACACGGCAGGATCGTGGAGCTAGCCGAGAGCCTGCCCTCGCCGAAGGGCAAGAAGGCCGGCGTCGTCGGTGTGATCGTCCTGCGGTCCTATGTGCTGGCCAACGATGCAGGGCATTATGATGGTGTGATCGAAGCGCTTGAGGCGCGAGGCCTCAAGGTGTTGCCTGCTTTTGCGACAGGTCTGGATGCGCGCCCGGCGATCGAGAAATACTTCATCGTAGACAACAAGCCCGTGGTCGATGCAGTTGTTTCGCTGACCGGATTCTCCCTGGTCGGCGGACCGGCCTACAATGATGCCGAAGCGGCGGAAGCCATCCTCGCCAAGCTCGACGTGCCCTATATCTCCGCTCAGCCACTCGAGTTCCAGAGCCTCGAGCGCTGGGGCGCCTCGCGCACAGGTCTGTCGCCCGTGGAGTCGACCATCATGGTGGCGATCCCGGAACTGGATGGCGCCACCGGACCCATCGTGTTCGGAGGTCGCTCGGATGGATCGGGCGAGGCCTGCACCGGGTGCAGCAAGGGCTGCCGCTTCGAGGTCCAGAGCGGGGCAACACGGATGCGGGCATGTCCGGAGCGCGCCGGGATGCTGGCGGCGCGGGTCGCGCGACTGGTCGCGCTGCGCCGGGCGCGGCGGCGCGATCGCAAGGTCGCGGTCGTGCTGTTCAATTTCCCGCCCAACTCCGGCGCCGTCGGGTCCGCAGCCTACCTGTCCGTCTTCGCCTCGCTCTACAACACGCTGGAGGCGATGAAAGCTGGCGGCTATCAGGTGGATATGCCGCGCTCGGTCGACGAGCTGCGCCTCAGGCTGCTGGAGGGCAATGCGAAGCGCTTCGGCGCAGACGCCAATGTGCATGCCCGCATACCAGCCGACGATCATGTGCGACGCGAGCCTCACCTTGCCGAGATCGAAGCCCAGTGGGGACCGGCGCCGGGCCGGCTCATGAGCGATGGCCGTTCGATTTTCGTGCTCGGAGCCGAGTTCGGTAACGTGTTCGTCGGATTGCAGCCCGGGTTTGGGTATGAAGGCGATCCGATGCGCCTGATGTTCGAGGGCGGCCTTGCCCCGACGCACGCCTTCTCGGCATTCTATCGCTGGCTGCGCGAAGATTTTGGCGCCAACGCGGTCCTGCATTTCGGCACGCACGGCGCGCTCGAGTTCATGCCGGGCAAGCAGGTCGGCCTCACCGGCGCAGACTGGTCAGACCGGCTGATCGGTGATCTCCCAAACTTCTACCTGTACGCGGGGAACAACCCAACTGAAGGGATGATTGCCAAGCGCAGGTCCGCCGCGACGCTCATTACGCACCTCACGCCGCCGATCGCCAAGGCCGGGCTGTACAAGGGCTTGCAGGATCTGAAAGCGCTGACGGGTCGGTGGGCCAAGGCCGATCGGGAGGAGCGCACCGTCCTCGCCGCAAGCATCCAGGACGCCGCCTCGACGTTGGACATAATCGAGTCAACGCCAGCCTGGACGGCGGACAGCAACGGTGAGATTGCTGCGCTTTGCGCCCGGGTCAGCGAGATCGAGGGCGCGCTGATTCCGTCCGGCCTGCACACCATTGGCGTCCCGCCGGAGGCAGCCGAACGCACTGACCTCCTGCTGGCGATCGCCGAAGGGCGCGGGGATGCACCGCCCCGCGCGGCTATCGAAGCCATGGTTGCAGGCCTCACGCCGGAAATGGCGCTGGGCCGGGCTGGGAAGAAATCTCGCGCACTGCTTGCCACGCTGAACGAGCTGCAGCGGATCGACGCCACGCTGGCGCGCGATCACGAGATCGAGGGGATCCTGGCCGCACTCGACGCGCGCTATCTGCGTCCGACCGCGGGCGGAGACCTCGTGCGCAATCCGGCTGTGCTGCCGACCGGGCGGAACATGCACGGCTATGACCCCTTCAGGCTGCCGAGCGCGCTTGCAACGCATGACGGCGCGATGCAGGCGGAACGTCTCCTCGCCCAGCACGCCAAGCGTAGCGGCGGGGCCCTTCCGGAATCGATCGCCATGGTCCTGTGGGGATCTGACAACCTCAAGAGCGAGGGCGGACCTATCGCGCAGGCGCTCGCACTCATCGGCGCTCGGCCGCGTTTCGATTCCTACGGACGCCTTGCAGGCGCCACACTGATCCCGCTGGCGGAGCTGAAGCGACCGCGGATCGATGTGGTGATGACGCTGTCGGGCATCTTCCGTGACCTGCTGGCGCTGCAGGTACGCATGCTGGCCGAAGCAGCGTACCTCGCCGCCACTGCAGACGAGCCCCTGGATCAGAACCACGTTCGCAAGCATGCGCTCTCGCTTCAGGCCGCGCATGGCTGCGACCTTGAAACAGCTGCGCTGCGTGTCTTCTCAAACGCGGATGGCGCCTACGGCGCCAATGTGAACCAGCTGATCGACTCGAGCGCCTGGAATGACGAGGAAGAACTCGCCGACGCTTTCGAAAGCCGGAAGTCTTTTGCCTATGGCCGAACCGGCGCTGCAGTGCGCCAGTCGAAGGTACTTCAGAGCATCCTCAAGGGCGTCGACTTCACCTATCAGAACCTTGAGTCGGTCGAGCTCGGCGTCACGACGATCGATCACTATGTGGATACGCTGGGCGGCATGAGCCGCGCAATCCGGCGGGCGCGCGGATCGGCAACGCCGGTCTATATCGGCGACCAGACGCAGGGCGAAGGCAAGGTCCGCACGCTGGCCGAGCAGGTTTCGCTTGAAACGCACACGCGCACACTCAATCCCAAATGGTATGAGGGGCTTCTGAAGCACGGCTATGAGGGCGTGCGGCAGATCGAAGCCCAGGTGACCAATACGATGGGTTGGTCGGCGACGACCGGCCAGGTTGAGCCGTGGATCTACCAGCGCATCAGCGAGACCTATGTACTCGACGACAACATGCGCAGGCGGCTGACGACGCTCAACCCGAAGGCATCGGCCCGGATGGCGAACCGCCTCCTGGAGGCGCACGAGCGCCAGTACTGGAGGCCCGACGCCTCAACACTGAACGCGCTTCGCAATGCGAGCGATGAACTCGAAGACCAGCTGGAAGGCATAACCGCACCCGCGGCGTGAAGGACATTTATGGCGACGCTTGACCTGCCCCGGACACTGCCCAGACGCCCCGATGGTGAAGGGAGCGTGCAGGTGCATCTTGATCCTGCGGTGAAGATCGATCGCGCAAAGGTGTTCGCCATCTATGGCAAGGGCGGGATCGGCAAAAGCACGACCTCGTCGAACCTTTCAGCCGCCTTCTCGCATCTGGGCAAGCGCGTGCTGCAGATCGGCTGCGATCCCAAGCACGACTCAACCTTCACGCTGACAAAGCGGCTGGCGCCCACTGTGATCGACATTCTGGAGAGCGTTGAGTTCCATAGCGAAGAGCTGCGCCCGGAAGACTATGTTTTCGAAGGCTATAATGGCGTGATGTGCGTTGAGGCCGGAGGCCCCCCGGCGGGCACTGGTTGCGGCGGATATGTGGTCGGGCAGACGGTCAAACTGCTCAAGGAACATCACCTGCTTGAAGACACCGATATCGTGATCTTCGACGTGCTCGGCGATGTCGTGTGCGGCGGCTTTGCCGCTCCGCTTCAACATGCGGAGCGGGCGCTGATCGTCACCGCAAATGATTTCGACTCGATCTTCGCCATGAACAGGATCGTCGCAGCGATCCGCGCCAAGTCGAAGAATTACGACGTGCGACTCGGCGGGGTCATCGTCAACCGCAGCGAGGGCACGGACGAAGTCGACCGTTACAATGAAGCCATCGGCCTCCAGCGCGTGGCGCATTTCCCGATCCTCGACGAGATCCGAAAGAGCCGGCTCAAGAAATCCGTTCTGTTCGAGATGGAGTCGACGCCGGCGCTAGAGGCGGTGAAGGCTGAGTACATGCGCCTCGCGGCTTCATTGCTGGTCGGCGAGAAGCACTACGACGCCGTACCAATGAAGGACCGCGATATCTTCGATTTCCTGGGCTTCGAGTGAACATGACAGCTTCGGTCAACATGGACAGGCCTCGCTCCGCCTACGACGAACGTCGGGGGCGGCTGGAGACCTATTTCGACCGCACGGCGCTGGATGCCTGGGCGCAGCTGACCTCCGATGCGCCGGTGAGCCGCATCCGGGCGACGGTCCGCGCCGGTCGCGACAGCATGCGCGAGACGCTGTTGTCCTGGCTGCCGGCGCGGATGGATGGCGTCCGGGTGTTCGATGCGGGGTGCGGAACAGGAGCCCTGTCTGTGGCTGCTGCGCGACGTGGCGCCAATGTCATCGGTGTCGATGTCTCGGCGGGCCTAATCAAGCTCGCTGAAGAGCGCATCACGCGCGATTTTGCGACCGGCAGTGTCGATTTCCGCGTCGGGGACATGCTGGATGAGCGCTTCGGCGCCTTTGGTCATGTCGTCGCGATGGACTCGCTCATTCACTACCCAGCGAACGAGATTCTGAGGGTGCTCGGCGCATTCGCGTCGCGAACGACGGGGTCGATCCTGTTCACCTTCGCACCGCGTACCCCCGCCCTGTCGATGATGCACGCTGCGGGGAAGCTGTTCCCGCGTGCGGACCGTGCCCCAGCGATCGAACCGGTGAGCGAGGCTTCCATCCGGCGTGGCATCGCAGCGTCTCCTGCCTTTGCCGGCTGGGCCGTCGGACGGACGCAGCGCATCTCAAGCGGCTTCTACGTGTCACAAGCCATGGAGCTGGTGCGCGGATGAAGAAAGGTCGGCCTCCACCGATGACCTGGCGCGAACTGGCGGCGCGGATGCTGCCGTTTGCAGATTCCGCTACGCCGGAGCTGCCGCTCGGCCGCCTCCTCCGCCTTGCCGCATTCCAGATCTCCGTCGGCATGGCGGCAGTTTTGCTGACCGGCACGCTCAATCGCGTGATGATCGTCGAACTGGGCATCTCGGGCTGGATCGTGGCGCTCATGGTGTCCTTGCCGCTCGTTTTTGCGCCGCTGCGGGCGCTGATCGGCTTCAAGTCCGACACGCACAAGTCGTTTCTGGGTTGGCGCCGCACGCCTTACATCTGGTTCGGCTCGCTGCTGCAGTTCGGCGGCTTTGCCATCATGCCATTCGCCTTGTTGATCCTGTCGGGCGACACGCACGGACCGATCGTCATCGGTCAGGTGGCCGCGGTGATCGCCTTCCTTCTGGTCGGCATCGGAATGCACACGACCCAGACGGCGGGTCTTGCGCTTGCCACGGATCTTGCCCCGCCGGACGCAAGACCGCGCGTGGTCGCCCTGCTCTATGTCATGCTGCTGGTTGGCATGCTGACGAGCTCCCTGCTTATCGGCTTCCTGCTTTCCGACTTCAGCGCCTTCCGGCTGATCCAGGTTATCCAGGGCTGCGCGGTCGTCACCATGGTGCTGAACTGCATCGCGCTGTGGCGGCAGGAAGTGCGCAATCCCGCTCTTACCGCACCCGGACGCGATCGGTCGACGTTCTCGGATGCATGGCGCGCCCTGCTGTCGGCTGGCCGCACGCGCCGCCTGTTACTGGCCGTCGGCTTCGGAGCGGCCGCTTTCAGCATGCAGGATGTCCTCCTCGAACCTTATGGCGCACAGGTACTCGGCCTGTCCGTCGGAGAGACAACCGCTCTGACGGCGCTCTGGGCCTGGGGGTCGCTGGGCGGGTTCGCGCTCGCCGCCTTCCGACTGGGTGCGGGCGATGAGTGCCACCGGCTGGCAGGTTTCGGCGCGCTCACCGGTGTCTCGGCCTTCACGCTGGTGATCCTGTCGGCTCCCTTCAACTCGGCCCCTGTCTTTTGTGTCGGCATCGTTGGGATCGGACTGGGTGGCGGGTTGTTTTCGGTGGGCACCTTGACCGCGTGCATGTCACTGTCGCGCGATGGACACTCAGGCCTCGCCCTGGGCGCCTGGGGCGCGGTGCAGGCTACAGCCGCCGGCCTCGGCATTGCGCTCGGCGGCGTCCTTCGTGATGTCTTCGGGGGCCTTGCAGCCAATGGCTCTCTCGGTACCGCGCTTGCCGGCAAGGCCACAGGCTACAGCGTGGTGTACCACCTTGAAATCGGACTTCTGTTTGCCGCGCTGATCGCCATCGGGCCGCTCGCGCGTCACGCAGCGGCACAACCCCCGTCTTCTCCAACCAAGTTCGGCATCGCCGAATTCCCCTCCTGAACCACGATCGGAGTCCACGCATGCCCGACCAAGCCTTCAACGGCAGCCTCGATGTCACGGAATGGGTCCTTTACGCATTCTTCCTCTTCTTCGCGGGCCTCATCATCTACCTTCGCCGCGAAGATCGCCGCGAAGGTTATCCGCTCGAGGATGATGCAACTGGCCGACTCGAGCCGGAGGGAAGCTTCCTGTTCAAGCCAGCCGCGAAGGTCTTCCGCCTCCCTCACAATGCTGGCACGACGTCTAAACCCGACGGCAGCCGCGATAGCAGCGATCTCAAGGCCCGTCGCACAGCCGCATGGGCCGGCTCGCCGCTCGAGCCGGTTGGCGACCCCCTTCAGGCCGGCGTCGGACCTGGCGCCTACGCCCAGCGGGCAAAGTCACCGGATCTCATGCTGCACGGCGCGCCGAGAATCGTGCCGTTGCGGGTGGCGGCGGACTTCTATCTCGACAAGCGGGACCCTGATCCGCGCGGCATGCCTGTGGTGGCCGCGGACAATGTCGTTGCAGGCACAGTCAGTGATGTGTGGATCGATCGCTCCGAGTACATCATGCGCTATTACGAAGTGCAGTTGACCGACTCGCCTCGCCGCATGCTGGTTCCTGTGCCGATGGCCTCGGTCCAGCGCGGCCGGAATCGGGTGAAGGTGGACGCGCTCCTTGCCTCGCAATTCGCCGGCGCTCCGCAACTGGCCAGCACCGAACAGATCACGCGCGATGAAGAAGAACGCGTCTGCGCTTATGTCGGCGCCGGCACGCTGTACGCCACACCCTCCAGGTCAGAACCATGGCTGTAAGCGAACACGATTTCGAGCCGATCCGGGGACTTCCCGGCGAACTCCCAAAGGGCGAAACCCTGGTCTGGCAGGGCGCGCCCGACTGGTGGGCGCTGGCCATCCGGGCCTTCCATGTCCGGTCCGTGACCATCTATTTCGGCGTGCTGATGGCCTGGCGCGGTGTGGCGTCTGTGATGGGAGGTGCGGACGGAATTTCCGCGCTGCAGGCAGCCCTCGGCCTTGCACCGATTGCACTGCTTGCAGTTGCCCTCCTGGTTGGACTTGCCGCCCTCACAGCGCGGACGACGGTCTACACGATCACAAACCGGCGACTCGTTCTTCGCTTCGGGATCGCCTTGCCCAAGGCGATCAACCTGCCCTTCGCCATCATCGAAGGCGCCACGTTAAGGAATAATGGCGGCGACAATGGCGACATTGCAGTGACGCTGCTTCGGCCGAACAAGGTCGCTTACGTCCTGCTGTGGCCGCATGTCCGACCCTGGAAACTGTCGCGACCGCAGCCGAGTCTGCGCGCCATACCCAATGCATCCGCTGTGGCGCTGCAACTGGGCCAAGCATTGAAGGCGGTTCACGGGGAAAGAGGCGTTGTTCACACGCCGACCCAGTCGCCTGAGCCGACGGCGCCCAAGGGCGCGCTGAGCCCGGCCTGAGGAGCCTTGCATGAGCCACATCGACACGAAACCTTTCCCGCGACTGGCCCTGATTGCGGCGGCCGTGCTGATCGGCGGAGCGATCACGGCCGCGGCGGCCGGACGGATGGCTCAGGCCAATGCGCCGGCAGACGCGATGACCGAGGGCATGCAGCCTGTGGCGGCGCGCGATCTCACCTTCTTCGACATGGAAGACGGTGCGGTGGAAGTGCGAGACGGCCGCGGGCAGGAAGTCGTTTTTGTTGCCGCGCCGGGGACCAACGGGTTTATTCGCGGCGTCATGCGTGGACTGGCCCGCAACCGCAGGCAGCGCGACATAGGGCCCGAAGAAGCCTTCCGCCTGGCGCAATGGCCGAACGGACGCCTGTCGCTGGAAGACCTGGCGACGGGCAAGCGCATCGAGCTCAGCGCATTCGGCGCACAAAACCGCGCCGCCTTCGCCCAACTCCTCGTCGCGGGAAGGACGTCCTGATGCCCGCCTTCGCACGCCGTTCACACACCACGCACTGCACGATCGAAATCGAGCACAGCGAGGACAATCTGCACGCACATGTCATCCTCGACGAAGAAGCTGACATGCAGCCCGGTGATCGCGTGCGCGTTCATGGTGCGCCGATCCGGGTGACCTTCGGCCAGCGTTTGACCTTGCGCAGACCCGCGACCGTGGAACGGGCGCACTGGCTGGAGCGGCAATGGACCCGCTTCGCTGCACGGTTCGAAATCACCGAACTCTACGAGATCAGCTTTTCTTCAAGGAGGCGCCTGTGACCACCGCGACCCTGGACACGCCGCTCAGCATCAGCGAGACAACCCGCATTGCACGCGAAGATACGCTGCTTAGCCCACGTTTCTATACAACCGATTTCAATGCAATCGACAGTATCGATGTGACCCCCGTCCGACGCGAATGGGACGCGCTCATCGCGGAGCTGGCGTCCGATCCGAACCGCAATCACTTCAAGCGCGCCGAGGCATTCACGAACACGCTCGAGGACCTAGAGCCCGAACTGCGCAAGGAGTGGGTCGACTTCCTCGTCAGCTCGATCACAGCCGAGTTTTCCGGCTGCGTGCTTTATGCCGAGATCGCGAAACGCGCAAAGAACCCGGACATGAAGGCCCTGTTCCGTTACATGAGCCGGGACGAATCCCGCCATGCCGGCTTCATCAACGAGACGCTGAAGGATTATGGCATCGGAGTTGATCTTGGTTTCCTCACCAAGACCAAGAAGTACACATTCTTCAAGCCGAAGTTCATCTTCTACGCGACCTATCTCTCGGAGAAGATCGGCTATTCCCGCTACATCACGATTTTTCGTGAACTCGAGCGGCACCCCGAGCGAAAATTCCATCCGATCTTCAACTGGTTCAGGGAATGGTGCAATGACGAGTTCCGGCATGGCGAGGCGTTCGCTGTCCTGATGCGGAACGATCCGAAGCTGCTGAAGGGCGGCAACCGATTCTGGATCCGCTTCTTCCTGACGGCTGTGTACACGACGATGTACATACGTGATCACAACCGTCCGGCGTTCCATCGTGCGCTTGGCGTCGACCCCACCGACTATGACTATCGCGTCTTCCGCATTTGCTCGGACATTACCCGGCAGGTGTTCCCGTTCACGCTGGACACCGATGATCCGCGCTTCCGCGCCAAGATGGAAAAGGTTCGCAAGATCGCTGATGCGATGAGCGAGAACAAGGAGCGTGGCGGCCTGTTTGCGGGTGTTCGCACGCTCGGCCTCGGCATGCGCTTCGCTGCCGCCTACCTCAGCCTGTTCACCCATCCCGTGATCGAGCATGAGGTTCCGCGGAGCGTCCGCATGGCGCCGGCCTGGTAGGAGAAGCTCGACACCGTGTCGCTGGCCGAGATCATCCCGCCACTGCTGTTCGCAGCTTTCGTCTGGTGGTTCTCCACCGGTGCGATCCTGTGGCTTGACCGGCTGCCGCGCGCAACCTTTGGGTGGACGTTTGGGACGATATCCGCGCTGGCGATAGTGGCGCTGGTAGCGCTAGTCGTCGGCGCTGGAGACACAAGCGCAGCGGCGGCGTATCTCGCCTTCGCCTGCGCAATCGCGCTGTGGGGTTGGCACGAGATGAGCTTTCTCATGGGCTTCATCCTCGGCCCGCGCCGCTTGCCCTGCCCTCTGGATGCGCGCGGCTGGCGGCGTTTTCGCCTGGCGGCCGCCACGGTCATGCACCACGAGATTGCCCTGGCCGCGACTGCGGCCGCACTCGTCCTCCTGACGTGGAACCAGCCAAACCAGATCGGCACACTCACCTTCATCGTGCTGTGGGCCATGCGGCTCAGCGCAAAGTTCAACTTGTTTCTCGGGGCGGCGTATCGCGGCGAGGACCTTCTGCCGCCGCACTTGCAGCATCTGAAAAGCTATTTCCGCGATCGCCGGATCAATCCACTTTTGCCCTTGTCGCTTGCGGGAGGCGCTGCATTGGCCTGGCTGTTCGCCAGTTTCGCCTTCGGATCCTCGGCCTCGCTCCACGAACAGGCCGGGTTTGCGCTGCTGCTGGCGATCACACTCCTTGCCATGGTCGAACACATCTTCATGTTCGTGCCGCCGCCCAACGCCCTGCTCTGGGGCTGGGCGCAGCCGCGCACGACCGCACCCCCGAAACCCCTGTCTGCCACCACACCTGCCGAGTAACGAGACGTCGATGATGTATGAAGACTTCTTTCAGGACCAGCTCGCAACCCTCCGCAAGGAAGGTCGCTACCGTGTATTCGCCGATCTTGAGCGCAAGGCGGGTCAGTTTCCACAGGCAACGCGCCACAAGGACGGAGAGACCGGCAATGTGACGGTCTGGTGTTCGAACGACTATCTCGGCATGGGGCAACATCCCAAAGTCATCGAGGCGATGCACGATGCGCTCGACCGCTGTGGCGCTGGGGCTGGCGGCACGCGCAACATATCGGGCACCAATCACTATCATGTCCTGCTCGAGCAGGAGCTTGCAGACCTCCATGGCAAGGAAGCTGCGCTCCTGTTCACGTCCGGCTACGTATCCAACTGGGCGGCGCTCAGCACGCTGGCGGGCAGGCTGCCAAACTGCGCCGTCCTCTCGGACGCAGGCAATCATGCCTCCATGATCGAAGGCATCCGTCACAGCGGCGCCGAGAGGATCATCTTCCGCCACAACGATCCGGCCGATCTCGATCGCAGGCTTGCCGCGCTCGACCCAGCGCGGCCAAAGCTTGTGGCGTTCGAGTCGGTCTACTCGATGGACGGCGATATCGCGCCAATTGCCGAGCTGTGCGATGTCGCCGAGCGGCACAATGCCATGACCTATCTCGATGAGGTTCATGCCGTCGGTCTTTACGGTCCGCGGGGCGGCGGGGTGGCCGAACGCGAGGGCCTGATGGATCGCCTTACCGTCATCGAAGGAACCCTGGGCAAGGCATTCGGCGTGTTCGGAGGCTATATCGCCGGCTCGGCAGCCATGTGTGATTTTGTTCGCAGCTTCGCCTCGGGGTTCATCTTTACGACGGCGCTGCCGCCGGCGGTCGCGGCCGGCGCCCTCGCCAGCATCCAGCATCTCAAGGTGAGCCAGATCGAGCGGCTGCGGCATCAGGAGCGCGTGGCCAAGGTCCGCGCACGGCTGGAGGCCTGCGGCATCCCGTGTCTCGACAATCCGAGCCACATCATTCCCGTGATGGTGAAGGATCCGGTGAAGTGCAAGCAGATCAGTGACTGGCTGCTCGACCGCTATGGCATCTACATCCAGCCGATCAACTATCCAACCGTTCCCCGCGGAACGGAGCGGCTTCGGATCACGCCATCGCCCCTGCATTCTGACCAGGATATCGATCGGCTCGTCGCCGCACTGTCCGAATTGTGGTCACAGTGCGCCCTCAGCCGGTCGGCCGTCGCGGCGTGAGCGGCGTTGCATCCAACATCATCCCCGCAATCGCGGCGGACGGTGCGCTGTTTCCGATCGAGAAGATGGAAGCGCATCGTCGCGGCGCGCTCCATCTTGCCGTGTCGGTGTTCGTGATGTCGGGCGAGGCACTTCTTGTGCAGCGCCGCGCCCTGTCGAAGTATCACTGCGGCGGCATGTGGGCCAATACGTGCTGCTCGCATCCTCACTGGGACGAGGCGCCCGCGGACAGCGCACACCGGCGCCTGCGCGAGGAACTTGGCCTTAGCCTGCAGCTCTCGGCCTGCAACGTGATCGACTACAAGGCCGAGGTGACGAACGGTCTATGGGAGCATGAGCGCGTGCACGTCTTTCGCGGAGAAGGCGCGGCCGGCATGTCGGTGGCTCCCGATCCGGCGGAGGTGCTCGAGACGCGCTGGATGAGCCTTGATGAGCTTCAGCGCGACGCACGCCTGCGACCGGAGACCTATGCGCCCTGGTTCCGCATCTACCTTGCACGATGGCCAGAGCTGGGATTGTAGATCGCGACGCGCGGCGGACACCCTGTCACTTGAGGCCGCCCGCCCCCCCCTGAACCGGCTCACTTGGGCAAGGCCGGTGAATCGCGTCCACGCCTACCCGCGCCTTTACCCGGAGCGCGTCTGCGTCCGCGATGACCGTGAATGTTGCGTCTGGGAATTGCCGCGATCGGCAGACAGGTGTTCAGCGACAAAAAAGGAAGCGGCCGGAGCTGGATAGCTCCGGCCGCTACAGGTTCTGCCGCTAACTTACGGCTGGGAGGGTGCGGATCCGTTCGGAGGCGCGGTCGGAGTCGCGCCTTCGATCGGCGCAGGAACCGCCCCATCAGGCGCAAGAATAGCTGCCGGATCGGGGACGACCGGCTGCAGAACACCCGGGTCTGGCACAGCCGGAGCGACTGGCGGGGGGAGGTCCGGCAGCGGCAGGGGTGTGCCGACATAGGTGGCGCTGGTTTCGAGGCCAGGCGCGAAGTGGTGCGCCACTGCCCAATCATACCAGTTGTTGACGGCCGTTCCGGTGAGCAGGATGCCGATCCCGCCGGTGAGCGTGCAGAGCACCGCGAACCACCAGGCCCAGCGGTGAATGGACTCCGCCGTGGCGTTGAAACCCATCGTCCAGCGCCAGAAGAGTGCGCCGCGCTCGAAGGCGGTGCCGCGGTCGGTGATCTGTTCGATCTCACGCTCGCCGCCGTACCGGCTGATTGCGAGCACCGTGGCGCCGTGCATCGCGAACAGGAGCGCCGATCCGTAGAGGAAGGCGATCGAGAGCGCATGGAACGGGTTGTAGAACAGATTGCCGTAGGTGAGTGAGAACGAATTGGTCCAGTCGAGGTGGGGGAAGATGCCGAATGGCACCGCCTCGCTCCAGCTGCCCATCATGATGGGACGGATAAAGCCCAGCACGAGATAGAGCCAGATGGCCGAGGCAAAGGCCCATGCCACATGTGTGCCAAGGCCAAGCGCCTTGGCGCGGTTGTAGGTGCGAACCCACCACAGGATGATGGCGGCTGTCAGGAAGAAGCCGGCCATGAGCCACCATCCGCCCTCGGCCAGCGGCGGCATGATATTGAGGCCCTGCTCCGGCGGCGGCGGTTCAAGCGCCAACCAAGGCAGCTGGCGTACGAATTCGATGGGATCCCATCCCACCGAGGCCCACATGTTGAGACCGATGATTTCGATCGCAACGAAGCCGCACATCAGCGAGGCCACCCCGCTGATACCTAGATGCAGCGGACCGACCTGGGCGTTGCCCAGCTTCCCGAGAAGCCGCGAGAAGAAGGCGCCGCTGGGCGGCGATTTGTAGTCGCGCGGAAGCGCCAGCCCTTCCTCGAACGGTCCACGGACCTGAACCTGCGTGAAGATGTTCTGATAGGTGCTCATGTCGCAGCTCCCGACGAAGCGGCCCAGATCGGCAGATCAAGCCACCAGTCCCACCATTCGGGCCAGCCAAGCGTCCAGACCGGACCGCTGATGATCATGGTGACCGCGCTGAAGAACACCGCTGCCAGCGCCAGGAACAGGCCCAGCCTGTGGATCCCCAGCGTGCCGATGGAATAAGCAATCATTTCCCGGAAGAATTGATCCTCGTGCTCCGGCTGCTTCACCACTTCATTCTTGCCTGGGTTGGTCGCGGAGAGGATCAGCGACCCATGGAGCGCGAGCGCGAAGCACGTCGTGAAGAAGAACGTGATCGCGATCATATGCGCAGGATTGTAGTGGAAGTTCAGGTACTGGTAGCCGGTGTTCGACACCCAATCGAGGTGGCTGAAAATCCCGTACGGGAAGCCATTGGCCCATGACCCGAGAAGGACCGGCCGGATCACCACAAGCGTCACATACGCGCCAATCGCGAATGAGAAGGCGAAGGGGACATGGAGTCCGATGCCGAGCTTCCGTGAAATTTCGACCTGTCGCAGCGCCCATGATCCGAACGCGCCGATCGCGCAGATCGTGACAAGTTGCCAGATCCCGCCCTCCTTCAGCGGTGCGAGTCCGAGGCCATAACTGGCGTCAGGCGGGTTGATGCTGATCAGCCAGACATTCCATGTCGGCCCGATCGCTGCCCCATAGATGATCAGCGCGGTCCCCAGCGTCGCGAAAAAGATCGTCGTGACGCCGAAGAAGCCTACGTAGAAGGGACCGACCCAGAAGTCGAAGAGATCTCCGCCGATCAAGGTCCCGCCGCGCACGCGATATTTTCGTTCAAAACTGAGTAGGGCCACCGCAAAGTGCTCCGGTCTGACCGCAAGGGATACCTTGCGGCCGCTTCTGATGGGCGCAACAAGCGCAACCGGTGATTACCGATCGCGCCCGCTGGCCTTGCATGCCCGCTCGGGCTGCCGAAACGCGTCCTTAGACGGGCGCGTCCGGCGACCCAACCGTTTGCTCGATTGAAGCCACCGGCGCAGCGCCGGGTCCTTCGATCCAGTTGAAGCGGTCAGTGCTGAGCATGATGAAGTGCAGAATGATCGCGAGTGTGAACAGGAAGATAGCATTCCCGATCAACACGCGCCGCGGATCGAAAAGTAGCCAAATGCGCCACATGTTTACGTCTCCCTTATGCGAAATAGGCCGAAGCCATCTGGCGGGCCATTTCGATTCCGTCACTCACTTCGCTGTAACCGCCTACGGCCGGAAACCACGGCCGCCACATCCAGACGAGGATGTGAGCGCCGACGGCGATAAGAGTGAAGAGAATGAAGCTCCCCATATATGCATTGTGGAACTCCTTCGCCTCAGCCCCTGTCAGGCCGGATAGTGACCCTGTTCGGGCGTCTTTTTCTGACATAAAGTCCTCCGGTTCTTCGTTTGCCGAAAAGCCAGGACCACCGAAGTGAACCTGGGTCTGTCGTGCTGTTGCCAGCATGACGAGTAATCTGGCACGGCAAGGCCAGATCCAATTCGCGACGAGAGGCGCAACGAGCCGCGCCTGCTCCGATCTGAAGGGGAATGCGCTTCATGCGATTGCACCTTCGAACATGGCAGTGCACGCCCGCGCGAGGCGGGCAGACGTCACACTCTCCGCGCCGTCAGCCCGCGCGAGGCGCTCCGCCGCATCGCGCAGGCGCTTTGCCGCTGAAATTCGGATGAGGACGGGCAGGCCGTCGATCGTCCTGTCAAACGCCGCCTTGGCCTCGTCGTCCCAGGCAATTTCGACATGCGCGCGCGCGGGGGTCGCATCGATCTTGTCCATCTGTCCGGCAAGCGGAAGGATGTGGAAAAGCGCATCGAACAGCGCGTTGCAGACTTCCTGAACGAGGTAGGTTGCGCCCGCATAACCCATGAAGGGCGTGCCGGTGTGTCGCCGGATCACCGCACCGGGGAAGGAGGATGGAATGTAGCAGGCGCGGGACCCGAGCTCGGCCATGTAAATGCGCTCGTTGATGCTGCCGAACATGACCAAGGGAGGCTTTGTGCGGATTGCTTCACGCACCGCCGCATTGTCGGGCTTCACCCCCGCCGTGCGAGCAAACGAGAACGTGCACGGCAGGCCGAGGTCATTTTCGAGGAAGTTCCGGACGCCGCGCGCATAGGTTTCGTTCGCGACGATGGCGAAGCTGGCCGTACCAAAGAAATCCTGCGTCACCGACCGCCAGAGATCCCAGACTGGCTTGATTGTGGTGTGTTTCTCGCGCGCGATGAAGGGTTCGGGATCGAGGCCCGTGAGCTCCCCCAGCTTGCGCAGGAACAGCGTCGTCGATTCCAGTCCGATCGGCGCCTGCAGATAGGGGCGCTCAAGCGTCTCGCAGAGTTGGCGTCCGAACTCGCGGTACATGCACACATTCACGTCGGCGAGCGGCAGCTGCTTGATGTCAGCCAGGTGGCTTCCCAAGGGGAAGACCATGTTGACCTCGGCGCCGACACCCTCGATCAGGCGGCGTATCTCGGCGAGGTCGGAGGGCAGATTGAACATGCCGTACATCGGCCCGATGATGTTGACCTTCGGCTTCTCACCGTCCTTGCGCGGCTTGAGTTTCGGAATCTTCTTCGTGCCGAACTGGGTCCACAGCCAGGTCAGCGCGCGGTTGGCGCTTTGCCACTGATCCTCATCGATCGTGCGCGGCAGGAAACGTTGGATGTTCGTGCCTTCAGGCGTCACCCCGCCGCCGATCATCTCGGCGATCGAGCCGGTGACCACCACAGCGGGAAGATCACGGTCGAGCGTCTTCCACGCCCGTTTCATTGCGCCTTCGGTGCCGGTCTTGCCCAGTTCATCCTCGCCGAGGCCGGTTACGACAATGGGCAGCTCATGCGGCGGCAGGCCGTCGGTGTAATGGAGCACGGACGTCACCGGGAGGTTCTCGCATCCGACCGGACCGTCGATGATCACCTGAAGCCCCTTCACCGCAGTGAAGGCGTAAACAGCGCCCCAGTAGCCGCCGGCGCGATCGTGATCGAGGATGAGCGTCATGTGCCCACCGCCTCTTCCGCTGCGCGCGATGCAGCCATCGATTTGGCGTAGCGGACCTTGAACTCCGGGCGGTCCTTCGGCGTCTCTTCCCACACGCCGGCCGCATGCCCGGCGCCGACGCCCTCAAAGAACTCCGTCATGCGATCGAAGCGCGCTTTGTTGGCAAGGGCAGCATTGACGACCTGGGCAAGTGATCCTGCTCCGGCCGGCCCCATCAGGGGCCGCGCCGAGATGAGGTTCGTGAAATAGAGCGCCGGGATCGAACGCTCCTTGGCATGCTGCACGACCGGCGTCGTTCCGATCGCGAGGTCGGGCCCGAACTCCTCGACAGCCGCGATGTCCTGCTCCAGCGATGCGCGATACTGAACACGCACGCCCCTGGCCTGGAGCCAGTCGCGGTCAGGATCGGACCATTGCGTACGCGGGCAAGCTGTCCCGACATAGGGAACATCTGCGCCGCTTTCGATCAGCAGGCGCGCCACCAGAAGTTCTGAGCCTTCATATCCGGATACCGTGACACGACCTTTGATCGGTGAACCGGCCAGCGCCGCCGTGATCGCCGGAAGAATCCTGTTCTTCGCGGCATCGATCCGTTCGCGTGGCACGGCGCAGGCTGCTCCGATCGCGTCGAGCCAGGCCGCCGTCCCATCGCGCCCGACGGGCGCGGAGCCGACGACCCTGCGGCCCGCCGCCTCGAATTCCCGCACGCTTGCGGTGTAGAAGGGATGGATCGCCGCCACCGCGGCGCAATCGAGCGCGCTGTAGAGCTCGCGCCATTCGCGTGTCGGCACGACTGGACCGGCCGCCAGACCCATAGGCTGCAGCATCATCCCGATCCCGACTGGATCGGCCGGGAACATCTCGCCCAGGAGGGTGACCGTCGGCAAAGACGCCCGTTCGCGTGGCGCCGCCACCGGCCCCTGCTCTGCCTCGCCGCGCGCATACTTCAGCATTGCGCCCGCAAGCACGTCCTTCGCCTCAGCATGTGTCGGCACGCCGAAGCCTGGAACATCAATGCCGATAATGCGAACGCCGTTGATCTCCTTCGGCAAGAGCTGAAGCGGCACGCCCGATGCCGTCGGGACGCAGAGATTGGTGATGATGACCGTGTCGTACTTCTCCGGGTCTGCGAGCTGGTAGACCGCCTCGCGGATGTCTTCAAACAGCTTCCCGGTAACGAGCGTCTCGGAGTTGAAAGGCACGTAGCCCACCGAGCGACGCGCGCCATAGAAGTGCGATGTGAAGGTGAGGCCGTAGACGCAGCAGGCGGAGCCGGAAAGGATCGTGGCGGTTCGCCGCATTCTCAATCCGACGCGCAGACTACCGAAAGCCGGGCACATGCTCTGCGGCTGGTCATGCGGTCCTTTGGGATAGTCCTTTGCATAGCGATCAAGCACTTCGGACTTGCCCGCGCTCGCCGCCGCCTTGTGAAGCTCGCCTGCGCCAGCATGACAGCCCGATCCCTCGGCCACAGCGCGGTCAGCGCTCGCCGTCTCGTAGGCGGCGTCGCGTGGCGCTTCGGAGGGATCGCGGTCAGTCATCCATCATACCGCATCGTAGATCACTTCAAGTGAAGGCTTCTCGACATAGTTGGCGCCGCGCATGTCCGCCTGGCTCGCAGGCTTGAGCACGATGCCGCCGCCGACCTGGTCCGACTTGAACAGGCCGAGCAGCTGGTCCTGCGTCAGCGGCTTCGGCCGCACAGGCGGGGCGGTTGCAACATTGCTGGCCAGCCCTTCGAAGAGCGATCCCCACCGTTCGCCAGGCATGCCGATGATCTGGTAGTTTGCGGACTTCCGCCGGATATCCTCGTCAGCCGGTATCGCCGAAAGAACCGGAATGCCAACGGCTTCGGCAAATGCATGCGCTTCGCCGGTGCCATCGTCCTTGTTGATGAGCATGCCGGCCACGCCGACATTGCCGCCGAGCTTGCGGAAGTACTCGACAGCCGAGCAGACGTTGTTGGCGACATAGAGCGACTGCAGGTCGTTCGAGCCGACGACGATAACCTTCTGGCACATGTCGCGCGCGATCGGCAGACCGAAGCCGCCGCAGACCACATCACCCAGGAAGTCGAGAAGAACATAGTCGAAGCCCCAGTCATGGAAGCCGAGCTTCTCGAGCAGTTCGAAGCCGTGAATAATGCCACGTCCGCCACAGCCCCGCCCGACTTCAGGGCCGCCCAGCTCCATCGCGAAGACGCCGTCGCGCTGGAAGCAGACATCCTCGATGCGCACCTCGTCGCCGGCAGCCTTCTTGCGCGAAGACGTCTCGATGATGGTGGGACAGGCCTTGCCGCCGAAGAGCAGCGAAGTGGTGTCTGATTTTGGATCGCAGCCGATCAGCAGCACGCGCTTGCCCTGCTGGGCCATCATGTAGCTGAGGTTAGCGAGCGCGAAGCTCTTCCCGCTGCCGCCCTTGCCGTAGATCGCAATGATCTGCGTTTCCTTGGTGACAACACCCGTCGGAACCGGGTCTGGCTCGATCGCAGCCTCCCTGCGCAACGCCCGAGTGTCCAGCAGCGTGACGCTCATGCGCAGTGTCTCCAGTCGAGAACCATCTTGAGGCAGGCACTGTCGGTAAACGCGGCAGCGTATGCAGTTGCCGCAGTGTCCGGCGTCTCCTGGTGCGTGATCAGATCCTCTAGCGAGAGGTTGCCCAGGCGCAGCATCGCGTTGACGGCGCGAAGGTCCTCAGGTCTCCATTCGGCGGCCACGCGGAGCCGCATCTCGCGCATGAAGGCCGGCACGAAGGTGAAGGACAGCTGACCTTCATAGAAGCCGGCGAGAACGACCTCGCCGCCCTTCATGAGGCGCGTCACAAATGTATCGAGCAGTTGGCCGGCGCCGCTTGCATCATAAATCGTTGCGTAGTCGCTTCGCTCGTCATCTTCAGGATCCATGACCGTGTAACCGGCGCCGCCGCCACGCCGCTGCGGATCGACTTCCCAAACCGTTGGCGCGGGCGCGCCGGTTGCGATTGTCAGGCGCGCGAGTAAACGGCCGAGCACGCCGTGACCAATGATCAGTTCTGGCGGAGCGCCGCCATCGAGGGCGTGATAAGCCGTTGCAGCCAGCGCGATCAGGACGCCACGGGCGCCCAGTCTTTCCGGTATTGCGATGGCGCGCGGGCTGGGGGCCACAAGCCTTCCGGCCGCGCCGCCAAACAGACCGCGCGCATCCTTGAAACAGGTGGCGCCCGGAATGAAGACCGTCTCGCCAATCCGATAGGCTGCATTGGCGCCCGCATCGACGATCCGGCCGACTGACTCATAGCCGGGGACCAGCGGATAGCCCATGCCCGGAAACGATGGCATGCGCCCGGACCACAGCAGCTTCTCGGTTCCTGTGCTGATGCCGCTCCAGTCGACATCGATCACGACGTCGTCGGCGCCGACAGGGTTGAGCGCAAGTTTGCGAACGGAGATCCGCCTGGGTTGGTCGAGGACGACGGCGACAGTTTCCATCTCGGCTCCGGGGCCTGCGCCAGCATCGCCACGAACGCAGTTGTTGCGTGGATGCAGTGTAAGCTTACGTGGACGCTTGGGAGTGTCAATTCATCGCGACGCTTTTGAGGCCTCGAATCTCTCCTGAAAAACCAATCGTCCGGGTGATTTACGACCCTCCCTTAGGGAAGCGTGAGGCTGGTCCGGCGCCAGGAAAGCTCTGCGCACGAGGGAATCGCCGAATCCGACTTCTCCTGTGGCCCGTCTCAGGCGCTCGCAATCATCACACGCAAAAGGCCCGGCGTTCGCACATGCAGCATCCTTATGCGCTGGAAGCCGGCCTGCTGCAGAAACGCTTGCAGCTCGCGCGGCGTGCGCGCGCGTCCCCGTCCCATCGCCAAGAGGTAAAGCCCGAAATAGGCGTCGGAAACGCGATCCTTGCGTGGAGCCGCCGACATCGGCTCGGCGATCAGCAGGCGCCCGCCTGCCGGCAGCGCCACTTTCACAGATGCGAGGATCCTCGCCACGCCGGCATCGTCATGATCATGAAGCACGCGGACGAGCGTCATGAGGTCGGCGCCTGCTGGCAGAGGATCGCGCAGGAAGCTTCCCTCGGAGATCGTGGCGCGAACCGCATGGGCGGCGAGAACAGTTCGCGCGCGCTGCGCCACTGCAGGCAGGTCGAAAAGGTGGAGGTGCAAGTGCGGCCAGCGGGCGCCAACCGCTGCCAGAAAAGCGCCCTCACCTCCGCCAATGTCCATGACCCGCCGGTGCCCGCGCATCGCGTAAGCCCGGAGGATGTCGGAGGCCACCGAAGGCTGGGTCGCAGCCATCAGAGCAGAGTATGCCGAAACGCCAGAATCTTCTGTATTTTCCGGGTCTTGGAGTGTCGCATACGGCCAGTAACCTGCAAGATTCTCCCCCCGTCCGCGCCTCAGAAGGGCAACCGGGTCCTGCAGGTCGGCGTAAAGCCGGGCGTGGTGACGGATCATCTCGGCGAGACCCGCATTGCCAAGCAGCGCCGCGCCCTGAGCGCCCAGGGCATATCGCTCGCCGATCGACTCCACGAGATCAAGCGCGGCCGCGGCACGGAGCAGCCTCGCCATCTCTGCCGGCCGCACATCAAGCGCCGCGGCAAGCTCGTCAACATTAAGTGGTCCGGATTTCAATATGTTGAGAAGATCGAGCTGAACGCAGGCGGTTAGCACCTGCGAGTAGACGAAACCCGCCACCACGTCGAAGAGTCCGCTAGCGCGGCTATGAGCGATTGGCCGCGTGAACGGGAAGTCGGCAGCAAATCTCTGAAATCGCGGATCTGAGATGCGGGCGTTGCGCCACGCGATCCACCGCGCGCGCCAGTTACTCACAGGCGCCTACGCAGCACTGCGTGCAAGTTTTTTTGGGGCAAGGCGCATCGCGGTCATCCTCACCAGGTCACGCATTTCCTGAGCACCCTCGCAGTCAGGGACAGAAGCTACGGCCTGCTCCACAAGATCGTCCAGTCTTGCGAGTGCGCCCTGGACACCGCGCTCGGCGACCACGTTTGGACGTTGCAAAAGTGCATCCTGGCCAACCGGCTTGTCGCAGAGCTCAGGCTGGACGGCATCCATAAGGTCGTCAGCAACCTGATAGGCAGAACCAAGAGTTTCCCCCAGAGAATGCCACGGCGCCCCGTCCGACCCAGCCGCAATCGCCCCCGACGTCGTCGCCGCCACAAACAGGGCGCCTGTCTTTGCCTGGTGATAGATGTCGAGCGGAGCGGCGGACTCGCTTTCCCATGCCTGACCAGCGGTAATCCCAGTGGGGGCGCCAACGCCCCTGGCGATTGCTTCGATCAAAGGCGCGATACGGCTAGGTTCAGCTGCCCCGCAGACGGCCAAACGCTCAAAGGCCATCACGATCAACGCGTCGCCTGCAAGCAAGGCAAGTGGCTCTCCATAAGCCGCGTGAACCGAGGCCTTGCCGCGACGGAAACCGGCATTGTCAAAACAGGGAAGATCGTCGTGAACCAGGGACGCGCAATGAAGGAGTTCAACGGCGGCTGCCGCTGCATCTGAGATCTCGGGACGGTCATCGCCACAGGCGCGCGCGACAGCGAGGCACAACATCGGGCGGACACGCGCCCCGCCCGGGAAAACCGCATAGCGAAGCGCCTTGATCAGTCCGGGAGGTGCGCAAGGCTTGTCAGCCCTGTCGATTGCGGCCTTGAGCGCTGCTTCGACACGCGCAGGTAGCGTCATGACCGTTTCCCGTACTTGTCGATCGGGCAGACCCCGACCCATGTCCTACAGATTGGACACATGCTAGCGTCCAGTCAATCGACCTTGAGGAATCCATGATCAACGACAGCGCCACGCTTCAGGGCGGCGGACTCGAGGACCTGACGATCGCCTATGCGCTGGGCTGCCGTGTCCGTGCGAGCAGAAAGGAGAGGCGCGGGATGCGTTCGGCGGGCGCGTGCAGAACAGCCAGGGTGGGCGCCCGCCGCGCCCGCCTGCGCCATTCAGCCGGTCAACGCGGCATCGTGAAGTCCGCCATGGCGAGCGCGCCAACTCACGACGTTACAAATGCTGATGCCGATGCACGCAGGACGACGATGTTCAGCCGCCTGCGCGCAGGTGATCTGCACATCGCGCAGGCAGGTACAAGACGACCCGTACTCACGCGAACGGACGCGCAGCTTCCCGTGTCGAAAGCGAGGCGTTCGGCATGAACGACCGACCAACCGCCGGCGCCGTTCAGTCGACGAAGTTCCTGAACGAAGTGGGCAGGCCGGGATCTCACTGGCGTGCGCACGCGCCTAGCACCAGACTTCCTGCACCGCGCTTCGACATTCCCGTCGGATCAGGAGGCTATGCCTGGTGGTACGTCGACGCGCTCAGCGAAGACAAGCAGCACGGCCTCACAATCATCGCCTTCATCGGCAGTGTTTTCTCGCCCTACTACGCATGGTCGGGGTGGCGGCATCCCGAAAACCATTGCGCCATGAATGTCGCACTCTATTCGGTCAGGGGAAATCGTTGGGCGATGACCGAACGCGGGCACAGGAACCTGGATCGCGACTCGGACAGGATCGCGATCAGCCGGAGCAGCATGAGCTGGGAGCGCGAAACACTTCGCATCAACGTCGACGAGTGGACAGCCCCCCTACCCTCCCGACTCCGCGGGACAGTAACACTCCATCCCTACTATCTCGCGGGCCAGACGTTCGCACTGGACGCCGAAGCCCGCCATGCATGGCGACCGATCGCTCCCCGGGGACGCGTCGCCGTGCAGTTCGAGGACGGTACTGCCTGGCATGGAGAGGGCTATTTCGACAGCAACTGCGGCGATGAACCACTCGAACGCAGGTTCCGTTCCTGGGACTGGTCGCGTTCCCATGTCGCCGACAATGCGACAATCGTCTACTATGACGTCACGCTCCGGAATGGCGACCAGCGATCCATAGCGCTGAAATTCGATGCAACAGGCGAAAAAAACGCCATCCTCGCCCCGCCGCTGACAAGGATGCCGAAAACCTTCTGGCGCATGCAGCCCACGGCTCGCGGAGATCGCGGAAAGGAGCCAGGGCTTGTGCGCATACTAGAGGATACGCCGTTCTACGCCCGATCGCATCTTGCAGGACACGTCGACGGCGCGCCCGCAGACATCATGCACGAGACGCTGTCACTGGATCGACTCACCAATCCCGTCGTTCGCGCGATGCTTCCCTTTCGAATGCCCCGCTTTGCCGGAAGGCGTTGACTGCGGCTGGACAGCCTTGAGCAAGAGACGCGGCTGCAACACATTGAAGGCCCGACGGCGGCGACCTGAGCCCGACACCGCAACCCGGCGCAATCAATATGCGGACCCGCAACAAGTCACGCCTCAGGTCAAGCGTCGGGGTCGCTCGTCGAGCGCCGCAAACAACTCGATCACCCACCTGATGTTGTGCAGCAGGCCCCGCTCTGCGTCCTGCTCATCATCTACGCCAGCTCCGGCGCCAACGGCATCAACCAGAAACTGGGTCTGCGCCAGCGCTGGCGTCATCAGCTCAGCGCCTGGCGGGGCGCGCCACGAGTATGTCAGTGCTTTCATGAGGAGCTGCAGCTTGCGAGACGTCGGCACAATGGCCCTGCTGAACACGGAGTCATGACCGCGCATTGCGATGCGGGCGCCTATATCGGCATAGAGAAGCCTAGCCGCATGGATTGCGGGACGATAGGCGCGCGGCAACCCGGCGATCCCGAGATCGGCACGCTGGTAGAGCTGGAGGGCAAGCACGAGCAGGCGCTCCACGACCCCCGCTATCTGCGGATTAAACTCCGGACGCTCAAGCCACGAGGCAGGGTCAAGGCCAGCCTCGCGCATCCAGGCGTGAGGGAGATACAGACGGCCATTGCGCGCATCCTCACCGACATCGCGGGCGATATTCGTCAGCTGCATGGCCACGCCCAGATCGCACGCCCGCGCAACCATCTCGGGCGTACGCGTCCGCATCAGCGCCGCCATCATCGCACCGACCGAGCCTGCGACGCGTGCCGCATAGTCATATACGTCCTCGATCGTTTCGTATTCCCGCCCTGAGGCGTCCCACGCCATGCCCTCCAGAAGCGCATCGAACGGCGCACGCGGCAGCGCGTACTGATCGACAGCGTCGAACAGGGCCCTGTCGACTGCCCCGTTGGCTGGCTCGCCAGCGTAGATTGCATCGAGGCGAGAGGTGAGCCGCGCGATTCCCGCGTCGCCGTCGAGGTCCACATCGATGGTGTCATCCGACAGACGGCAGAAGGCATAGAGGGCGTAGGCCCCTCCACGTACAGCGTCAGGCAGGAGCAGCGACGCGGCAAAGAACGAGCGGGAACCCGTGCGGATCATCTGCCGGCAAGCTGCCAGGTCAGCAGGTGTCGCACGTTCGGGTTTGCGCACGTTGGGACGCATGGTGCAGCTCCGGCTCAACAGGAAGGGCGCAGGACAGCGCGCTCGACAGAGCCGCGCCGGTGGTCACGTCGGCGCCCAGACGATCGCCTGCCAGTTGGCCACCTGTGCAGAGCCAAACCCCAGTCCGCAATCACCAGCGCGTACGGGGACCCGCCTGGATCGGAATTCGCGAGGGCCTCAGACAGCTGAGCATCCAACATTTTTCGAAGACTAATTGCCTGTCTCTTGTCTGCGCAAGCGCAATGTCGGCAAGCGCCCCGGAGGCGCATGCAGAGACCCCCGCCGGCAATTAACGAGCAAGCGATACGGCGCATTCCATGCACAATGCAGGGCGATCCATGACCTCTCAGTGCAGGTCCCGCCGTTGCGAGGCCCGAACCGGCGCCGACGATTGCACCGGGCGCGTCGCCGCCGCTGTCGCGATCACAACGGCTGAGCATCGGGCGCGCTGGCGGCCTGTTCGTACCAGCCAACGTCATGTGTGGCCGCCTCCCCGAAGCTGACGCCCTCAGAAACTGCCATGCGGATGATCGGCCAGGACGTCAGGGTCATGCTCAGGAATGGCCAAGGGTCTCGCCAGTCCCATGTGACATCCCGGGTGCCGACGAGCCGCCTCAGCCGGTGACGAAAGCCTCGGCCGCGAAACATCGCCATCTGTGTTTCAGTGAGGCAGGAGTAGAATTGCTGCAGGTTGCTGTGACGACGCACTCCGACCGGCGGGCGCGTCTGCGGACTGAGCACGGCGCGAGCGACGTCCTCGGGCTGCCAGAAGTGAAGTCCGCTCGTTGTTCGTGGGTTGCATTCGATGCCAAACACACAGTCATCGGCGTCGACTATGAAGTCGAAGGAGATAAACCCTGTCCAGCCCGATGCACGGACAAAGATTTCGATCCAGCGCTCAATCGCCGGCGCCTCGACCCGTTCGAATGCGATTGCGACAGATCCTGACATGACAGTGCCACGATAGATCATCGTGGAGATGACCCGGCCTTCATGCGCGATCGTACAGCTGCTGTGCTCACGGCCCGCGATGAAACGCTGCACAATGGCCGGCCTCGATGGATCAGCATCCGGCAGGACAGCGCCTTGACCCAGGATGCGGACACCACGTCCCGAGCAAGAAAAGACCGGCTTCACGACCACCGCATGGGCCGTTACCAGCGCCTCCGCCTCCGCCGCGCCGAGCCGGCAGGTTTCGGGTACGGACAAACCCATCGCAGTCGCCGCGCGGACGAATCCCGCCTTGTTGTGAAGAGAAAGCACGCGGTCGGGCGGCATGGTGAATACGCGCGCCCGCCCGCCGAGCAGGTCAGGCAGAAACGCAACATGCATCGTCTCCTCGGAGACAGGCACAACGAGGTCGACGTGTTCACGTGCGACGATCTCCGCGAGGGCGGCGAGATATTCAGCAGGACCTTTGCTCGGCGGCGGCACGGCAAATTCCCGGGCGACATGGCGAGATGCGCCCGTCAGCGTCCAGCCAAAGGGATCGGCCACGATCACGCGAGATCCTGCGCGACTGAAACCACGCGCCAGGTCGAGCGCCTTGGGAAGGCGGCCGAGCGTAAGCAGCACTGTGGTCATGGGTCTGCGCGAGTGACGCGCATCATGATCTGCTCGGTTGGACGGGTCGTCAGGCGCGCCGCTGGACGCACGCGCGCTGGATCGACAACATGGAAATCATAGCGGCGGAACATTTCAGCAATCAACAGCACCGCCTCGGTCTGAGCGAAGGCGGCGCCCGCGCAGACACGGGGACCGAGGCCAAACGGAATATAGGCGCCAGAGGTCTGCTCGGCCTCGCGCTCGGGCAGGAAGCGATCCGGATCGAAGACATGCGGGTTGCGCCAGTAGCTTGCGTGGCGGTGCAATACCCAGGGGGCAACCATGACGAGCGCGCCGCGGCGAACCTGGTGTCGCCCGATGGTTGTGGGAGCAGTCGCAACCCGCGGGAGGAAAGTGATCGGGGGATAGAGTCTAAGCGTCTCACGAAAAACATTGCGCGTAAGCGGCAGATGTCTGGTGGCCTCTATGGTGAGCGGCTCGTCATCACCCGCCACCTTGCGGATCTCCGCACGCACGCGCGCGACGAGGCCGGGTTGCTCAGCCAGCAGGAAGAAAGCCCAGGTGAGCGCGCTCGCGCTCGTCTCATGGCCCGCAAGGAACAGCACACCCAGCTGATCGATGAGCTCCTCGCGATTGAAGGCCGTGCGGGTGAAGTCGTCGCGCGCGGCGATCACCGAGGAGGCAATGTCATCAAACCGGGCGCCGCCGGGACCAAGATGTGTGTCCAGCAAATCGCCGAGGTGCCGCCGAATGGTATGGCAGGCGACGAGGACATCATCGCGCTGCGGGACACTCGTCCAGGCCCGGTCCATGATCAGACGGCGGATCTCGACCTGAGCGACGCTGCGTTCGAATGTCGTGAAGGCTGCGAAGACTTCATGGGCTGCCTTCGTTTCAAGGCTTGCGCTGAAAACGGTGCGGCAGATGATATCGGCCGTGAGATGGCTCATCGCTAGATCGAGCGAGAAAACTGCGCCATCCCGTGCATGGGCATCGAAGCTTTGCTGACAGGCCTGAGCGCCCTCAAGCATCGAAGGGAAGGCGCGGTTGACCCGCATCATCGTGAATGCAGGATCGATCATCCGTCGCTGGCGGCGCCAGGTGTCGCCAGAGGACACAAAGAGCGAGTCACCGATCAGCGGCGCCAGCGCTTCGACCATGAGATCGCTTTTGGGAAAGATGCCTTCGGGATCAGACAGAACACGGCGCACCTGATCCGGGCGATTGACGATCAGGATGGAGCGGCGCGAGTAGCCGAGGGGGCCGATCTCCATCCGATAGGCGTTGGCCGGAAGCAGGCTCAGAAGATCTCCATCGCCGCGCAGCGCAGTACGCAGCAGCGCCAGCAATGCAGGTCGCGCCACCGGCCGCGGCGGAGCATAGAGCCCTCGCCCTGCGTCAGGAAATCCAGCCACTGCCTGCAACTTTTGACGCACACCTCTGACCGCGAACGTGTACACATAACTTTACACAGAGATAGTCCAATGCGATAGTCACAAAGACTGCCGGACGGAGAAGCACGGGATGGAGCTGGCAATATTCCACGGCCTCATCTTCGTGCATGTGATTACTGGATCTGCTGCGGCCCTGGCGTTCTGGGTGCCTGTCCTGGGGCGAAAAGGCGGCATCAATCATCGCAGGTGGGGCCGGATCTTCACCCTGTGCGTCTTGCTTACGGCCTGCTTCGCGATCGCGATGAGCCTGCTGACCCTCTATGATCCAATGGGCGTGCACCCGCATCTCGTGGGCAGGTTCGACGAGACGTTTATCCGCGGGATCTTCGGCTGGCTGATGCTTCACAATGGCATCCTTACGCTCAACCTTGGCTGGTACGGCTGGCTGTGCGTAACGAACCGGCGCGACCACGCCGCCAACCAGACGGCTCTCAATATTGGACTGCAGTATCTCGTCCTCGTGGCTGCTGCGGTCTGCGCATGGGAGGGAGTGCTGATAGGTCAGCCATTGATGGTCGGCCTTTCGATCGTCGGCCTGGCGACGGGCGTCACCAACCTCCGCTTCATCTATGCACGCGACCCCAGCCCGGTGCAGTGGATGAAGGAGCATCTGAAGGCGCTGGTCGGCGCAGGGATCTCCGTCTACACAGCCTTCCTCGCGTTTGGCTCGATCCGCCTAGCCCCATCGCTCGCGCTCCATCCGGCCCTGTGGTCCATACCGCTCTGCGTCGGGTTATCGCTAATCATCTATCATCGCATCCGTATCGATCTGAAGGCGGGGCTAAGCATCTGGCCCCAGCTGGGGCGGCGGACAGCGCGGGCATCCGACCCTCCCCCACGGTGAGCCGCGCTCGTCGCGTCATTGTCGTCGGCGCTGGCATGGGCGGCCTGGCGGCGGCCGCCGATCTGGCGCGAGCCGGAATGGAGGTAGTCGTCTGTGAACGTGCTGCCGCGCCTGGCGGGAAGATGCGGCAGGTCGCTGTTGGAGGCGCAGCAATAGATGCCGGCCCGACCGTCTTCACGATGCGATGGATCTTCGAGGGTTTGTTCAACGACGCGGGCGAGCAGCTGGATGATCGCCTCGGCCTGATGCCCGCCGAGACACTTGCGCGACACGCCTGGCGCGAAGGCGGCCGCCTTGACCTGTTTGCGGACATCACGCAGTCGGCTGACGCGATCGGGGCCTTTTCGGGACCCGCGGCGGCCCGCGCCTATCTGGCATTCTGCAACCAGAGTCGCGAAATCTATCGCACGCTTGCTGGACCCTTCATCGCCTCCGAGCGGCCCTCACCTGCGAGCCTCGTGGCAAGCCTAGGAGTTGGGGGCTTACCGGCCCTGTGGCGAACGATGCCGATGCGAACCCTTTGGAGCGCACTTGGCGATCATTTCCAGGACCCCCGCTTGCGCCAGCTCTTTGGCCGCTATGCAACGTATGTGGGCTCCTCGCCCTGGGCTGCCCCCGCGACGCTGATGCTGATTGCCCATGTCGAGCAAGACGGGGTGTGGCTGGTAAGGGGCGGCATTCATCAGGTCGCGCGCGCGGTTCAGAGCCTGGCGGAGCGCCATGGTGCGCAATTCCGTTTCGGGGCCGAGATGCGGCACGTGATTGTCGAACACGGACGCGTGGTCGGGATCCAGCTGACCAATGGCGAGCGCCTGGACGCAGATGCGGTGGTCTTCAATGGCGACATCTCGGCTCTTACGGCCCGGGAGCGCCGTGCGCCGGCCACAGCCCCGCGCAATCGCTCGCTATCGGCAGTAACCTGGTGCCTGTCTGCGCAAACCGAAGGCTTTGAGCTTGCGCATCACAATGTGTTCTTTGCAGAGGACTATGCTCGTGAGTTTGACTCTGTGTTTCGGCGTCGCGAGATCACAGCTGCGCCAACTGTCTATATTTGCGCACAGGACCGTGGCGAGGCCGGCGCGTTTGTTCACGGCACGCCCGAACGTCTCCTTGCCCTGATAAACGCGCCAGCCGATGGTGACTGCGCGCCGCTCGATGAGGCAGCGATTGCTGATGTGTCCGAACGTGCATTTGGGCTCGTTCGCTCCTGTGGCCTGATCGTGAGGCCAGCGTGTGACCCGGTGATTACGACGCCGAGTGGCTTCAATGCGCTGTTTCCAGCCACGGGCGGCGCCCTTTACGGCCGCGCCAACCACGGCATGATGGGCAGCTTCGCCCGCGCAGGTTCGCGCGGCAGGCTACCGGGCCTCTACCTTGCTGGCGGCAGCGTACATCCCGGGCCGGGCGTTCCGATGGCGACGATGTCGGGGCGCCTCGCTGCGGCGCGCTTATTGGCCGATTTCGGCCCCGCCCGACATAGGAACAGGCCGATACGGCTTCCGGTCAGCAGGTCCTGAAGCCGCTAGCTTGGCTCAGCCAGCCAGGACCGGACCGGCGTGAGGCACGAGCTTGTCGAGAATACGCGCCGAAGAGATGACCCCTGGGACCCCGGCGCCGGGATGGGTCCCGGCGCCCACCATGTAGAGGCCGGCGATCTCTTCGCTGACATTGTGGGGCCTGAACCAGGCGCTCTGGAAAAGGCGTGGCTCCAGCGAGAAAGCGCTGCCATTGAGCGACAACAGACGATCGCGAAAGTCCTGCGGCGTGAGCATGCGGGAGGTCACGATACTTTTCCCAAGCCCTGGGAGAAGCGTCTCTTCGAGTCGCGCCTCAATCATCGTACGACACCGTTCCCCTTCATCGCCCCAATCTGTGCCGCTGCCCAGGTGAGGGACAGGAGCAAGGACATAGAAGGCATCGCAACCAGCCGGGGCAAGCGATGGATCATTTGCGGTTGGCCTGTGCAGGTAGAGGCTCAGGTCTCTCGCAAGGATCTTGCGGTAGAAGATGTCCCGCAGAAGTCCTTCATAGCGCGGACCCAGCACCATCGTGTGGTGATAGACATCCTCGTACCTGCGGTTGGTTCCAAAATACCAGACAAGAAGACTCATTGAGAAGCGCTTGCTGGCGAACGCCCGGTCTGTCCAACGGCGGCGCTTGTACTCCGAAAGCAGCTTGGTGTAGGTCCACCCCACATCGGCGTTCGAAACAATGACGTCCGCGGCGATATGCTCTCCTGAAGCCAGCCGCACACCGGTCGCACGCCCGCCAGAAACCGTAATCTGAGTGACTTCGGCATTCAGCCGCAACACACCGCCCTGCGCCTCGATCAACCCGACAAGACCGGCGACAAGAGCGCCTGTGCCGCCCATGGCAAAATGTACCCCGTGGGTACGCTCAAGATGTCCGACAAGGCTGTAGTAGGCTGTGGTGGAGAGCGGATTGCCACCGATCAGAAGCGGATGAAAACTGAACGCGATCCGGAGCTTCTCGTTTCGGAAATAGCGCGAAACGTGGCTGAAGACCGATCGGTAGCCGCCAAGCCTAATGAGATCGGGGGCGCTTTTCAGCAACGTCCCGATGCGGTGAAATGGCTGATCGGCGAGCTTCTCGAAAGCTGTTTCGTAGATTTTCCGGCTGTCACGCAGAAAACGTTCAAATCCTGCAACATCGCCAGGCTCGAAGCGGGCAACTTCCGCGCGCATGGCCGCATGATCGCTGCTGGCGCTGAAGACGGTGCCGTCGTCGAAGCGAATTCTATAGAATGGGTCAATTCGGCGAAGATCGATGTCATCCGCCATTCGTCGGCCGCACAGCGTCCAGAGCTCTTCGAGAAGATAGGGCGCAGTGATTATGGTCGGCCCGGCATCGAAGGTGAACCCGTCCTGGCGATAGACATACGCGCGCCCGCCGGCAGCATCGAGGCGCTCAAGCACGGTGACCCGGTAACCTCTGGCCCCGAGCCTTATCCCGGCAGCGAGCCCGCCAAAGCCGCTCCCGATGATGATTGCGTGCTTGACGTGGGTCGGCGTCAACATCAGCTGACACTAGGAGCAAGCGCCTGCAGGATCAACCCTGCCACCTTCTCCGGGTCTTCCTCATGCGCAAGATGGCCGAGACCCTGCGCGCGCACGATGGTGGCGGAAGGCGCCAGCCGGCGCACTGCGTCAGTCATGCTTGGCGGCACAGCGCGATCAGTCTCGCCGACAATGAGGGTGAGCGGCGATGGCAGCTGCGGCAGCTGGCGCTTGAGTGTGTCGAGATCCCAGTGGGCCATCAGGGCGATTGTGGACTTGAGATGGCTGCTGCTCTGGAACAGTCGCTGGTAGAGGTCGAGTCCGCGCGCATCGAGGGAAGAGCCCGTGCTGCGGATAAGGCCATTGATGGCGCCCGGCTGCCCGGCGCGGTAATTGAAAAGGCCAAGCGCGAGTGGGTTGTGGAACAGCGTGCGGGCAAGGAAGGGCGCCAGTGGCCCGAGCGGTCCGGGGAACGGAAGAAGCGCTGAGTTCAGTCCGACAATGCCGCACGGCGGGGAGAGTCCATCGAGCGCCATGCGAACCGCAATCGCAGCCCCGGCTGAATGTCCGACCAGCGCCAACGGAACGATGCCGAGCTCACCCAGCAAGGCGGCAAGGCTTCGCGCCACGTTTGGAAGGGTGAAACCGGAATCGTCTCGAGGCACGCTCGTGAAGCCGTGACCCGGCAAGTCCATTGCGACGACGCTGTGCGAGCGCGCCAGAAGCGGGGCGATATCGCGCCAGGAGTGCGTCGCGGCGCCTGTGCCGTGCAGAAGCACCAGAGCCGGCCCCTCCCCGAGTTGCTGGACATGCCAGCGCAGGCCACCTGCATCGACGAAGCGGCTCGCCCCCCGGTTTGGCCAGTCGCGGCCCTCAACCGCCCAATCCGGGGCGCGCGTCATCGCCGCGAGGGAATGTTGGCCCGCACAACCCCGGCGACAGCGCCGCTGTTGACGAAGGGAAGCTGGGCGTAGGCGGCATCCATCTCGGCTGCCAGTTCTTCCGCGCCGGGCCGCGAACGCGGCGAGGTGTCGATGAATACAGATGACAATCCACTTGCCCTGAGGTTCCGCGCGGCATCGCGAGCCTCTTGTTCGGCGCGGGCCCGGCCGGGCTCGCCATCACGCGCGACATTCCCACGGCCGTCGGTGAGAAGAACGACCAGCGGCGTGCGGCCCTTGGCGCGCTCGGCCTGCGCGAGCAACAAGGCGGTATCGATCGCAGTGGCCAACGGCGTGGTTCCGCCTCCTGGAAGGTCCGCGAGCGAACGCTTTGCCCGGGACAGGGAACGCGTGGGCGGCAGCAGCAGGTCGGCAGCCTTGTCGCGAAACGCGATGAGCGCGACGCGCGAACGCGTCACATAGGCCTCGGCCAGCAGGATCTCGACGGCTCCCTTGGCTTCAGCCAGACGCTGGGCGGCGGTTGACCCAGACGCATCGACCACAAAGATCGTCGTGGATTCGAGGCGCTGCACAAAACGCCGGAGCCGAAAATCGCTTCTGCGAACCAGGACCAGCGCCCTGCCTCCTTCGGGCGCTTCCCGCTTGCGCAGGGGCTGCCAAGGCGCAGCGGCGCGCAGGGTTGCGACCATGTCGAGACGATCACCCGTCCGCAGCGTTCCAGGCCGTGCACCCAGCGGTCGTCCGCGTCGCGCTGATCGGGCGCTGGCTCCGGCGCCGCCGGTTCGGGCCATGCTCCTTCTTTCAGCGCGATCCGGACGAAGGCGCGTCAGGAAGTCGGCGGGGAGCGCCGATTGAACGGCCTCGACGATGCGGTCAGTCACTGCATCTGTCGCCGCCTGTTCTGTCTCCTTGCCTTCATGATCGTCCCCCTCCGGTTCTGACGGCGCTGGATCGGGGGGCTGCTCCTCGGGCGCGACTGATGCTCGCGGCGCAAGAACGAGGCGCGCAGCCAGCTCAAGATCCACCTGCATGATTTCTACCCGCCCCGAGAGGGCGGCAGCAGCGCGCGCGGCGCGCAAGGTGAACAAGGCTGCGCGCGGGGAGCCAACGCCAAGCGCCGCCGCCGCTGCACAAATCGATTCAATCACACCGTCGGGAGTGGCCTTCATCCCGCGCAGAAGCTCGCGCGCGACAGAGACAGCTTCGCGCGCTGGAATGGCGCCCGGTCTTGACCTCATGGCGTCGAAATCGAGGTAGAAGGCGAGACGCTCCCCCAGAACGTCCGGCGCACGTTCCTCGGGTTCGATGCCTTCCTCCAGGGCGATCACGAGGAGCCGTCCCTGATCGCCCGCCCCCTGATCCGACTCGATTGCAGCCGCGATACGTGCGCCCACGGAAGGCGAGCAACGTTCCGCCATGGCCAGGATCATCGCGCCGCCCCGGCAATCATTCAGCAGGCCACGGGATTCGACCGGCCGCCCCGCCGCCAGGGTCGCCCCAAGATCAAGGCCGCCCATAAGGCGCTCGTCATCGATATGGGCAGGGGCGCGCCGCACCGGCGCTGCGGAAGGCAACATCGCGCACAGAGCCTCAAGCCAGGCGTCACGGCAGGGCCCCGGCGCGCCGCGGACAATTGCGCCGCCGAGCCCGTCCGGATCCACCGCAAGCAATCCCGCCGCGGACAAGGCGTCCGTCCAGGGATCGACCGGGGCTGGCGAGCCTGGTTTCATGCGGGGAAGACATCCTCCATCGCGCGCTCAATCCGCGCAGCAGACCCGACATCGTCCAGCGGATTGCGGCGCAGCCTGTGCTGCAACGCCATAACCGCCACACTCCGGAGGTGACTAACCGATACGGTCTTGGCGCCTTCGACTGCGGCCAGGGCCCGTGCTGCGCGGATCAGCGTCAGCTCACCCCGCAAGCCATCCGACCCGATCTTCATGCAGAGGCTCGCCGCGCGCTCAATGACTTGATCGGGCGCCGACAGCTTTGCATGGAGGATGCGCGCCTTGACGATGCGTTCGCGAACCTCTGCATCCTTCTGGGCCCACTGCTCAACAAACACGTCGGGGTTGCGATCAAAAGCGTCGCGCTGTTTCACGACGGCGACGCGATCGGCAAGCACTGTCGGCGTCTTCACATCGACCGACAGGCCGAAGCGATCAAGCAGCTGCGGCCTTAATTCGCCTTCTTCGGGATTGCCCGTCCCGATCAACACAAAGCGCGCTGGATGCCGCACACTCAGCCCTTCACGCTCGACGACGTTCTCGCCCGAGGCCGCCACGTCCAGAAGAAGATCAACAAGATGATCTTCGAGCAGGTTCACCTCGTCGATGTAGAGAAAGCCGCGATGCGCCCTCGCCAGGAGGCCCGGCTCGAAGCGCTTTTCTCCCCGTGTCAGCGCACTCTCGAGATCAAGTGCGCCCACCACCCGGTCCTCAGTGGCCCCGAGCGGCAGATCGACCACAGGGGTCTGTCTCAGCTCGGTCCTTACCGCGCCCTTGGAGGTTCGCGAGGGACAATCGGGGGTGCAGCGTCCGGCGTCCGCCTCCGGATCGCAGTGATATGGACACCCCTTCACGGCCTTCATCTGCGGCATTAGCGCTGCGAGCGCGCGGACCGCCGTGGACTTGCCCGTGCCGCGATCCCCGAACACCATCACGCCGCCGATGCCAGGATCGACCGCAGCGATGAGGAGCGCGCGTTTCATCGCGTCCTGGCCGACAATTGCTGAAAATGGGAATACGGTGCGCATCTCTCCGGGACCGTGCGCAACATTGCTGCGACCTGCAAGAGGGGCAGCGATGCGCCGGTAAAGACTTATCGACTCTCAGCTGTTCAGCGCGTCCTTTTTCAACCGACGCAGGAATCGCCACACAAGATAGAGGACGACAGGGGTAGCCAGCGCCGTCGCGATCGACGGATTCAGCCACGGGGCGACCTGGGCCAGCCCATCAAAGGCAAGCTTCAGGAGCGCCAGCGCGTAATAGGAGACAGCGACGATCGATAGTCCCTCGACGGTTTCCTGCAGCCGAAGCTGCGTCTTGGACCGCTTGTCCATGGACGCAAGGAGGCTCACATTGACCATTTCCGAGGCGACCTCGACCCGCGTATTGAGGATCTGCACGGTCCGCGCGATGCGTTCGATAGCGCCCTGCTGCCGTTCGGCGACCGAAATGCAAGTGCGCATGGCCGGGGCGAGTCGCCTTTCCATGAACTCGCCCAGCGTTGGCCGGCCGTCGACCGGCTGCTCGTTCCAGCTTGCGATCCGCGCGCCGACCAGACCGTAGTAGGCGCGCGAAGCTGCGACCCGGAAATTGGTCTGGCCCGCGAGCCGCTCGGCGCGCCCGGCGAGCGCCGCAAGCGCGTTAAGGAGCGTGCGGTCTGACTCAACCCCCGCTTCGTTCACAACCTGCGCGGCAGCCGCATCGATCTCGGTTTCCAGTTGCGTGAGCTCGACTGCAGCCTTCAACGCGAGTGGATAGGTGAGCAGCGCCATCAGGCGATAGGTTTCGACCTCGAACAACTGCTGCAACGTGCGACCGACGACAGCCTCCCCTGCGCCGCCATCGACCAGCACGAAGCGCGTGAATGCATCAGGGCCGGCACGAAAATCGCTGAACACCTGGATGGGACCCAATGCAATGCGTGCGGCGACCGTCTCGTCGGGTGCAAAAGGAAGGCTGGAAGGTCGGGTCGCGATGATCGCCGCATGCGCCGCGACCAAAATGTCGCCGGGAAGTTCGGCCAGCCACGCGCGCGGCACGATATCGAGCGCCGTGACCCCGAAGTTTGCGACGTCGGGCTCGACGCCGGGCCGGAAGATTGTCCACGTGGACGCCTCAGTGTGACGTTCCCACCGCAGCGACCACGCCCCCGCATCCAGAACGCTCCAGCGCGCGCCCTCTCCGGGCTCGGGCGCCGCAAGTTTCCGGCACAGGGCGGCCATGTGGAGGCGGTCGCCTTCAGCCCCGCCCTCGCCAGACAAGGACACGATACGCGTCGCAAGCGCAGGGGCAGCGAGCGGCGTTGACGGCCGCGCATGGGCCTCCGCGAGCAACCGATCACGCTCGGGATGAAATCTCAGCTGGAGGTCCGAAGTCGACATGAGCCTGCATGCCCCCTGCACCGACCCTGCGAACGATGGCATGTGATGACGTTGTCGTCGAGGCGGAGGTCGCCGTGCGTGCTTCAGGGCGGAGGAAGATCTTCGCACTGGCGTAGCGCTTCCCAGACCGAGATGGCGGCGCTGGTTGCCACGTTCAGCGATCGCACGCCCGAAACGAGTGGAATCAGGACGCGTGCATCAGCCGCGCTGTGGACCTCCTCGGGAACGCCGGCTGATTCCCTGCCGAACAGGAGGACATCGTCCGGCTTGAATACAAACGCATCGAGCCGCATCGCCCCGCGCGTGGTGAAAAGGATCAGCCGGGCGCCTGAGGCAACCTGCTGCTCGCGGAAGGCCTGCCACCCGGCATGGCGCGAAACCACGACGTTTTCCCCATAGTCCATGGCCGTCCGCTTGAGGGCGCGGTCGGTCAGCGGGAAGCCGCATGGCTCAATAATGTCGACTGCGACGCCAAGGCACGCCGCCAGCCGGAGATTCGCCCCAAGATTCTGAGGGATGTCAGGTTGAAAGAGCGCGAGTCGCAATTTAGACGGGTCCGTCACGCAAGGGGGCTTTCTTGCGACACCACGCCACGTGGGGGGCCAACCCTGCCGCGGTGATAAGGCGTCGATCGCCCCGGTTAGCACAGGAGACTCGTGTGTCGGAACACGGATCCAAGGCCGCAACGACAGACGCTGCCCATGCTGGAGAAACTCGCCGGGACTTTATCCATATTGCCGCGGGCGTAGCCGCCCTGGGCGGGGTTGCAGCGGTGGCCTGGCCTTTTGTGCAGCAACTCGGCCCTGCGGCAGACACCAAGGCTGCATCGGCAGCTGAAGTGGACCTCTCAAAGATTCCCGAAGGCAACGAAATCCGGGTCGGCATTGGCGGGCTGCCTTTCTTCGTGCGCCATCGCACCGCGGCGGAAATCGCCCGCGCAAAGGCAGACAACGATGTTCCGATGCGCGATCCGGCCACGGACGAATCCCGCCTCGTGAAGATGCAGGATGGCGCCTACAACCCGGCTTTCCTGGTGACATCTGGCAGCTGCACGCACCTGGGCTGCGTGCCGGTCGGACCGGCGCAGGGTACGGTTGGCGAGTTCGGCGGCTGGTACTGCCCGTGCCACGGCTCGCACTACGATACGTCGGGACGCATCCGGAAGGGGCCGGCGCCGAAGAACCTGGCGATCCCCAACTACGAATACATCTCGCCGACCATGATCAAGATTTCGCTGTAGTCGAAAGCAGAGGCTCATGAGCGGACCGTCGACCTACGTACCCAAGACCGGCTTCGAGAAGTGGCTCGACACCCGTCTTCCCATCATCCGCTTCGGTGCGGACCTGATGGATTTTCCGACACCCAAGAACCTCAACTACTGGTGGACGTTCGGCGGTATCCTGGCGATCTGCCTCGGGATCCAGATCGTCACCGGCATCGTCCTGGCGATGCACTACGTCGCGACGACCGAGGGCGCTTTCGCGTCCGTCGAGCGCATCATGCGTGACGTCGATTACGGCTGGCTGATCCGGAACATTCACGCCAACGGCGCCTCGATGTTCCTCCTCGCCGTCTACATCCACATGTTCCGCGGCCTCTATTATGGCTCATACAAGCAGCCACGCGAGGTCATCTGGATTCTCGGCGTGATCATCTACCTGCTGATGATGGCGACGGCGTTCATGGGATATGTGCTGCCCTGGGGGCAGATGTCATTCCACGGGTCGGCGGTCATCACGAACCTCATCGGCGCCATTCCGCTGGTCGGCGACACCGTGAAAACCTACCTGATGGGCGGCCCGGCGATCGGCGATCCCACGCTCAATCGCTTCTTCTCGCTGCACTACCTGCTGCCATTCGTGATCGCTGGTATCGTCGTGCTGCATATCTGGGCGCTGCACGTGCCGGGCAACAACAACCCGACGGGCGTGTCGGTGAAGGACGTGAAGAAGGATACCGTTCCGTTCCATCCGTACTACACGGTGAAGGACGGCTTTGCGATCCTCGTCTTCCTGCTGCTGTTTGCCTACTTCGTGTTCTACGCGCCGAATGCGCTCGGCCATGCCGACAACTTCATCGAGGCCAACCCGCTGGTAACGCCAGCGCACATCGTGCCTGAATGGTATCTGTTGCCATTCTACGCGATCCTGCGTGCGATCACATTCGACATCGGCCCGATTGAAGCAAAGCTTCTCGGCGTGATCGCGATGTTCGGATCGATCCTGATCCTGTTCGTTGTGCCCTGGCTCGACACCTCCAAGGTGCGCTCGATGCGTTATCGCCCGCTGGCGCAGCAGGCCTTCGCGCTGTTCGTTGTCGCCGCGATTGGCCTTGGCTTCTGCGGCGCCAACGACCCCGACAAGCTGGTGTTCAGCTGGTCGAACAACCTCGTCGTGAACTATGTCGACACCAATGGCGCGGCCAAGGTCTCGCAGCAATTCGCGGCGCATGCCGATGCTGTGGCCTTCGCGGCAAACCTGCCGGCCTCCGCTGGAGCGAGCATTGCCGCCCAGCCGGAAGGCTTCAAATGGCTGTGGCTCTCCCAGATCCTGGCGGCCTACTACTTCCTGTATTTCCTCGTGATCCTGCCGGTGCTCGGCCTTGTCGAGAAGCCGAAACCACGCCCCCCCTCCATCGCGGAAAGCGTGCGCAGCAAGAAGCAAGCGGCGCCGGCCGCCACAGTTTCGGGCGCTTCTGCTCCCGTGGCCGCGGAATAGGGAGAGACAGATGCGCTTCCCCAAGCTTGCCCTTGCCAGCCTGACGGCCGTTGCAGTCGCCGCATTCGGCGTCTCCGCGCTGGCCCAGCAGCCCGCTGCACCCGCGCAGCCCGCACCCGCGGCTGAACAACCCGCTGCGGCCCCGGCAGCCGAAGGGCCTGCGGCCCCTGAAGCTCCGGGCACGACCGCAGCGCCGACCACTGAAGCGCCAGCAGCCCAACCCTCAGCCACGCCTGCGGCGATGGATGCGGGCGAAGGACATGGCGAGGAAGCAGGCGGAGGGGAAGCCCACGCATCGGGCGGAGACCACCACCTTCTTGAGCCCAAGGGCGGCTGGCCGCACGAGGGCTATTTCGGGACGTTCGACCAGAACCAGCTGCAGCGCGGCTTCAAGGTCTATACCGAGGTCTGCTCGGTCTGCCACGGCATGAAGTTGCTGTCGTTCCGTAACCTCGGCGAGCCTGGCGCGCCATTCTATGATCCGCGCTACCCCAACCCGAACGACAATCCGGTGGTCAAGCAGATCGCGGCGACCTTTAACAACCAGATCCCCACCATCGATCCTGACTCCGGCGACATGGTGATGATGCCGGCCAAGACATCCGACAACATCCTCGGACCGTTCGCAAACGATACCGCGGCCCGGCTGGGCAATGGCGGCGCCCTGCCGCCAGACCTGTCGGTCATCACCAAGGCCCGCCACGGCGGAGCCGGCTACGTCTACTCGCTGCTGATGGGTTATGTGCCACCGCCCGAGGGCCTCACCGTGGCGCCGGGACAGCACTACAACGCCTACTTCGCGGGCGACACGACCTCAAGCTGGGCGGGCGATCCGCGCGAGAAGCCGCCGGGCGGCTTCCTCGCCATGGCCTCGCCGCTCGAGTTCGCCGATGTCACGTTCGACGATGGCACGGCGACGACACAGGAACAGATGGCGCATGATGTGGCGGCTTTCCTCACATGGGCCGGCGACCCCAAGGCGGTTGCACGCAAGCAGATGGGCGCCGTTGTGATCCCTTACCTGCTGATCCTTGCGCTTCTGGTGTTCCTGTCCTACCGCCGCCTCTGGCGGAATGTAGAGCACTAGCCAGCGGAACAGCCGCGTGGCGTGAGCCTCGCATCCAGAACGTTGGAGGCCGGCCCCTGGGCCGGCCTTTGTCGTTTTCGCATCACGATTCGGGTTGCCAGATCGCTCCGTGGGCACCGAAACAAACTGGCGCACGGCGCGAACCGATGGGGGAGCCGGCTCATGCCGGGGCCCAATCGACCCGATCGATGCTGCAGAAACATGAGCCAACGCTTTTCAGACCTTTCAGACCGACCCTGCTGCCAGTCCATCCACAGAGGGGCTGGTTGACAACAAGTACTTTGTGCGACAAAGTGCTCTCCGTGATAAGGAGAGCGAGCATGAATCGCCAGTTTAACGCATTTGCGTGCGCAGTTCTCGCAGCCACCCTGAGCCTTCCCGCAGTCGCGCAGACCGCCCGAGTGACCCTCGCGATCAGCGACGTCCCGTCATCGGAAGGCAACGTGCTCGCGACGCTGTGCGCCGACCCCAAAGCACCGTTTCCTGGCCCCTGCATGACACACAACGCCATGGTCGAGGCAACGGCCGGCACGACGACATTGACCTTCGAAGGCGTGGCTCCGGGCCGTTACGCCGTTCAGGCCTTCCACGACGCGAATGGCGACATGCAGATGAACCTGCCTGCTGAAGGTTTTGCCTTCGGAAATGACGCCCAATGGCCTGTTAGTTTCGAGTCCGCGTCGATTATCGTCGAAGGCGACACCATCGCAAACGCGAAACTGATGCAGATGCCGGGGGGGATGCCTGCGACCTCGCGAGACCAACCGGCGCTCCGTGGCGCGCCCGCGCCGGAGGGTGCAACCCGCGAGGATGTCCATGCGAACGGCCTCAACGGAATTCTGTACCGACCGGCGGGCGTAGGACCTGTGCCCGCCCTGATCGTACTGGGAGGATCTGAAGGCGGCATCCAAGCAGCAAGCGGCGTCGGCGCCGGGTTCGCGCGGCATGGCTATGCAGTCCTGGCGCTCGCCTATTTCGACGCTGATGGACTACCGAAAACGCTGGAAAACATTCCGCTTGAGTACTTTGAGAAGGCCGTAGACTGGCTCGAGGCGCAACAGGGCATCGATGCCGGTGCGATCGGTGCGGCCGGCGGCTCCCGCGGATCGGAAGCCGCGCTACTGCTGGCAAGCCGGCGCGCCGACATCATGGCGGTCGTGGCTTTCGCGCCCTCTGGTATCGTCTGGCAGGGTCTCAACTTCGCCAACCCGATGAAGATGGGACCGGCATGGACCGTCGATGGCAAGGCCCTGCCCTTCGTGACGCCCGATGGATTGGCGTACCGACCGGGCGCTGAAATGAAACCGATGTTCGCGAATGTCCTCGACCATGCCGAAAAGCGTCCGGACACCAACATACCGGTCGAGCAGATAAACGGTCCTGTCCTTCTGATTTCGGGCAAGGACGACGCGTTGTGGCCGTCCTTCGAAATGAGCGAGCGCGTGGTTGCGCGCCTGCATGCCAAAGGATTCAGGCCTCCGGTACAACACCTTAGCTATGAGAAGGCGGGCCACATCATCTTCATGGGCGACCCCTCCACGCAGAGCGCTGCATCAATGGCCCGCGCCCCGGCCAATCCAATGCTAGGCGGCACGAGCGAAGCGAACATGGCTGCGTGGAAAGACAATTGGCCGAAGGTCGTCGCATTTTTCGACGCCGCACTGAAGGAGAAACGCAATTGACCGTTACGCGTGAGGAAGCCGTCACGGCACTCGAGGAAGTCAGCCGCGCAAGCGACCGCATCAATACCCTGAAGGGGTATCATCACGGCGCGCCTCATTTCATCATTTGGGGACTGGTCTGGCTCGTCGCCAACACGCTCACGCAGTTTTTGCCGGACCAGACAAATGTCACATGGAGCGCAGCGCTTGTATTCGGCGTGATCGCCAGCGTGGCGACCGGGGTCATTCAGGCGAGGAGAGCGCGGCCGAGAGCTGCCTCGTCGGCAGCCGAGGCACGGGTTAGCCGTCGGTCCGGCATGGCGGTGGCCGTCGTTTTTGCATTCATCGCTTGCTTGGTGGTCATTACACGGCCGGAGACCTCGCGCGAAACCAACGCGGTGATCTCGATCGTCTTCCCATTCATGTACATGGGCGCGGGCGTCTGGGCGGGGTGGCGGTTGTTCGCCATTGGACTAGTGACCGCAGTCGGCATTATGGCGGGCTTCGTTTGGATCGAGGACTACTATCCGCTGTGGATGGGACTGTTCGGCGGCGGCTCGCTGATCGCCGGCGGCCTGTGGCTCAGGAGCGCCTGAGGATGGATGGCCCTGACGAGATCATCCACCAGTCCATGCGGCTGCGTATTGCTGCCACGCTCAACGCCCTGCCCACAGGCGAGCTGCTCGAGTTCAACAAGCTCAAAGCGGGGCTGGGCGCCACTGACGGCAACATGGCGACGCACCTTTCCGCGCTCGAAAAGGCCGGCTACGTCGCTGTCGAGAAGGACTTCGTCGGCAAGAAACCCCGCACGCGCCTGTCGCTGACGCGCGCCGGGCGCAAGGCGTTTGACCGGCACGTCGCCTACCTGAAAGATCTGCTCGATAGCGGCGGCTGAACGGATGGCCGCCTGCGCATGTCTCAGTATTCGCGCCAGATGCCGTCACGACCGCGCAGTCGGACCTGCCTGCCGTCCGTTTCCACATCCGTAGGGCTGGCCAGCGCCTTTGAGATGCCGCCGGGAATGTCGATCACATAGTGCGGCTGAGCCAGCCCGGAAACGCGATCGCGAAGTTCGCGGACAAGAGCCTGTCCGCGCGCAACCGACACTCTGAAGTGGGCTGTTCCCGGCGCCAGGTCCGGATGGTGGAGGTAATATGGACGAACGCGCGAGGCCAAAAGCGCGCACATCAGGTCGGCGAGCGTGGCGATGTCGTCGTTGACGCCCTTGAGAAGCACAGACTGGCTGAGCAGCGAGATGCCGCCCTCTGCCAGGTCCGCCAACGCCGCCCGCGCCGCCGGCGTCAGTTCACGCGGATGGTTGCAATGGACTGCGACATAAACCGCCTTCGATTCACTCCGGCTGGCGCTTACGAATTCCGGCGGGACCTTCTGCGGATCGGCGACGGGCATGCGCGTATGCCAGCGGATCACCTTCACGTGCGGGATGGCCTCCAGCGCACGCGTCAACGCCTCGGCGCGGCGCGCTGACAGCATGAAGGGATCGCCGCCCGTCAGGATGACTTCAAAGATTTCCGGACGCGCGCGGATGTAGGTGAGCGCGGCTTCGATTTTCTCAGGGGAAAGATTGCCGTCCTTTCCTGGTCCGACCATCTCGCGGCGAAAGCAGAAGCGGCAATAGACTGGGCAGACGGATACCACCTTCAACAGCACACGGTCGGGATAACGGTGGACGATACCTTCGATCGGCTGATGCGCCAGATCACCTATGGGGTCGGGCAGCTCTTCGGATCGAACACCAAGCTCGGCTAGGCTTGGCACGAACTGCAACGCAATCGGATCATCGGGCCGACTGCGATCGATGAGGGCCGCGAGCGCAGGCGTGATGGCGGTGGCATAGGCCGCCGTGACCTGTTCCAGCTCTCGCACATCACCCGCCAACCCGGCCGAAACAAGATCGTCGGCGGTACGCAACGTGTGCTGAGGAGGAACATCGAGCAGTCGGGTCACGGTGCGGCGTCTAGCGCCGTCCGCGACCCAAGTCCATCAGCCGCCTCTTTCCGCAATTGCGCGCACTGCACGCCCATCCACGCCCTGACAACGCAACATGTTGGCGAAAAGCCGGCTGGCCTCCGGCGCTGAACCACATTCGATAAGGCGTTGGTGATCGAGGACCAGGCATGCTGGCCAAGATCACCCATGAGTTGCAGGACGCCTTCGGCCGTCAGCAGTATCCCCAGGCCAGAGGCCGGCTGCTGCAAGCCGGCGGCCGGGCCCAGCAGCAGGGCCGCCTGGTCGCGCAGATGGCCGATCGCCCGCCGATGGTCCCAAGCGATATCCCCGGTTAGCCGCGCCGCCATCCAGTCCAACCACTCCGCGGTGCAGGGCTCGGGCGCGATTGCGCACCTGCGAGGCTGGGGGTCATCAAGATTGCGGCTGACAATGATCAGGACGTGGCTGGCCGCCTTTGCGGATCGGAGACGGTCATGGTGGTGGCGTCCAGAGCACGTCTGCAATGCGCCGGGCGCCGGATGCAAGCATCACCAGTCGGTCAAAGCCCATGGCAACGCCGCTTGCCGGCGGCATGTGCGCAAGAGCTGCAAGAAACTCTGCGTCCAGCGGATAGCGTTCACCATAGATGGCTTGCTTCACATCCATCTCCGCTTCAAAGCGGCGGCGCTGCTCGACCGGATCGGTGAGCTCGCCAAACCCGTTCGCCAGTTCGACCCCGCAGGCGTAAAGCTCGAAACGCTCGGCAAACCGGGGATCGTGCGGCAGCGGCCGGGCAAGTGCTGCCTCCTCCGCCGGGTACTCGCAGAGCAAGGTCAGACGGCCCTGCCCCAGTTTGGGCTCGACGTGTTGAACGAGCACGCGGCTGAACAGGTCCGACCAGGAATCATCCGCTCCCACGCGGACGCCGATGGACCGCGCCGCATCGGCCAGCGCCTCGCGCTTACCAAGCGTGGCAGTCAGGTCGATGCGGGCATGTTTTGCGAACGCGTCGGCCAGCGTCAGTTTTTCCGGTGGGATCTCAGGATCACATGCGAGCTCACGCCAGCACAACCTTCCCTGCCCCGCTTCGCCCGCGGCGAGACGGCATAGCGCAACACAGTCGGCCATCACGGCCTCGTAGGGTTCGCCGGCCCGATACCATTCGAGCATGGTAAATTCGCTGGAGTGCAGCGGTCCTGTCTCGCCTCTGCGGTAGGCCCGGGCATAGTCGAAGATCTTTCGCTCACCCGCCGCCAGCAACTTCTTGCACGCGAACTCCGGCGAGGTGTGGAGATAGAGAGGTCGCGCCCCCTGATCACCCGTCTGCTCGGTCTTGAACGCGTGCAGGTGGGCTTCATTGCCCGGCGACACCTGCAATGCGCCGCATTCGACCTCAGTAAAGCCTTCTGAGCGAAACCAGACGCGAGCTGCATCGCGAATGCGTCCGCGTGCCTCCAGGAAGGGCCGGCGATCCGTATGCGCCTCGTGGGACCACCAGGTCATCTTCAACTCTCCGGCGCGGACGTGCGCTTTTCCATAGCACCGGACCCGCAGGGCAACGCAAACCCCTGATTCCGGCCCCAAAAGCCGCACAAGGCCGGGCTTGGCCCGGGGGGCGGGGCATTGTATGACCGCGCCGCTTCAACAGGTTCAGGGCGGCCGCCAGCCGCAAGACAAGGGCTTTCCCGTGGTCAAAGTCATCGCCAGCGACGTCCGCAAGGGCAATGTCCTCGAACAGGAGGACGGCAAGCTCTACACCGTGCTGAAGGCTGAGACCTATCGCCCGGGCAAAGGCACCCCGACGGCGACGCTCGAGATGCGTCGTATCTCCGACGGCGTGAAAGTGGTCGAGACCTACAAGACGACGGACCAGCTCGAACGCGCCTTCGTGGAAGAAGTGAAACACACCTTCCTCTACAAGGACGACACGAACTACGTGTTCATGAACCCAGACAATTACGAGCAGGTGATGGTGCCGGCAGACATGCTCGGCGATGCGGCCGACTATCTCGGCGAGAACATGGAATGCCATCTGTTGATGTTCGACGGCAGCCCCGTGTCGATCTCCCTCCCCCAGCGCGTCACGCTTGAGATCGTCGAGACCGAGCCAGTCGTTAAAGGCCAGACTGCGTCTGGCTCGTACAAGCCGGCAGTCCTCTCCAACGGCGTGCGCGTGATGGTGCCGCCGCATATCGGCACGGGCACGCGCGTGATCGTTTCGACTGAGGACGGTTCCTACGTCGAGCGCGCGAAGGACTGATCTTCAGAACCTGCTGAAGTCTGGCGCCCGCTTCTGCTGGAACGCCATGAAGGCTTCCATGGCCTCCGCCGTCTTGAGGCGCTCGCCGAAGACTTTTCCTTCTGCGCGAAGCTGGCCGAGAATGGTCTCACCATCGCGCATCAACTTCTTGGTCGCCATCACGGCGCCCGGCGGTCGCTGGGCCAGCTTGCGCGCCGCATCCCGCGCGGCGGCAAGAACTTCGCCCTGAGGCAAGGCGACGTTTGCGACACCCAGCTGCGCGGCCTGCGCGCCGGTAAGCCCGTCGCCAAGCGCAAACATCGCGAAGGCGCGGGCATAGCCGATCCGGTCCGGTATCAGCATGGATGAGGCGGCTTCCGGCACAAGGCCCAGGTTGACGAAAGGCGTGGTGAGTTTTGCCTCGCTCGCCACGAAGACGAGATCGCAGTGGAACAGCATGGTCGTGCCGACACCGACGGCTAATCCCGGAACAGCCGCAACGAGTGGCTTGGGAAACTGCGCGATCGCTTCGATAAAGCCGCCGGCTGCCGGGGGCTCGCCGCCTGCCGCTGCAGAAGCGAAATCGGCGAGGTCGTTGCCGGACGTGAAGCTGTCACCTTCGGACGCCAGCAACACGACACGGATGGACCTGTCCTCAACTGCACGGGCAAGGGCCGCGGTGGCGGCACGGTACATGGCGTTCGACAGCGCGTTCTTCTTCTCGGGCCTGTTCCAGACGATCTCCATCACGCCTGTGTCTACGCTGATCCTGACAGGATCTGTGTCTGTGGAGGCGCTCATGCTTGGTGTCCTGTGCGTGGCTCGCGGTGGGCACAATCGACCAGCCTCAGGGCTTCGTCCAGTCGGCATCTGGCGGAGCTTCGAGCACCGTTGCTTCGACCAGGACCGCCCGAAAGGTCCCGTCTGCGCTAACCGAAAAGGCGGGCAGCTTCACACCTCCGCCCCGATCAACCAGCGGACCGAAGACCGAGCCCCGCTCATTGTCCCATGCGCCGAATGCGACGGGCTCGCCCACGGGATTTAGGCGAAACCACACCAGGCGGACGCCATCCGGACGATAGAGTTCGAGGCGCCCATCTGCGTGCAGCCGCGGGATCAGGGTCGGATCTTTGCCCGCGAGCCGGCCGATCGTGCGGTAGGCATGTGCCTCCCACCAGCGCAGGTCGTCGCTTACCTGTTGGGGCGTCATCGGCCCGAATTCGCGCGCCTCGCTCACCCTCCAGCCGGTTTCGCCGATGACCGCGCGGCGGCGTTTCATCGTCTCGCTGTCGCCCTCGAAGCGCATGCGTGGCGCGTCCAGGGCCATCTGGATGAGATTGTTGTACGGCGCTGGGAGGTCTGACTCCCAGTGGCGGGCGCGAATGAGGAGACCACGCGCCTTGCTCCATGCCTCTGCCCGGCCCATGGCGGCGACCAGGCGATCAACAGCCTCGCCCGCGGGGCCTGCGGAGGCGAGTGGGGAGCAAACAAGGAAAAGTGCGCCGAGCGCAGCGGTGATCATACGCATGCAAGCGTCCGTCCAGCATGATGACCCCGACGAATGATTGCGCAGCACCGCGCAGCAGGCAAGCCGTCAGGCGGGCGCCTTGATCCGCGCGAAGTCGAGCATATTGCCCCGCCCGGTGGCGAACATGTCGAAGCCGTCCTCCGAAACGGTTCCCATCTCGTAGTAGAAGACCTCTTCGTCCGACTTCAGTTCGAGATAGCGGGAGGCAGGCGTGAAGGCTCCCGCAGCGCCCGCGGGCGGCTGATCGCCCGTGAAGATCCGCCAGGCGTATATCGAGCGCGGCTCCGCGCTTTCATAAGATTCGACCCACTTTCCGTCGGACGTCACGGCTATGGTGACTTTTTCGTCCTGCGTGGATCGAAACTCACCGACCAGGAGCGAGCTGATCTCCACCGCGCTGAGCGCGTTTGCATCCCCCGCAATGCCGCCCGCGGACTCCGCAGAAGCTGGCGTTTCAACTGCGAGCGCCGCCGGGACCGCTTGCTGCTCACTACACGCGAACAGCGCAAGGGCCGATCCGGCAATCAGCACGAAACGCATGGGCTCCTCAGAACACAAGGTTGCGCGACATCACGGACACAGGTCCGTGCGTTGTGTTGAGCTTGCCGGTCGCGACGAAGCCGCACTTGGCATAGAAGGGCTCGGCGCGCGGGGAGGCCGAAGCGAGCAGTTCGGCTGCATCGAGCGCCATGGCGAACTGCACGGCCTCATCGACCAGCATGCGGCCGATCCCGCCGCGCCACAGGTCGGGCTCGACGAACGGGCCGTCAAGGTCGGCCTTACCGTCCTCGCGTGGCACAACAACCGCGAAGCCCGCTGCCTCGCCCCAGTGCTCGAAAACAATGACAAGTCCAGCCGCGATGTGGTCCGCCGGAAGCGTCATCGCGTCAGGATGCTGGACCTGCTCTGGCCGCGCCGAGTCCCATTTGAGGGAAGCCCGCCGCTGCAGGTCGATCAGCGCCTGGCGGTCGGATGCGCGCGCGGGACGGAACGGACGGGAGATAGCCTACCCCACGATCTCATCGAGCCGGAAAAAGAAGTTGATCTCGCGCTCGGCCGAGGCCTCGCTGTCCGACCCGTGAACCGAATTCTCGCCGATCGACTTTGCGAAAAGCTTGCGGACCGTGCCATCGGCTGCTTTCGCGGGGTCGGTGGCGCCCATCACCTCGCGATGGTGTGCGACAGCATTCTCACCTTCGAGCACCTGGAGCACGACCGGACCTGAAGTCATGAAATCGACGAGTTCACCGAAGAAGCCGCGCGCCTTGTGCTCGGCGTAGAAGCCTTCGGCCTGGGCCTTGGTCAGGCGGACCCGTTTCTGGGCGACGATGCGCAGGCCCGCCTTCTCGAATACGGCGTTCACAGCGCCGGTGAGGTTGCGCCCGGTCGCGTCCGGCTTGATGATCGAGAGCGTGCGTTGCACCGGCATGAAACGTTCCTGAAGGGCATGAATCGGGTTGGGACGGCCCCTATAGCCTCGGGAAACAGCCCCGCCAACAGCCCTTGCGCATTTCTTGTCAGGCCGGCGAAACTCGCTCCATAGGCGCATCCGGAAAGGCGAACAGGACCATGGAAAACGCAAAGCAGGTCGCCGACTGGAACGGCTCGGTCGGCGAGCGCTGGGCGGCAGACCAGGAGCGAACCGACGAGCTTGTGAGGCCCTATGGCGATGCCGCCCTGGCGGCGGGTGTGATCGCGCCGGGCGAGGCCGTGCTCGATGTGGGCTGCGGGTGCGGCGACACCACCCTCACCGTCGCTGGCAAGGTGGGCGCGCGCGGCAGGGTGGTCGGGGTGGATGTCTCTGCGCCGATGCTGGCGGTGGCCCGTCGCCGCGCAGAAGGCATTGCCCAGGTCAGCTTTCTGGAAGCTGACGCGTCGACCGCCGCCCTCCCCGGGCCGTTCGATGTGCTGGTTTCGCGCTTTGGCGTCATGTTTTTCGACGATCCGTCGCGGGCTTTTGCCCATCTTCACACCGCGATGAAGCCGCATGGCCGGCTGGCCTTCGTGTGCTGGCGAACGCCGGCCGACAATCCCTGGGCAGCCGTGCCCGCTCAGGCCGCCCGCAAGGCCGCGCAGATGGACCTGCCGCCGGCTGACCCGCATGCGCCGGGGCCGTTTGCGTTTGGCGACGGTGACTGGCTCAAGCGCCTGCTGGAAGCAGGGGGATTCTGCGATGTACGGCTCGAAGCCTTCGAGGCCCCCATGTATCTCGGTAGCTCACCCCGCAGCGCTGCTGAAGGCGTCACCCGAATCGGACCGGCATCACGAATCGCACTGGACGCTGGCCCTGAGCGCCGCCCGGCGATCCTCGAGGCAATCGAAGCCGCGCTTCAGCCTCATGCCGCGCCTGATGGGGCTGTGCGCCTTCCCGGCCGAACATGGATCGTGACCGCAAAGGCCTGATCCCGACCTGCCAGAGCTGTGCCTTCCGGGCCACGCTGAGGCCAACCGCGACAGCCTGTGCCTTGAATTCCAGAGGTTAATCAGGTCGTAAAAAAGTTCCGAGCGGCGCCTTTATTGGACCGCGATCCGGGACCATCTGTATGTCCATCAGAAGACCGGGGAAGAACCCCGGCCAGGAACACAAAAAAGAGAACGAGCCCTCCCCATGCTCGCCAAGCGTTTCATCGTTGCCGCCTTTGCGGCCCTTGCCATTGCCATGACCCCGCTAGCCTTTCCAGGCGAGCGCGACCTGTTCGTGGATCTCGAGCCCATGCCGTCCATGATGGCGGCCAACTAGGCTCGGCACACTGCTCTGCTGACAAGACTGCCGCACCTCGGCAAGCTGATCGCCTGTTGTCTGCGAGGGCCAGGATGTCGAGATTTGCCGCGGTTGTGGTGAGCGTGTGCCTGCTGGGCGCATGCCAGAGCGCGTCCATCGTGAAGCCTCCGGCGTCCGCCGGGTCCACGCCTGCTGTCGGGCAGGAGGCGCGGACCTATCAGGTTCTGCGCATCGGCGACGGACCGATCATCTCGCCGGAAGCCGACCCGAGCATCGGCGCCAACATCCAGGGGCCGTCGCTCATCCGCGTGCCCGACTGGGTCGTCGATCGTCTGGGCCGGTATTACCTCTATTTCGCGGACCACAAGGGGGCGTACATCCGCCTTGCCTACGCTGACCGACTCGAGGGCCCCTGGACTGTGCACCGCACGGGCGCTCTGCACCTCAACGCCACGCCCTTCCCGCACGCCCCACCGAACTTCACCGACCAGCAGATGGCCGACTACAAGTTACGCGCCCGCGCCGCGGAGCTGGATCTCGACCAGTTTCCCGATCTCGCAAAGGAGATGACGACGCCGCACGTCGCCTCGCCCGACGTTCATGTCGACGAGAAGAACCGCCGCATCGTGATGTACTATCATGGCCTTGAGGATTTCGCGCGCCAGGTCACCCGCGTCGCCACCTCCGCCAATGGCGTCAACTTCACTTCGGGCGAAGAGATCCTCGGGCGCACGTACTGGCGGGCCTTTCCGCATCAGGGGATGACCTATGCGCTTGCCATGCCCGGCGTGTTCTATCGCTCGGCCGATCCTCTGTCCGGCTTCGTGGAAGGCCCGACCCTGTTCAATCCTGACATGCGCCACAGCGCTGTCTTCAGGCGCGGCAACACGCTCCACGTAATCTGGACCCAGGTGGCGACCGATCCGCCCGAGCGTCTCCTGATGAGCACGATCGACATCTCAGGTCCGTGGGAGACCTGGAAAGAGTCGCAGCCGGTCGAGATCCTGCGCCCTGAGAAGGACTGGGAAGGGGCAAACCTGCCGCTTGCGAAATCCGTCCGGAGCTTTGCGCCCGGCCCGGTGAACCAGCTGCGCGACCCTGCAATCTACGAGGAGGATGGGCGCATCTATCTGCTTTACGCCGTGAAGGGCGAACGCGGCATTGCGCTGGCGGAGCTGATTCCGCGATAGGCTACTTCAATCGCTCCTCGAACCACGCGACCATCTGGTTCATCGCCTCCAAAGCGTAAGCGTCGGTCTTCGCTGGATCACCCTTGACGTAGAAGTCGTGGTCCGCGCCAGCAAAGGCCACGAGCCTCGTTTCGACTCCGACCTTGTCGAGCGCGGCCTTCATCATCTCCGACTGCGCCATCGGCACACCTTTGTCGGCGTCTCCGGTTATCAACAAAACGGGCGGGTCGTGGCTATCGGCAAAATGCACGGGCGAGACCGACTTGCGCAGCGACTCGTCGAAATCGATCGCGCCCTGTCGCGTCCGTCCCGCCAGCAGGACCTCAAGATCGGTCGGCGGGAAGTAGGCCACGACCGCCGCGACGCGATTGCCGTAACGCTCAAGCGGGTTGGCGGCCACGGGATCGCCGTCATCAGCCATCAAGCCCGCAACCAGCGCAAGATGCCCACCTGCACTGGCGCCCCACACGCCAATGCGCGCGGGATCAGCGCCATAGTCCTTCGCATGCAACCTGATATGGCGCAGCCCAAGCCGGATATCGTTCACTGCCTCCGTAAGCGGAAAGCGTGGCGCCGAGGCGTGATAGAGCGCGACAACGGTGAAGCCCCCGTCGATCAGCCACTGATAGCGCGCCTGTCGATCCTCCGGCGGCCCCCAGGACGAGCGCCAGCCAGCTGACACCAAGTTCACCACCAGCGCGCCGTTGGGCTTCAGCGGCTTGAACACGTCGTAAGTGAGCGCCATCCCGTCGCGATGGCCGTAGATCACATCGCGGACGTAGGTGGCGGTCGTCAGCTCCTTCGCCGTGGGCAAGCCGAGCGCCTTGCGGGGATAGCCGCTGAGCGGCGGACCGGGATCGGTTGCAGGCTGGGGTGTTTGCCCAAGTGCGTAGCCGGAGGTCATCATCGTCAAGGCGCAAGCGATGAGAACTCGAGATGCCATGTCTTTTCCTCAGTTCTCGGGCAGATGTCACGCCGACTCCGCAAACAGCTCCCGGCCGATGAGCCAGCGTCTGATCTCTGAGGTCCCCGCGCCGATTTCGTAGAGCTTCGCATCTCGCAACAGGCGCCCTGTGGGATAGTCGTTGATGTAGCCATTGCCACCGAGGATCTGGATCGCGTCCAGCGCCAGCTGCGTCGCCGTCTCCGCCGCAAACAGGATCGCGCCGGCAGCGTCCTTGCGCGCGGTGCGGCCGGCGTCGCAAGCCTTGGCCACAGCGTATACATAGGCCTTGGCGGCATTCATCTTCACATACATGTCCGCGACCTTGCCCTGGATAAGCTGGAACTCGCCGATGGATTTGCCGAACTGCTTGCGGTCATGGATGTAGGGCAGCACGACGTCCATGCACGCCTGCATGATCCCCGTGGAGCCTGCTGAGAGAACGGCGCGCTCATAGTCCAAGCCCGACATCAGGATTTCGACACCGCCATTGAGCGGACCCATCACATTCTCGGCAGGCACTTCGCAATCCTCAAACACCAGCTCGCCGGTCTCGGAGCCGCGCATGCCCAGCTTGTCGAGCTTCTGCGCCACGCTGAAACCCTTGAAGCCCTTCTCGATGATGAAAGCGCTGATCCCGCGCGAACCCTTGTCCGGCTCGGTCTTGGCATAGACGATCAGCGTGTCCGCGCTCGGTCCGTTGGTGATCCACATCTTGGAGCCGTTGAGGATGTAGCGATCACCCTTCTTCACAGCAGTCAGTTTCATGGAGACGACGTCTGAACCCGCGCCCGGCTCAGACATGGCGAGCGAACCAAGGTGCTCGCCCGTTATGAGCTTGGTGAGATATTTCTGCTTCTGTGTGTCGCTGCCCCAGCGCCGCATCTGGTTGACGCACAGATTCGAGTGCGCGCCATAGCTCAGCGCGACCGACGCAGAAGCACGACTGATCTCCTCCATCGCCACGACATGCTCGAGATAGCCAAGGCCAGAGCCACCCCACTCCTCCTCCACCGTGATTCCAAGAAGGCCCAGCTCGCCCATGCGCGGCCAGAGATCACGCGGAAACTCGTCCGTGCGGTCGATCTCGGCCGCGCGCGGGGCGATCTCCGCCTGCGCAAAACTGGCGACAGTATCGCGGATCATGTCGGCTGTTTCGCCGAGGTCGAAATCGAGGGAGCGTGGTGCGTTAGGGATCATGCGCGCAATCTAGCGGCCCGCGCGCGGAACGCCAGATCGGCTTGGCGGGCGCTCACACTTCGTCGGTGGATCGCTTCCAGAAGATGTAATAGAGGCTCATCACGGTCATCACGCCGAACACCGCGAGGATCGTGCCCGCCAGACGAGGGATTCCGGTCGGGGAGCCGCCGCCCCTGAATGCGTCCACGGCCCCAATCACGAAGCCGAGGATCGACAGAGCAAGAACGATGATCCATGGGGCAAGCACCAGGACGCGACCCGAAATCGGACCCATCCGCCGCGATTGACCGTTTACCAGTTTCGCCTTGCGCTCGGCTTCGGCAAAGGCGAGCGCCGGATCGCGGTCGAGTTCGACGACCTCCGTGTCATCGATCAGCCTGCGGGCGCCGACTTGGGCTTCGCTTTGGCCACGCTCACCGGGATGGTCGAAGTCGGGCAGGCCTTCGCGCACGCTGGGGCCGTCCTGGCGCTCCGCGGATTCTGCAGTGTCGATTCTCTTCTGCACGCCATTCAGGATCCGCGACACCCTTTCGGCAACCGTGAGGCTGGCGCGCGCGAGCTCTTCGGCGGACATCGGTTTCGCCTCGCGCGGATCCAGCGAAGTTGCGAGTTCCTCGCTGACAGTGGGATCGGTCTTTGGCAGCTGCTCAGGCGATGGCGGCGGCTCGGGCGGCGCAACAATAGCTCCTGGCGGCAGGGATAGTTCGCGCACCGGGGCGATCGCCTGCTGCGTCCGCTCCGCGAGGCGGCGGACGGCATCGACGATATCGCTGGCTGCCGGCACCACGGGGGAATGGCTCTCAGTAGGACCGCTATCCTCAGCGATGGACTGCGCAGGCGCGGACCTCCGCAGGCCGGCATCCTCACCAAAATCGATCTCCGGCGGCACGATCGGCGTCGGCGCAGACGGCTGCCCGCTGGGATGTTCGAGGAACAGCATTTTTTCAGCCGCGCGCCGCCGCACGAGTGCGTCGACTACCACAACGCGGCCATTGAGTCGGGCGCGGCGCCAGAGATCGAAGCCGTTCGCCGCCGCCAGGTAGTCCCCTGCATTGATATTGCGCACGATGTCGCTATCGCGGAACTGGCCAAGCGAAATGTTGTAGGCGAGCGAGGCAAGAGCGTCGAATTGCCCCTGTGTCAGGGGCGCAAAGATAATCGCGCCGATCACAGACTCGATCGGGCGGAGGTCGTGAACCAGAAGGTCGTGCGCGTCCGCCGCGGAGATCGTCAGGCCGTCTCGCGCAGTGCGGACATGGCCATAGCCAATCATCCACCGCCCATCCGGAAGGCGGACGGCTGTATCCCGCAGACCCTCGAACGTCTTGATGAGTTCGAGTCCAGCGGCCGAGGTGCGCATGCGTCCAGTCATCGTCCCGGCCCGGCACAATCGCCAAGTCATTCGCCTGTGCGGTGCAATGCGGACGCCAATTGCGGGAAATCAGCGTTTTCCGCTCAGAGCAGCGTCGCGCTCGCAAGGCCGAGAAAGACGAAAAAGCCCATCAGATCAATGGTCGTCAGCACAAACACCGACGATGCGACGGCCGGATCCTGACCGAGGCGTTTCAGGGTTAACGGCGCGAGAATCCCGACCAATCCTGCCCACATGAACGTGGCTGCCATGGCGACAAGAATCAGGAGGCTGAGCCGGTAGTCCTGGAACCAGAGCAGCACGATCAGGGCAGCGACACCGGCAATGAGCGCCCCGTTCACCAAGGCAGTCAGAGCTTCGCGCCTTACGGCGCGCCGGGCCAGCTGCCCTTCAAGGTCACGCTCGGCGATCGCGCGGACCGCGACCGCCAGCGACTGGGATCCTGCATTCCCGCCGAGCCCGGCGACCACCGGCATCAGGAAGGCCAGCGCCACGACCTGCTCGATCACGGGCGCGAAAAGGGACACGACGAGCGATCCAAGGAATGCCGTCACGAGGTTGAGCAGTAGCCAGGGCATCCGCGCCTTTACCGCCGAAAACACCGACTGGTTGACGCCCGCTTCATTCACGCCCGAGAGGGCGAGGATGTCCTCCTCAGCCTCTTCCTGGATGACGTCCACCACATCGTCGATGGTGATCATGCCGGTGAGGCGGCCGGCGGCGTCCACCACCGGCGCCGAAGCCAGATTGTACTGGCGGAAGATGTAGGCGACTTCCTCCTGGTCCATCTCCGGGCGGACATGGACGGGTGTTTCCTTCATGATCTCGCTGAGGGGCTTCTCGCGGCCATGACGCAGCAGCCGCGACACCGGAACGCTGCCCTGCAGCCGAAAGGCCGGATCGACGATATAGATCTCGAAAAAGGTCTCCGGGAGGTCGTCTTCCGCGACGCTGCGCATGTGGTCGATTGCCTGCCCCACCGTCCAGAACACGGGCGCCGCGACGAAGGCGCGCTGCATCAGGCGGCCCGCTGATTCCTCGTCGAAAGCCAGCGAGCTTTCGATGGCCGCGCGATCGGTTGCAGAAACCTTGGTGAGAATGCGGGCCCGCCGATCCTCTTCGAGATCGCTCAGCAGGAAGGATGCGTCGTCGGAATCCAGATGGCCGATCATGGCCGTGACGGCGGCATCGGTCAGTTCATGCAGGGCCTCAAGACGGGCCGTGTCCGACAGTTCGGCCACGGCCTCAGCCGGCAAGTCCTTGCCGAGCAGATGGATCGCCTTGCGAAAGGCCTCCGGCGGCAGGTGCTCCAGGAGGTCCGCCAGGTCGGCAGGGTGAAGCTCTTTCGCGGTCCGCCACAGGAAAGGCTTGTCGCCGTCGCCGACCGCGCCCACCACCTGCGCCACAAAGGCCGGGGACATGACGCCGACCGCTTCGACTTCGGGGGATTCGGTTGGAGATTCGGGTGCGCCTGGGTCGCGGATGTCATTCATAGCGACCTCCCCGTTTCGACGGCGTTCTCTCTTGTGAAGCTGCTGGTGCGGTCGAGAAGACTCGAACTTCCACGCCTTGCGGCGCTACCACCTCAAGGTAGTGCGTCTACCAATTCCGCCACGACCGCACGCCGGGCAAGGGCGCCGTATAGGCTGGGTTGAGCGGCTTGTGAAGTCCAATTGTCGGAGCACGGAGTCGCGCCGAAAATGCCCCCGAAACAGGGCTATTGCTCGGTTGCGTAGTAGTCCGCCACCTCGGCCGGACGGGCGATATTGACCGTGATCTTGTCGTTCTCGATCACCAGTTCCCCCCGTGCGATCGGGTAGTTGTTGGCCAGAATCCAGACCTGATCGTCTTCCTTGGTATCCAGCTGGATGACCGCGCCACGGCCCATGCGCAGCACCTGCTGCATCGGCATCAGGGCGCGACCCAGCAACACGGTGATCTCGACACCGACCTGGTCCAGTTGAGACTTCAAGGCGCTGCTCCGATATAAGCCGCCAAGGTTCTCCTTTAGGGTTGCAGACAGGTTAATGACCGTCGGATGGGCGATTTCCGAGGGCCTCGTGCCCTACCCTGAGGCTGTGGCAGCGATGGAATCGCGTGCCGCAGCCATCGCCGCAGGCGAGGCGGACGAGCTGGTGTGGCTGCTGGAGCATCCCTCGCTCTACACGCGCGGCGCCAGCGCCCGCGATGGCGATCTCAGGGAGCCCGGCCGATTTCCGGTGTTCGAAACCCAGCGCGGCGGGCAATTCACCTATCACGGCCCCGGCCAGCGCGTGACCTATGTGATGCTCGATCTCACGAAGCGCGGACGCGACGTGAAGCAGTTCGTCTGTGCGCTGGAAGACTGGATCATCCAGACGCTGGCAACGTTCAACGTGAAGGGCGAGCGGCGCAGAGGCCGCGTCGGCGTCTGGGTCGATCGCACCCGTCCCGGCGGCGCACTGCGCGAAGACAAGATCGCCGCCATCGGCGTGCGTCTCAAGCGCTGGGTCAGCTATCACGGCATCAGCCTGAATGTGGAGCCCGACCTCGACCACTTCGGCGGGATCACGCCGTGCGGCGTCACCGATCCGGGGCTGGGCGTCACGTCGCTGGCCGATCTGGGGCAGATCATCCCGATGCACGAGGTAGACGTGGCGCTCAGGGCGGCGTTCGAGGAGGTGTTTGGGAAGGTGCAGCGGGTTGAGCCCCCATTTGCATAAGTAAAGAAGCAAGACGCGCGCGATGGGTCTGCGCTTCGACCGTGTCAGCTACCCCCCGCTCAGCGGCGGCAGCAGCGCAATCTCATCGATCGCGGACACCGGCGTCCCTGCCTCGTCCGCCACCATCTCCTGGTTCACTGCGATCCGCACCGTCTTCGCGCGCAGCATTTCTGCAAGATCGGGATTCATCTCCGCCAGACGCGCCCGCAACTCCGCCGCGGTCCCAACACCATCCGGCAATGCAATCGAGGCAGCGCCAAACACGTCCTTGAGCCGGCCGAACAGAAGTACCGTGCCCGCCATCAGCCGCCCGCCTCAACCACCGGTATGCGACATGGT
>Ga0172376_10000228_pt1 | contig 72254 bp, 53 predicted proteins | sample Lak35m_FD_121114 | JGI IMG/M metagenome (GOLD analysis project Ga0172376, IMG submission 121114) | Freshwater microbial communities from Kabuno Bay, South-Kivu, Congo - kab_092012_35m | ecosystem: Environmental > Aquatic > Freshwater > Lake | place: Democratic Republic of the Congo: South-Kivu... | reverse complement strand
GGCGCGGATCCCAGAGATCGAGCAGATGTTGATGACCAGTCCATCGCGCCGCGCTCGCATCTCCGGCAGCACTTCGCGCAGTGCGTAGAACACGCCGTTCGCATTGATTTGCATCAGGCGGTGGTAATCCTCGGGCGAGAGTTCGTGCATCATGCGTTTCTTGACATTGATGCCCGCCGCGTTGACGAGAATGTCGATCCGTCCCAATTGCTCGCGAGCCCAACTCACTAGCCCACTGACTTGCTCAAGTTCGGCGACATCTGCCGCGCGGTAAGCAATCGGATGCTCGCCGACAGAAGACTTAGCGACTTGTTCCAGACGTTCCACGCGACGACCGCAGATCGCGACTTGGCAACCTGCTTGAGCAAACGCCATTGCCACGGCCGCGCCAATACCTGAACCACCGCCCGTGACCAAAGCGGTCTTTCCCAAAAGTGATGACATCGTTGTTCCTTCAAGGGTGTGAAATTCTCGATGGTGCGACAGGACGTCAGACCGACACCCGGCATTCGTAACTGTGGAGTCCGGACTTCTATTACCGCTGTCCGCCAAACGACGACCTGTTATCTGAGTTGACCGATTGGCCACTCACGATGGCAGGCTGGCCGCACCGGTTGAGATCATCGTGACACTCCCATCGCAGAGATCAAACCTCACCCCAGTCCCGAATGCGAGTTACTTCAGAGCACTGATTGTCCTCGAGGTGTTCACGTGAAGTAGATGGCGTCAACCTGCAGGCCAATACTGCCACAACGTTGCCTCCCAAATCACACGACTCGCAGTTCAAATCCCGACCTTGCGATTCCATCGCAGACCTGATTGCTCGCTGTCTTGGCGAGACGTACTCGCCAATATCGCTGCTCGGCCAGCCCGCGCCGCTGTCGAAATATCCGAACGGAGTTGACGATGAATCGCGTGCTCATCGCGTTGGCCTTGTGGAGTTACTCGCTACCGTTGTTCGCGGCGGATTCAGCCGAGGACATCGAATTCTTTGAAGCCAAAATTCGACCAGTGCTGGTGGAGCATTGCTATGAATGCCACTCAGCGAAGTCGCCAAAGCTCAAAGGTGGACTGCGTGTCGATCAGCGTGATGTGTTTCGCCGAGGCGGCGAGAGTGGTGTCGCATTCGAACCCGGTAAGCCTGAAGGCAGCTTGCTCATCAAGGCCCTGCAGCACGAAGACTTGCAGATGCCCCCCAAAGCCAAGCTGCCTCAGTCGGTCATTGACAATTTTATCGACTGGATTCGTCGTGGTGCTCCCGACCCACGCAAGGATGATCTCGCGACCAAACCACTGGCTTTGAATTGGACCGAGATACTCCAACAGCGCCGCGCTTGGTGGGCGTTCAACTGGCAACCAACAGCCAACGACGCGCCACAAACAGTCACCAGCCTCGCGAAGCGGATCGACCACCGAATTAACGCTCAACTCTCAGCTCAAGGTATTCCCTCGGCACCGCCAGCCGATCGCCGCACACTCGCACGGCGGTTGTCGTTCGCGCTGCTGGGACTTCCTCCGAGTGCCGACGAGGTCGCCATGTTCGAACGTGACGAGTCGCCACAAGCCTTTGAACGGTTTACGGATCGCCTCTTGGGCTCACCACACTTTGGCGAACGCTGGGCTCGGCATTGGATGGACGTCGTGCGTTATTGCGAGACGCACGGGTCCGAGTTCGACAATCACATCCCGTTCGCCTGGCGCTATCGCGACTACTTGATCCGCGCCTTCAATGAGGATCTGCCCTTCGATCAATTCACGCGCGAGCACATTGCGGGCGACTTGCTGGCTCAACCACGGTGGCGCGACGGCATCAACGAATCTCTACAAGCTCTGCCGTTTTGGAGGTTCGTCGAGTTCTATCAAACGCCGGTCGATGTGAAGCGCGAAGAAGGAATCGTCCGCGACTCTGAAATTGACGGGCTGACCAAGGCGTTCCAGGGATTGACCGTTTCTTGTGCTCGCTGTCATGACCACAAATTCGATCCTATCTCGCAGCATGACTACTACGCGCTCTATGGCATCTTCGCGAGCAGTCGCATCGCCGTGCGGATGCTGGACGACCCACGGCGATTCCAAGACAAGTTCGACGAACTCATGAGTCTGAAGCCAACGCTACGCAAGGCTGCTGCTGAGGAATGGTCACAAGCGTTACCGAATTGGCCGGCTCAATTCGCTGCCGCCTCGGAACTCTTGCGGACTGCACAGAAGTCTGACCCAAAACCGAAGCCTGATGAGAAATCGCTACCGCATGACCACGGCACACAACCGCCCGTCGTCCAAGCGATCCTTAAGGCAAGCGAAGAGAAAACAAAGAATTGGCTCACCGCTTGGTTGCCGCTGTTCAAGCTGCCGGCCTCGGAAACCACGGAGTTCGTGCGGCTATGGTCGGAGATGACTCACAAGCAACTCGACGAGCAGGCGCGCGCAGCTCGAATCCCCGCTGGCAGTGTGGTCGTTGCCGACTTCGCTCCAGGCCCGCACACACACGGAACTCCTTTCAATTGGCGAGTCGATGGCATCGGACTTCCGACCGCCCCGCTCACCCAAGCCGGAGACTTCAGTGTGTGGCCCTCAGGCCCGGCAGCACTACGAGCGCTGCATGAGCGCGGCATGCACTCCGAAGGTTTGTCGGATCGCTGCGGAGGCAGCCTGCGTTCGCCGCCATTCACGCTCACACATGACACTCTCAGTGTGTTGGCGCGTGGTGATGGAAACTCCCGGCTGCGACTCGTCATCGAGAACCATCAAGGCGATCATCTGCTGTTCAGCTCGGTCAACCCGAATCTCACCGGCGCGACGAGCCTGCGTTGGTATCGACTGCCCATCCGCTCGCAATGGCGCGGTGCTCTGGCCCATGTCGAAGTTCTGACGCGTGATGACAAGCCGAACCTGACGCAACTCAAGGATGCCTCGGTACTGGAGAAGTCCGACGGTCGCTCAGCATTCGGCATCGCGAAAGTTCTGTTGCACAACAACAACGCGGGGCCCACCGATATGCCCGTGGTGCCGGAGGACATACTCGTTACCGGATGCCGAACCTCAGCCGAACTGACTGATCGGCTCACTCAACGCACAGCAACGGCCCTCGCGCGGTGGCGAGATGAACAAACGACAGATGCCGATGCGCGGTGGCTGAATGCGTTGCTCGAAGCTGGACTGCTCGACAATACGCCCTCGAACGATTCGCCGCTGCGAGCCGCACTGACTCGCTATCGGCAGATTGAGAATCAACTTCCGATCGCGCAGCGTGTCTGTGGATTGGCTGACGACGGCATCGGTACTGACGCGGCATTCTTTCCGCGCGGCGACCATCGCCGACCAGGAGAACTCGTGCCGCGCCGCTACCTTGAAGTGCTTGGCTCCCAGGCCGAAGACTATCGAGGCGGCCCAAGCGGTCGGCTCAAGCTGGCGGAAGAGATTGGCAGTCCGACGAACCCCTTGACCGCGCGAGTCTATGTGAATCGCGTGTGGCATTGGCTGTTTGGACGCGGACTCGTCGCCACGGTCGATAACTTTGGCAAGTTGGGAGAACAGCCGACACATCCCGAGTTGCTCGATGACCTCGCGCGCAGCTTCGTCGCACAAGGTTGGTCCACGAAGAAGCTGATTCGCGCGATCGTGCTGTCGGAAACTTGGCAACGCGCGGCGACGGTCTCGGTGATCGCTCAAGAACGCGACCCGGACAACCTCTTCTGGTCGCACGCCGCCATTACTCGACTGGATGCGGAGAGCTTGCGAGACGCGATGCTCGTGATCGCGGGCAATTTCAACTCGCAGCAATTCGGCCCGAGCATCCCGGTCTTCCACCGACAAGTGGTGGACCCCGACAAGCAACCGCCTTCGGGCCCCATCGATGCTGGAGGTCGCCGCAGCCTGTATCTCGAAGTGCGCCGCAACTTCCTGAGCGACTTCCTCGTGACGTTCGACTTTCCCAAGCCCGTCGCGCCCGCCGGTCGTCGCAGCGAGACCAATGTGCCGGCTCAGAACCTCACGCTGATGAATGACCCGTTCGTGAAACATCAAGCCGAGGTCTGGGCCAAACGACTGATCGCCGCCGAGCCCAACCCAGGGCGACGTGCCGCTCGGCTTTATCAAACCGCCTTCAATCGCCTCCCCACGCCCACCGAACAGTCACGGTTAGCGGCATTCATTGGCGAGCCTAAGAACTCTGCCGACGAACTTGCCGCGTGGACCGACGCCGCGCACGCCGTCTTCAACTCCAAAGAACTGCTCTATCTCAAGTAGCCGTCCTGAACAGAAGACGGTCTGGCCAAGACATTCAGCCAGAACCGCCCCGCAAATTGACGCAGTTCCGAAGAGCCGCGCAGTCGAATTTCGGACCTCAATCCGGTCTGCGAATCTGGACGACTGCGGATCAACACGACGAGATCACCCTCTTCAAGCCGTGCCGCCTCGGTCAGTGCCAGTGCGATCGAGATTGAGTAGCGAGCTTGTGGATAGATCGGTGCGTGACATTCCGCGAGCGACCAGCGCTCGATGCGAATGGCTGTCCAACCCGTCTTCACGGCAGATGTTTCCGCGAACGAACGTGCTCGCAGTGGCAAGCGTTCGAGCACATCGTCGCGGACATAGACCGTCACCAGTTCGACGTCCGAGGCATAAACGGCCCACGCTGGCCAGTTGTCGCACAATTCAAGGGTTCTGAGTGCAGGAAAGAGCAGCGCGAACCACAGCACACCGTCGGAAGTGTTCCGAGGACAAAGCTGCTTGCCGGTACTTCTTGCGACCACGCAACACGATCCTGCGAAACTTCGTTCGCGAACTCGTTCGCCGATCCAGTGCAGCCAATGACGGAAACTCGATCTCTGCGTGCGACCAAGAGCGAACCACAGCCAGATGTGTTGGCCCATGAAGTAGACGTTCCAGAGAAACACTCCGGCGCGGTGGTTCAGTCCCCATGGCCCGACAGCCAGCATCAACCCCATATGCATACCAATCGCCAGCACACACCCCGCACGACGCGTGAATGGCACGAGCAAAAGTCCCGCAGCCAGTAACTCGCCGAGCGGTAACAACCGAGCGACGAAAGCGCGGTCATGCGGTTTCAACAAACGAAAGCTCATGACACGATCAGGGCCAAGTAACGCCTCGACGAGTTGTTGGCCGTAGGTCGTCTCAAAACTCACATCGAGCTTCGAGACCGCTGACCAACCATAGATCGTCACGGTCAACAGCATGATTCCGTGGCACCAACGTCGGCGGTCGTGACATGTTCCGATCGAGTACGCACTGACCAACACAGCATGCCACACCCAAGGTTGCAGTCGGTTCTGATCCTGCAACACCAGCACGCTCAGCGTCAGCAGCACAGCCATCCAGGACCAGCGCGTTAGCCGTCGTTCCGCGAGGACGGTCTGCAATCGAGATGGCCACGGCCACAATCCCACCAGCAACGGCAGCAACATCACCGGCAGCAGAGCCAGGAGTAATCGTTGCAGGAACCCACCGACATCAAACCCGTGCCACATTGGCACGCGCGGAAAATCTGCAGTTCCCCCCCACAGCGGCCAAGTCGCTCGCAGCAGAGTGAGCAAGCTGAGCGTGAACCAGCTTTGCTCAACAGGCACCGACGACACCGATTGCAGCGGCTCAATCGATTGTGCCGCTTGGTTTGTGACTGACAGGTCGCAACTCATCGGGGCGTTCTTCCGGCGGTGACATAGGGTTCGAGCACGTTGCGTACGGCGAAGCGCAGCGACGCGTTGTTGGTTACCACGTGGCCTCACTGGTCTCGCCGGCATCATTCCCTTTAGGGCTCAGCACGATGACTTCGACTGGTATTGAGATCAACGACCTCGTCGTGCGCTTTGGGCGTTTCACAGCGGTCGATCATTTGACGCTCGCTGTCAAACCGGGGGAATTGTTTGGCTTCCTCGGTCCCAATGGAGCGGGCAAGACCACCACCATCAAAGTGCTCATCGGCAGCCTGCGTCCAACAAGCGGATCGGTCAAAGTCGCGGGATTCAACATCCCCTCGGAATTCGAGAAAGCCAAACCCATCTTTGGTTACGTGCCCGATACCGAGAATCACATCGAAGAGTTCTCGGGCCGCGAGAACCTGGAGCTTTACGCCGACCTGTATGGTGTTTCGCGCGCGGTTGTCGGCCCTGCACTTGCGCGACTGGAACTCAGCGAAGCGGCCGAGGTAGCCGTTCGGCGTTATTCAAAAGGCATGCGTCGCAAGTTGCTCATCGCCCGCGAGATCTTGCATGAGCCCCAGATCTTGTATCTCGACGAGCCGACAGCAAACCTCGACATCCACTCGACCGCACTCGTCCGGCAGTTGCTACGCGATCTCGCTGCGCGTGGGACGACAGTGTTTCTCACAACTCACGATATGGAAGAGGTCGAGCAGATCTGTGACCGCGTCGCGATCTTGTGCAAAGGCAAACTCGTTGAATCTGACACACCCACCAACTTTGTCACACGGCATGTCAAACGCATCGTCGCCGCGCAATACGAACGCAACCGCGAGGTCGTGCGTGAGTCACTCGATCTCGATCTCGACGAGCAGCGCGAACGATTGGCCGAGCTCATTCGCACCGAACGTTGCGTCCGAGTCCACTCACAGGAATTCAACTTTCACGATGTCTTCTTGAAGCTCACCGGGCAGACCTATGCCTGATCGTGAAACCTCACGACAGCGATCGTTCTCTCCTTCAACCAAGCACACACCATGATCCGAATCAGCATGCTCCAGATCCTGCTTGGGCGCGAATTCATGCGGCTCAAGAAGAACCCGTCGGCCTTGTTATTGCTGGGCATGCTGGCTGCGGTCGCGCTGCTGATGGCCACGAGTCGTCCCGTCGACAAGCCCGCGAAGCCAGTCGCTGACAACTTCTGGATCATCTACGACCGCGAGACCGCTTGGGTTCAATTTCTCGCGAAGAATCGCCCCGAACATCCTCCGATCAAGGTGCTCAAGAAAGATCGTCTCACGAACCCCAACTCGAACGGTCGCATCTCGTTGCCACCCGGAGACTGTGGACTAGAGATCAAGCACAAAGATGTCGGTGAAGGCGTCGAAGTCTCGCTCACAGGGCTCTATTTTGGGCCATCGTCGGACATCATGGACCCGCTGATGAATTGGTTCTGGCCAAAAGTCGTCGAGTTCCAAGATGAGAAAGTCAAATTCGACTATCTGCCGCAACTTATGGGTGGACGTCGACAGAAGACGGCGGAAGAGACGTCGCTGTCGGATCTCGTCAAAGCGGAAGTCGTCGGTACGGTGCTGCTGTTGATCGTGCAATTCTTTACGTGCTGCCACTTGCTCGTGTCATTCACGTCGCAAGATCGGGAACGAGGCACACTCACCGCGCTGGTACTCAGTCCCGCACGAATGTCCGAAATCCTCGTCGCTCGGTTCATCTTTCACTTAGCACTGTCGATGTCGGGATCCATCGCGGTCGTGGCCATCCTGCAACCCGCGGCGCTCGCGCGACCAGTCCTGTGGCTAACGTTGCTCTTAACGAGTATCGGCCTCATGAGTGTCGGCACGTGCATAGCGACGATGGCTAAGACCCAAGCTTCAGCCGCCCTGTTGGGACTGTGCTACATGCTTGGCGGAGCAGTGCTGTTCTATCTCTCCACCAAGTTCACGGCGTTCGGCCTGCTGAAGAGGATGTCGTTTGAGTCGTATAGTTTTTTGCTGATCTACCAAACGCTGAAAGCCCCGATCGTCGTCGAGCAAGCCATGCTACTGGGGATGGGATGGCTCGTGGGCATCGTGCTCGCTTGGGTCTATGTCGCACGGACAACCTTTTATCGCTTCGGATGGCGATAATTCTTCGCACACCACAGAGGCTCACGATTCGCACAAGGAAGAGGACCAACCGACACACATCAGCGGGATGTGCGATTGGTCCTCATTGCGGTGAAGTTACTTCTTCCCTTTGGGATCTAAGTTCGCTTCGAGATCCGCCGTGGTGAGCGTCGATTCGATGCCGTTGGCGGGGATCTCGGCACCGGCAAGCCAGACGCAAGCATTCAAAACAACCTTGCGAAAGTTGGCGTCGCCCCAGTTGTCATGAAAATGACCACCTGTGAAACCAAAGCCGCGTCCACCATCTGGGCGCTGCACAGCCCACATCATCGCTTCCTCACGTCCTTTGGCCCCTTGAATGTGAGGATACGGCCCCTTCGGATAGACGTAGGGGCCTTCGCGCACTTCATCGCTCGGCTTCGCAACCAGAATCGGCCAAAACTCCATGCCGTCTTTCTTCGCCGGGGCCGACGCAGTGAAGCCATCGACGAACCGCATATTGAAGTACCACTCGTCCTTCACCTGAAACGGACCAACGCCGCGCGTGATGGGATGCACGATGAACTTCTCAAACTTTGGCTCCCACAGCGGGTTGCACGAAAACATGTGCTCGTAATGCCCGCCGATCCAACGCTTGAATTCGACACCCGCCTGATCGGGCACGATTTCGACGCCATAGTGCATGCAGCCTATGCCGACGCCCTGCTTGGTCCACTCATCAACAAGCTTCATGCGTCGTCCATTCTCCAGCACCACTTCATGCCGCCCGCCCCCGTCCATGTAGAAGACCACGGCGTCTGCTCCGTGGAAGAAAGCATCGTCTTTCGGCCACCCGTTGAGCGAGACATCCACATGCACGTCTTTGACGGCTCGCAAACACTTCGCCATGAGTTGCGTGCCGGCGTTGAATTCATGCATGCGCGGAGGATGTGATGGTTTTCCAGCCACGAGCACCAACTTGCGTTTGCCATCCGGTGTCCTGCCAAACGCCATGGTAGACGTTGTTACCAAGCACAGAATCGCCAGCAGGCCGCTCATCCAACGAAGTCCGATTGACATTAAGGTTGCTCCCTGAAATGGAGTGACGTGGTGTGGTTTTAATGAGATCAGTCGGAGGTGCGCATCGCTTGCTCTTAGGATCCGTCGCTCTTTTCGAACTTCTCATGGAAGCGATCCGGCAATGCTTTTGCTTTCTGATCCGCCGCCTTCAATGGCTCTTTCAATCCGGCCGGAGTGCCAATTACCTCGCCGCCTGGTCGCAGTCGCTCGTTGCCTTCGACGACAACTTTCATGCCCGGCTTTAGGTCGCCTTTGACTTCAATCCAACTCTCGGTCGCAATGCCCAATTGCACCGGCAAGGGGCGTGCTTTGGTGATATCGCCTTTGTCTTTGTCTGTCCCCGCTTCGATCACAAAAACCATCGGCGTCGGACCGCCCAAAACGATCGAATCCTTCGGGACAACAAGTACGTCACTCTTACGATCAACTGGCAGCCACACTCGAGCAAACATGCCCGGCTTCACAAGCGGCGTGCCATCGGCCAACAAGCGATTCTGCATCGCAATCTTCACCGGAAAGCTACGCGACTTTTCATCAGCTCGCGGCACGATTGCTTTCACGGTCCCGTAGAAGGCTTCATGCGGCAGCGCATCGATTTCAATTCGCGCGACCATGTCCTTTTCAAGGCGTGATACATAGGTCTCAAGAATCTGCGCTCGCACTTCGAGTTCATCCACCTCCACCACCTCGGCCACCAATCGCCCCGATTCAATCCATTGCCCCACTTCCGTGTGCTCCGCAACGACATAACCCGCGAACGGCGAGATGATGGTGTGTTTCACAAGCAAATCATTCAGTCGATTGATCTCTTCTTCAGTGGCAGCCACTCGTGCAGCCGCTTGGGCAATCTTCTCTTTGCGCGGTCCGGCCATTACGAGGTCATACGTCGCCTCGGCGGCCAAATAGTTTTCGCTCGCGAGGTCTGCGGCCGTGGTGTCGTCTTCGAGTTGGTCGCGCGTCGATGCACCTCGACCAACCAGTTCCTTCGTGCGGGCAAGTTTACCTTTCGCGTACTTCATCGAAGCTTCTGCGGCTTTCATGCGATTGAGAGCGAGCCGTTTTTCTTCGTCACGCGAGCCATTCTTCAATTCGAGCAACTCTTGCTGACGCATCTCATGTTCAGCAGTTGCCGCAGCGATTTGGATCTCCAGATTCTTCGTCAGCAATTTCGCCAACGGTTGCTTGGCTTCCACTCGATCGCCTTCATTGACGAGGAATTCGACCACTCGTCCCGCCACAGCGGCGCCAATCGAACTGCGTCTTCGAGGTTCGATCGAACCCACAAACGCGCGGCCCGAAGCAATGCCTTCCAGACGTTTGACTTCCGCCGTCGTGACCTTCGCTGGTCCGCCAAACTGAGCTTGGACAGTTTGGGAATGCCGCAAAAATCCCAGACCAACGACAGCAACAAGAAGCATGAAACGCATCATCAAGTGAACCAGCAATGAAAAGAGGAGAGACTCAAGGTCGTGGAATCTGCACTCGCCACATAGGACGAGTCTTAGCTCAGCACGGCAACGTGTTCTATTCGTCCCGTCGCGTGACTGAAGTCACTCAGCATCGACTGGCGGAAAGACGACACACCGGCCCAAGACGGCTTAGCAGCCCGTCGAAATTTCGTGGGGCACGTTTTCAATGTGCCGGACTTATGGCATTGAGAGCACGATCAAGTCGTGCTCCATATGTTTTCAACAGCTTGTTAGGCGGTTGTACTTTCAGACGTTCATACCACATCACAACTCACGCCTCACATTTTTCTGTGAGGCCACGGTGATTGCCTCGCGCTGGGACTAGATTGCGTTACGGTTCGCCAGCTTCTCAAGACCTCATTCGTCATCACTCAGGATTCTCGTCATGAAACGCGTCGCCTCGTTATTGGCTCTCGGAGCACTCGCCGGAGCCGTCGCACTTCAAGCGTCGCTTAATGCCGATCGCGATACGGTCGAGGTCGCTCAACTCGATGCCACCAACTGGGATCAACTCGCTCCTGGCGGCAAAGAAGTCGATGCGATCTACGGCGACTTTGTGATTCGCAATCGACATCTCGTGGCGGTCGTCGCGAAGCCCATCGAAGGACGGCATGCGAATTTGACGGTACGTGAAGTCGGCGGTTGTTTGCTCGATCTGACGCGACGCGAGCGACCGATCGATCAACTGAGCGCGTTTTATCCCGGCGGTGTGAAGTCGTATCTATATCGTGCCGGAGAGATCGTCGCTCCGACCACTGAGTCTGCTCAGGGAGCAATCAAGATCCGTGCGAAGGGCGATGAGACTCGACCGCAAGTCGAAGTGACTTACGAGCTCGCTCCCAATGAGCCGTATCTCCGCATCACGAGCAAGTACTCGAACGTCACCGAGAAGCTTATGACGATTCAGCCGGAAGACTCCGTGCGGGCCGACGCTCAGAAGGACGAGATCGTCAAAACTCCAGACGGCACGAGCGAATGGTTCTGGTTCCATGACCAATTCTGGGAGCAAGCCTATGCCGTCGAGGCTCCTGGCTTTGAAGTGGCGATCAACAACACCGGCGCGAAGGACTCGACGTTGCGTTATCAGGCATCTGATAGTGGCAAGCGCAAGATCGATCTTATGCCCGGCGAATCGTTCTCGATCACCCGCCTCGTCTATCCCGGCAGTGACATGCTGCAAGTCCGGTCGATCGCGGCTCAGCTTCGCCAGAAGCCGACGACTCCCGTGACGCTCAAGCTGACGAACGCTGATGGGCAGCCGTTGCCAAAAGCGCGGCTCAGTGTGAAACGCGGCGACGAAAGTTTGGGCACGATCAACACTCAAGCCGACGGCACAGCGACGACACAACTCGTTCCGGGCGATTACGCGTTCACCGCGACTTATTTGGGCGTCGACATCACTCCCAGCAGCGGTCCACTGAAGCTGACTGTGAATGCTCAAAAAGAACGACAACAAGCAACGCTCCAAGCCGACCGTTGGCAACCGGCCGTCGTGACAGCGCAGATCACTGATGGCAACGGACAGCCGATTCCATGCAAGATCGAGTTCCTCGCCAAGGTGGGTACTCCTCAACCGAACTTCGGCCCTGAGTCTGCCGACTTCGCCATGAAAGGTCTGTGCTACGCACCGCATGGCGAGCTGTCACAATCATTACCTCCTGGTGAGTATGAAGTCGTGATCAGTCACGGCCCCGAGCACGATGCCCTCTTCCAACACATCGCACTGCCGCCAGGAAAGACGCTGGAACTTAAAGGCAAGCTCCCCCGAGTCGTCGACACAACAGGTTGGATCAGCAGCGACTTTCACAGTCACAGCTCGCCTTCGGGAGACAATACTGGCAGTCAATTGGGCCGCGTGCTCAATCTGCTGGCCGACCACATCGAGTATGCCCCATGCACCGAGCACAACCGCATCGATACCTATCAACCTCACATTGATCGACTCAAAGTGGGGCGTTTCATAGGGAGTTGCACCGGTATGGAACTCACCGGGTTGCCGTTACCGCTTAATCACCAGAATGCGTTCCCACTCGTGATGAAGCCGCACTTGCAAGACGGCGGCGGCCCCACGACCGACGCGAATGTCGAGACCCAAGTCGAACGACTCGCCAAATGGGACAACAGCAGTGAAAAACTCGTGCAGGTCAATCATGCGGACTTCGGATGGCTACTGCGCGACAAGGACGGCGACAAAACCCCAGATGAAGGGAATGCGCGCATTCTGCCGTTCATCGATGTCTACGAAGTGCATCCGGTTCCGGACATTCTGACGCTCGATCCGTACCTGACCGCGTCGCAATACAAAGGCAACAACCGCATTTTCAATTGGCTACAAATGCTCAATCAAGGCCTGCGGATGCGCGGAGTGGTCAACACCGACGCACATTACAACTACCACGAATCCGGCTTCTTGCGCAATTGGGTGAAGTCGCCGACGGATGAACCAAGCCAAGTCAAAGTGCTCGACGTCGTACGTGCCTCATCCGCTGGCGCGCTCATCATGTCGAACGGTCCGTTCCTCGAAGCGAAGGTCGCCGAGTCCGGCAAAGCGAACTGGGTGATCTCGGGACAGGACCTCGCGGCACCATCCAAGAAAGTGACCATCGATGTCCGCGTGCAATGCCCGAACTGGCTCGACATCGATCGGGTGTTTGTGCTTGTGAACGGCAAAATCGCGGAGTCCGCTCACTTCCGTCGCGCAACTCACCCCGACCGCTTCCGTAACGGTGTGGTCAAATTTGCGGAAAAAATGGAACTGACGCTCGAACGCGACGCGCACTTAATCATCGCCTGCGGTGGCGAGAAATCGACGCTCGGCAAGGTTCATGGTCCGACATGGGGGAAGGACCGTCCGGCAGCCTTCACAAACGCCATCTTTGTTGACGTCGATGGCAATGACTTTCAGCCCAACGGCGACACGCTCGGCGTGCCATTGCCCGTGAAATACGTCGCTCCCAAGAAATAGTCAGCAGGAGTGCCTCGCGGTTGGAATCCTCATTTCCGCCAATTCTGAACGGCATCTTCGCAGTCTCTTAACACTTCGACGATTGAATGAAGACGTCGAACGAGACTGGAAGACTTACTTCAACTTCAGCCGTTCAGATGTTGGGGAATATTTCACCACGAAGGCGAACCATGCAGACGTTTGGAATCCTCACCGGCAAGATTTTGGTGACCGCTGTGAGTGTCATATCAGCCTCTGCCGCGATCGCGGCAGAGCCCATGAAGATGTCAGACGACGCGCTTCGCATTCATCGGGAAGCATTCGTCATCGATGGCCATAACAACCTCATCATGAAGTTTGCGAAGCAGGGAGTCGGAGCAATCGACTCGGTGGATCTGGGTCAGCCACAGCCGAGCCTGCACACGGATCTCCCGCGTCTGAAGCAGGGCGGCGTCGGAGCCGAAGTCTTCGCCACGTATATTCCCACCGACAGCGTCAAAAAGGGACTCGCAGTTCGGCAGACGCTCGAGCAGATTGAGCAACTGGGCAAGTTATTGAGCCGATCCAACGGCGAGATTCAGTTTGCACTCAATAGCGCGGACCTCGAGCGAATTCGTACCAACGGTAAGGTTGCAGCCTTGGTCGCCATTGAAGGCGGAAACTCGATCGAGAGCTCGCTGGCGGTCCTCAAGACTTATTACCAAGCCGGCGTGCGAATGATGGCTCTGACGCACGACGATACGACCGATTGGGCTGACGCAGCACTCGATGCACCGAAGCACGGCGGCTTGGCACCGTTCGGCGAAAAAGTTGTTGCCGAAATGAATCAACTCGGCATGACCATCGACCTGTCCCATTGCTCGACCGAGACGATTAGCGATGTGCTCGCGATCTCTAAAGCACCGGTGGTCTTCTCGCACTCTGGAGCACACGCCGTTGCACCACATGCTCGCAATTTGAAAGACGAAACGCTTAAAGCTGTCGCCAAAAACGGAGGCGTGGTCCTCGTCAATTTCTACGCAGGTTTTCTGTCTGCCGAGAGCGTCAAGGCATACGAAACACGCACCAAAGACGCAGCCTTGTTCCGCAAGCAGTTCAAGACGGACGCCGAGTTCCAAGCGGCGTTGGGTCCGTGGCTCAAAGACCATCCGCTTCCAGCGACTTCAGTCGCCAACGTCGTCGATCACATCGACCACATTGCTAAGACGGCGGGCGTTGAGCATGTCGGTCTGGGCTCTAACTTCGATGGCATCGTGAGCGTTCCGAAGCATCTCGAAGATGTTTCTTGCTTCCCGCATGTGACACAAGAACTCCTGAATCGCGGTTATTCGGAAGCGGACATCAAGAAGATCCTCGGGGGCAACACGTTGCGAGTCCTGAAGGATGTCGAATCGGCGGCTCAGCACAGCGGTCCGCAAACCGCACGGTTGATTCCCGCACTGCGATAAATCGCCATTCGAGAATGCCGCTCACTTCACTTTCAGATGGCGATCAATAAAGCGGTAGGCGACGTCCCGAACCTGGGGCGGGAAGTCGTGAGCGCAGTCAGGGTAATTGGCCTGCAAGTGGTCTTCGCGTCCGAGCAATCGATAGATCGGCTGAGCCGCTGCGATGGTATCGCGCACGCCTGACACTTCGAAGTTGCTATCGCCGAGTGGTGAGCTGGCCAGAAAGGGACGCGGCGCGAAGGCGGCGACGATCTCAGGAAAATCGAACGGCACTTTGTCGGGATTGTTTTCGTAACGATCGTTGATCAAGGGCATGTAGCGGGCACTGGTCCAACCTTTGAGCTTGCCGCCGTAGTACTTGTGAAATCTCGTAAAGCCGCAATTCGAGACGATGACTTTGAGCCGCGTATCGAAGGCTGCTGTAAACATCGAGTTATGCCCGCCGAGCGAATGGCCGATCACTCCCATCCGCTCGGCATCCACGATGTCTAATGACTGCAGTAGGTCAACACTCCGCATGTTGTCGTAAACGGCTTTCATCGAACCACTGATGTAGCCGTGCTCTTGGGGAAAGTCGTACTTGTAGTCGCCAAATGATGGGTAATCGGGAGCGAGCGTGACATAGCCTCGCTGAGCCAGGTGCAGCGCATAGTGCAAATTGGGATTACCGCCGAGTCCTGCGGGCTCGCCTTTACCGATGCTCGTCGTCTGATGCAGGCAAAGCATCGCGGGCATTTTTTGGCCTGACGCGGCTCTGGGGACGAACAAGTACGCTTTCACTTCACGATCAGGTGAGTCTGTGTGATAAGCGATCAACTGCCGCACGTAGCCGTCAAATTCATGCGACTCTATTTGTCGCATCGCAAGTGACACAGGCTTCTCTGGCTTGGGCAGTGGCCCCATCACGAGTTGCATGTTGGCCAAGATGTGCTCGCGCCGCTGCTGCCAATCAGCCGGCGTCTGAATCGCCGTCCTCTGGCCGGTGGCCTTCAAGAAATACGAAAGATCTTGATGCTCCTCATACAGCGGGATTGCGTGCTGAGCCCACGCAGCAGGCGTCGTCATCAGACAAACAATTAAGCACACGACAAGAAATCGGTTCCGCATGTTGGACCTTTCGAAGAGAGAGCAGCGCGTCGGCGACCATTGTTGGTTGGTAATGTCGTCTCAGGAGTGCTCTAGTGACGACGAAGTCCTCAACTTTGCGGGACTCGACCAGCTCCATAAAACCCGCTGACACTGTGAATTTGGACCGTGAGAAACCATCGCGAGAACCTGCTCGTGGCGAGATCGACCTCACCGCCAACTTCCATGTCGCAGACCTTAAGCACTCCATCGCAATCAGAGCACTCACGAGGATGAAAGATGCCGATCGTCGTTGTTCTTGTTTCACTGCTGCTCGCGTTCGTCTCAACCGCGACCGTCGCTCAAGACTCGAAGCCCGATGCGTCGTTACTGTCGATCGAACGCATCTTCGCGAAGCCTGAATTTGAGCCGCAGGGTATCTCGGCAAAGTGGCTGGCGGTCGGCAGTGAGTTCACGCAACTCGAAGCGTCGGCGGAGACGAAGGAGGCGCGGGACATCGTTCGTTACGACGCGCTGACCGGTAAGAAAGACGTCCTCGTGCCGGCAGCGATGCTCATTCCGGCGGGGCAGTCGAAGCCGCTCGGTATTGAGGACTACCGGTTTTCGAGTGACCTTTCGCAGGTGCTCATCTTCACGAACTCGAAGCGAGTTTGGCGGCACAACACGCGGGGGGATTTTTGGTTACTCGATCGGTCCAGTCGCGAACTCCGCAAACTCGGCGGTGACTCGCCGGCTTCGAGCTTGATGTTCGCGAAGCTCAATCCGGTTGATCGACAAGTGGCATGGGTCAAGAACGGTGACGTCTTTCTCGAAGACTTAAGGAGCACGACTCCGAAAGCACTGACGAGCAAGCCGAGCAAAGAGACGATCAATGGCACGTTCGACTGGGTCTATGAAGAGGAACTCGATCTGCGCGACGGGTTTCGATGGAGCCCGAATGGCGAGTTCATCGCTTACTGGCAGATGGATACGAGCGGCATGCGCAACTTCCCGCTCGTGAATACTGAAGCCGGGCTTTATCCCGAAGTGCAGCTCATTCCGTGGCCGAAAGTCGGCGAGACGAATCCGTCGGGGCGACTGAAGGTCATCAATCCGAAGGCTCGCGAGAGCTATGACATCAACATGCCGGGCGACTCGCGCGACAACTACATCGCCCGGATCGAGTGGCGTCCGAACTCGACGGACTTGCTGATTCAGCAACTCAATCGCCGACAGAATACACTGCGAGTTTTCATTGTTGAGATGCAGAACAACGGGCCGGCGGCAGATACGAAGACGCCGCGCGAGCTGTTCGTCGAAAAGGACGACGCATGGGTCGACATTCACGACGAACTCTTTTGGACGAGCGACGCGCAGCGTTTCACATGGTTCAGCGAACGCGACGGATGGCGGCATCTTTATCTCGCCGGTCTTGATGGCTCTGTAACGAAAGTGACAGACGGAAAATTCGACGTCATCAAGCTGCTCGCGCTCGTGCCGACTCCGTCGCAAGCCGACCCGAATGCTGGCATCGCTTACTTCACCGCGTCGCCGGAGAAGCCGACGGAGAGTTTTCTTTATTCGATCAATCTCGACGGCTCGTGCCTCACGCGGCTGACTCCCGCCGATCAAGCGGGGTCGCATGCTTATGTCATTTCAGCCGACGGAAAGGCCGCGCTGCATACGGTCTCACGCATGAGTCAACCGCCGGTAACGAGCATCGTCAGCTTGCCGGAGCACAAGACGCTCAAGGTGCTCGCTGACAATAAGCCGCTGATCGAGAAGCTCAGCAAGCTGAAGCAAGAACCCGCTGAGTTCTTCCGGGTGAGCATCGGCAACGGCGTTGAGCTCGATGCCTGCTGCATCAAGCCGCCGGGGTTTGATGGCAATAAAAAATACCCCGTGCTCGTCTATGTCTATGGCGAACCCGCCGGGCAGACGGTCGTCGATCGTTGGCAGGGAAATCGGCACTTGTGGCATCAGATGCTGGCTCAGAAAGGCTGCGTCGTGCTGAGCTTCGACAATCGAGGCACTCCCGCACCGCGCGGGCGCGAGTGGCGAAAGTCGATCTATCGCCGTATCGGAGTCACCGGTCCCGAAGATCAAGCGGCGGCGCTGCGCGAGACGCTCAAGCAGCGGCCGTATCTCGACGCCGAGCGCGTTGCGATTTGGGGATGGAGCGGCGGCGGGTCATCAACGTTACATGCGATGTTCCGCTTCCCAGATCTCTACAAGACCGGCATCTCGATCGCGCCGGTGCCGAATCAGCGGTACTACGACTCGATCTATCAAGAGCGCTACATGGGGCTGCCCGGCGACAACGTCGAGGGCTTTACGAACGGCTCGCCGATCACATGGGCGAAGCAACTCAAAGGCAACCTGCTGCTAATTCATGGCACGGGAGACGACAACTGCCACTACGCGACGACCGAGTTGCTCATCGACGAGCTGATCCGGCACGGCAAGCAGTTCGACTTGATGGCGTACCCGAACCGCTCGCACGCGATCAAAGAAGGGCAAGGCACGGTGCCGCATCTCTACGAACTGATGACTCGGTACTTCGAACGGCATCTGCTGAAGTGAAGTCGTTTTAGGTGAGCAGCGAATGAGATCTTACTGGAGCCGCAGGCACACTCTGTGTGCTTGCGCCGGTTGCAGACGGCATACGGAGTATGACTGCTACCTTGCTGGACCGGTAAAGTCCTAACTGCCACGTATTCCGCAATCCAAACTCAAACGCTGTGAGCAACTGGCTGCATTCATTTTTCTACCCCTGATTTTCCTGTCAGTCGGTCTTCATTCAGAAAGACTTTGGCAGAAAGATTGGACGGCAGAAAATGACAGACTCAACGCGACGCACGATCTGGCATCAAAAATTTTCTCGCCGAAACCAGATCTGCACTCACGCTGAAGGACCGACCGTGACGCTGCGCAGCGATATTCCCGCCACTGTTCCCCTCGCAAAGACGCCCGTGCGTGTGCTCGGAGTCGACCCCGGATTGAATCGGACGGGCTATGCCATTCTGGAGCAGTCCTCGCGCGGGCCAGTCCTTAAAGAAGGCGGCATCGTCCAGTCGACCAAGAAACTGCCACTTGCCGAACGCATCTATGAGATTGCCTCGGGGCTGCGAGATCTCATCACTGAATACCAACCAACAGTGATGGCCATTGAGCAGATCTTCTCGCACACCGAATTCCCCAAGACGGCGATCCTGATGGGGCACGCTCGCGGAGTGATCTTGTTGTGCGCGGCGGAAAAGAGCCTGCCCGTCGTGCATTACACCCCGACGCAGATCAAACGCTTGCTGACCGGCAGCGGCAAAGCGACGAAGGAGCAAGTGCAACTCGCGATCCAGCGCGAACTGGGACTCAAGCGAGTGCTCGAACCCAATGACGTTGCCGACGCCTTCGCCATCGCGCTCTGCCATTACTACTCGGCGAAGCACAAGTTACGAGCGTCGTAAGCACAAATCCGCGCGGGGAGTTGAGAAGCCGGCCCTCAGAGATCATCACTGACTGCCTCGGCCGATTGCTGGCCGTGCGGCGGACAGGACTCGGCCAACGCACACGTCCCTAAAAAACTTGCGTTCGTTCGGGAGAAAAGCGAGCTACTCGCCGCTAACTTCTCCGCTCGCGCAGCCCTCGTCTCGTTGCTGAGGTTGCGATGTGTTGTGGGTCAGCTTCCAGAACGTTCGCTGGCTGATCCCATTCCTTGTTGACCTAATTGATCACGCCGAGGTTTTGATCCATGCATCGCCCGTTGCTGAGCCGTCCAATGTCTCGAACGCTGACATTCTTCCTGTGCCTGTTGCTCTCGTGGGCCGTGATCCCGACGACGATGCCCAGCATTTCGTTCGCTCAAGAAGGCGATGCCGTTGAGGGTGAGCCGGCGGCCGATGCCGGTGCCACCGCCGCAGAAGAAAGTGCCGCAGAAGAACAAAACTTTCTGGTCTGGCTCATTCATACGTCCGGTTGGATCGGCGGCATCATCCTGCTGATTTCATTTTATTTCGTGCATGTCGTCGTGCTGTCTTTCATGACATTCAAACTCGACGAAGCAGTCCCTCCGCAGCTTGTAGAAGCCGTTGAAGAGTCCCTGAAAAAACGTGACATCGTGGGGGCCTACAACTTGGTGAAGGAGAACGAGACGTTTTACGGCAGCGTGATGCAGGCAGGCATCTCGTCGCTGCCGTATGGACTGTCGCACTCGCGCGAGTCGATGGAACGAGCCGGTGAGTCTTCTACCGGAGACATGGATCGCCAAATCAGCATGTTGGCAGTCATTGGTTCGCTCGGACCAATGATTGGCTTGCTCGGCACTTTGAAAGGCATGATCGGCGCCTTCAGCGTGATCGCGATCTCAGGCACGCAGCTCAAAGCTAGTCAGGTTGCCGGTGAGATTTCCGAGGCGCTCGTATTGACCTTCGAAGGCGTCGCGCTCTCTGTGCCCGCGATCTACTTCTTCGCTCTGTTCAAGAACAAGATCGCGCATATCTCGTCGCATGTGATGACTGTGACCGACGATCAGGTCCTCAGGATTCATGCGATTCAGCAACGTCAACGGGCAGAAAAGGCATAGACGGTGGCGGTCGTCAGCACCAAGTCCTCTCACACTAATCACACGACGTGGGACATCCAAGCGTGCCAAGTTCAATCCTGCTGTTCCGCAGGGCTGCCAATGCTCTGAAGCAAGAGGAGTCGTCATCGTGAGCGGATCGCTCGCTGCCGAAGACAATGTTGAACCCAACATGACGCCGATCCTGGACATGGTCTTCCAGTTGATCACGTTCTTTATGCTCGTGATTAACTTCAAAGGCGCAGCCCTTGATCAATCATTGCAACTACCGATTCTAGGTTCGGCCAAACCGATCGAATCTGCGGAAGGTGAGTCGTTGCTGGTCTTGAATGTCGACCCCGACGGCAAGCTGAAAGTCGATGGCATGGAGCAGAAGGATCCGACGGCTTACATCCAGCAGGAAGCCAGAGTCTGCCTAAAGACCGCTCAAGCAGAGAATCCGAAGCTGACCGCAAATGACGAACTGCCCACGATTGTGGTCGTTCGGGCCGACGTCAACACGCATGTCGATGCCGTCAACACCATCGTGACACTCTGCCAGAAACAACGATTCAAGCGTTTCTCATTCCGAGCGCTCAGCCGGAAGGGAGACAACTAACGATGCGTAAAAAGAAACACTCCAGCAACGAGGTACAGCTCAATCTCGCCGCAATGCTCGACATGGCGTTTCAGTTACTCGCGTTCTTCATCCTGACCTTCAAACCGGCAGCGGTTGAAGTCGAACTACGAATGAACCTGCCCTTGCAACAAGGCGTCGCGAGCTACAAAGAGACGAAGACCGAGACTCCTCAAAATGCCCGACCACCAGACGGAGTTGTCGCGATTTATGAAGCGATTCCCGTGCATGTCGATGCTGAGGGTGATGGCAAGATCAGCGGCATCAAGCTCGGTCAGCGCAGCATTGTGACGGGGCAAGCGAACGACGCTTCACTGGCTCTGCTGGGGCAAGAGCTTGGCAAATTGATCTCGCAGCCCAATGCGGTTGATCGCGTTGAGATTGTGATGTCGAGCAAGTTGAACTACTCGGAGTTCATCCGCGTCATGGAAACCTGCACAAAGCAAAAGCTGGCCAACGGTAAGCCACTGTCGAACATCAACTTCAAAGTGAAGTAAGAGCGAGACCAAGACGCGTTCTGAGCGAATGAAGGACGAAATCAGGAGGGCACATGATGACTGCCCTTCGCTTCTTCGGACCTCACTCTCCGCAGTATTCTCGCCTCAACTCCGGAGCCCTCCATGTCTCGCTATCGCCGTAGCCCAGTTGGGCGGCCTTATGGTTCCGGAAGCAAGCCGCGACTGCTGACGTCCGTACTGCTGCTCATCATCGTGTCGATGATTTATACGCAGGCTAAAGACGCGCGGAACTGGAAATGGCTCGTCGCACAGGAACAGGAGGCCGAGCGGCCTGCGGCGAATCCCAAGCCTAAGTTGTGGAAAGAAGTCGTCATCGAGGCTCCACATGACGGCAGCCCAGAAGAACTGGCAACGAGCCGCATGCAGTTGCAAGCCGTCAGCGATAAACGTCCGCTCGATGGGCTGGAGATGCCGAGTTACTACCGCTTGCTGAAGTGGGCCCGGGCACAGCCGTTCGAAGATTTAGAAGTCCGTGCAAAACGCCATCCGGTGTATGCCCAATTCTTCGAGTCCGCCGACAAGTATCGCGGGCAACTCTTCCGCCTGAGGCTGCATGTGCGACGAATCGTCGAGCACGAAGACCTACCACAGAACTCGGCAGATGCTCGTAAAGTTTACGAATTATGGGGTTTCACCGACGAATCGAAGGATCATCCTTACTCGATCGTTGTGCCGGAAATTCCAAGCTGGTTCAAAACCGGTGGCGAAGTCGAAGAAGAGTGTGTTGTCGTCGGCTACTTCTTCAAACTTTTGGCCTACGAAGCGTTCCACACGAATCGAGCAGCCCCTCTGTTTATGGGTCGCATGCGCCCCATTGCTGGGCCTCCGAAGAAGGCCGCATCTGCTGGTAGTGCGGCATGGGAATGGATCATCGGTGGGGCGGTGCTGGTGCTGGTCGGAGCATTCCTTTGGAAGGCGATAAAGGTCCGGAAAGAGCCGTCGAAAACGCGCATCACCAAGGGAGCAGATGAAGGTGTTGACCTGTGGTTGCAACCCAACGACCTCCCGTCAGGTGCGTCCGCCAGCTTGGAACCCGCGAACGCCGCTGGTATCGCCTCAGAATCGCCAACATCCAGCGTCGTTAAGAACTCGCCGCAACAAAGCGATCAAAACAATGGCGAATTGTCGAGCAGCGAGGCGACACCGTCCTTGCTCACGAACTCGGAGCAACCTGCGACGATGAATCACTCGCCACTCGCGGCGTCACCAGTCGGTCAAAAATCGGCGAAGCCATCAACGTCGTGACGACAGCCATGATCACCAGCGTGGCAAACAATCCCTCGGAAATGAGACCTCGCTGCAACCCAATGTTGATGATGATTAACTCCATCAACCCCCGCGCATTCATCAACGTACCGATACCCATCGCTTCACGATTAGAAATGCCGGTCGCTCGGGCTGCCAGCCAGCACGCCACTCCTTTGCCGATCACCGCCGCTGCAAGCACTGCCAAACACATGCCCCACAAGTAAGCCGAGTTCAATAATCCGATCTTTGTATTGAGTCCCGAGTAAGTGAAAAACAACGGTAAAAGCAGTGCAACCGACAACGGCTGAATGCGGGTGATCAAATCGCGTGTGATCACACCGCGCGGCATCGCGGCACCGGCGACAAATGCTCCGAAGACCGCATGCAAGCCGATCAAATCTGTGAACCACGCCCCCAACGACATGATCGCCAAGGCAATCACTAAACCCGTCTCAGTAAGTTGCTTGTCGTCGCGCAACATGTGTTCCCACTTGCCGAGCAATGGTCGCACAACCGTAAACATGCTTGTGACATAAAGAGCTCCTCCACCGATGTTGACCAGTGCCTGAGCGGAGTTCTTCTCGAAACTCGCGAGCACAATGGCGAGCAAACACCAAGCTGTCGCATCGTCGATCGCTCCGGCGCCGATCGCGACAGTGCCCATCGTCGTACCAGCAAGCCCTTTGAAATGAATGATTCGCGCCAGCATCGGAAACGCAGTGATGCACATCGACGCTCCCAGAAACAGCATGGCTTCGGTCAAGTTTGTCTTCACTGGAAACAGCGAAGTGTGGTGAAAGAAAACCCAAGCCAGACCAGCCCCCAGCACGAATGGCGTGACCATGCCCGCCACGGATACCGCGATCGAACTCTTCAAGTGTTGCTTGACGATGTCCATGCGGAATTCCATGCCGACAATGAACATGTACAACGCGAGTCCTAGTTGCGATGCCGGGAAGAGGTAGCTTTGTGTATCACGAGCGTTCTGCATGGTATCCCAGGGAAAGAGCCACGCTTGTGTCGCGGGAAGTAAGAGTCCGAAGAATGACGGGCCAAGCAAGACACCCGCGATCATTTCCGCAACGACTTGAGGCTGCCCGAAGCGAGCCGCAATCGCGCCCACGATTCGACAGGCCAACAGAATGGCAGCAATCTGTAAGAAAAACTGCACTGCTAAATGTACGTTATTCATCAGTGACTCTTTCCAGAGTTGATCTTCAGGATGTCAGAATCAAACCCGAGCCATGTGGGGGAGGCGCATTCAATGTCCAGCTTGAGTCGCCGAACCATTGCGCTATGAAGCACGCTTAATGCGACTCACTTCCCCAATGTCCGTCGACTTCCTCATGCGGCTCACGAGCGGCTTGAAGCAGCGAAATCAACTGTCGCAACTCGGTGGCCTTCATGTGGCCGAGTTGCTTCGTATGGCATTCTGCGAGCGGATCTGCGATTTGATCGAGCAACCTCACTCCCTCATCGGAAACGCCAATCCGCACCATCCGCCGGTTCTCCTGCGGACGATCGCGAATAATCAACCCCCGCTCTTCAAGTTTGTCGAGCATCCGCGTGATGTCCGGGGCTCGCGATACAAGCCGACGGGACAACACCAGCGTTGGTACTGATTCGGGATGACTAGCACGCAACAGCCGCAGCACGTTGTATTGCTGAGGAGTGAGTTCAAATCGTTGGAACAACTCGTCTTCCTGAATCCGTAGGCGGTCATAGGTCCGCCACAAATTCAAGAACACTTCTTGTTCCAATGAATCGAAACGAGCCGCTTGACGGGGTGTCGCAGTTCTCTGTGCCATAGTACTTCAGACAATAATCGTTCAAACAACCATTTTACTACACCAAGACGAATCGAGTTTTGGAAAATCTGGCGAAACAAGCCATGCCGCCATCAATCGAGCTTCAAATCGTCGATGGCGATAGACACGTCTGCTCCTTGATCGGGAATGGCTCGACCGAGTGTCCATAAGACCGCTTGCAGGACGACGCGACGATAAGACTCATGCTTCCAGTTGGCATGAAAGTGCAATCCACTGAAGCCGAATGAACGCCCTCCAGCAGGGCGTTCCCAACTCCAGGCGACTGGCCAAGTCTCTCCATCAATCGAGACTTGCAATAATGCCGAGTGGTTTGGCGCGGGCTTCGGCCACTTCAGTTGGTAGTAAAACTCTTCTTTCACGGTCAGAGCTTCGACGCCGTGCAAAATTGGATGCGCTGCTCGTGTTGGTTCGAGACGCGTTTCCAGCACCTTGTAGCGCCGATCGGGGCCGCCATGACAGCCACCAAACAACTCAACAAATGCCCCGATATCAGCAGCGTCTTTCGTGCCCATTCCCCAATGCAACACCACCAGCCCACCACCACGTTGCGCCAAAGCACGAAACGCATCCAACCGTTGTGGCTGGGACTGCACCCACTTCGCTCCCTGCGACACAAACAGTACCACAGCGTCAGCACCGTCCAGCAACATGGGACCGTCAGCCCATTCGCCATCCGCACTGATCACGATCGATTGCACTGCTGATTGCTTCGCGAGCAGCTTCGCCAAGACCTGAGTCCCGGCACGGTATTCATGAGTCGTCGGCGGGTGCCCGTCAGGTCCCTGTCCGATCAAGAGGACGCGTTGCCGTGAAGCAACTTTCGGTTCGTCAGCGTTCAAGGCACCAAGGACACCGAAGCAGAGCAATCCTGCGATAAGCAATCTCATGTGCGAAGTCCTTTTGGAAGCCTGCAGGGTCCAAGAACAAAAGCAGCTCGGTGGTCTACGGAATGGATCGGCTCCAGTTCCTGAGAGTGGGAGTCGCCGCGACCATCCTGCAAGCTGCTCAGTTCCATTCGTGTTTCTGTTTCGGGTCGGTTACGACGCCCGTTTGCTGATGCACCAGCCTGAGCAAGTCTTCCCAGACTTCATACGGATCGTCACGAAACACAAACGAGTGGTCGCCAGGCACGAGATACCAATCACCTCGTTCGATTTCACCTTCGAGCTGTCCCTGAGTCCATCCAGAATAGCCCGCAAATAGCCGGAAGCAGAACGGATCAGTGGGACTGTTCAGCGAGGTCGAGATGCGATCGAAGATCGACTCCTGAGTCCCGACATTCACACCCGGCAGCACATTGGTGACCGCATCCGACAATTGGTCGTCGTTGTGGATCACCAGCAACGCCGCAGGCTCGACAGGACCGCCGGAGTAAATGCGCTGGTCAGTTTCTGGAATCTCAAAGTGCTTTTCGAGTGCCGCCGACACCGTCAGATTCATCGGACGATTGATGATGACTCCCATCGCTCCATCTTTGGTGTGTTCAATCAGCAACACGACCGACTTATAGAAATTGGTGTCGCGCAAATGAGTGGCTGAAATCAAAAACTGACTGCGGAGCGATTGAAACATGATGCAAACACGAGTCGAACAAGAAAGGAGATGCCGAGCCAAAAACTGCACGGCGAAGGACGTGTGATGCGCAGTCTAAGACAAGCGTCACGAAATCACCTGCGAGGCGGCACTCAACTGCGGAGATACCGACGCTGATCGTGATCGCTACGAAATCATTCCGCACGATCAGCGTCATTTCGCACAGCAGTTCAACTCCGTGGTCGCCGCTTACTTGGCCTTCAACTTCGCGATCAGGTACTCACCGACGGTCGCGTGCTTCACACCAGGCGCACCGGGATAGTTCAGCTCACAGTCAACTCTGTTAGCCTGGCAGTGCTCCTGAAGTTTGACGCCGAAGTTTGATGTGTGAGTCGGATCTTTTTGATCCTGCCCCAAACCCGGTGCGGCCCCAAAGATCAGGTACACCGGCGGATCGTCCGACGTGACGAGGGCATACGGCGAATACTCCGCAATCCACGGCAAGATTGTGTCGCGTTTGGCCAGGAACTCATCGAACTGCGACAGCTTCTGAGCCGGATCGCCTTTGAACCCGAAGGCATGCCCACCGTACTTGCTATTGAGAGTCCATTCCTTCATCTGCTTGGGGTCGAGCGTCGTTTGCGCACCAGTGACTGCGGCACACAGCAACCGCGTCGACTCTCGAGCGATCAGGTCGTCACTCTTTGGATCGGCCATATCGGGATGAAAGGCGAGCCACAAACTCGAACACGCGCCCGCTGAACCGCCACTGGCCCCGATCCGAGTCTTATCGATGTTCCATTCACCAGCCTTGCTGCGAACAAACTGCAAGGCTCGCGCAGCATCATGCAACGGCCCCTTCACCGGTGGGACGACGCCATCAGCAGTCGCTTCGGGAATGAAGCGATACTCGACCGAGACAACCGAGATCCCCGCTTTAAGCATCTCATCCGCGAGCGGTCCCACGCGATCTTTACTACCACCTTGCCAACCACCGCCATGAATGAAGAACAACAACGGCGTCGGCTTGTCGGATTCCGCTTTATAGAAGTCGAGAACCTGCTTCGAATGTTTGCCGTAAGAGACGTTGGCCGCAGTGGGCTTAGCTGCCGGACCAACGTTTTTAGCGGGAGCTTTGACAGCCGGCTTCGTGGCAGCAGCGTTGGCCTTTGGCTTTGGCTTAGCGGGTGAGTCATCCGCCAGACTTATGAGCGCGAATAAGGAACTCAGCATCGCGAGACCACACGCCGAAGCCACACAGCGAAAAGCAAATCTGAGTTTCATGCCAGCCTTTCCCAATCGAGTGAATGAAGCAGCCAAGCTGCGAACTATTTCGCTCACAGCGTGACACCGATCGCGTGCCAGAGCAAAGTCGAGACATAATCTTCATGAACTCAAACATGACATCGTAGGGCACATTTTCAACGCGCCCGGATTCATTTGGTTTCGAGCACGATAAACTCGTGCTCCAGGTGTCATCGATCCAACGCGTCAGTCGAAGAACAACTCCACATCGACGATTCCGAACGGGCATAAGTCGAGACGCACTCCGTCTCCGTTGATGCTCAGTTCGGTCTGAGTGCGACCTTGAAAGTCTCGCACGCGAGCGGCAGTCGGAGTGCGGAAGAGAGTGATCTGCACGCTCTGATAACGCCCTTCGGTTTCCTGCAGACGCAGCGCGAAGCCCTTGCGCAAAGTTGGGCCGGGAGCGGCCTCGTAAGAGGACTCCCAATCGGGATGATGCTCGGTCGGTTCGATCAGCAGCGGCAGTACGGAGAGCACCTGCACGCAGCGCGAATCGACGTGATAGAACCATCCGGTTTGACCCGCACGAGGCGGCCCGGACTGAGTCGCGATGACCGGCACCGGGATCATGTGAGTGAGTGCCGCTTGCTGCGGGAAGCTCTGATCAAGCTCGATCACGAACTGGAAGCGACGCTGTAATTCGCCTTCCACAATCAGAATTGAGTCGACCATGCGCGGCCCCGTCTTGCGATGAAACGGCAAGCCCAATGGGAGAATCGTCGTGCGTTCTTCTGAGGTCGCAATCTCCAAAAAGTTCGGGCTTTCAAGCCGCTCAAGGTTCTGCGGTTGAGGGATGCCGTAGAGCGACCAACTCAACGCGGCCGTCAGGTCGTTCCATGCGAAACGCGACCCGAAGTAGTTGCTCCATGGATCGCCCTCGGGCAGCTTGTCGGGAGAGATCTCGATATCGACTTCTAAGAACGGACGACCGAGCCAAACTCGGAATGTCTGCTGAAACGTCGCAAGGCGCGTTTGAGTGCTCGGGTCGATGATCTCCCCGGTAGTAACTATTTCACCCAGAGACGGACCGGCGCACGTCACGGTCAACGACGTGCCGCGCATCTCTGAGTACCACGTTTTCGTTTCAGCAACTTGATCGCCTTCGATGATCTTCACGGTCTTCTCACGCGGAAAGCGAAACGCGAGTTGCTGACTCAAGCGATTCGGAGCGCGGCCATGCTTCTTGAATCGCTGCAAGCCGCCAGTCGACTCGTTGATGACCGCTTCGAAGTGCTCGTTCCTCAGGATGTTGCCTTCAGCCAATAGCGCAGCGTCCTTACGTAGCACGCTCTTCGCACCTGTCGGTCCGTCGGCGATCCATGCAAAGCCCGCGGCGGGGATCTCGACAACGACCGCTTTGCGCTGCTCGTCAAACTGCACTGCTTTGACAGCGCCGCCCACTGCCGGAGCACCCGACGCCTGCGGCAAGTCGACAACGACGCGACGCACAAACGACGCAGAGTTCGTCACGAGGAAGCCCGGCTGAGTTCCCGCTCCGTGCATAATGACGCCTGCGATCGTGCGTTCGGCCTGCGCGACGAAGTCAGCGAGTGCGGTCTCAGCAGCAGTGAGAGTCGGCTCGGGACTGCTCTTCAGCGAGTCGAACACATCGGGACCGGCGGCTTCAACGAGTTCGCGCACCGAGTTCGCTCGGGACTCGTCGATCGCTCGGCCATAGAGGGCACTCGTCATGTTGGATTGCCACAACGCCGCTTCAAACTTTGCGACGCGCTGCGAGTGCATGGGAAAGCGGCTCAGCGGATGCTTCTCGCGCCGTGCAACTCCCTGCGTGAAGAACGGTGAGAGGTAATCTTTATTGTCGAGCCCCCAACCGCTGCCCGATGCATCGCCGTGCTGAAAATATTCCTCAAACGAGACCGCTCGACCGAGCACCGGCGCGTACTTTTGCATGCGCTGAATGTCATGGAAGACGGGGCACTTCGCATCGGGCCAACGTGCAATGATCAACGCTGCGACTTGATCAGACTGCATCGCTTCGGCCATCCGCTGCGGCAGACGGAGATAAGTCGACGGCGAATCTCCCGCGAGTGGCAAACGCGTGATCGAGTCCACTCCGCTGCTATCGCAACCGTCCCAGCGCAGCTTGCTTTGCTCGCGATCAGGATAGATGCCGTCATCCAGCAAGAAGTGCAGCGCCGAGTGATAGCCGTACTTTTGCAAGATCTGCGGATGCAGCACCGAATGTCCGAAGCGTCGGCGTCCCCATGTTGTCGGCACGCGCCCGACCAATCGCTTGAAGGCCGCTCGTCCGCGTTCAAGATCATGTAACGTTGATGACAGGGGCACGAGCGGACTCGGCACTTCGCTCCAATCGCCGCCGACGATATCCGCCGCTCCCCGCGTCACGGCCTCCTTCAACAGCTTGCCTATCTCGGGATGTTCGGTCGCGATCCGCTCGGCGTCTTCAGCTTTGAGCAAGTAGTTGACCGGACGCAGACCGATCAGCAGTTGCTTGAGGGCGTCGTTCGCTTGCTCGGGAATCAGCAAGCACAAATCAATGAGATAGCAGTCGACCGGATAGAACCGCTCGCGTGCTTCTTGCAGCAATTCAAAGCACGCTTTCAGTCGATCGCGCGCCTCGTCGGCGTTTCCCGAGACAGCAGCATCAGCCGCTTCGAGCGTCGACTTGCGGAAGAAGGTTTCGTCGTAGCTGCTGAAGTGGTGCATGTGCCGCGTCAGCAGTTCGAGCAGCAGCCATGTCGTGCCGAGTGCATAGAAGTCGGCAACGAGTTCGGGATCAATCTCCGTCGCTGCAGGTGTCGACGACCTTGCGGCATCAGCGTTTGCGTCTGTAACTACGGCTACAGGAAGCTGACTCGCTTCGGCGGGAGTTACCGACACAGCGGCCGCTTCAGCCTCAACGGAGTCATTGCCTTGAGCCTCAAGTTCGTTCGGCATGCTCACAGCAACCGGCACTGTTAGCGGAGCCAATGCCGCTGCGACTGCCGCCGCACGGTCTTCAAGGCCGGTAATAACAGTTGCACCTTGATCACGAGCGGTCTGAATCCATCCGCTCGGCACTCGGTCTTCCGACATCTGCGGAATCAGCACGAGCTTGCCGCCTGCGTCGTCAAACATGTCATCGGCACGTCTCCAATTGGGAACGCTGCGACTGCTCGCAATGAGTGCCGGATGAAAGCCAATCGCAAAGGCATTGAGGATGCCGGACGCCGGCTTGTCACCAATCTCAACGGGCAGATCTTCCAAACTATGAGACGGAACAAGCACGACTACTTCGGAGAAACTCATCAAAGGTCAGCCTCAAAAAAAGTGCGGTCGGCTTATAGCCATCGTGAAGTCGGCCATGTCTACCGCCGAGACGATCGGCTAATTCAATGGCCCCGAGGCCGCTGGTTGAGCAGGCCTTTAAGAATCGCCACCAACCACCGTCGTCAGTGGCGTGCCATCATCGGCATGTCGCAGCAGCATGTAGATCGCCGTCCATGCCGACCAGAAGTAGCTCACACCATAACCTGCCGCGAGCAACTGCCATCCACTCTTCCAAAAGTTGAGCATTGCATGGCCTTGAAGCGTTGCTCCCCCAAACGCGACGGTCCCTTGAGCCAAGTGGGCGGCCTGTTCGAACAGGTACGCCACGAATGCTCGTGCCCCAAGTCCCAGACCGAATGCTCCCGCCGTCAACAGCAATGCGTAGAGCGGACGATCGAAGACCAGACCGTAAGCTCGGGACAGACCATCAAAGCCGTCGCTGTCTTCGGTACTAATTGCAACCACCATTAACGGCCAACCGAGAATGATCACATTCAATAGTACCGCCATCACAAGACCAAGAAGTAACAGCACGCCCCAAATCGCTCCCAATAGATACTCGCCAAGTTCGGGAGCAAGCACTCGGATCGCACCACTCAACACACCAACCACTGATAGAACTCCAACCGCAGCGAGTGGGATCAACGGGGCGACCAAGTAGGACATCAACTGCCGCTGCGAGAAGCGGAACGCAGACTTAGCCGTGCAACGCTTCTGCTTCGCAAAGCCAAGGGCCGCTTGCCGCGCGATCGCCCCTCCAATCAGCCCCCACACCATCAAGGCAATCAGCAGGCTGGTGATGAGCAAAGCAATGTCCTGCCAATCAACGAGCGTTCGCTGCAGCGCACGAAGCGGCTCGGCAACGTCATCCCACGGATTATTTCGACCGGCGATCCACTTAAAGTTGGCCCACCAGTCGGTGCCGTAGGGCTGCCCATAATCCAGAGCACCAGCCGCCCCGGAGTTAATTCTGAAGATCGACAAACAGGCCAAGTTGGCTTGCTGAAGCACCAACATGCCGAGAGCACCGAAGACAATCTTCGTCGGACTCATCGCGAGCGTGATCGCGCGCGGAAGCTGCAGCCACGGCAAGATGGCGTGCCAATCAATCACTGAAGTTGGCTGAGTCATAGCAGGAAAGGTATCAAGAGATATTGGGCGTAGTGACGTTGAATAGACGATATTTCAACTCGTTTGCCTGAGCGTGAAAACGGCAATCGCAGAATGAGGAACCCCGTCACTCTTCGCAACTTGCGATGAAGACAAAGTCGCTGCAGTTCGTTAGCCACTCGTGATTCGATAGGGTGCTGTAGCGCAGGGTTAACCGTAGCAGTAAGACGTATGCCGGATCACTTGCCGTTAGGATTGTGGTACGTACCGAAAAGTGAACTTCTTGACGCTCGTAAATGTGAGCGATACAAGGTGCCGCCCATTTGGATCGGAAATGCCTTATTTTCCGCAGTTTTCTGATCGAAGAATCGCGACCGATGGTGGTTGCGAAGCAGATCTTCGATGTGTCATGCCCTGAATGAGAGGACTGAGCAATCGACCGCAATCCCAGGAGCCAAGATCCGCTGCAACAGCAACGGCAGCCACAGCAACGAATGAATGAGCAGATTCGAATCACACCAATTCGAGTCATTGACCAAAACGGAGGCATGGTCGGCGTCATTCCCACCATCGACGCGTTGCGCATGGCGCGAGAAGCTGGCGTCGATCTGGTTGAAGTGAGCCCCAATGAGCGGCCGCCGGTGTGCCGCATCATGGACTTCGGTAAGTTCAAGTACGAATCCAAGAAGAAGCAGGCGGCCAAGCAGGCCAAAGCTCATCAGACGCAACTCAAAGAGATTCGTCTACGCCCCAAGACTGGCGATCACGACATCGAATTCAAGGTGAAACAAGCGCGCGGCTTCTTGGAACACAAGGACAAGGTCAAAGTGAACGTTGTGTTCCGCGGTCGCGAACACGCTCACCATGAACGCGGCAAAGAGATCCTGGATAAGGTCGCGCAGATGCTGGAAGACATTGCGAAGGTCGAAAAAGGCGCAATGCTCGAAGGTAAAGCCATGTCGATGGTGGTTGCTCCGAAGGCTTAACGTCGAAATACGAATTTCGACCAGGAATCAGTGCTGTCGTAGGTTCACTTTCGCGCGGACCTACGACCGTTCTGAATCCTCAAAGTCTGTCAAACCAACCCGCCGACAACGGCTCGAGCCACTCTGGCAAGCACCGGTTGCGAGTGACTGGAATTTGACGGAGTGGGACTTCTATAGTCCCGCACTCTCCAGTCCGACTTTCGAGTCTAGCTGCGAGAATTTGAGAGCAAGAATCGCTCTCACACCTTGCTGGCGGCTTTTGTCGCCAACGATATCAGCCTTGGAATTGAGTCCGAGGAGTGCTGATTCGAGTAAGCGATTGCGTCTGTCGCACCGTCGCCGACCAGCAGGTTCTTACAACTCTATTCAAGTACGGTGGAGAGAAATGCCCAAAGCAAAGACACACAAGGGATCGAAGAAGCGTTTTAAAGTCTCGGCGTCTGGCAAGGTGTCGAAACGCAGTCCGAGTCGCGGCCACTTGCAAAGTGGCAAGACTCCGAAGCGGAAGCGTCAGCTCCGTAAGGGGTCGATGGTGACGGGGACGGTGGCGAAGAAGATCGCCGACCTCCTCCGTCCAGCGGGTTAATTCGGAATTGGTTTCAACACATACTCACTAACTTCAGAGAGTCATTGCCATGCGTATTAAGTGCGGAAAGAACTCGCGTAAGCGAAAGAAGAAAATCTTCCGGGAGACACGGGGCTACCGAGGCGGCCGCGGCAACTTGTTCCGACAGGCCGTCGTCACGTTAATCCGGGCGCGGGTCTACGCGTACCGCGATCGTAAGGTGCGTAAACGCGAATTCCGCAAGCTGTGGATTCTGCGTATCAACGCTGCCGTGCGCGCCCGAGGTTTGCGTTACTCCAGCTTCATCAACGGCTTAAAGCTGGCCGGTATTGGTCTAAATCGCAAGATGCTCAGCGAATTGGCGATCCATGTGCCCGAGGCATTCGATGAGATTGTTGGCCTCGTGAAGGAAGCATTGGCGAAGAAGGCTGCGGCCCTTGCCGGTGCGGCCTAAGGATTCAAAGCCGAAGTGAATCATCAGCCTGTCGAGCCGCGTTGCTCGACGGGCTGATTTCGCATTCAGGGACGATTTCGGCTGGCAATAGGCCCGTAACGCGCCGTTGAAAGGCAAACCTACAGACTTCTGCATTGATCGCCGCTCAGTGGAGCGCGACCGATTTCGAGTGCTTACCACTCCCTTAATGCTCCCCCTACGAAGCTGACTGCAATGGATCACACTGCCGCTTTTCAGGACTACGAAACGAGTGCCCTTGCCGCGATCGCCGGCGCCAAAAGCGCCACAGAGGTTGAAGAAGTGCGCATCGAATTCCTCGGCAAGAAAAAAGGACGTTTGAAGGACTTGCAAGCTGTTGTCGGGCAAGTCACTGCCGAGCAGCGCCCCCTTGTCGGCAAGCTGTTTAATGACGTGCGCGACAAAGTGACCGCAGCTCTCGAAGCACGGCAGCAAGTCTTGCAGAAGCCCAAGACATCACTGACGGCAATTGATATCTCACTCCCGGGTCAACCGGTCGTGCTCGGTAAGCGTCATCCGCTCGCTCAGACCATGGAGGACTTTAAAGACATCATCGGGCGGTTCGGTTTCACAGTCGCTGATGGCCCAGAGATCGAAGACGAGTACCACAACTTCAAGGCCCTCAATATTCCCGAAGACCATCCGGCGCGTGACCCGCTTGAAAACTTTTACTTAGCGGCGGCTTCATACGCAGCTGGTGGCCCGGTCGCGCCGAGATTGCTGCGCAGCCAAACTTCGACCGTGCAAATTCGAGTGATGGAAAAACAGCAACCACCCATTCGGATTGTGTCGCTTGGTCGTGTTTATCGGCCTGACACCATTGATGCGACGCATTCTTGCATGTTCCATCAAATGGAAGGTTTGATGGTCGGTGAAAACGTCACGATGGCTCAATTGAAGACCGTGCTGAGGCTCTTTGCGACGACGTATCTCGGACAGGATGTGACGATCCGCTTCCGCCCGTCTTTTTTCCCATTCACGGAACCGTCGGTCGAAGTCGACATGAGCTGGGGCAAAGATTGGCTCGAAATCGGCGGAGCAGGCATGATCGACCCGAACGTGCTGCGCGCCGTTGGCTACGACCCAGAGAAAGTTTCGGGGTTTGCATTCGGTCTGGGCATTGAACGGTTCTGCATGCGACGTCATCAGATTCGTGACATCCGGCGCTTCTACGAAAACGACTTACGGTTTCTGGCGCAGTTCTGAGAACTACTGCGAATGAACCACGAGAACTCTAACCGGGACGCCCTTCGCGGTCGTTGACAACGACATGACAATCTGCGGTGTGTTTCAGCGTTCAGTCCAGGCATTGGCAGCCCGTTGAAAATACTCGGAGCGCGATTTTGTCGTGCTCAAAACGCAGTGAATTCGGGCACATTTTCAACGGGCCTCATGAAAGCACCAGACCTTAGGCCAGTCGTGTCTCTCTCGACGAAATCGATGGATCGAGATCGCGGTGACAGATTGTGTGAAGTATGCCTCGCTTCCTGCGACTTGTGCGACGAGCTGCACAAGTCTGACACCGCCCGCGAGCCTCGCGGCGCGATGAAAGGACCGAGTACTCCCCATCGAGTTACGGACAGAACCTCTTCACGGGCCTGTTGCACGGTGGAGTGTTCCGGTTGTGCGGAGCAATTGGGTGATTCGAATTCGTCCACACATTCCTATTGAGCCCGCCGATCCCATTGTCCGAGCACTCGGTGTGTTGTGGCCTCGCAGCGCGCTGAGTCGGAAGACCGTGCCGGTCAGTCAAGCTTTAAGAAGGCTCTGCAGAATTCAGAGTCGCTGTCGGAAACTGATTCAAGTTTCTGGCAGTCGCGCGACCTGATGGCACCGCGTCTTCCCATTCTTGATAAATGGACTTGCAGTGCGATCAGAGAGGGGTGTGGTAATGAAGCTCACGATTCGTTGGCAACGAGTCGTTGCGATCTGTCTGGGACTCAGCTTGATGACCCCCATGTCGTCAAGTTCAGCAGCCGAGCATCTGATTGTTTTGGTGTCGGGAGAAAAGCCCGCAACCGCACCAAGCAACGCCGCTCGGCCTCAGGTAGTTCGTGATTCGAACCAACCAACGACGGTGGTGCGCGCGGCCGATGGAGCTGCGCCGGCATCAGTGTCGGTGCCCAAAGTTGATACCTCGGCAGCGCCCAAGCGAGTTCTCACGGATCTCGACAAATTGGTAGACGAGGCGGTTGCAGTCACTTCGCGCCGCTATTTGACAGCCGATGAACACACTCCGTGGCAAATCTTTCATGGACTGTTGGCGCTGCGGCACAACTTCAAATTGAAGATCAACGCTCAAAAATCATCAGCTATGCAATGGGTGCAGTCGGGACCGATGTTCCGAGGGATGCCGCTCATTGAACAAACAACACATGGCGGACGTTTTCATCCCTTCACCGTGCCTTATGCCTTTGAAGGCCATCCGAATCAGTTTCTTGCGATCCTGTCGATGTCGGAACTGCCGCGCAACTTTGCATTCCGAGCCGGCAACGGAGCGACGATCACCGTCGATGACATGCTGCGGAACGCTCAAGCCGACTGCAACGATCGCGAAGAAGTGACTTGGACGTTGTGGGCTTTCGCACGGTATGTCCATCCCTCAGCAACGTGGAACAACCGCTCCGGCGAACCGTGGAGCATGGAGCGACTGGTTCAAACGGAAGTCGGCAAGCGGGTTCAAGAAGGCGCTTGCGGTGGTTGTCATGGACTCTTTGCTCTGGCATTGGCACGTAACGCGTGTCTGCAAAGCGGTATCCAACTGCGCGGGGCATACTTTGAAGCCGACATGAAAGTGAAGCGGTACATTGCCGAAACGCGAGCCTATCAAAATGCTGACGGCAGCTTTTCTTCCAACCACTACAACGGGCCGGGATATGCTCCCGACTTCAATAAGCGGATCGCAGCCTCTGGCCATATCCTGGAATGGCTGATGATTGGCATCTCTAACGAGGAGATGGAACAAGAATGGGTCAAACGTGGCGTGGCCTCAATCGCTCGTGATCTCGTTGAAAATAAGTCGGCACCCGCCGATTGCGGTCCGTTGTATCACGCGCTGCACTCTTTGGTGCTGTATCGCCAACGCACGCGACCAGAACTTGAAGATCCAACAGTCGTCGAGATGGCAAGTCCTTCGTCACCGACCAGCACCTCGCAACCGGCCATTACCATGCCGGCCAAATCAGATGGCAGCGGGGCTCCCAAAGAATCGAAAGACGGTTTTGTGGAACCGAGGAAGGTCGAGTCGAGTCAGTCAACTCCAACAACGGAAACGGTGAAACCAATCGCGCCGAAGTCTGTCTCTGTCCCAGATACAAAGCCTGCTCCGACAAAATCGGAGGCACCGACAAACGCTCTACCGATGCCGGAAAGTTCTCCCACCCAGCCCTCCATTCCTGCGGCAGTCCCGAAAGACGAGCCGATGAATAACAGCGTCAAGCCTGAGAGCGAGACAACACAGATCACCGACAAAACGAATGTGAACGGCGAGTTTCAAGTTCCGCTCCCGCCTACGGACGACTGAGTCCGAATCGGAGCAGCCCGGTGAAGGTCACTGTGCTGACTTGAGGACCCGCCGCTAAGACGCGACAGCCCGTGTGCCGAAACGAGAGCACTCGGGCTGCTCGCATTTTATAGATGCAACAATTGGACGGACGATGCACGATGTCACCACGGCAGCACTCAAGAGTGGTCGTGAGGCCGTCACGAACTACATAGAGACATGTCTGTCGATCACATCCTCGCACATTGGAAGGAAGCGCATCATGTCCACCATCGCTCGTGTTTGGGCCGCGTGTTTAAGTTGCATTGTGCTGACGACATCGGCTGCAGCCGACGTCACATCTGGTCCAAAACAGGGCGAACCAGTCGCGAAACTCAAAGTTGCGCTGGTGAGCGGTGATGACGCCGGCCAAGAGATTGATGTCACAGAACGCCACAAAGGCAAACACACGATCGTCGTATTCGTGCAAGCCGAACGTTGGGATCGGCCGATGGCTCGGTACCTGCGAACGCTCGATCAAGAGTTGCTGAAAAATCGGTCTGACGTGCGACTGGTCGCGGTGTGGTTGACAGACGATGTCACCAAATCAAAAGACTATCTGCCGCGTGCTCAACAGTCGCTGAAGCTCGAACAAACTGACTGGACGGTCTTTCTGGGCGACAAGAATGGCCCAGCCGACTGGAGTATTAACTCAGACGCGCATCTAACCGCGGTGCTGATCAGCGAGAACAAAATCGACACGACGATCGGTTACCGCTCGCTCAACGAGACCGACGTCCCCGACGTGATGAAGAAACTGAAGCCCAAGAAGTAGCGTGGCCGTGGCCGCCTCTTGGAAGTTGTGAAGTCATACGGATTCACAGAGTTTTCCATCAGCACTAGGAGATTGCGGCAACTTGTTAGCCACTTCCGTCGTCAAAGGATCTTGATTCATTCGTCAAAAATCGAGATCCCGAACAGTGAGCCACATCATGGCGAGTTATGGACCTGTTGTGAGCCGTTTCCTGAGCCGACGCATCGGCGAAGATGCGGAAGTCAGTTGCCTGACGTTGAGAACTCTGCCATTGAACGGCGAGGCGCAAGAAGGAATACGGCATCGCCGATTGACAAAGTCCCCCGCGAGGTGCGAAATGAGCGCGTGGCCCGGCGGTCCTTGCCCTGATTGTGGGCAAGACATGCCCAAGAATCTGGTGCATTGTCAGTTTTGCCGGTGCCTGCTCAACTCGGCTTTCGTCGAGAATCAAGTGAGCGTTCCCGAGTACTTCGACTTGCAGGAGATCACCAACGTGGTTGAAGCACCTGTCGCTGGCTATCACGTCCAATGCCCGCATTGCGATGAAGAACTGCGCATCAACAAGAAGTACGCAGGCATGCCCGTGGCATGTAAGCACTGCAGTGGCCAGTTCAAACTGGATATCACCAGCTCGCGCATTCGGACACGTGCTTTTTATGTGGGCTGCCCACATTGCGATAAAGAGTTACGGGTCGCTCCGAAGTACATCGGCCAGAACGTCGCCTGCAAATTCTGCAGCGGGCACGTCAAAATCGTCTCTGCCAAGCAGAGCACAACGTCGGCTGCCAACAAAGTAAAAGTCGAACGCTCGCCCGAAGCTGCAAAGGCCGTGCGCCGCAGATAGCACATGACAAGGCGTCAGAGACTTCGCAGTCTTGCACCGTTGATTTACGGCGTCTGAATTGAGTTGGAGACGACTTCTGCGTCCTCTTTCTGGAGTCGCGAACGGAAGGGTACTTTCCTTTTCTCAATCTGCACGGTCAGTGGACCGTTGAGGCTCGGACCAATAAGGCGACCTCCGACGTTCTTCTTAACGCCTAGTTGGGCTTGGCGGAGGTCATTGGTGATATCGATTTCCACACCATCTCCTGACGTCGTCTTGCCGACTAAGAAGTAAAACAGTCCGTCAGGCTGGCCTTGTAATGCAAGGTCGATCGTTAGGACTTGAGCAGCTCCCTGCCGTTCCAGCTTCGCATTGGCAATCGCCACCAGCTTGCCCTGAGCAGCCGCTCCCGCCAGTTCCTGCACCGTCGGAGGTGGTGTCGCTGCCGTCGGTTGTCCGCCGACTGTGATCTCACCTGACACCTTTTCCCACTCATTGCGAACTCCGGTGCGGTACGCGATCGCGGCTTGCAACCCTCCTCCGCCAGCTCCGAAACCGGGGCCGGGAGTAAAGTTGACCGTGCCTGAATTGGCCATCGGCAAGTCGGCTTCGAGGTAGTGCTCAATGAATCCCGATGGCGAAGGATTGCGGACATAGAGCACATACTTCTTCGACGGATCCCACTGACCGCTGGCCACGCGGAAATCGACCGCATAGCTGTTACCAAACGCGATGCGTCCAGGCTCGGGTGGCGTCTGTCGAAAATTAGAAACAACGACCCACACGTTTTGTCCCGCAACGGCCGGGTTGTTGACGGGCGGCTGAACATTCACAGGGACGGGATTGATGGCTGGAGTGGCTGGCACTGGTTGTTGGCTCGGAGGCACTTCAGGGATCACTGGCTGCTGCACGGGAGCCGGATTCTGAGCCACCTTGTCGGTCTTCGAATTGAGCAACAACACCACGACGGCGCCGCAGAGGAGCAGCAACAACACACCTCCAGCAACAAGCCCAATGACGAGCCCCTTACCGCTGGACTTCTTTGCAGGCGCACGGCGGCCACGTGAACCACCGGCGGCGCGACGCGGTCGTTCGACTTCAAATTCGTCCATATCACCATCGCCGACATCCTCAGCCCCTGGCACCTCAAGAACAGCTTCGCAGTCAGGACAGCGGATTTGCTTACCAGCAAGATTGTCTCGCAGTTTGAGTTTGCGACCGCAGTCGCAACGCACTTGGATCGCCATGAAAAGCATCTCCTCGGAGCGAAAACAACAGACCATTAGTTCCAGCGAGATTTAGAGGATCGCCTCACGAACTGCGATCAGACAACGAGCCAACAGCGTCACCACGTTCGCTTCATGGCGATGCTTGCGCGCACTCAACTACGTTTCCATCTTGAATGGCGATCCTCTGACTCAAGGGAATTGGTGTGCCGGATCCAAAGAATATTGAGCAACTCAACAACATCCATACGCGCGAGGCTATCGCTGGACGGCTTCAGGAAGCCACTTGCCATAGTTATCTCGGAGACTTCGTGCTTGGTGCGGTTGATGGCGCGGTGACGACATTCGCGATCGTCGCGGGAGCCGAAGGAGCCGGGTTCAGCAATACAGTCGCGGTCATCTTAGGGCTGGCAAATGTCATCGCTGACGGTTTTAGCATGGCGGCAGGCAACTTCCTGAGAGCTCGTGCTGACGCTCAAGTTGTCGATCGGTTTCGCGCCATTGAAGAGATGCACATCGAGCAGATTCCTGATGGCGAACGTGAAGAAGTCCGACAGATCTTTGAGAGCAAAGGCTTTCACGGCGAACTGCTTGACCAAGTGGTAGAAATTATCACTCAAGATCGCCGCCGCTGGGTCGACACGATGTTGACCGAGGAATGGGGGTTGAGATTGGACTCCCCCAAGCCCTGGCGCGCGGCGCTTTCGACCTTCGCGGCGTTCTTGCTCGCAGGAATGGTTCCGTTGTTGCCGTTGTTGTCGAAGTCGCATCTCTCTGAGCACTGGATCTTCACCGCGAGTGCCATCATGACAGGCATGACCTTCTTGGTTGTTGGTTGGTGGAATGGAGCGCTCAATCGCCGCAGTCCGATCTTGTCGGCCTTAGAGACACTCGGTGTCGGCGGCGCTGCGGCGGCCTTGGCCTATCTCATCGGCGTTTGGCTGAAAGGCTTTGGTGGGACTTAATCGCCACCAGGTCCAGCCCGTGTTTGTTGTGCCTCGCGACACAGAACTATCACTCTCGCAAACCGCTTCGCCCCTCACTCATCAGGAGCCCGCTTTATGACACGCGTCGTCGCTCGTCCTCAGCAGTTGGATCTCGATTCACCCGGTCGTCGCGATTACTGGCTTGCGTTAGAGCATGACAGCATTTGGGGTGACCACTTAATCCCGTTGACGGTCATCGTTGGTCCCGACGCGAAGCCTGGGCAAGGACTCGTCACTTTCGGTTCGAATCACGGCAACGAGTACGAAGGACCGGTCGTGCTCAAGCACTTGCTGAAAGAGATCAAGACCGAAGACGTGCTCGGGCGCGTGATCATCATTCCGGTGCTGAATGTCTCCGCATTCCGAGCCGGCACGCGCGAAAGTTCTCCCGACGATGGAGTGAACTTGAATCGCGCGTTCGTTGAGGGAGCTGGCAAGACTGCGGCGCTGGCGGGCATCACGCATCGCATCGCGGCATTCGTTCGTGAATTCATTTGGCCCCGAGTCCATATGGTGATTGATCTGCACTCGGGCGGAGACGTCGCGCGGTTTGCGATCTGCGCCAACTATCACCACGTGGACGATCCGGTCCAAGCGAAGAAGATTGAAGAGACCGCCCGGTGGTTTGGAACACCGGCCTTGATGGTCTATCAAAACAGCACACCCGGCCTGCTGCCGAGCGAAGCTGAGCGTCTCGGCAAGATCACCGTGGGTACAGAGCTGGGTTGGGGTCGCGCGGTGCTCACTGACGGTGTGCGTTATGGCCGCCAAGGCGTGCTCGCGGCGTTGATCAACAATGGGCTGATGAAAGGTTCGATTGAGCCGATCGCGCATCATCAAGCTGGTACTCAAGTGAAGCTCGAAATGGTCGATCGCGATTGTTTCACGGTCGCGCCGTTCGATGGGCACTACGAGCCCATCATTGATTGCGGCTCTGCCGTGAAGAAAGGTGACATCGTCGGTTGGCTGCACGACTTCGATCACATCGACATGGATCCATGGCCGTGCCGAGCGGGAGTCGATGGCATGGTGCTGGCCCAAGCCTGGGTCTCTCCGATCAAGCGCGGTCAACACATCGTCGTGACAGGCAGAATCATTCCTTAACAGCCTGATAAATTTCGCGGGGTACGTTTTCAACGTGTCCGGATTCATAGAGTTGAGAGCACGGCAAAGTCGTGCTCCGCCTGTTTCTCCAACAGGCTGTTCAGCGCGTGCCGCTCGAATTGAGGCTCCCGAGCGCGCGACATACTCTGCGAGTCCCTCGCATCGGCTACTTGCTTTGGGAGAAGGTCACAACATGCTGCTTGTTCGTTTTATTGTTGTCATTGGCGCGCTGATGAATATCGCTCTCGCTGCGAATCAGCAGGCGAGTAATGACGCTCAGAATGACTCGGGCGATGCCGCAGATCGTGGACCAAAGCCTGTCGTGAAGTGGTCATTTCAGAAAGCGGAGTTAGGAACTTGGACCGGGTCGCACGGCGCTTTTGCCGATGGACCGCGCCCGCCCGTCTTCCCGAGCTTCAAGGCCGACAATCGAGCCGCCGCGTTCACGCAAACCGGATCGGCAATTGTGCTCAAGGAAGCCGATGCGAAAGGCGCGACTCTTAAGTTTGGACTCGGTGACAGCATCACGATCGAAGCCTGGGTGAAGGTCAACGAGATTCGAGACGGTGAGTATCGCTACCTAATCGGTAAAGGCCGGAATCGCGACTCGAAGTTCGCTCCCGAGAATCAAAACTATGCGTTGCGAGTCAAAGGCGAAGGTGGTGAAGCGCGGCCATCGTTCCTATTCCGCAGTCAAAGCGAGAAGCCGGATTCCGCGAAGGACTATCACCGTTGGACCGCATCACAAGGATTCGCCGCTGGGGCTGGTTGGCATCACATCGCGGTGAGTTTCACGTTTGGAAAAGCCGAGAGCCTCCAAGGATTCATCGATGGCAAAGAGGTCAAAGGGACATGGGATCTGGGTGGCAAGACCAACCGTGCTCCCGTGCAAGACAATGACGACCTCGTGATCGGTACAGGTAACGGAGGCGGAGCAGGCAACTCTTTCAGCGGTCTGCTTGATGAAGTCGCGATCTATCGCGAGGCGATTCCAGCCGAAGTGCTGGCCGCGAGATTCCAATTCGTACCACCTCCACCCGTCATCGCGAAGAAAGACCTGCTCCCTGGTCAAGTGCTGGTGCAAATCTGCGAAGAGGGAATTGGCGACAAAAATGCCTGGCCGAGCGAATCGGTCACGCCGACCGAGACATTCGACATCGAAGCGTTTGGCATCGTCGAAGTGCCTCACAAGTACGTCGACACTGGAGTGCGCGGTGATCGAGCCAATCCGTATCTATTGCGCGCGGCGTCAAGCATCACTCTGCCGGCAGGCAAGCATCGATTGCTGCTGCGAAGTCGTGGCGCGGCACATCTACACGTCGATGGCAAGAAGCTGCTGACGATCAACTTTCCCAAAGGAGACGCCGGCGGACATGGACATGTCTCGGAACAAGACGATTTCTTAAACCTCGGCCCCGATTTCCGCTTCTCGCCGCCTGGCACTCAAGAGAGTTGGTGTGAGTTCGAGAGCAAAGGCGGCGAGCATCTCGTGTTCGTCGAGCAAATCGTCGGTGGCATCATCAGCGGCAAAGCGCGACGGCGGCCTGAAACTGGCGAGTTCGTGGTGGCCTGGAGTCGAGACGGCTCGACGCAGTGGCAACTACTCGCACCGGGTGAGAAAGTGCTGCCCTACAACGATTCAAGCTGGCCGGCTTTTGAGATGCGACAACGTCAACAAGTTGCCGCGTTGAATGCCGCGCGACGGCAGAAAGTCCGCGCAGCACATGCCGACTATTGGCAACAACGCCGCCAAGCCGCGAACGAGTGGCTCGTTCGTACCCAAGACGAGCCTGTGCCTCATGTCGCCGACGCGAAGCATCCGATTGACCGCTTCATTCAGACCAAGTTCGCCAACGTTGTGGCGCAAGCATCGGAGTCAAAGTCAGGATCGGTCGATTACTTCCGTGACATTCAGCCGTTACTGGAAGCCAAGTGCTATGACTGTCATCGCGGTGGCAAAGCCAAAGGCGAACTGAAGTTGGATGTTCGAGCAGATGCCTTGCAGGCACTCGCTCCCGGCAAGGCCGCCGAGAGTGAGTTGCTCAAACGTGTCACCTCGACCGACAAAGATCTCGTCATGCCCCCTAAGGGTGATCCTCTGACGAAAGAACAAATCGTACTACTCAGCCAGTGGATTGATGCAGGAGCACACTGGCCCGAGTTCAAAGTCGAGGGGCTCCAACTCACGCCTCGAACAGACGACCTCACATTCCTGCGCCGAGCGTTTCTCGACACGGTCGGCGTTGTGCCCACGGTCGCTGAAATCACAGCAAGACCGGCATCGCGAGCGGAACTCATCGACCAACTTTTGGCCGATCCGCGCTGGGCTGATCACTGGATGGGGTATTGGCAAGATGTCCTCGCCGAGAACCCCAACATGCTCAACCCCACGCTCAACAACTCGGGACCGTTTCGTTGGTGGCTCTATGAGTCGCTGCTGGACAACAAGCCGATGGACTTGTTCGTGACCGAATTGCTGCGCATGCGCGGCAGCGAGCGGTTCGGTGGTCCAGCCGGCTTCGGTGTCGCGAGTCAGAACGACGTCCCGATGGCCCAGAAAGGCACGATCGTCGCGGCGGCATTCCTGGGAGTTGAACTCAAATGCGCTCGATGCCACGACGCACCAGCGCATGTCAGCACGCAACGCGACCTCTTCGAACTCGCTGCAATGCTTGGCAAGCAACCTCTGACAGTGCCGGCATCAAGTAGTGTCTCTGCCGAAAAACTGACTGCGGGAGGACGCAAGCCACTCATTGAAGTGACGCTCAAGACGGGTACTTCGGTCGCTCCACGTTGGCCGTTCGACCGGTTTGCATCGGCAGCACTGGCGAACGAAGTCGCTCAGCAGAAGGACGATCCGCGCGACCAACTCGCGGCGTTAATAACCGCTCCCCAGAACGAACGCTTTGCACAAGTCATTGCAAATCGCGTCTGGCGCCGCTTTATGGGACGCGGGATCGTCGAACCCGTTGACGACTGGGAGAAAGGTCGCGCGTCGCATCCCGAACTGCTGCGCTGGCTCGGACGAGAACTCGTTCGCAGCGGATACGACCTCAAGCATCTCGCACGACTCATCATGACGTCAGACGCTTATCAGCGCACGACCGATACGTCGCTCAAAGAGACGAGTCCGCTGTTCCTCTCGCCTGCCCCACGTCGTTTGAACGCCGAACAGATCGTCGATTCCGTTTTCGTGGCGACCGGCAAGCCATTTCAGATTGAGGAAGTCAGTCTCGACATAGACGGACGCCGCGACCTGGGTAACTCGATCTCATTGGGTCACGCGCGCCGCAGTTGGATGTTGACGACCTCTTCCAATGAACGAGACCGTCCGAGTCTCAACCTGCCGCGAATGCAGGCCGTGACCGATGTCTTGTCGGCTTTTGGATGGCGCGGCGCTCGACAAGATGCGACGAGCGTGCGTGAGTCCGCTCCCAACGCATTGCAACCAGCCATCTTGTCGAACGGCACGATGAGCGTTTGGCTAACGCGGTTGAGCGATGACCATGGATTGACGCATCTCGCGCTAGCTAATCAGACACCGTCGGAGTTCCTCGACACACTTTTCCTGCGACTCCTGACTCGTGCTCCAACGCCTGCTGAACGAGCCCGCTATTTAGAGTATCTCTCGGTAGGCTTTGACTCGCGCATCGTTCCCGCAGCGAATGTTCCTCCGACGACTCCCAGTGCCGCACGCCGTCCGGAAAGGTACGTCTCTTGGTCAAATCACCTCGACCCTGAAGCCACGCTGTTGCGACAAGAACAAGAGCTTGCCGCCCGTCGCGGAGACCCACCGACCACGCGCCTGAATGCCGCCTGGCGCGAGCGACTGGAGAATGTCCTCTGGGCTCTGCTCAACTCGCCGGAGTGGATCTACTCGCCGTAAGGACACTGAGAGACTCGTTTTCAGAGCCCATGCACATACTGCGGACGGATTTTTTCTGAGCCCGTTTCGGTGATCTTCACGGCGAAATGCTCGTCCATTTTGACGGCTTCACCTCGGCAATAAAGTTGACGACCAACGAATACGTCGAGTGGGTCATCACAGGCCTTGTCGAAGGCAATCAACGTGCCAGGCGCCAGTGCTCGTAACTGTCGCAAGTCAATTCGCTTCTCCGCGATTTTCACAATCAAAGGGACGGGGAGGACGAGGACACGAGCCTGTCGGTCGAGAGCTACTGCGGATCTTGTTTCAGTGGTGGCGCCGGACTCCTCATCGACGTCAACCAATTCCGGCGTCGCCGCTGGGGGTTGCTCGGTGACAAACTCCGCGAGGTTCTGAAAGCGCGGCATACTGAGCGGCCAGATGATTTGGATTCGTCCCATCTCAGCCGACGTCATCGGGTGCTGGACGATGTATTCAAATCGCTGCGCGTCATCGCCGAGGCCACAAGCAGTCAATTGTTTCTTCAGGTTACCACAGGCGATGGTCTGATACTTCGTGGCTTCAAGGTCGGCAGGCAGGATGCCCATGGACCATTCCATCGGCAATGTTTGTAGCCGTGAGGACTGACTTTCATCGGGATACCGATACCAAGCCGGCAAATCTAACGACGCCGGAATCAAGACCGCCAACGCTTGCTCCGAGAACTCGAAGATCACAAATAAACCTGGCTCGTTCGACGCCGCACCCAGAATCACGTCGCAACCGCTCATGAGTTCGCCAACCGCGAAGTTCACTTTTGTGCCGAGATTTGCCTGATACGCCTGAACGACGGCACTCAAGTTGGTGCGGCAGGCGTCAGCGATCTTGTCTGCAAGCACGGGAGTAAAGAGCGGCATCTGAGGAATTCCTGTCTCAAGAACAACGCATGCGGTACGAAGGCGCACATCAAGCTGCGCGTGCAGAGTCGTGCTTCACGAGATTTGAGACACACCCCAAAGCTAAAGTTGAGCTAGCGATCGGCCCACTGGGGCGGCAGTCCTGAAGGCCAAATTGGCCGTGGTTGAGTTGCCTCAGCGAAAGCAATGTTTTCCCGCAGAGCCACTTCTTCAGTTTGTCGGCAAGGTTCGCGCCATTTGTGAGGCGACCTACGATCAACTCACTGGCAACATGCCAAGCACACTCCATACCCACGCATCGCGTACTTCGGGAGATCTCCAGAATGGACCCGGTTTTGGAACGACGATTGGCTCTGACTCGACGTCAGTTCTTTGGTACGACCGGCCTGCGACTCGGAGGCGTCGCCCTGGCAGCCTTGGCGGCTCAGCAGACGAGCGCTGCAGGACCAGCGATGCATCCCGCGCTCGCAGGATTTCCGCACTTTGCGCCCCAGGCCAAGTCGCTGATCTACCTCCACATGAATGGAGGGCCGTCTCAGATCGACTTGCTGGATTATAAGCCCGTGCTCCGTGACCACTTCGATAAGGACTTGCCCGACAGCATTCGCCAAGGTCAACGCATCACGACGATGACCAGCGGCCAAAAACGTTTGCCGGTTGCTCCCTCTACATTCGAATTCAAGCAGCATGGCCGATGCGGGCGTTGGGTCAGCGAACTTCTGCCACATACTTCCGGAGTGGTCGATGATCTCGCCGTTGTAAAAAGCGTCTTTACCAATGCCATCAATCACGATCCCGCTTGTACGTTCGTCATGACGGGCAGCGAAGTCCCTGGTAAGCCGAGCCTCGGTTCATGGGTCAGCTATGGACTGGGCAGCGAGAGCAACGATCTCCCGGCGTTTGTGGTGCTGACTCCGATTTGGTCGTCGAACGCGGCGGCTCAAGCACTTTTCACCCGCATGTGGAGCAGCGGTTTCTTGCCCTCGAAGTTCACCGGAGTCGCGCTGCGCAGCGCCGGTGATCCTGTGCTTTATCTGCAGAATCCCGAGGGCGTCCTGTCGAGCGATCGGCGCGTGATGCTCGATGCCCTCGCAAAGCTCAATCAACGCAGCTTCGCCGAGATTGGTGATCCCGAAATTCAGACACGCATCGCTCAGTACGAAATGGCTTTTCGGATGCAGAGCAGCGTGCCCGAGTTGACCGATCTCTCTGGCGAATCAAAAGCGACACTCGACTTATATGGCCCCGAAGTGCAAACGCCGGGCACGTTCGCAGCCAGTGCGCTGCTCGCGCGGCGGATGGTCGAACGCGGAGTGCGTGTCGTGCAGTTGTTGCATCGCGGCTGGGATCAGCACGGCAACTTACCGCGCGACATTTCCAGCCAGTGTTACGACACTGACCAACCAGCGGCGGCACTTATCAAAGATCTCAAACAACGCGGATTGCTCGACAGCACGCTCGTGGTGTGGGGCGGCGAGTTCGGGCGAACGGTGTACTCGCAGGGACAACTCACCAAGCAAACCTACGGGCGCGATCATCACCCGCGGAACTTCTGTATGTGGCTCGCAGGGGGCGGCATCAAAGGCGGCATCAGTTACGGAGAAACCGACGACTTTTCTTACAACGTGGTCGATAAACCTGCTCCCATCTCGAACATCAACGCGACGATCCTGAGATGCCTCGGCATTGATCACGAGCGTTTCACCTTCAAATTTCAGGGACTGGATCAACGACTCACCGGCGTCGAAGAACCCCGCGTGATCCCAGAGTTGTTGGACTTTTGAGCATCACACACAGGGCAGTCTGCCTGACAAGCTTTGCTGACCGTCAGCTATTTCCGATGAATGCCGTTTGCGAAGGACTGATGAATGGCGATGGAGTTACCCGAGGCAGTGGATGTGATTGCGGTCGGTGCTCATCCCGACGATGTCGAGATCGCCGTCGGTGGCACCTTGGCGATGCTCGTCAAGCAAGGCTATCGCGTGGGCATTGTCGATCTTACCGATGGCGAGCCGACGCCCGGCAGTCCCAGCCCTGAAGTCCGGCTCGCAGAGGCACGACGGGCCGCAGAGATTCTGGGAGTCCACTTCCGCGAAACACTAGACCTGCCCAATCGTCGGTTGTTCGATTCGTTCGAGGCCCGCGTCGCTCTCGGCAAAGTCCTGAGAAAGTATCGGCCCAAGATTGTGCTCGGGCTGTGGGGGAAGACGCCGCTGGCTTCGCCGGATCATTGGCAAGCGTCACAAATCACCGACGCAGGCGTGTTCTATGCCCGACTGTCGAAGTGGGATGAATTCTTCGACGATTTACCAGTGCATACCGTGAGCAAACAGTTGTGGTACTCACTCGGCTTCTCATCAGTGCATCCGCCCACTGGAGCCGGCCACTTTGTGGCGGATATCTCAGAAACACTGGAGTTGAAATTGGCGTCGATCCGAGCCTATGCAACTCAGTTCCCTCCAGCGAAAGACCGTGTCTTCCGACTGGTCGAAAGTCAGGCGCGTCTCTACGGTACGAGCGCGGGTTTCGATGCGGGAGAATTCCTCATCAGTGCGACGACTCTGGGTGTCACCGACGTCGTGAAAACCGTCCTGCTTTGATCTACTTAGACCTCTGGCCGCGAAATATGCCCAGCTTGCAGTTTGGCTTTCTGACCGTTGTGGGAAACTATCGTGAAAACAACGAAGACTCGGTCTTCGTTGACCCCAATGGCCGCTTCTTCGTCGTCGCCGATGGTATGGGTGGACAATCTGCCGGCGAGAAAGCGAGTGCTCTCGCCACAGACATCGTGCCACGCCGGTTGACACAGCTCATCAACTTCGACGCTGATAAGTCGGAGTCTGTGAAGAAGTCGATCGACCGAGCGGTCACAGAAGCCAACTCCGAAATTCTGGCTCTGAGTGAACTCGATCCCAACTTCCACAACATGGGCACGACGATCGCGTTCATGGTGTCGGTGGCGGGTAAGTTGTTCGTCGGCGGAGTGGGTGACAGTCGCGTGTACTTGCTGCGCAAAGGTCAGCTTCAGCAACTGACGACCGACCATTCGCTGACTCAAGCGTTGGTCGAAGCCGGAACGATCAGTCCCGAAGAAGCGTTGACGCACCGTTATCGCAACGTGCTGTACCGCTATTTGGGTTCAAAGGAAGGCGGAACAGGGACCGACTCGAAAGAGATCGACCCGCAGGTTGGCGACAGATATGTGCTGTGCTCCGACGGCGTGAGCGATGGCCTCAAAGGTGATGGCCTGAAGTTCGTCCTCGATAAGCACTCAGCCGCTCAAGCAGCTGCCGAAGCGATCGTGCAAGCCGCCCTTGATGGCGGCTCGCGCGACAATGTGACCTGCGTTGTCGTCAACGTCGTCTGAGGTCACGCAGTCCGGTTTACCGCCCCAATGGATCGGCTCCAAGGCATCCCTGAAGTGCATTCAGGTAGTCGATCGCTTGCACACGCGTCAGTTCGGACTGAGCATTTTCCAAACGCTCAGTAAGTTTCAGCCGTGCCACATCGGCAGTATTCGATGGCTGTGAGATAAAGCTCTTCAAATAATTGACGTGTCGTAACCACAACGACACATCTTGTTGTTGCTTGGTTTCCAGACGGCGGCGGTACCAGTTGGAGGCCAACATCGCATCGAGCGTAAAGAGTTTGCGAACTTCAGCGTGCTGGGCGTCGCGACCTTCGTAGTTGCCGTAGGCCATGATGTGCAGCAGGGCTCGCAACGGTGGGCAGGCTTGATCGATTGAGCCGTCATCAAAGTATTGCTTCGCGACTCGTTCATGTGCTTCAGTGATGTAGTGAATACCGTCGATGTAGGCGTCGCGATTCTGAGTCTCAGGTTTCAGCAGCGATTCGTCGAAAACTTTGTTCGGATGATCGAACACTCGCCCGACATACTTGCGAATGAATCGTGAGGTAATCCGATAACCCAAACGACTCGCAAACACTTTGCGTCCATCGTGTTCGAAGTCTTCCAATCGCTCTAAGAGCCCGTCTTTGATCATGACCTGTGGGTCACGTTCGGTCGGACTCATGCGGCACCAGATCTCAGGAATCAAGAGACTGATGTCATGGTCGACGCGTACGTTCGGGCCGACATAGCCCGCTGCGGTCGAGAACCCTCCGAGATTTGTGAGTAGATAACTCACGAGCGCGTTGTTGAGATCAGTGATCGGCAGCAAGCAATTGAACGGCCCCTTCGTCAGGGCGCCTTCACTACCAGCCCCCGTCGTCGAAGGACTCTTGCCGGTCAACGAACTGATGAAGTCCATGAAAAGTTCAGGCAATTCTTGGTAGTGCATCGGGCTATAGACAGCGAGCGGTCGAATGCCCTTGGCATAATCTGGAGGATTGTTGCGACGACCAAACAGCACTGCTTGCACGGGGATATGCACCGGCTTGTCGAGCGGGACTGCTCGGGCCAATCGCACACCGATTTCCGCGATGTATTTTTTGCTACCATCAACGAGATCCGGACGGTTCTGCAAGTAACGCGGGTTCTGGCTCGGCTTCCCATCGATCATGCGCGGCGTTGCCGAGCACACGACATAGCCGGAACTTGCCGCAGCAACGTCGCGCATCAAACGCTGCATCGGCGCAGTGAACTGACTGAGATCGACGGCGTGCTCACAAATATCGACAACCTTCTCGTGCGAGAGTGGTTCGAAGTTCACGATGAAGTTGTCCCCGCGCGACATGTCTGATTCGCACTGCTTATCAAGCCCACGATGCACAGCATCATCAGGACGTTGAAAGAGTCGATATTCGCAGTTTTCTGTGAACTTGAACGCCGGCGCAGGGCGCATGAGCGGGCCAAGATTCTCCAACTGATTCGCCGGCACAATGACCGAGGCGCTCAAGTCGTCTTCAGTTTGAATCTTGTCGGCGGGCGCAAAATCCTGCCGTAGTTTGAAGGTGCGCCATGAATTGTCGCCGAGCAAACCAACTCGCAAATAGTCACCGACGAGCTTGCGACCTTTGTACTTCAGCTCGTGCCCTGGCATGCCGTTAATGATGTCGACGGTAAAAAGACTGCGCCAATCGGCGTTTTCATCACCTCGATGGAACCGCTTGATGATGAACACCAGCGCGTAGACATAGCTCGGAATCGACTCTAGCCAGCGGTTGTAGTCATCGGTGTAGTCGCTTGATGGAGTCAGCAATTTAATGACGCTGCCCAGCGACCGAGTCGGACTCAAAACCCGACGACTGGGTTGCACCGTGTAGTCTTTGCGTTCGGCGTCTTCGGGGTTGCGCCAACGATCGGCGTAATTGCGTTCGAAGATCTTTTGCACGAGATCGAGGTCGCGTTCGAGATCGGCAACGAAGATCGGCCCATAAAGGACATAGTCGACGACGGACTTGCTGATCTCGCTCTTACCGCCGCCACTGACCGTGCAAGGCTTATGACAAAAGACGCCTTCGAAGAGCGTGCCGATCAACCGCCAGGACGGCGCCGTCGGATGCTTCTCTAAACGAAGTTTGTAACCCGACGGAGTGATGTAAGTGTGCTCTGGCAGCAGCGGAATCGACTCGTCGCCTTCACCCGTTATGCGCGGCCAAGAGATCGTCTGGCCTTGTACGCTCGCGCGCGCTGTCTCGGGGATATAAAGGATGTTGGAGAACTGACGGTCAATGCCGTAGCCCTCAGGCATGACATCAAACAACTTGCCGCCATAGTCGCGCGCGATGTCCTCGAACGAACGACCATTGTATTGGCGACCGGCGACGGAGTGCTCTTCACCGAGATTAAAACTTGCGAACGCGATCGTGCCGCCGGCATGTTCTTCCTCGACGTTACCCATCAGGTTCGCGGCGTAGCTGATCTGAGTTTTGACTTCCTTCTTGCAGTAACCGAAATAGTTGTCAGCGATGATGGTAACAACGACTCCCGCAGCCGTGCGGCACGTCAGCTTGAACGCCGAGCCCTCGTTGTAGAGTTCTTTCGGCGATTTCCAGCACATGCCATCGCGTCGTTGACGATCAGTCGCTTCGTCCCAATGCGGCAAGCCTGCTTCTTGCTTAGTGACCTGAATCAAATGCGGCGCGAGGATCACGCAACCGGTGTGTCCGGTCCAATGCTCGACATCAAGCCCCGCGTCGTTGCCGGGCAGATAAGGATCACCGCCGTTGCCAAAGATACTTTCGACAAAGTCTAAATTGCTGATGAGGCAGCCCGGAGCGAAGAACCGGACCTCCATCGTTTTTCGCGGACAGAAGCCGATGACCTCGGGGCAAACAAGCGGACGAATCAGCAAGGACACAAAGGTCCGCGCGGGCTCGGCGCAACCTTGATTGAACGGCAACTCAAGCCACTGATCGGGTGGGTTGATCGCGCGGCGAAACAGTTCCGCAAAGGTACGCTTCGGGACAGCTTTTTTGTCTGCGGGAATCGGCAGTCCGCCTTCGGTAACGTGAAACGTGCCACTTGTGGTGCGCCGGTCGCTTGCGGGGTTATGGAGCACGCCGTTGCGGACGCGGAACGACGCGACGAGGTCATTCTGATAGCGATCGCCATTCATCGGTAGTGACAGTTCGCGTGCAAGCCCATGCCGGTCGAGAATGATGGTGCGATTCGGCAAGCGCAACGGTTCACTCTGTGGTGTGTCCGAAAAGTGCTCGGCAAGAAACGCCTCGATGCGTGCGTCAGCCGGGCAACGAATAGGATCAAGGCGTTTGATGCGTTGGTAATACTTAGAGACGAACTCTTCCGCATCGAGCGCGACTTGTGGTGTCTCGTCAGTCAGGGGGTGAGGGAGCCCATTGGCAATCAGCTTCAGCGCGATGTAATGGATGAAGCGTTTGCGTTCGGCTTCCGTTTGAGTAGAGACAGAACCGTTGAAGCCCAGTGTTTTCAGCAGATCCATTCGAGGTGCCCGTTCACGGTAGGGGAATGAGACGCGGGTGGATCTTAGCTTTCGCGGCAAGCAGGTCACTCGATGGCACCCGTGCAATACCACACATCGACAAATGCGATTGGAATAGGACGCAATTGCCAGCACAGACAGTCAGTTGGCAGATAGATCGACGCGTGTCAGACATTCTGGTTGGGAAGTGTACTTACTCGTGATGCAGCGCCGTGATTCTGCGCGGCGACATTCGGTACGCACTCGGTCGCGAGCAGGAGATCGACTGCTACCATGCCTGTCCTTTCCCGCTGTCGCTCGTGACTCCTCAAGGTTTGCGGCGTTCCGGCACGGCAATGCTTCGCACCTCTCATGGAGTTTCGCATGCGGAATTGGTTTCGATGTTTGTGCATTTTAGGAGTCGCGGTCTTGGCACTGCCGGGCTTTGCTCAAGATGAAAAGCAACCTTCAAAGTCTCAGGGAGCCAAAGAGTTGAAGACGTTCAAAGAGAAGTTGAGCTATGGAATTGGTCTGAATATCGGTCGCAATCTTGCCAAACAAAAGCTCGACATCGACCCAGCCACGCTTGCTCAAGCGATCGCGGACGTGCTGACCAAGAAAACACCAGCCCTGAGCGATGACGAACTCCAAGAGGTCTTCCAAGAACTGGAAACTCAGATGGAAGCCAAGTCCAAAGCGGATGCCGACAAGGCCAAGTTGGTCGGCGTGAAATTCCTGGAAGAGAACGGCAAGAAGGAAGGCATCAAGACGACCAAAAGTGGGTTGCAATACAAAGTGATCCGCAGCGGTAAGGGACCGACACCCACAACGAAGGACAGTGTTCTCGCCCACTATAAGGGCCGCCTGGTCGACGGCACTCAATTCGATTCGTCCTATGAGGGCGATGAACCAACAGCCAAAGAGAAGCCTGCTGAGTTTCCGGTAACTGGCGTCATCAAAGGTTGGACCGAAGCACTTCAAATGATGAAGGTTGGTGATAAATGGCAGATCTATCTGCCGTCTGACCTGGCTTATGGACCTCGCGGCGCCGGTGCGGATATTCCCCCACACGCCACATTGGTCTTCGACATTGAATTGGTCGGCGTCAAAGGCGCGAAGTAACGCCGATTGTTGGCAAGTGCCCCGCCGTTAGCCGTTGAGCGGGGCTCTTGCGTTTCATGATCGTCTCCTTGCGCCTGCAGGCTCCGGAATGAACGAAGCTCTGTCCGAACATTGGGGTGCTCTCAAGCTGCAAGTCGAAGAGGCCCTCGAACGCTATCTGGCGGTGAGTTCTGATTGCCCCGATCGGTTGCGCGAGTCGATGTGCTACAGCGTCGAGGCCGGTGGCAAACGTTTGCGTCCGGTGCTCGTTTTGTTGGCATGTGAAGCGTGTGGCGGTGACATCCACAATGCTCTGCCCGCCGCCGCAGCGATTGAGATGATTCACACTTACTCGCTCATCCATGACGATCTGCCCGCAATGGACGACGACGACTTAAGACGCGGTCGTCCGACGAACCACAAGCAGTTCGACGAAGCAACGGCAATCTTGGCTGGCGACGGTTTGCTGACCCGTGCCTTTGAAATCATCGCGCAGCATGTGCAACCGCCTGAAGTCGCTGCGGCGTGCGTGCTAGATCTCGCCTCAGCAGCCGGGGTGGAAGGTATGGTCGGCGGACAGATGGCTGACTTGCAGGCAGAGACCTCAGGAGTGCGCACGGTCGAAGAACTTGAAGCCATTCATCTGCGTAAGACCGGGCGGTTATTGCGGTCGCCACTCACCATGGGAGCCCGAATCGCGAGAGCGACCCCAGAAACCCTCGACAGATTGGACCAATTCGGAAAATGTGTTGGTCTGGCGTTTCAAATTACCGACGACCTACTAGACATGACGGGCGACGCCAGCAAAATGGGCAAAGCGGTGCGTAAAGACGCCGCTCATGGAAAGCTGACATATCCCGGACTTTTAGGCTTAGAAGAAAGCCGCCGGCGGGCGGAAAGATTGATCGAAGAAGCCTGCCGCTCGATCGCCTTCTTGGGTGATCGAGGTCAACGACTGGAAGCATTGGCGCGTTTCGTCTTGGAAAGAGACCACTAAATGAAGTTCGAACTGCTCCCCCAAATTCGTTCGCCGAAGGACTTGCAGGGACTGACTGAGCAACAATTAGAGCGCGTCGCGGCCGAGATCCGCGAAGCGCTGTGCTCGGTGGTTGAAGATCGAGCCGCTCACTTCGCCAGCAACTTGGGTGTCGTTGAGTTATGCCTCGCGTTGCATTTGGTCTTCGACTTCTCTCAGGACCGGCTCATCTGGGATACCGGCCATCAGATCTATCCTCACAAGCTGCTAACAGGTCGTTTCGAGCAGTTCTCGACGATCCGCCAAAAGGGCGGCTTGATGGGTTATCCAAATCCCGAAGAGAGCGAGTACGACCTCTTCGTGACGGGACATGCCGGCGCGAGCGTCTCGACCGTGCTCGGCCTCAAAGCCGGCGATGATCTGCTCGGTTTCGACCATCGTAAGTCGGTCTGTGTGATCGGCGACGGAGCCTTACCAAGTGGTATGGTTTGGGAAGCGATGAGCAATGCTGTCGGCCTGAAGAAAGATCTGCTCGTCATCCTCAACGACAACAAGATGGGCATCTGCCCGCGCGTCGGTGGATTGGCTCAGTACCTCGATAAGGCCCGCGTCGCTCCGTTCTACAATGGACTCAAACGCGACGTGGCATGGCTGCTCAATCGTGTCCCAGTGGTTGGCGAGTCCGTCGAAAAGATGCTGGGCGACGTCAAAGAAGCCGTGAAAGGCTTCTTACATGGCGGCATGCTCTTCGAAGAAATGGGCTTTCGGTATGTCGGCCCGATTGATGGCCATGATCTGCCGACACTGCGTCGTTATCTCGCGATGCTGAAAGACGTGAAGGGACCGGTGCTCTTGCATGTCTTCACAGAAAAGGGACACGGCTTCGAACCGGCGTGCCTCGATCCTGTCAAGTTTCATGCGCCCTCGCCGTTCATGCGCAATGATGAAAACGAGATCGTCCCCATTAAGAAGCCCAAAGAGTTCGCATACACCAACGCCGTAAGCGACGCGATCTATAAGCTGATGCAGCGCGACGCGCGCGTCTGCGTACTGACAGCGGCGATGTGCACAGGAAATGATCTGGGCAAGATTCGCACGGACTTTGCGGACCGCTTCTTTGATACCGGCATTTGCGAAAGTCATGCGGTCTCGTTCGCAGGCGGAATGGCGAAGGCGGGAATGCGACCGATCGTCGATATTTACAGCACGTTCCTGCAGCGGAGTTACGACCAGATTTTCCAAGAGGCCGCGCTACAAAACTTGCCGGTCATCTTCGCGCTCGATCGAGCAGGCGTTGTCGGTGCCGATGGCCCGACGCATCACGGTACGTTCGACAACACCTACATGCGGTCGTTCCCCAACATGACCGTGATGGCTCCCGGAGATCGCGGTGATGTGGCTCCGATGTTCGACTTTGCGGTGCATCACAATGGCCCGACGTCGATTCGTTATCCCAAGACAGCAGCGATCGACATCGAGCGGACTGTCGCACCCGTCGAACTCGGTCGTGCCGAGGTCTATAGCACCGGCACCGACGGGACACTGATTGCGTTCGGCTCGTTATTCGCAGCATGTGTGAAAGCCGCCGATCGCCTGCGCGACGAAGGCTTTGATATCGGCGTGATCAATGCTCGCTTCCTCAAGCCGCTCGACGAAACAACGTTGCTCGCCGCGATTCGCAACTCGGGATTCGTCATCACGATCGAAGAGTCAACGCTCTGTGGCGGATTTGGTTCGGCGGTGCTCGAAGCGGCGAATGATGCCGGATTGAGAACCGACCATATTTCGCGCATGGGCGTTCCAGACCGCTTCATCGAGCACGGTGAGCGCGATGAATTGCTCGCGGATCTCGGTCTGAATGCCGAGGGGATTGCGGCCCGCGCTCGGACGATGGCCGAGCGGCGTCACCGCGCGACGCGCGAGTGGACTGGGGCGAGCAGCGACATTCCCACCACGGCATAGGTGTGCAGTGTGACTTTGAGTCTCCTTGAGGGATAGTGGCTTGCCAGCCGCTGCATAAAGGCTTCTGACATCCGAAGAAGATTCGACGAGAGTTCACGCAATTGACCTGATGAGGCGCTGAGATTGACTTCCATCGACGACGGCCTCTCATATCCACTCTGACGTTCTGAGTCGTCTTCCTCACAAGACTCGGCGAGCGATGTTCGAAGTCAATCAAGACACCATTTGGGACTACTTCCAAGGCCCCGGCCGCGAATGGTGGCAGCGCGTCGGTTTCAGAAGTGGTGATTGGAAGCACTCGACCGCGCAGACTCTGGCATGGGGCGTTTCGAATGTGGTCATTCGTGTCGAGTCACCGCGCGGGCCGTTTGTGCTCAAGCAATCGCGGGCTCAGCTTCGCACCAAGATCGACTGGTTCAGCCGTCTCGATCGCATTTGGCGCGAGGTTGAAGTCCTGCAGGTCTTACTCGACTGCACGCCAAAAGGTTCGGTGCCACAGTTCTTATTCGAAGACCGCGCGAACTACCTCTATGTGATGGAAGCGGTCGATGCCGATCACCGAGTTTGGAAGGCCGATCTCCTCGCGGGCCAAGTCGACCAGACCGTTGCCGTCACGTTGGGGAAGTGGCTCGCTCAAGTGCATCGCGGCACGACGGGGCGCGCGGAACTGCAGACGCGACTGAGTGATCGCGAAGTCTTTGACGAATTGCGACTCGATCCGTTCTATCGCTATGTCGCTCAAAACGATCAGCGTGTGCGAAACGAACTTGAATCGCTTATTGAGCACTCGCTCGCGAGGCAAGATTGCCTGGTGCTGGCTGACTTCAGTCCGAAGAACATCCTATTGACGAGCCAGCGGCCAGTCGTCGTCGACTTCGAGACCGGCCATTATGGAGATCCCGGCTTTGATCTCGGTTTCTTTTTGAGTCATGTGTTGTTGAAGACGGTTCGCAACCGCCGTGTGCAGAATGACGTTTCCGATGTCGCGTCCCCAACACCGCGCTGCGCCGAGTTCATGGCGATCGCTCACAGTTTTTGGAGCACCTACATCGCGGCGTTGAGCGCTGCTCCCGCTCCCGGCTGGTCGAATCCAAGCAAGCATGTGCCCAACTTCGAAGCTCAATGTGTCCGACATCTTGCCGCGTGCATGCTGGCGCGAATCGACGGCAAGAGCCGCGTCGACTACTTACACGAGACCGATCTCCCCATCGTGCGCGAATACTGTCATTCGCTCTTGCACGATCGTGTGTCACTGATGGCGATGGCGTTGGAGCGTTTGGAGAGCATGTCGCGCGCGTGAAGCCATCAGGCGAGCAGGACCTGATGGACCGATCAGACGAACGCCGTCATTAGAAACCCGGAAGACACCTCAGTGCCCCGGTTCGTAGTCGTCAGATCGGTCCACGTTGTCCCTCGAAAGTCAGGATTATACGGATCGCAGGAAAAACCTGTGCTCCGACGTGAGCCGCACGCGCTAGCGTCGGGCGAGCCAAGGCCCGTGGCTAACGTCGGCGGCTCACATTCAGCGCGACTATTTTCTGCGATCCGTATTATTTGCGCGGTGTGTAACGCGAGTCACTCTCGAACCAGTTGGGCGAGCCTAACCCCAAGGCTGCGAGGTCACGCTTTGCTTGTTCGAGCCCGTTCTTGACCCAAATCAAATCGCAACCACAGGTCGTCCAACGAGCCCCCATATCGAGCAACTGCTTGATGCGCTGCGGGCTCCCCGCCGGAGCGCCCCAGGCTTTGCCATGCCGGTCACAAGCGGCCTTTAAGCGTTCGAGGGCGACTTGAATCTTGGGACTATCGAACTGGCCCGGGACTCCGCTGAGAATGCTGAAGTCCGCCGGGCCAAGCATCACGACATCAACGCCCGGAACGGCGGCAATCTCGTCGACTTTTTCGAGTGACTCGGGATCTTCGATTTGGATGACGATCCAGTTCTCATCGTTCGCGCGGCGGATGTATTGGCTGAAATCCATCGTGCAATACGGCATGTCGGGATTACCACCGTCGAAGCCGCGCGTGCCTTGGGGTGCAAACTTGGCCCACTTGACGACTTCGCGTGCCTCCTCAGCCGATTGGCAGCGCGGGTACATGATTCCGTGGGCACCGGCTTCGAGCATGCGACTCATCTGCATGAACTCGCCCTTGGCCGGTCGGCACATAATGTCGACCGCACCGACGCGAGCCGCACGCATCATCTGCCCAGCAGTTTCGAGGCTATAGAAATGGTGCTCCATGTCCATCCAAATGAAGTCAAAGCCCATCAGCCCAACCAGTTCAAAAACCTGCTGATCGGACAAATGGCATGCCACTCCAATGACTGGCTCCTTCTTGGCAAGCTTGGCTTTGACGATGCTCTTCCGCATGTTCGCTCCTTCTGAGGTTGAAAAGGAATCGCCGAACGACATCTGTCGATCGTCACTCCCTGTCTGCTCTGTGTTTTAGAAACTCATACCAGCCGATTGGAAACACAGCGGCACAGAGCACTGATGAGACAGTCGCTCGATCGTTTTCGCAGCGGACTGTAGGGCTCGCCCGCAACCAACCAAATCGAGTTACCCAACTTCGCCAATCGCGCGGGTCGAAGTTGCGCGCAGCAGTACTTAGCATCTCAACCCGCCCACCGGTCACGACAGGACAAATGCTGTTGAGTGCCCGAGTTATTCACTGGTTGCTTCTCATGAGCTGCATCATGCCGACTGCATCTTTGCGATTTGGAAACGTGTTGCCGGAAGTGTTCGAGTCAACCGACGCCGAGTTTCTTGCCGCTTTGAAATGGCGCGATCACGAAACTCAGTTGCGTCCCGATGCCGACACCGAAGGCGATCTCAAGACGGTCGGACTGGCATGGAAGCAACAGTGCCTCGAACACCGTACCCACAAGGTGCAAAGCCGGTTCGCCACGCTTGATCGCGTGCTCGCGAATGATCAAGGCGCAGTGCCAATGGAGTTGCTCGCCCTGCGCGAAAACAAACCACGGGCCCGATCGAAGAAGAAAGCAGCCAAGGCGGACTCGACGCTGACACGCGAAGCGCAGGCAGAACAGGAGCAAACTCTTCGCCACTGGCTGGCAACCGGCAGACAGACTGACGACGCGATCGTGCTTTTAGGATGCCTCGAACTGTTGTTATTCCGAGCAGATCAACTCGCAGCCCAGACAGTCGGTGAGTTGTGGCGTTGGACGTTGTCAGCGGCGTTGCGTCTTTCTGAACAACTCATCGAGATCGAAGAAGGCGACGAAACCGAGCAGATGCTCGATAGCGAAGTCGTCTTGCGCGTGGCGATTGCGAGCGGGCTGTTGCCGTGGTTGTGTGGCCTCTTCTTCGACGACGTGAAGGGCGCCCCGAAGCTCGCGAAGTCGGGCCGTAAGTCGCTGACGTCGTTGTTCGTCTCGGGCACCGACGACGGGGGAGCCCCGACCGCCAGCGTTGTACGCGGACTTGGAGATTGGCTCGCGCTCTGGACCGACACGCTAATCGCTGGTCGACGTTTCAAGCAGCCGTTGTGGAAAGACTCGCAAGAGCGTCGTTTTGTCAGCTTTCTGAAAACGACGACATCCTTAGCAATGGACGCTGAACCGAGTCTCAACTGCGAATTGCTGGGTACGCTCGCAGAATTGATTGAGTCGAAGCCCGATGACTCATGGCGCACAGGACTCAATGCCGTGCTGCATGGCATCAAACACGAAACCGATGATGCCCCTAAGAAGAAAGACATTGCAAGTTGGCAGTCCGACACTTGCAGCATCGCATGCTTGCGCACGTCCTGGAGACCGGATGCCAGTCGCATCAGTGTGCTGCACGATCGCCGGATGCTGACGATCGACATGATGATCAACGGTCGTCCGTTCGCCGTCGGTGACTGGGGCTTGCAGGTGATGAACAATGGCGAGCGACTCGAACTGACGAGCGATTGGGAGTGTTGTTGTTGGTACACCGACAAAGAGGTCGACTACGCCGAGTGGACAGCAACGGCCAACGGCGGCGTGAAGGTGGGCCGGTACGCATTGTTACATCGCGAGGCGGAGTACGCAGTGCTGGCGGACGTCATCAAGAATGCTTCGCCAGTCCGCGTCGACGTGACTTCGACGTTGCCGCTGATCGACGCATGGACCGGCAGTGGACTCCCCGGCACACGCGAGCAAGCCTTTCTGCACGGTCAGCATGCGGTGCGTGCTTTCCCACTGATGCTGCCGCAAGACGTTGGCTTAGGAACGTCCGGCAACGTCGCTCATCGGCCCGGCGAGTTCTCGCTCACAACAGCAGCGACTGGCGGTGGATTGTTCTCGCCGCTCGTACTCGATTGGAATTCGAAGCGACTCAAGACCGAAGCCGAATGGCGCGAGCTCACCATCACTGAAGCCGGCCAGCTCGACCACACCTCAGGCCGAGGCTTCCGCATCGCACTGGGCAAACACAACCTGCTGCTGATGCGCGGACTGCGTTCGATCACTCGTTATCGCACTGTGCTCGGCTATCAAACATGGAACGAGACCGTTGTCGCCAGCTTGAACAAAGACGGAATCTTCGACGAAATCCTGTTGGTCGAACAGTAACCGCACAGCCACGCCACGAGCCTCGAAACGACGACTCACATCCTCTCGCACGGACTCTCAATGCCTCGACTCGACCGTGACCTACGAACTTATCTCGCCAGTTTTCTCTCGGATCATCGCCGCGAATTGCTGCCGCGTTTGCTGCAGCATCGCACTCGGTTTCTGACTGTTGTGGTCGAAGACATCTATCAATCGCACAATGCCAGCGCCTGTGTGCGAAGCTGCGACTGCTTTGGCGTGCAAGACATTCACATCATCGAAAATCAGACAACATACGAAGTGAATGACAAGATCGCCCTTGGTTCAGCGCAGTGGCTAACCACGCGACACTACGAAAACACGGCGGCGTGTTTGCAGTCACTCAAAGAGCGTGGTTACTCGATCGTGATGACCTCGCCACATGAACCGACTTGCGAATTAGAGACGTATCCACTGACGAAGCCGGCAGCCTTGGTCTTTGGCAATGAGCGATTCGGTGCATCGGACACGGTCCGTGAGATGGCCGACGACGTGCTCCGCATCCCGATGTATGGCTTCACCGAGAGCTTCAATATCTCAGTGGCAGTCGCTGTCTGCTTGCATCATCTCGTTTGGAAGATGCGCGACGCAGGTGTGGCTTGGCAGTTGCCGAATGACGAGCGCGAAGCCCTGCTCGATGAATGGGTGCAAGCCGCCTCAGAAGGACGCATCCAGCCGCTGCGCAAGCGGTTCGAGGAACTTGTCGCCGCCGGGACTCCGCCACGCTTGGATGATTGGCCGAATTGGGAGGCCGTTAGTCCCGATCCCGTGGTCGAACGTGGGAATCGGCGCTCAAAATCTGGCAGCATTTAAGCCAGTTGATGCGGCCTGAGGCTCCTTGTAGGTCAAGTAATGCGGACCTATCTTCCCGCCCCGCTCAGCGACTTGGGCGGCGATTCGTCGCCTGGAAATCTTGACCACAAGCTGCGCTGCGGAGCCTGAATTCGCTCGCTGCCGTCTCAACGCTGTCTCGGCTCAGCATGCTCTGCAGAGAATCTTCGAGGGCTCTGTTAATGCAGGCTGAGTAAAACGGTTCTAGCAAAACACTTCCGACGGTAACTCGACATCAATGGAGTCCGAGTCTTCGTCATCCATTAAGTCGGACAGGAGTCTGACTCTCTCAAGCAGGAGTTTGTTGAAATGGCGGCTGCATCGAAGCCACTGGCTTACAAAGTGAAGGATATGGGACTGGCGGACTTCGGTCGCAAAGAGATCGACATGGCCGAAAAGGAAATGCCGGGCCTGATGGCACTGCGGTCGAAGTACGGCAAGGATCAGCCGCTGAAGGGAGCTCGCATCGCCGGCTGCCTCCATATGACGATTCAAACGGCTGTCTTGATGGAGACGCTGATTGCTCTCGGCGCAACCGTGCGCTGGTCGAGCTGCAATATCTTTTCCACTCAGGATCACGCAGCAGCAGGCGTTGCTGCGGCAGGCATTCCGGTCTTCGCTTGGAAAGGCGAAAGCAACGAAGAGTTCGACTGGTGCATCGAGCAAACGATTTTCTGGGAAGATGGCCAGCCGCTCAACATGATCCTCGATGACGGCGGCGACCTCACCGCGATGATCATCAACAAGTACCCGCAACTGATCGGTGGCATTAAGGGCATCACCGAAGAAACGACGACCGGCGTTAATCGTCTTTATGCCCTGCAACGTGAAGGCAAGCTGCCCCTGCCGTGCATCAACGTCAATGACTCGGTGACGAAGAGTAAATTCGATAACCTTTATGGTTGCCGCGAGTCGCTTGCTGACGGCATCAAGCGTGCGACCGACGTCATGGTCGCGGGCAAAGTCGTTGTCGTCTGCGGTTATGGCGATGTCGGTAAGGGTTGCGCGGATGCGATGAAGGGGCTCGGTGCCCGAGTCATCATCACCGAAGTTGACCCAATCTGTGCGCTGCAAGCCGCGATGGAAGGCTATCAAGTCACGACGCTCGAAGAAGCCGCTCCACTGGGCGACATCTTCGTGACCGCGACGGGTTGCTTCGACGTCATCACCGGCAAGCATCTCGACGCCATGAAGAGCGATGTCATCGTCTGCAACATCGGCCATTTTGATGCCGAGATCGATGTTGCGTACCTCAAGAATCGCAACGACATTCGCAAGGTCCGCATCAAGGACGAGTCGATCGTCGGTGGCCCCGTCGACAAGTTTGTCTATCCGGACGGCAAAGCGATTTTCGTGCTCGCAGAAGGCCGCTTAGTAAATCTCGGCTGTGCGACCGGACATCCCTCGTTCGTGATGTCGAACAGTTTCACCAATCAAACGATCGGTCAGATCGCATTGTGGAACCCGACCTACATGGGCTTCACATCAGAGTCGTTCCCAATCGGCGTGCACATGCTGCCGAAGCGACTGGATGAAGAGGTCGCTCGACTGCACTTAGGCAAGCTGGGCGTGAAATTGACGACGCTCACGCAAGCCCAAGCCGACTACCTCAACGTGAAAGTTGAAGGCCCCTTCAAGCCGGAGCACTACCGCTATTAAGCCAGCATCGTCGACATGATCGCCATCACATGCAGAGGCCGGAGCACCACGCTCCGGCCTCTGTTGTTTGAGTAGCAGTAACTTCGTCGCGACCGCTCCTAGCCGAGCCGAATCAACGGCATCAATTAGCTCCAGCCACATCAATCCGGACAGCAAGCAAGGGCGACAGACGCGTCATGTCGCTAAATGCCCGAAACCCGATTGGCCGGTACATTTCTAAATTCCGACATTTCTCTCAGATTTAGACGGAATTCGTGACCACAATCTGCGGGAATTCCGTCCCCCAATAGGGAGACCCTCCCCTGGAACCGTTTCTACCAAACGACGGCTTTCACCGTCATCGGACTGTCTCTGCCCGGGGGAGGGTCGTGCTTCTTCGATGACCTGCGAAGATCGAAGGATCGTGCATTTTGACTGAAAGCTCCAAGTCTCGGAGACTTCAGAAGCCTCTAAGGCATGGTTTTCACTTGGAGTGCGGAGAGGTCGACAAGAACGACCTAAAAGGCGTGATGAGTCTCATGCCACACCATGCCCGGACTCTACGAACGCTTTGCCATTGAACAAACAGCAAGCCGACCTAAGTGGCAAGTATTTGTTCCGCATCACTAGCATCGAGTCAGTTTGGCACAGTTTGACAGGAAACCCTGGCCTTATTCGACCGAGCTGCCTCTTACGATTGCTCTTAGGGTTCTCTGCTAAGTCGCCTGCTGCCCTTAACGGCAAGCTGTGACCTAGAAGCAGCGAGCATGGCCTAGTCTATAAATTGCCGCAAGTCTGAGCCCCAAGAGAAAGGGCGGCACGGGCGCGAGAGTTCGATGCGGTCCGCTAGAAAAGCCAAGGCTCAGGGCTCTACAAATTCAGGCGACATCTCATTCATGGCCATTGGACTGCCAGAGCGATGTCATTTCCACGAATGCAAGGTGCCAGTCGTTCGCGGATACTGCCATCCAGGAAGCAAAGAATGGCTCGATGCGATGAAGGTTATTTGTGTGAGATCTGCGGACACCCTGTAGATGAAATCGTCGACAGCGATCTCTATCTCAGCTTCATCATCGGACTCGTGCGGTGGGATGACCTAACCAGGCGGCCCGAATGCCACATCCGATGCAACCCAGTACAAGCACAGTTCATTGTGCATCCCGACTTCGAACCAGTCGTCGTGGAGGGCTCGTTCGCCAAAACGGAACTCGACCCAGAGTACGTGCGGCAACAAGAAGAACTCGTCACTCGCGGCTGGCTGCGACTGCAAGAGGTTGCCGCGTTGGGAATCGCGGTCGAGGCGTACCCGTTGAGTCGCCGATAGGACGGCAGTTGCGTCTTCCTTGCGATCCCTCCTCCCTGAAGTGGCTCCGGCTCGATGGAGCCTCCACCTCAGCGGCATTCCGACCTCAGGGATGCCAGGAGTTTCCAGCCACCAGCGGCTGTCGACTGAGCAATCTTCGACCAGGATACGAGCCACACAGAGCCGTTACCCACGGCGAACTTCTTGGTCGCTCATGATTCCTGCGCCTCGAAATTGGAGCGCTCCGTCAAGCCGGAGCACTCCACGCTGTCGACCTTAAACTTTGAACTTATGCACGAACACGTCGAGGCAAATGACAAAGATCATCAAGCCGACGACAAACACGAAGCCGCAGATCTGCGCATACTCCAAGACGCGCGGGTGCGGACGTCGACGAGTCACTCCTTCCCAAAGCAGGAAGACCATGTGCCCACCGTCGAGTAGCGGGATCGGCAAGAAGTTCAGCACGGCGAGGTTCATGCTCAAGAAACCCAAGAACAGCAGCAGTTTCGCGAGGCCATCTTGTGACACTTCAAAAGCGGCTGTCGCGATACCAATGGGGCCTCGCAGGTTCTTCACCGACAAGTCGCCGCTGAAGAGACCGCGCAGAGTCAGGTAATTGTCGAGCACCGTGCCTTGCGTGTAGTTCAAGCCCATTGAGAACGCATCGCCCCAATTATCCGCGAGCAACACCTTCACAATGGGGTGATGCACGATGCCGCGCGTCGGCAAGTAATGCTCGTCGGGAATCGGTTCGGGGGTCACTTTGATGGGCTTCGTCTTGTCATCGGTGAATTCCAAAGTCACTGAGACCTGGGGCACTCGTTGCATCATCCACAGCGCCGAGGCCATGTTCTTCAGCGGCACATTCTTCTTCGCGTCTGTGAACTGGACAACGTTGCTGCCTTCCTCTTGTGGAAACTTGAATGTGGGTTCGGCAGATTCAAAGGCCATCGACTTCAGAATGGCGCCTTGCGGCACGCCCGCTTTGGCTGCAGGACTATCGGGGACAACCTTGCTCACGACTGATGTCAGGTGATAAGCCAATCCGATCGAGGGAATCGACAACGGATTGCCTTCCATCTCGGGTTGCTCGATCCAAGCCGGTGCGTTGGTCGGCACCAGCGTGACTTTGACGTTTTGTTTGTCGGGCGACCCTTCGACGAACCTCTTCACCTGCACTTCCACTTCTTGTCCAGCGAGCGATTCGAAGTAGTCCGCCAAGAAGAGCGGGTTGATCTCCGTACCGATGTCTTTGCCATTCACGTTGGTGATCTTGTCGCCCACTTGTAGATTCGCTTTGGCTGCGGGCGAGCCCTCTTGTAGCGCCGCAATCTTCTCGATCTCAAACCACAATCCAAGCGCTTTGAACTTCATCGCCGGGACCGAAATCGTCTCGCGTTTGTCACCGCGCTGGACAACGTAGTCGAGCGTTTCGGCGCGGCGACGAGCGGTCAATTCGAGCAACTGAAAGTAGTTCTCGACCTTTGTGCCACCAACTTCGAGTACCACATCGCCATCAAGAAATGGAGCGCTGGCCTTAGCCGCAGGGCTATCTGGTTCGATGGTGCGTTTCTCGGTCTTAGAGATCTCGCGCTCGGCCACGGTCAGAGTGCGGAGATCCATGGGCGAGATCCCCATGATCCGCCGCAGTCCTGATTTGTCGGGCGTGATTTGGTAGTCGAACGTCTCGCCGTTCAACCGCACGCCTTCGACTTTGAGATCTCCACGCGACAGCGTCGCGCCACGCATGATGTCGGCGAAGACTTGCAGTTCACGGCCATTGAGCCGCGTCAAAGTATCGCCCGGTTGTAGGCCCTTCTGCCAAGCCGGCATGCCGATGGTCAGCGAGCCAACTTGGGCGGGCTGTGCATCGACGCCCATACGGAACGCCACCATGTAGAAGATGCAGCCCGTGATCACATTCATGATGACGCCAGCGGAGATGATCGCCATGCGCTGACCCACGGTCTTATTGGAGTACGACCGTGGATCGCGGGCGATCTCTTCACTCGTGAGTTGGCTCGGGTCCATGTCGTCTTGCCCGAGCATCTTCACATAGCCGCCGAACGGCACAGCAGAGAGGGCGTATTCGGTCTCACCGCGTTTGAAGCTCCACAAAATCGGACCAAAGCCAATGCTGAAACGTTCGACATACACACCGCACCATTTCGCCACAGCGAAGTGCCCTAGCTCGTGAAAGAAAATCACAAGTCCCAGGCCGACTGCGACGTACAGAATGTGCATGACGTTACTAAGGATCGACGTTAAGTCGACCGCGAGGATGTCCACAGATGCGTCTCCTGACGAGCCCACACATCGAGTCGAAGCAATTCCGACAACGAGGGGTGCGGCTCAAAGTTATGTGCGTCCAACACCGCGCGACAGGCTGCCGGGATGTCGGTGAAATTCAACTGGCCCGCCAAGAAGCGGTCAACGGCGACTTCGTTCGCGGCATTGAGCACCGCTCCACAAGTCCCCCCGCGTCGAGCGACCTCAAAGCCCAACTCCAACGCCGGGAAGAGATCGCGCTGCGGCGGTTCGAAATCCAAAGACCAAACACTCGACCAATCGAGTTTCGGAGCCGGGCACTCGATTCGCTCCGGCCACGTCAAAGCGTATTGAATCGGCAAGCGCATGTCCGGTGGCGACAGTTGGGCGATGATCGAACCGTCGTTGAACTCGACGAATGAATGCACAATCGACTGCGGATGCACAACGACCTCAATCTGATCAGCCTCAAGACCGAAGAGCCATTTGGCCTCAATGACTTCGAGGGCCTTATTCATCAAAGTGGCCGAGTCGATGGTGATCTTGGGCCCAATGACCCATTTAGGATGTTTGAGCGCGGCCTCTTTGGTGACGTTCGCGAGTTGCTCTCGCGAGTACGTTCGGAACGGTCCACCACTGGAAGTGAGGACAATGCGTTTCACGTCTGTTCGTTGACCGGCTTGTAACGCCTGAAAAATCGCAGAATGCTCACTATCAACCGGGATCAGTGTCGCACCAGTCTGGCGCGCAAGATCAACAACTTGTGGTCCCGCTACGACGAGCGTTTCCTTATTCGCGATCGCCAGAGTTTTACCAGCTTCGACGGCAGCCCACGCGCTTCGCAAACCAGCCGCCCCCACAATGGCCGCGAGCACGATATCCACATCTGGCGAAGCGGCGAGTTCCGCAACCGCATCTGGTCCAAACTTGACGCTCGTGGCTGTTGGAAAAGCATCCAACGAGCAGCGGCTCTGCAATTGAGCATCGCCCACAACCGCGAATTGTGGACGGAACTGCTGAGCTTGCTGGGCGAGCTCGCGCCAACGGGAATGAGCGGCGATCCCCACTAAGTCGAGTCGATCCTGCAAACCAGGCAAGACATCAAGGCAACTCGTACCGATTGACCCCGTCGATCCGAGCACAGCAATCCGTTTCATGCACTCGCTTCCTCGTGATGCAGTTCCAGCGACCGAGACTCCTGTCTCACTCAAATTCTCAGGGCACACTCATTAAGTCATACAAGATCGTATGTTGCCACACACACTTTCCGGGAGTCCCGTGAGACTACTTGAAACGGAACTTCTGAAATTCTGTACCAGGAAGTTCGATGAGCTGAACCATTGATCGTCGTAGACGTCGCCCGCATCGAACTTAATGCTCGCGGCGTCCAAGGCGTTCGAAAACGGCTGAAATACAGAGAGACATGGAAAGCACTGAGAATCGAGAGGAGAGAAGCTGTCATCTAGGTTGGCATCGATTCGCGACAGCCTCGCTGGTCGCCCTGAATCTCCAGCGACGTCGCCAGCAAACAATCAACTCAGAATTGACTCGCTGCTAGCTTGAGGCACTCCGATAACCACGCAACGACCATTGAAACGCGAAACGCGAGGCAATCAAACCCATCACCGACGCCGTGAATCCAATCGTCGGGTAGCGCCAATCGGTTAGTCCCTTTGCCATCAACTCCGCCGGCACGGTGACAACTAGCAGAATTGGCAGCACATAAGTGAAGGCCGCCTGCAACAACTCACCAGGTTCGATGCGTGAGTCGTCCACTCCACCGTAGATATTGCGGGGATAGCGAGCAAACACAGTGATATAGAACCAGAAGTCGTAGAGCCCTTGATTGCGACCGAGCCAAACACTCGTGGCCGCGACCGCGATCATCAAGCTGTAAAAGAACATCACCCCCACACCGACAAAAACAATGAAGGCCACCACTTGTCCAACTGAGATCGGTGTTCCAATTCCAATCAACGCGTACGTCAATAATCCAATGGCGAGCGCCATTTGATTGAGCATCGAAAACTCGACCTTCTCACACGAAATGAGAAACTGCGTGTCAATCGGTTTGAGCAGCGCGAAGTCGAGATTGCCGGTGCGGATGAGTTCGCTGAAATGCGCGCAATTGGGCATGAAGAACATCTCGACGATCGAGTTGATGAGCATGCCGGTCGCCATGAAGGCAAAGTATTGCTCGCGGCTCCAACCCTGAATGAGATCGACGTTGCGATAAATGATCTCGTAAAGCGTCAACTGAGCTGCGAACCAAAATGCACGCGTCACAGCGTTGATGAAAAAGTTGCCACGAAACGACATCTCACGGACCGCCGAATTCCTTAGAAACGTCAGCCATACGCGCAGATAGTTTGCCCGTGGTGAGAGTGATTCGGTCACTGGTCGCTTTCGAAAAATGACGCTGGCTGACGCCTCAATGTTCAAGTCTCAGCCGAGATCGGGACGTCGATATCAAGAACGCTCGATCAAAAATGACTCACTCTCGCTCTGAATGCAAACGGCGATGGCCGCCGGATTGCTCCACAAACAAAAAGAGCGGTCATCGATTTCCGACAACCGCTCTACCATCAGCGAGTCAAGCGAAAGGTCGCTTACGACACCATCCAAGTATCGCCGCGACTCAGCAACTCATGAATGTCCCCGGTGCCTTTCGCAGCGATCGCATTCTGAATCTGCTTGTCACATTCTTCGTCGTAAGTCGGCTTCTCGACCGCGCGGAAGATTCCCATCGGCTCTGGGAACTCAGGATGACGCATGCGTGCCAAAGTGAAGGCTAAACTCGGCTCAACTTGCTTCTCGTCATGGAACAACAAGTCGTCCTCTTTGATGTCTCCACCAAGATCTACGACTTCAGGGCGGCTACCCTCGTTGATGCGAATCCCCTTCTTGCCACCAGCGAACACAAGCGGCTTGCCGTGCTCGAGATAGATCACGTTGTTGTCTTTGACTTCTTTGTCCGTCGCGAACTCAAACGCCCCAGTATTGAAGACGTTGCAGTCCTGATAGATCTCGACGAATGCGGTGCCCTTATGATGAGCAGCTCGCTCCAACACATAGGTCAAATGCTTGATATCGACGTCAACCGATCGCGCGACAAACGTCGCTTCGCAGCCAAGCACCACTGACAATGGGTTTGCCGGATGATCAACCGAACCCATCGGAGTGCTCTTGGTCTTCTTCCCCAGTGGACTGGTCGGTGAATACTGGCCCTTCGTCAGTCCATAAATCTGGTTGTTGAAGAGAATGACCTTCAAGTCGACGTTGCGGCGAATGACATGCAGCAAGTGGTTACCACCGATTGACAACGCGTCGCCGTCACCGGTGATGGTCCAGACTTGCATGTCGCGGCGAACCATCTTGATCGCAGTCGCAATCGCGGGGGCTCGGCCATGAATGCCGTGAAACCCAAAGGTATTCATGTAGTAGGGAAATCGGCTGGAACAGCCAATGCCCGAAACGAAGACAAATTTTTCCTTGGGGATGCCGAGTGTCGGCAGCACCTTCTTCATCTGCGCCAGGATCGAGTAGTCACCGCAACGCGGGCACCACCGGACGTCCTGATCACTCGCGAAGTCTTTCGGAGTCAGCACGGGAAGTTGTGTGGTCATGGCCTATGCCTATGAAAAGTTTGAGAGGAGTTAAATGGATGCACTTCAAGAAGCCAATCGGAAGGCCAGCCTGCAGCCTATGTGGCATT
>Ga0172376_10000226_pt1 | contig 72527 bp, 45 predicted proteins | sample Lak35m_FD_121114 | JGI IMG/M metagenome (GOLD analysis project Ga0172376, IMG submission 121114) | Freshwater microbial communities from Kabuno Bay, South-Kivu, Congo - kab_092012_35m | ecosystem: Environmental > Aquatic > Freshwater > Lake | place: Democratic Republic of the Congo: South-Kivu... | reverse complement strand
TCACATCGGCAGAAGATGTGATGCTCGGTAATCTCCGCGCTAACTTGCTGGTGAGCGTGCAGTCGACCTTCGGTAGTATCCGCGACGATGCTGATGACAGCACTTATGTCCGCGCTCGTGATATCACTCTGTTGTCGTCGGACAACATCGGTGGTAACGGCACACTCTCGATGACCGACATTGCCAATGAGGCTACCGGAGGAACCACAACCGCCGCCTTCCGTGACGCGATTGACATCGATCTTCGCAATGGCCGACTGACCGTCGGGCAAGATGGTCCCCGCGGCACTGTGGGGGGCAATATCCAAATTCGTGAAGTCAGTGGAGCGTTCCAGACGCGATTCCTTGATGTCTTCCCGAGTCTCACTGCGGATACCGGTAACAGCCGTACTCAGTTTGCACTGATTGCGTCGGGTGGTAAGGAAGCCGGCACGTCCGCCGGTTCGATGATTGTCGATGCAGCGGTCACTAACCTCGCACACGATCTTTTGATTGCGTCGACCAATGCCAACGCGCTGCAAGTCAATGCGGCGGTCACTAACGATGCTTCGGGGCGGAGCACGACAATTGCCTCTGCGGACGCTGCCGTGACGATTAACTCGGTCATCAGTTCGCTTGGAAACGTTGCAATTCTGGCTGACGGCAACGATGCGACCGATGGCATCACCGTCAACGCCAGTGTGACGGTGCAAGAAGGTGGTAGTGGCGCTCCCACGATTACGGTGAGAGCCGCTGAGAACATCCGTCTCAATACTCCAGCTGCATTGACGACTCCGACCAACGGTGGTGCGATCAGCGTCACCGCCGGTCAAGATACCTTCAGTAATCTGACCAACGGCAGTGTCACCATGGTCGGCCTCGCGACGCTCTCGACACAGGCCAACAACTCGACAATCTCGATCACTACTCAAACTGGTGCGGCTAACAACGTCGTGCTTGGTGTCGTGAATGCAGGCACGGGTGATGTGATCGTGACAGCGGGTGGCACAATCAATGGCGATGCCTCGATCAGTCGACATGTTGCTGGTGGGTCACTGACGGCGACCGGCAGCAAGGGGATTGGCACCGCGCGAACGCTCTCCACGGCAGTCAGCACGCTCAATGCGAACGGCGGCGACGGAGGCATCCTTATCACTAACACGGGAGCCCTAACGGTCACGGGAGCGACTGCGACCGCCGGAGCAATCACGATCAGTACCGCGAGCCCGATGACGATCACCGGCAATGTCACAACCGTCGGAGCAATAGTCCTCACCGCAGGTGACTCGACGACTCCGAACGTCGACAATCTCACGGTCAACGCCGGAGTCACGGTCCAATCGACGGCTAGTTCGGTCTCGTTGCAAGCAGGTGACGCCGTTGATCTCTCGGCGGCTTCAACGATCCGGGCTAAGACCGGCATCACGATCACGGGCGGCTACACCGACGCGGGTGATAACGGCTCGGTCACGATCGGCAGTGGCCTCACGCTGACGAGCGATGACGGTCTCGCGACCACCGTTCAAGGTGGGCTTGGCGATGACACCATCACGATCAACGCCGTTCCGACAGCGGGTTTGGTGGTGCGAGGTCAGGTCGGCAGCGACGCGGTCACGGTTAACCTCAGCACTAGCATCGCCGGCGACATCTCGGTGCAGGAAAACTCCGCGACGGGCGTCGATAGTTTGACGATCAACGATGAAGCCGGAGCAGCCTCGTCGTTCACAGTCAGCAGCTCGCAGATTAGCAAGGGGGTGGTCGATATCAGCTTCGACTCAAGTGTCGAAAATGTGACACTCGCCGGTGGTGATGGTAGCGACAGTTACACCATCAACGCAGGTACTGCTAACCGAACTGTGACGCTAACCGACGCGTCAGGGACCGAAGGAATCATTCTCAACGGCACTGCTAGTGGTGATGACATTGACGTCACCGACAGTAGCCTTGTGGTTGGTGACGAAACCTATGTGACAGGCACCGCTTTCGAGAGCGTGATTGTCAACGCCGGCGATGGCAGCGATACCATCGCGGTTACTGCCAGTGCGACCGTGCCGTTCACCGTCAACGGCGGTAATCCAACAACATTACCAGGTGATACGCTCGAAGTTCGCGGCGCCGTGACAGTGAACGGGGGATCGAGCGACACGATTCTGCCAGATGGTTCGATCGTCTTCAGTTCGGCACATCAAACCATCACCTTTGCTGGTATCGAGACCCTTGTAAATGCACCAGTCATCACGGCTCCAACTAGCCAACTGACTGACGAAGATGTGGCGATCAATTTCAGCAGCGGCGCGAATGTGATCAGTGTCGCTGATGCAGATTCGGCTTCGCTTACGATCACACTTACCGTCACGAACGGAGTGCTGAGCTTGAGTGGCATTGGTGGTTTGAGCTTCTCGACCGGTGACGGTGACGGCGACATTACGATGTCGTTCAGCGGTTCTCCGGCTGCAATCAACGCCGCGCTCAATGGTTTGCGATATGTGCCCAACGCCAACTTCAACGGTTCTGACACGCTGACGATCACGGCCAATGACGGTGCGAGTGTGGATCAAGAGACCGTTGCAATCACGGTTACCGCAGTGAATGACCAGCCGGTCAACACCATCCCTGGCGGACAATCGATTGCTGAGGATGCCACCCTAACCTTCACCGGGGCGACAGCCATTGTGATTGCTGACGTCGATGCAACCGGCAGCGTGACCGTCACGCTTGCAGTTGCTCATGGGAGTTTGTCGCTCAGCGGCACGACCGGTCTGACATTCTCAAATGGCGATGGCACAAGCGACGCAGCCATGACCTTCAGCGGTTCGCTGACTGATGTGAACTCTGCGATCAATGGCCTGGTTTACACACCGGTCTTGAACTTCAACGGGACCGACACGCTGACGATCGTGACGAACGACAACGGCAGCGCGGGACGCGGTGGTGCTCTGCTTGACACAGACACCGTGGCGTTGACGGTGACGTCAGTGAATGACGCCCCTGTTTCGAGCGACACTTCAGTCACCATCAATGAAGACGCGACAGCGAATGGCAAGATTGTTGCCACGGACGTCGATGGCGACACGCTGAGCTACGCCGTGACGACGGCGGCAACATCCGGAACGGTTTCGCTCAACGTGTCGACTGGCAGTTACACATACACCCCGAACGCCAACTTCACGGGCAGCGATAGTTTCACTGTCACGATTAGCGACGGTAATGGAGGCAGCACGACCTCGACGGTCAGCCTTACGATACAGTCGGTGAACGATGAGCCTGTAGCATTGCCTGACAGCTATACAGTGACGGAAGACGGTACGTTGACCGCTGATGGCGTCGGAGCGAACCCAGCTGGATTGTTGGCGAATGACAACGATTCGAGCGACGCGATTGACACGGATGTGATCAACGCGGTGTTGGTGAGTGGTCCGACGAACGGATCGTTGACGCTTAACAGCAACGATGGGACGTTTACATACACGCCGAACGCAGACTTCAATGGCACGGACAGCTTCAGCTATCAGATCGTAGATAATGGCGGCATCGCCAATGGTGGTGACGCGACGGGTAACACGGTCAACGTGGTGCTGACTGTCACGGCGGTGAATGACACGCCTGTCGCCTCGAATTTGTTCTATGGCATGACCGAAGACGGAGTACTGAACGGTCAGATGTTCGCCAGTGATGTCGATGGTGACGCACTGACATTCACCGCTCAGGCACTGCCAACCAGTGGAACCGTGTTTGTCGATTTGACAGGAACGTTCCGGTATGTCCCGAATGAGAACTTCACGGGCCCTGATCAGTTCACGATTCGTATCTCGGATGGCAACGGTGGGACGATTGACCGCACGGTCGACGTACTTGTCGGCTCGGTGGGTGATGAGCCGATCGCAGTGGCCGACAGCTACACCGTGGCAGAAGATGGCACGCTGGTGGCGGATGGGGCAGGAGCCAATCCGTCAGGAGTTCTGTCTAACGACAGCGATCCGAATGATGCGATCAATACCGATGTGATCTCGGCGGTGTTGGTTGGTGGCCCGGCTCACGGAACGTTGACATTCAATGATGACGGTACGTTCTCTTACGCGCCTGATACAAACTTCAATGGTACAGATAGCTTTAGCTACCAGATCGTCGATGACGCAGTCTCGGACGTGAATGATTTTGGCGGTGACACCACAGGCAACATTGTCAATGTCACAATCACAGTCACGGCTGTTAATGATGCTCCTGTAACAGGTAACCGAGCCCCGACAGTCAACGAAGATGATGTCTTCGTGGGAGCCATTCCTGGCAGCGACGTCGATGGCGACGCGTTGACCTTCACCGTCAGCAGTGCTCCCAGCAGTGGCAGTGTTTCTGTCAACGCTTCGAACGGTGCTTACACCTACACACCGGCTGCGAACTTCAATGGCACCGACAGCTTCACGGTCGAAGTCTCGGATGGCACGGCAATGGTCACCTCGACGATCACTGTTACCGTGCGTTCGGTGAATGACGAACCGGTAGCGACGGCCGATAGTTACACAGTGGCGGAAGATGGCTCGCTGACAACGACTTTGGTCAATGGTGTGCTTGCTAATGACGGCGATTCGAACGACACGCCGGCCAACGCACTGTCCGCAGTTCTCGTGAGCGGTCCCGCTCATGGTTCGCTGACACTTAATCCCAATGGCACATTCACTTACACACCAGACGCAAACTTCAACGGCACGGACAGCTTCAGCTACCAGGTCGTCGATAATGGTGGCATCGCCAACGGTGGAGATGCGACGGGCAATGTTGTCAACGTCGCGCTCACCGTGACAGCCGCTAATGATGCTCCGGTCACGAGTAATGTTGCGGTCACGACGAATGAAGATGCTCCGGTGAATGGTCGAGTCGCAGCGTCCGATCTGGATGGAGACACTCTGTCTTACACCGCTGGCATGGCATCCAATGGCAACGTCATGCTCAACGCTGCAACTGGTGAGTTCACTTACTCGCCGAATGCCAATTTCCACGGCACCGATAGCTTCTCAGTCGACGTCACGGATGGCACAGCGACTGTGACGTCAACCGTGACGATCACAGTGCAAGCCGTAAATGACGCACCGCGAGCGAACGCGGACACTTACTCCATCACAGAGGACGGCACGCTCGTCGCGGACGGTGTGGGAGCCAACCCTGCGGGTGTCCTCGCCAACGACAGCGACCCCCGCGATCTCGGTGATGCTCATGTCTTGGCGGCAAGCTTGGTCAGTGGCCCGGCCTATGGATCGCTGACGCTCAATGCCAACGGCACTTTCACCTACACACCAAACGCCAACTTCAACGGCACTGATGGCTTTAGCTATCAAATCAGTGACAGCGGCACGACTGCCAATGGCGGTGATGATTCAGGGAATGTGATCAATGTTCGCATCAGCGTAACTGCTGCGAACGACGCTCCCGTGACTGGCAACCAAAGTGTGGTGTTGCTCGAAGACGAAGTCTTTGTGGGCCAGATTTCTGGCAGCGATGTGGACGGTGATACGTTGACGTTCACCAACAACAACGATGCAGCCAACGGCACGGTGACGGTGGACTCAGCAACTGGTCGTTTCACTTACACTCCGGATGCGAACTTCACGGGAAGCGATAGCTTCACCGTGTCAGTTTCGGATGGCACGGCTTCGGTGACCTCAACGGTGTCCGTTGAGGTCCGGCCCGTCAGTGATGAGCCATTTGCGGTGGCTGATACTTACTCTGTGGCTGAGGATGGCTCGTTGACGACGACGTTGGTCAACGGTGTTCTCTCCAATGACAGCGACGCCGCGGACAGTCATACGCTCGCTGCGAACCTTGTCAGTGGTCCGGCCCACGGTTCCTTAACGCTGAATATTGATGGTACTTTCACCTACACGCCGACTGCGAATTTCAACGGCAGCGACAGCTTCAGTTACCAGATCGTCGATAACGGTGGCACCGCGAATGGCGGCGATGTCACTGGTAATACCGTCAACGTCACCATCACCGTGACCGCTAGCAACGACGCGCCGACTACTGCCAACACAGCGTCGTTCAGTAACGAGGATGGTGTTGCGATTGGTCGCGTTAATGCCAGCGACGTCGATGGTAATACCCTGAGCTATAGCGTGACGGGGAACGCCACGAACGGTGCTGTCACGCTCAATCCGGCGACGGGTGAGTTTGTCTACACGCCGACGGCCAACTTCCATGGCAGCGACGCGTTCACAGTCACTGTCAGCGATGGCAGCCTATCAGCGTCGTCTCTGGTGTCGATCACCGTGCGTCCGGTCAATGACGAACCTGTTGCGGTCGCAGACAGCTACTCGGTGAGCGAAGACGGCACGTTGACGACTACGGGGGCGAATGGTTTACTCGTCAATGATGGAGATACGAATGATGCTGCGGATGGGCATACGCTCTCGGCGAACCTCGTCAACGGTCCGGCTCATGGCACCTTGACACTCAATGGCAACGGGACCTTCACCTATACACCAGCCACCAATTTCCATGGCTCGGATAGCTTTAGCTATCAGGTCAGCGACAACGGAGGCACAACTAACGGCGGAGATGCCACCGGTAATACAGTTGTTGTGACGATCAGCGTGACGTCAGCCCAAGATGCTCCGACAACCAGCAACGTCACTGTGACTACGGCAGAACGTGTTCCCGTCAATGGGCTTGTCCGAGCCAGTGATGTCGATGGAGACACGCTCGCGTTTGCGATCACTTCGGTGCCATCGAATGGTTCGGCCACCATTAACTCAGCCACTGGTATCTTCAGCTACATCCCGAACGACCTCTTCACAGGGACAGATAGCTTCACCGTCACGATTTCTGATGGAAATGGCAATTCCGTTACGTCCACAGTCACGGTCAACGTCTTGGACGTGAACGATGCTCCGGTTGCGGTCTCGGACAGTTACACCGTTGCTGAAGATCAAATCCTGGGAGTAGGGTCGAATTCCGGTGTTTTGGCCAACGATACTGATCCGTTCGACACGACAGCGAACACGCTCCGTGCGGCGCTGGCTGCTGGGCCAGCCTTCGGTTCAGTCACATTGAATTCTGATGGCAGCTTCACTTACTCCACTCCAGCAGACTTCAATGGATTCGACACCTTCAGCTACCAAGTCGTCGATGACGCCGGCACGGCAGGTGACACCACTGATGATATTTTTGGCAATGTGGTCGTCGTCACGATCAATGTGACTGCCGTGGCAGATGCCCCGACGACGGGGGATGTGTCACTCACGACCGTTGAAGGTCAGCCCGTCAATGGGATTGTTGAGGGTGAAGACGTTGATGGAGATACGCTGAGCTTCAGCGTCGACAATGCTGCGGCGAATGGCACGGTCACCTTGAATCCGTCGACCGGTGAATTCGTCTATACACCAGACACCGGCTACACGGGCAGCGATAGCTTCACGGTGGAAGTCAGTGACGGTTCCAACACGGCGACATCGACGGTCACGATCAATGTCATCGACGAGATCTTGATCTCCATCAACGACGGTTTTGGCTTGGAGTCCGGTGACCTTGAGTTCCACATTTCTCTCAATCATGCCTCGGCATCAGATATTACGGTCAGCTTCAGCACTCAGACTGGAACAGCAACGGCAGCCGACTTCACCGAGATCGTTGGGCAGACAGTTACGATTCCGGCTGGATCGACGCTCGCCACGGTCACGATCACGCTTAACGACGACAACCTCGTTGAGCACCCAGAGGGGCTGGCTGCTGTACTGAGCAACCCAGGGTTTGTGGGAGTGGGTGGTGCGCTGCGAGTTGCGATTGCTGACGCGTTTGCTCTGGGAGTCATTGAGGATGACGACGCCGCAATTGTGTCGATCAACTCGGTTTCGCAACTCGAAGACTTGGGCGATCAAACCTTCACGTTGACGTTGTCCAATCCAGTGAGTGAGACCGTCACAGTGACCATCACTCCGTTTGATGGCACCGCGACGCTGGCTGATGGCGACTACGTCGGCGCACCGGTCGTTGTCACCTTTGCTCCAGGTCAGCAAGTTGCCTCGGCGGTGATTTCTGTCGTCCCGGATATCCGGCATGAATTGGATGAGGATTACATCGTTGCTATTACCGGCATTGATGCTGATGGTCTTGATGTGTCCTCCGAGCAATCGACAAGCATTGGCACTGGTACGATCGAAGATGAGGATCCATTTGCCTTCATTGTCCCACCAACGGCGTCGAACAACATCGTTCTCAGACTCGAAGGCACGCAATTGCGTTTGATCGATGGTAATACCAACCTGGATCTGCAAGCGCCGATTGAGTTCGCGGCGTTCCGTGAGGTCCGCGTACTAGCACGCGATAGCGTTGCTGAATCAGTGACGATTGACTTCAGCGGTGGGAATCCAGTTCCTGTTGATGGATTGATCATTGATGGTGGCACGGGCGGTACTGATACGCTGCGACTCGTCGCGGCGACCCCAGATTTGGTGCGTCACACATTCTTGAGTAGCTCCGATGGCTTGGTTGAAGTCGTCGATGGCACGACGACCTCAACCGTCAACTACACCGGCTTGGAACTGGTGGCGGATAACATCAATGTCCCAGCTCGCGAAATTGTCTTCGTGGGTACAAACGACGTCGTCACAGTGGCCGACAATGGGACAGCCGGCGATGGCATCTTCCGAGTCGCAAGCAGCACCAGCGTAACGCTGGAATCGGTTTCGCCGACTTCCAGCCTGGTGATTGATGGTGGTGACGGCAACGACAGTGTCACGTTGTCGGCAATTGACAGTGCGTTTGCGGCAGGACTCACGGCCCAAGGTGGCGTTGGTAATGACCTGATCGATGCCAGTGGCCTGCTGTTTAGTTTGACCATCGATGGTGAGGACGGAGACGACTCACTCATTGGCGGTGGCGGAAACGACGCTCTTAATGGTGGTATTGGGAACGATCAGCTCACAGGCAACGCTGGCAGCAATAACTTGAACGGTGGTGATGGCACTGACGTGGTTGCTCAGACCGGTGACGTCAACCAGACGCTGACCAATGCGACGCTGGTTGGTGTGGGCACCCAGAACCTCAACTCCATTGAGTCTGCCAACCTGACGGGCGGTGCCGCCGCAAATCGGATTGATGCTTCGGCCTTCACGGGATCTGCCACGCTTGAAGGCGGTGCCGGCAATGACACATTGCTGGGCGGGAGTGGTGACGATCGCATCCTGGGTGCTGCTGACAACGATTCAATTAATGGCGGTGCCGGCAATGATCGTATCTTCGGCGGCGCTGGTAACGACACGCTGGAAGGCGCTGATGGCAACGACGAGCTCTACGGTCAGGGAGCCAATGACACGCTCAGCGGTGGGACTGGTATTGATACTCTCGATGGTGGCGCCAGTGGTCTGACTGTGATTGACCAACTGGAAGGTACCGTCACGCTCGGTAATACCGGTTACACGAGTGCGCGTGGCGATACGGTTATTGGCGAAACGATTTCTAGCTACGACATCACAGGTGGCAGTGGCGCCGATTCGATTAGCGGTGCGGGTTACAGCAATGGCAATATCGTGCTGCGTGGTGAAGGTGGTAACGACACTTTGGTGGGTGGCTTGTTGGGTGACGTCATCCGGGGTGGTTCGGGCAACGATGTCATCTTGGGAGCTGGTGGTCGCGACAAGGTCTTCGGCGAGGATGGCGACGATACCGTTCGTGGCCAAGGTGCTGTCGATACCGTGAGTGGTGGTGCGGGCAATGACCGTATCGACGGCGGTAACGAGAACAACGTGCTCCGTGAAGATGCTGATGCGAATCTCACTCTGACTGGACCAACCAACGGTGCGACTCTGACTGGCTTGGGGACGGACACGTTGGTGGGCAACTTTGCCGGGGCAATCTTGGTGGGCGGCGCATCGGCCAACACGATCAATGTTCTGGGCTTTGCTGGCACCGCGACAGTCTTAGGTGGTGGCGGTAACGACACGATCGAAGGCACAAACCAGAAGGATGTGATCGACGGTGGTGACGGCGATGACCTCATCTATGGCAATGCTGGCGATGATAAGATCAATGGCAATAGCGGGAACGACACGCTCTTCGGCATGGCCAATGCCGACATGATCCTGGGAGGTACCGGCAACGACGTCCTGCATGGCAGCGGGGGCGGTGATACGTTGTTGGGCGAGGCGGGTGACGATCGTGTCGACACGGACGGGTTCCCAGCCGTCGGCAAGATCACTGGTGGCGGCAACGGAGTGGCTCCGAGCGCTGGTGATGTGCTGATCGGTGACGTTTCAATTATCGACAATGCCTTGACATTCGACTTCGCTGCATTGTTGGCGAATATCTAGGGCAAGGGGTTTTGGGGAGTGCTGCGATCAGCCGGATACGCGATCGCAGTACTCCACTTGCGTTGAGCGGTTTGTCAGTGCGTTGCCAAGACTATCCATTGCCAGACCATGATTTGGTCTAACTCGATATGGTCTCTCGATCTCAGATATCTGGGAGCGGAGACCATGCCGGGGCTTGAGTCGCTCTCTAAGTTGACTTGTTGCTCTGGCTATGACTCTTGAAGGTGTCGGCTCTGGCGTTCGAATTCAGAGAGAAGTTGTTCCGCTTCCTAAGCAGAGTCGTATGGTTGAAGGAGTCACTGAGCGGAATCTCGCCGGCTCGAGTTCATCAGCGGTGTGCTTATTGCTCGCTCTCTGCTTCTGGTCGGATCAGTTCAAAGTACTTGCGGATCATCTGTCGCTGACCCAGTGGGATCGGCTCACTCTCCAGCACCGCCTCTGAGAGTTTCTGATATTTGCCGAAGGTCGCTTGCACTCGGCGTTTGGCGGTCTCTTCGGTTTGGTCGCCTTGGATCATCTCTTTCTCTGAGTCGCCATCGCCGAGTGTGCCTTGCAGTTGTTGGATTTGACGAGTTGTCGAAAGTTCGCTTTTTGCACCGTCCAGTTTGCCGTGATCGCCTTGGCCAAACGTTTGTGATGACCGTTCAGACTTTTGGTTCTTGCCCTTCTGCATCGAGTTGCGATTGCCTTCTTGATCCCCGTTTTGAGCGAGCGATTTCAACTCGCCTAGCCGTCCGAGCTTCTTGGCCAGTTTTTGGCCGACTTGTTTACGCACACCTTGCTCGCGCGTCTCGTTCGCAAGCTCTTTGGTTGCCTCATCGAGCTTCGTAACATCGTTATCTCTAATAGCGTCTGCCAATTGTTTGACGGCGTCCCCCAGTTCCTTCAAGCCGGCTTCGTCCATCGACTTCACGGCCTCGTCCAGCTTCTGTTTAGTTGAGCGTGCTTCTTGGCGATCGAGATCAGGGCTTTTCAAGCGATCCAATTCGTCGGCGGCTTTTTGATAGTCGCCTTTTTGCAACTCGGCAGATGTGGGCCGGAAGGGCTCGGCAGATGACAACGCTTCGGATAAGTTCTTCATCTGTGTGTCGATCGCTGTTGGATCCAGCTCTTTGAGTTGTTCCGCGAGCTTCGATTGCATCTCTGAGATCGTCTCTAGTGCTTTACGCGGTTCTGTACCGGGGATCTTCAGCACCTTGAGTTGCTCTGCGAGTTCATCCGCGAGGGTCTTCATCTCGGGTTGTTTGTCCACAAGTTGCTCTGCGAGGTCATTCAGTTCCTTAAGTTCGTCTTCGATCGCATCCGCTGCTGATACGACTTGTGGGTAATACTCGACCTGAGCGACAACTGGTGGTGGAGTGAGTGGCCATGCCAGCAGCACTATTGCGGCCACAGTCACTGCCGCAGCGAATCGCAGTTGCCTCGGCCATTCGATTGGTACGACGACGCGAGGATCGAGTTCGTGAAGGCGTTTGATGGTGTCAGCGATCTGGAGTTGTTGGAACTCAGACGGGCATTGTTCTGCCGCAAAGGCCAGCGCGGTGAGAGTGCGGTCCTTCAATCCATAATGCTGATCAACTAACTCGGCTGCGCGAGTTGGTGGCTGGATACGAAACCAAGCGAAGACGGCAGCTAGGCTTGGCACGAGCACTAAGATCAGTCCTGCGAACCATGCGTTGATCGTAAGTCCCAGTCCCATGCGCAGAACGCCAATCAACGCTATGGGGATCGCAGTGTTGCGCGCGTTGATGACCACTCGGCGAAATATCGCTTGTGTGCGGAGTCGCTGCTGCACGGGCCAGAGTGCTGCGAGCAACGTGTTGAGCGGCGACGAAGAAACAGTCATGAGCCAGACACGACAAGAGAAGAGGTTGATCGAGTTTGGAGCAGGCAGATGTACCAGAGGACGGCTAACAACCTGTGGGTGAATTCGCGGAGCACGAACTTATCGTGCTCTCAATCCCCGGCATCCAGGGCACGTTGAAAACGCTCCACGAAATTCAATAGGCCGCTAAGTGTGCCGAGCGTGCCACCGACTGGGTAGCCGACCAGAGCTATCGCGCAAATAGATGCGGCCAGGCGGTACAACAGCGCATCGCTTGCTGATCCATGTCTCGCTCAATGCCGACGCGCGGCAGGTTGAAACGATCGGCATTGCCCGATCGACAAAAACCACCGTGATAGCTGAATGACCAATCGAAGCCATTTGCCACCAACGCGCGCTTGGTGTCCTCGTTGAACGAGTCGGCTCGCCCTACTGGATAACTGAAGGCAGTGACTGCTTCTCTCAGCTCAGCTTCAATACAGAGCCGAGACTCACAAATCTCGGCATTTTGGTCTTCAGCGCTCAAACGCGAGAGCACTGGATGTGACACCGTATGTGCCCCAATCGCCATGCCGCACGAACGCATCGTTCGAATCATGTCCCAGTTCATCCATAAATCATCGGCAAGTGACTGAGGGGCACGGCCTGAACTTGTGGCCTCCGCGAGTTCGTCGAGGAATGTCGCCAACTTTCGGGCATCGAGTCGATAGGCCACGCTCAAGCATGTACGAATGGCTTCTTCAAGAGTGGGGCGATCGAGCACCAGTTGCTGGGCTTTGCCGTTGATTGGTAGTTCAATGAAGTCGCGTTGGCAGCGGCGGATCATCCACGCGATTTCGTCCCACCAAGCGATGTGTCGGTCACCTACGAAACCAGTTGTGATTAAGAACGTGCTGGGCACGTTGTGTTCGCGCAAGATCGGAAAAGCTGCCTCGTAGTTGTCTCGATAACCATCATCGAACGTGATCAGCACGAAACGTTGTCGCGTCGACCAACGCCGACTAAGGGTGCGGAAAACTTGGGGTAAGTCATCGACAGAGACGACGTCGAAGTACTGCTTCACCGTGGCGACCTGAGCCGCGAAATCGTCTTCACTCGCACTCCACAGATCCCAATCGAGTAATGAGCCCTCGGGAGTTCCGATGCGGTGATAGTTGAGCGTCACCAAGCCGCGCCATGGCAGAAGGTGTTCGCAGAGCTTCAATCCACCAGAGCGACTGAAGACTTGCGCAAGCCGTCGATGTCGGGAGAGGGCTGCTGACATTGGGAGATACCGAAAAGAACTGTGGAGTGCGGCAGGATATTGCCACTTCCGTCAAACTCGCTCGTCGTGTTCCTCGTTCCCTAGTCGAACTGGGGAACGAGGACGTTTCATGGGAGTCTTTGAGCTCACTCAAGCCGTGGTAACGATGCACTCACGAGGAACTGCTGGATGCCATTCCTCGTGAGCGACCGGTTGCCATTGGCTGTGACCGAGGGACTCGTAGGCCGCTTCGATGACCTCGACCGAGGCCAGCGCGTCTTCGGGACTCACGAGCAACTTGTCTTCGCCTTTGATGGCTCGAGCGAAGTTCTCGATCTGACCTCGGAACGCTTGAAACTTGTTGTAGCCGTTGCCGAACACGATCCAGTCCGAGTCGCTCGAACGGCGGTACTTCGACTCCTTCCAACCGACGAGCACCGTGCCTTGCGAGCCGTAGATGCTGAGGAAGGCGGGCTGCTCTTTATTCATGCTCCATGACAGGTCGATGCTGCCCATCACTCCGCAGTTCGTCTTCACGAACATGCGCACGGTGTCTTCGACTTCGAGGTTCTGCACGCGCTTGCCTTCGATGACTTGCAACTCGGCAACCGGGCCGAAGAAGTAACGCATGATGTCGACCGAGTGCGTGCCGTTGTCGATCAAGACACCGCCGCCGCCGATCGCCTTCTTTGAGTTCCAGCGATTCGACATATCAACGCGCGCGGTGAAGACGTTTTCGAAGAGGATGATGTCGCCGAGGATGCCCGAGCTGACGATCGACTTCGCTCGTACAACGTCTTCGGCATAGCGGAACTTCGAAGCCATCGTGAGCTTCACGCCATTCACATCCGCCGCGTCGAACATCTTGCGAGCCGACTCGGATGTAATCGCGAGCGGCTTTTCGCAGAGCACGTTCACTCCGGCTTTGCAGATCTCTTCGCAGATGTCGGGATGCGACACCGGCGGCGTGCAGACGATGACGGCATCGAGTTCATGCTCGCTGAGCATCTCTTGATGAGTCGCATACGCCTTCGCATGCAGCGATTGAGCAATGGCTTCAGCCGCTTCGGTTCGCACGTCGGCGACCGCGACGAGTTGAGCGATATGAGTCTCGCGAAAGGCTTGCGCGTAGGCTTGAGCGATACCGCCGGCGCCTACGAGTCCGAAACGAAGTTTGTTGTGAGCGATCATGAGTGGTGTCTCGCCAGATGAGAGTTGTTGGTTGGTGACTGAGGACTGCACTCGTTCCCAAGCGGAGCTTGGGAACGAGTGCGCCATGTGTTTTTTCTTTCGGCCACTACACGCAGACGGCATCGGCCTTCGTGCATTGGGCGACGGCTTCGCGGACGTTCTCGGCGATGTAGTCGACGTGCTCCTGCGTGTATTTCTCGTTCCACGGCAGCACGACAACGTGTTGCAGTGCGTCGAAGGTGCCGGGGAAGCGGTCTTGTGAGTAATCGACGGCATCAGGCCGCGCGAGCGTGAAGGGCCAGCGGCTCTTGCCGAAGGTCACTTGATCGCGGAACACCTGACAGCGGAAAGCCGGCTTCTGGATGTAACGCGGAACACACATCACGCCCTTGTCTTTCAAGGACGCTGCGAGCCCCACTGCTCCGCCTTCGATGACCTTTTCATCCACTCGCAGGCAGTACTTCCAATAGACATGCACGCCGCCTTCGGTGACGCGCGGAGCTTGAATGCCTCGCACGCCGGTGAGAGCACTCGTCAGAGCAGTCGCGGTGCGGACTCGGCTTTCGACGACGCCTTCGAGCTTCGGCAATTGGCCGAGAGCACACGCTCCTTGCAGCTCGCTCATGCGGTAGTTCGGAGCGAGGAAGTAGTGATCCGGGTTCTTGTCGCCGTAGCCCCAACCTTTGTTGATGAAGAGGTAGATGCGACGAGCAAGCTGCTCATCGTCGGTCACACAGACGCCGCCTTCGCCGGTCGTGATGTGCTTTCCTTGCTGCAAGCTGAAGCAGCCGATCGCGCCGATGGTGCCGACATAGCGATCTCCGTAGCTCGTTAAGAAGGCTTGCGCGCAGTCTTCGATGACCGGCAAGTTGTGCCGTTTGGCGACATCCATGATGCCGGCCATGTCACAAGGATTACCGAAGAGATGAGTAACAACTATTGCCTTCGTCTTCGGGCTGATGCGGGCTTCGATCGTGCGAGCGGTGACGTTGTAGGTCTCGGGATCAACGTCGGCGAAGACCGGGATGCCGCCTTGATAAATGATCGGAGCGAGTGCCCCCATGTCGGTGATCGAGGTCGTGATGAACTCATCGCCCGGCTCGGGATCGAGCGCCGCGACGGCACAATGAATGGCTGAAGTTCCGCTCGAACACGCATGCCCGAACTTCGAGCCCAGCAGCTTCGCAAAGCCTTGCTCGAACTGCTTTGTGAAGTTGCCCTTCGTGCAAGTCAGAGTGCCCGAACGCAGCGCCGCAGCGATGAGTTCGAGTTCCTCTGCGCCGAGAGTGCGACCGGTCGCGTCTTGATCGGACGGCAAAGCGAGGGGCTTACGTTGAGTGTCTGACATGAGTGGTCCTTGCAGAGAGAAATGGGTGAGTGGTTGAGTCAGTCAGTGATAGTCGTGACGCAGTCGTCGTCTTCGCCCCGAAAGGGGCCTCGGAAATCAGCCGAGGGCAAGCTCGCGATAGCGAGCGCCGCCCTCGGGACACGGGCAATTCATGTCGTGCCCTGAAGGGGCACCGGAGTGTGTCGACGCATTCCGGTGCCCCTTCAGGGCACGTTCGCACGACACTCTCTTTCCTAGGGCGGCGCTCCCGTTGGTCGCTTGCCCTAGGCTGATTTCCATTGCCCCTTTGGGGCAAAAGACCGTCGCCATCCGGTGCGAACTCATCGAGTCGTGCAGCATCTCCAGTCACGGCGGCGGCACTCCCGAGAAGCGTTGCTTCACAAATCGCGCGATCAATCGCAGATGCCCGCGAATGGTGCGCATCGTTTTCATCTTCGATTCCCCGAAGATGCGGACTTCGAGAGTGGCGGGGTGCTCGACGATCTTGCTGTCGCGCAGGCTCAATTGAGCGACGACTTCCGCCGTGCCTAAGAACCCGTTCTCGCGCAGGTCGAGCTTCTCGATGACGGACTTCCGATAGACCCGGAAGCAGCTCGTCCAAGTGTGTAATCGTTGTGGCAGCACGATCCGATAAAGCTGCGAGAGGCCCTTCGATAAGAGCAGCCGCCAACCGGGCACGTTCTTCACGCGGCCCTTCGGGTGATACGGCGACGCGGTGACGAGATCGATGTCGTCCGTCAGCAGCGGGATCATGTGCTTGAGTTCGATCGGGTCGTACGAGCAATCGCAGTCCATCGAGCACACAACTTCGGTCTCTGCGTGCTTAATGCCGGTGAGGATCGCCTTCGAGACGCCACTGTTCTGCTCGTGTTGGACGAAGCGGCAATTGGGCTTCGAACCGAAGACCTCGTGCATGACGTCCCATGTGCGGTCTCGGCTGCAGTCGTCGACGAACAAGAACGTCGGAGCGATGTGCGGAGCGAGTTCGAACTCAACGCGTTCGAGCGTCCGGGCGAGATACGGCAACGAGTCCTCTTCATTGAAGCACGGAATGACGATCGTCGCGCGAGTGGCGTCCGCCGAATGGAGGACGGGAACTCTTGCCCGTCCGTCTTGTGTATTGAGTGTTACAGTCTCGGCTTTGCGCTCGACTTCGACCGTCTTCAATCCGAGAGCTTCCGCGACTGTCCCGAAGTGATGCTGTGAGAGCAGTTCGTCGATCATCTCGCGCATGCGGTTGAGATTGCGGTAGTGCCGAATGCGATTCACGAGCCCCGCCGCTCCGATGCGCGGCTGTTCGAGATCGAGTTCCCAGGCGTGAAAGTAGAGCACGAAGGGAGATGTCTGATTGCGGTTCCAATCCTCGATCGCGCCGTTGATGAAGTCGCGCGGGAGTTGTCGGAACCAGTTGCCGCCGGCGATCGGGACATTGAGCCCACAAACGCGCGTTGTTGAAGGCGGCACTTCGAGAAGAGATCCGTGCGGAGTGTCGACTTGATGAATGCCGCGCTTCGAGGCGTCTTCAAGAAAGCCGAGCTTGCGCGGCAAGCGGCTCGCGTCATACGCAAAGCCGAGTTCCGCCAATGCGTCGAGCGCCCATTGATCGTGCCTCGAAAACCATCCGCCGGAAGTGCGGAAGCCGTGAACTCGTTGCCCCGTCGCGCACTCGACGGCGTCTCGCGCATGCAAGACGTCGGTCTTGAAGTCGTCCGGCGTCGCGAACTCTTTCAACGAGCGATGTGAGAAGTCCGAGCATGCGACTTCATGACCTCGGCGCGAGATCTCAGCGAGTAACTCGGGCAATCGCGCTGCGACCCAACCGAGCACAAAAAACGTCGCCTTCGCGCCGTGCCGATCGAGCAATTCAAGCGTCGCATGAGCGTTGCGTTCGAGTCGCGTTTCGAAGCGATACCACTGCTCGCGGTCGATCAACTTGTTGAAAGCGCGGACATGAAACCAATCCTCAAGCTGCACCGTCAGCACATGCTGCCGGGCGGTTAGCAAGCGCGGAGCAGCGGTCGTTGAGGCCGCCGGATTCGCAGTGAGGACAGAAGAAGTCATCGCAACTCGATGTAGTTCGTCGTGCAGGAACGAAATGCACCAGTCGGAAGGCCCTTCCGACAATGCTGTGTTTCGAACATAGCCCGCACTTCGACGAGCGGCGGAAAGACGAGATTGCGGAGGCGACTCAAAAGAGTGGTCACGCAGCGACTCCCCCGGTCGCGCGGCGATGTCAGGTCAAGCAGGCGCGCTGCGTGGGGCCCGTTTTCAACGTGCCCGTTTCTTTGGAGTGCGATGGCTCGACATCGCTTTCCCTTTTTGTTTCGTTGCTTTCGCTCTCAGGCAGATCTGAAAAGGCCAGAAAGAAAAAGGGAAAGCTCCGTCAAGCCGGAGCACTCCAAAGGGCGTTCGCCCAGCGTCATTGCGTTCATGGGCTCCGAGTCATCGCCGCATCAATGACTGACGGGCACGTTGAAAACGTGCCCCACGAATACGCCTTACGACCGTCGTAATTGCTATCTGCGCTAAAGTCGGCAGGGTCAGACAGTCGATGATTGACGAGTCGGGATTCACTCCGTGCCGGGAGAGGGCTGCGCGAGTTTCGACACTCACTCAACGATGACCTGCTGAGACGATTTGAGGACGACGGCTTATGAGTTCTTCGGAGAAAGCCGAGCCAGTGCGATTAGGGTTTCTCGCGGCGATCGAAACGCGTGAGCGGGCCTTCGTCGGAGGACTGCTTGTCACCGATCGGTTCGGTCGACCGCTCGAGTTCCAATGCACGACCCCCGTCAAACCGAACCGCACTCAAGAACTACTTTATGGCCCGACGCTCGCGCCGTTCATCATGGGCGAGTTGCTCGGCAAGACGCTGCTGGATCGCGTGCAGATGAAGCCGGTCCTGCTGTTCGTCGACCGCTCTGAAATGCTGCCACTGAGAAACATCGTGAGCATTCCGGTCTTATGGGCGCTCGGCAAGAACGCGAAGGAAGCAGCGGATAAAGAGTCGATCGACATCGGCTTGAACCGCTGCGTCTTCGCTCCCGAACACGAGTCCGATCGCGACATTCTCAAGAAGCACTCGGGGCTCTTCGCGTCCGACGCCAATCTGTGCGAGCCGCTTGAACGAGTCAGCGAAGCTCTGAAGGAGACGATGGCGACGATGGGCTCGCAGGCGCGAGTGGCATGATCTTGGAGTGCGGCGATTCATCGCCGCTTTCCCTTATCGCGGAGCGATCTTCTTTTCTTCTGCCGTATGAGCCGCGCTCGTTTGCTGAGTTCGACTGAACGATCAAAGCAAAACAAAGAGTGGCTCCGCCACAAATTGAAAGCGGTGATGAATCACCGCACTCCAAAATGACCGACACACTCACTCTTCCGAACGCCGCTGACTTCGAGATCGACGCGCAGTCCTTCGCGTGCGACCTCAAGAGCGACATCTTCATGTCCGGTGCGAACGGTGCGTTGCAACGTTGGCCGAAGGTTGAATGCACTCAGCTTGCGGCGGCGCTCAAAGTCGGGACGGTGCCTTCATGGCGTCCCGGTTGGGTGAAGCCGAAGACCGTACAGATGCACTTCCCAGAAGCCATTCAGTTCTTGCCGCCGAAGCCGGTTACTGAGGACGAGAAGCTCGAAAAGATCGTCATGGCGAAGCCGAAGAAGCCCGCCAATGAAGACGAGGTCGAGGGTAAGAAAAAAGACACGCGCATCAAGGCGCCGAAGGATGCGTTGTCGCTCGAAGACCGGCTCTTCTACATCCTGCAACCGCCGTTACAGACGATGCTCGCCGGGCAAGAACTCATCATGCCCTTTGAGCCGTTCCCGCATCAGTACGAGGGCATCGCTTGGATGTTCTCGCAACGGTCGGCGCTGCTCGCGGATGAGATGGGGCTCGGCAAAACAATGCAGACCATTACCGCCGTGCGACTGCTTTTGAGGAGCGGGCATATCCGCCGCGTGCTCTTCATCTGTCCGAAGCCGCTGATCCCGAACTGGCAGCGCGAGTTCCGCACATGGGCCGAAGAGCTGCCCTTCACGACGATCGAAGGCGACACCGCGCGGCGCAAGATGATTTGGAACATGCCCGGCGTACCGCTTCTGATCGCGAATTATGAACTCGTGACGCGCGATCTCGACGGCATCCCGGAAGAAGAATTACCTAAGTTCGATCTCGTCGTGCTCGATGAAGCGCAGCGGATCAAGAACCGAGGCTCAAAGACCGCTGAGGTCGCGCGCAGCATCCCGCGCAAACGCAGTTGGGCTCTGACGGGAACTCCGATCGAGAACCGTCCTGAAGAGCTTGCCGCGTTGTTCGAGTACTTGAAGGTCGTCCCGCCGCATGCGACGCCCGATCTCAAGCAGTTGTCGCGCATCTCCGAGGAGTACGTTCTGCGTCGGACGAAGGACCTCGTGATGAAAGACATGCCGCCGCGCATCGACCGCGACGAGCTGCTCGAACTGAGTCCCGGTCAGCAATACGCCTATCAGCTCGCGGAAAAAGAGGGCGTCATCAAGCTCAATGAGATGGGCGATGAGATCAGCGTGCAGCACGTCTTCGAACTCGTGCTGCGACTGAAGCAGATCACGAACTTCGATCCCTTCACCGGCGAGAGTGCAAAGCTCGAACGACTCGTCGCCAACATGGAAGAGATCGCAGCGAGCGGCGGGAAAGCGATCCTCTTCAGCCAATGGACGAAGGTCATCGATTGGCTCGCCGCGCGACTTCAGCCGTTCAACCCGCTCGTCTATCACGGCGGCGTCCCGCACCCGAAGCGCGAGCCGATCCTCAAGACATTCAAAGAGGACCCGACGAAGCACATCCTCTTGATGAGCTACGGCACGGGAGCAGTCGGGCTCAACCTGCAGTTCGCGGGTTACGTCTTCTTGTTCGACCGTTGGTGGAACCCGGCGGTCGAGGATCAAGCCATCAACCGCGCGCACCGCATCGGCTGCAAGAGCACGGTGATCGTGACGCGTTTCATCTGTAAGGACACGATCGAAGAACGCATCGACCTTGTCTTGAAACAGAAGCGACAAATCTTCGAAGCAGTGCTCGGTCAGGGAGAAACAACAAGCTACTCCCGCAGCCTGACCGCGGCAGAAATTTTCGGTCTCTTCGACCTCAAAGCGAGGTCGGCCAAGGGCATGAAGAAGGTACAACCCAAAGTACTGCCACCAGAAGAAGCCGTGGCGTGAGCCGACTGCATTCTTGGGAGTTGGTGTTGCTCATTCGGCAAACTGGCGCAGACTCGTTTTTGCGAGTTGCACCAAACTCTCGCCCCGCTTTGGTCGCAAGCGTAACTTGTTCCACCGCAGCGCAGTGGCGAACTGTTGATAGGGGCTCTCGAAAAGGATCTCAGGGAACATGACCACAACGGCAAAACTCGCCCTCACATTAAGTTTTTTGGCAGGCAGCGCGGCGACCACCACGTTTGCGCAAACACCAGCTCCTGATGTTGCTTTGCAATACAAGCCGTCTCAAAAGGATGTGGAGTACGACAGTCCGCTCGTCGCCGACGTTAAGAAGTGCCGTGTTGAGCTGGAGAAGTTCGAGAAGAACTTTGGATTCGCAGTTTACGATCCCAACGGACTCATTTTGCGGCGTTACTTCGATGCCAATGGCGATCGTTACATTGATATGTGGCGGTACTACAAGAACGGCATCGAGGTCTATCGCGATATCGACAGCGACTTCGATCAAAAGATTGACCAATGCCGCTGGGTCAACACAGGTGGTTCTCGTTGGGGCATCGATAAGAACCAGGACGGCAAGATCGATAGTTGGAAGTCGCTCTCTGCTGAGGAGGCAACGCGAGTGGCAATCACGGCCATGGTCGCCGGGGATATTGCCGTCTTGCAGACAGTGCTGATCACGAGGGCCGAGTTGGTGAGTCTGGGGGTCGATGACGGCATCGCGGCCGAGATGTTGCGGCAGGTTCAAGAACCCACGGCCGCCGTGCGTCAGGCTCTCGGGAAAGGTGTGCTGACCGCGCAGTCGAAGTGGACTCGCATGGACGCCTCGATGCCATCGCTCGTCCCTGCGGATGACAAGAAGGCCAAAAGTGACTTGTTGGTCTACGAGGGGGCAATGACCTTCGTGGAAACCGGTGGTAAGCACGGCATCGTGCAGATTGGTGAGATGATTAAAGTCGGCGACGTCTGGAAGTTGACTCAGATTCCCTCGCCGATGCAGGGCAACGAGATCGTGACGAGCGGTGGTTTGCTGATGCGTCCTAGCACACAGAATCCAACCGGGGGCAGCGAGCTCTCACCAGAGATGCAGGCGCGTCTTAAATCGCTGGAAGAGATCGACAAGAAAGCTCCAGCAGCGAACGGCTCCCGAACCGAGTTTGCGAAGTATCACGCGGCTCGTAAGCAGGAAATTGAGGCGCTCGTGAAGTTGTCACAGACCGAGCAGCAGCGCGATTTGTGGACTCAGCAACTCGTCAACACGTTGATGTCGCAAATTCAACTAGGTGAAGTTGAAGCTGCGAGTGAACTCCGCGCGATTGAAATTGAGATTCGAAAGGCCAACCCCAATGCTCCACTACTCGCCGCGATCGCGTTTCAGCGACTGTTTGCTGAGTACAGCTTGGCGAGCAATACCAAAGATCCGAAGGCTCAGCAGAAGGCTCACGACAATTGGTTCAAGGGGCTCGAAGACTTCGTCAAGGTATATCCCAAGTCCGAGCAATCCATCGAAGCGCTGTTGCAACTCGCGGTCAACGCTGAACATGGCAACGATCTTGATGCGGCACGTCGATTCTATAAGCAACTTGGGTCTCGAGTTGATTCGCCGGGGGCGGTCGCACGCTCTGAAGGGGCGCTCCGACGATTGGATCTAGTCGGGAACTCATTGAAGTTGGTGGGCAAAGACATTGATGGCCGCGCGATCGATGCCGCTCAACTGCGCGGTAAGGTGTATGCCGTCTGTTTCTGGGATACCGGAGCAGCTCCGTTTCATGCGGACTTGCCGGTGCTCAACGCGTTGTTGAAGCAATATGCCGACAAAGGTTTCTACATCGTTGGGGTCTGCATCGATCCAGATCGCAAGCCGATCGCGGAGTTCATCGCCCAAAACAAAGTTGAGTTTCCTTCCATTCATGATCCAATCAGCAACGACAACATCAACACGCTGGCGATGCAGTATGGCATTCACCAAACGCCACTAATGTTCCTCGTTGGTCGAGATGGCAAGGTCTTGTCTAACAACATCTCGGTGAACGATCTGAAGACACGCTTGCCTGAAGATCTGAAGAAGTGACATCGAGACCGTGTGTGGCGATTGCCGCGTTCCTGAAGTGACCAGTTCGTTGAGCAGCATGTGGAGCACGATTTGATCGTGCTCCAACACCGGTGAATTCGGGCACGTTGAAAATGTGCCCATGAAATTCAATAAGCTGCTAGGCGGCTTTGCATTCGCTGTCGGCGAGAGTTGGCTGCTCAGCACGGATCTGATCCCAAACAGATTGCACGCGTGGGCTCATCACGGTCGCGTCGACCTGTGGGTCTTTGTCATAGCCATACGCTTGCATCATCAGGCCCGCCCAACGCCAGCAAGTTTTGCGATCGGCGGCGGGGAGTTTCTGCATCCACTCGAAGTCGGGAGAAAGCTTAATCGCTCCCAGCATGCGGACCGGATTGCCGGCAGAAGTGTGTTGTGGTCGAACTGGTTGCCCAGCCACCAAACGCTCGGCAATCGGGCCGTAGTCGATGCCTACCACGTCACTGATCCGCGCGAACTCGGCGAGCGGTTGCCGGGTGTAATCTTCGTAGCGCACCAGCAATGACGGGCAGTCTTCGTAACGACTGCGAACCATCGAACTCAGTGCATTCATCACCGACCAATACGCGACAGAACGCCAGACCGGCACCGGCTGTTGCTGATCTCGATTCAATCCCAGAGCCGGATTCTTGCGGTAGGCTTTTTGGCGTGACCACGTGACTCCGCGTACGTCTCGCACGAGATGCACTAATCGCATATCCAATTCGGGGATCATGCACAGTGCTCGAGCCCGGATGGGTGACTTTGTCGAATCGACGATGATCCGCTTGCCGGTGACATCAGCGATGGCTTGATAGACCGCATAGTTACGAGCCTGCCATTCTCTGACTTCGGGGCCACCAAGCTTCTCGGCCATGGTGAGTCGCGCCCATTGAGGTATCCCCAACGTGCGAGGACGGAAGTTTTCGTAGTGTGAATGTGCCGCCCAGTGGTCCTTAAAAGAACTCAAACCCGTGAGTTCGCAGAACCTTGCTTGGATATCGCGCCACAGCGGGCATTGAACGCTGAGCTCACCGCACGAGCAGCGGAAGTAATCACTCCAGCCGGCACTATAGATGTTGGACAATTCACCGACCGCGACGACGTCTTCATGATCACCGAGCATTGCCTCCAAGGCCGTGGAGCCACTTCTTCCTGCTCCCATGACATAGATCACTCGAATCCGCGAATCCGAGGTTTGCTGCGAGGATGTGTCGCCTGAAAAGGCTCGCAGGGCAGGGGAGTTGGTCGAAACGTCAGTCATTGTGCCCTCCGTGGCGTGAGACGTATGCGCGAGAGTGTTACGGACGAAATTACCGAGCAGATATAGGCCGACTCGCCGAAAAGCGCCTAGGTCACTTGAGTCAGGGCGTTGACTGACGTGGTTGAGCACATCCTGCTGAGAGTCGTGTCAGCCTGTTGGGGAGCAATCCTGTTCGGTTAGAAGTCTGTCCTCAGTACGGTCGAAAGCCTTCAGGAGTCTATGAGGCTTCGAATATCGAGCCAATTGGATGCACTGACTGTCATTGCAAAGGAACGTGATGCGTGTGTTCGTTTATGGCACTCTCAAACGCGGGCATTGCCGAGCGCACTTTCTTCAAGGACAAACGTTTTTGGGTGACGCTCGGTCGCAGTCGCTCTATCGCCTGATGAATTGCGGCGAGTATCCCGGCTTGATCGATGCGATCGATGGACTTTCGATCGAGGGTGAGCTTTGGGACGTCGATGCACGGTGTCTTGCGGAACTCGACCGTGAAGAGTGCATTGATGTCGGACTCTATGCACGGCGTATCATCCAACTGTTGCCGCCACACGAGGAGACTGCCGCTGAGGCCTACTTTTACCTGGGTGAAACGCGCGGACTCGCGGACTGTGGAACGTGTTGGTGAGTCGCCTCTTCCTCTTCAATTGCAGGACGCTTGATGACAATGTCCCTGAATTCTGACGACGATGTCATGCGTTATGCCATTCAGCTCGCACGACGTGGAGAAGGTCTGGTTGAACCCAACCCGCTGGTCGGTGCCGTGCTTGTTGATGAGCACTATCGCGTGCTCGCAGAAGGGTTTCATCAACGGCACGGTGAGGCTCATGCTGAGGTCAACTCGCTCGCTAACTTCTGTTCACAAGTGCCAGATGAGTCTGATCGTCGGCGACTTCTGCAAAGCGCGACGCTGTTTGTGACGCTCGAACCATGCTGCCATCACGGGAAGACGCCGCCATGCTCGGACTTACTGATTGAGACTGGCGTGCGGCGCGTGATCGTTGGCATGAGTGATCCGTTTCCGCGTGTGAATGGCGGCGGCATTCAGCAACTGCGTGAAGCCGGCCTCGACGTGCATGTCGGCTTGTTGCAAGACGAGGTCGAGCGGCTTAACGCGCCCTTCATCAAGTTAGTAACAACCGGCCTTCCTTATGTGCATGCCAAATGGGCGATGACTCTGGATGGCAAGATTGCCACCAGGACGGGTGACTCGAAGTGGATTTCGAACGAAGACTCTCGGGCGATCGCGCATGAACTACGCGGGCGCATGGATGCGATTATTGTCGGCGCGGGAACCGCTCAAGCTGACGACCCGCTGCTCACGGCTCGTCCGGCTGGTCCGCGCGTGGCAACGCGTGTGGTGTTTGATTCGCGCGCGAAGCTCTCCCTTGAGTCGCAACTCGTGCAGACAGCGCGTGCGGTGCCTACGATTGTCGTCTGTGGATCGGGAGCACGTTACGGGGACGTCTCGCGCTTGAAGCAAGCGGGAGTCGAAGTCTTGCAGGCGGCCGATGAGCAACCCAAGCTCGAAGAGCTGCTCGATGAGTTTGGTCGCCGCAGAATGACCAATGTGTTGATCGAAGGAGGCATGAGTTTGCTGGGGCATGCGTTTGATCGGCAGTTGATTGACGAACTGCATGTCTTCATCGCCCCCAAGATTGTCGGTGGTCAAGAGGCTCCGTCTGCTGTTGGCGGCGAAGGACTGGCGCACATGCCTCAGTTCGAACAGTGCGAATTGCTCGAACGCCGCCCGCTCGCCGACGACATCTACTTGCGCTTGCGAGTGCTATCCGCCGACAACGATGCCGAAATCGGTGAGGATGACTGCCAGTGACCGTATCGCTGCGCATCGCGCGGCAGTGATCCGCAACCAATCGCAACGGCCGCTAAACGCCGTGTGTGAATCGGACTCGCCGAACCGCAATTGGTGGCCGGTGTCTGCCGGCCTCATTCGCCAACATCCCGTGCTTAAGCACAGTGCTAGCGTGCTATTTCGCTGGGCAACATTCCTTGGATTTCTGTCTTAGATGGTCGTAGATGTGCTTGTATGTGTCTTATTTAGATTGTTTGTGCCGGGCGTAAGCAATGGCACGCTGACTGCGATACTCAATTTTTCGGCGACCGCCTCACGGCTCGCTGTCCATTGTTGGCAGCCGACTTCCGGCAGCCTCAACCCACACGAAAGGAGAACGCCGATGAGCCCATGTCTACTCGAAGAGGGCTCCCTGTCTCTGTCCTTTGGATCTGACGAGTTGTCGATCGTCGCCGGTTTTTCGACGGAAGAGTTCGAAGACCGCATCGCCGAACAACTTGTTGAGGCACATCAGCTTTGCCCCGTCCAATGTTGGCAGCTCAGTGATATCGGCGACCTCGTGTTGGTGGTGATTGAAGATCTGGCACGCTTCACATGGGACACATTCGATAGCGACCTGATGAAGCAATTGGTCGTGCTGGCAGTCGATGTGGCTAAGCAGATCGTGCCGTTCTATCGCCGGACTTTTTGAGCACGAAGACTCGTGGTTGTTGCTTCGATTCCCAAGTGGTTGAGCCCAGGCATTTCGAGCCACGGTGCGGTTTCAACAGCACCCGAACGAAGCAACGACGCGAGTCCGTGCTTGTCGCTGTGGTGATTTGAAGTCGATCCGTGTAGCGGGCCATTAGGTGGACCGCTTCTTCTTCGACTTCGCGCTGGCTCTTGGCTCATCCTGCTTGGTTTTGCCAGCGTTTTTGGCGGGTCGTTGTGTTTTGGGCGAATCTGGTTTCTCCATGGCAGCAATGACGGCATACCCCAACCGCCCCAACAATCGCGCATAGATCAGGATGATGCTCGCCCATAGTGGACCACCAATGAGTGCGCCAGCCCAAGCAGAGAAGTAACTCGCCGTAGCAATGATCGCGAGCGATGGGATCAGCATGGCGAGCACCAGGCCATAGAACTTCAGCCAAGTGCCTGGGATGCGGCGGAAGCTGCCAAACACAATCGACGAAAACGGGATCAGTACTGACTCCGAGTCCATCGCAGACAACCAGAGCGCTGGGAAGACAAAGAACTGCATCACCACTAACTGCGGCGACAGTACCCCCATGAATTCTCTCAGCAAGAGAGCGAGGGGCATGCAGACGAAGCCCGAGAAAACATAGATCCACAACAGCAACATGAAGTCGAACAGCCAATCGCGCCAGCCGCCTTCTCCCCAACCTTCAACGCGGTCCATCCCCGCCGCTGTCTCGGTGACAATTGCTACCGATAAGGACGAAGCAAACGATAGTGACCACAAGCCGACCCACACGAGTCCCATGCAAATGAAGCCGATGCCGAGCCAACCGGTGCGACCCATGGTTTCCAGCAACCAGACGCAAAACGCACCGAGCAAACCTTGCAGAGTCAACCCGAATGTCAGATAGCCCCAGTTAAGAAACGCTGCCGTCGACGACCATGGAAACTGAAACACGTTGGAAAAGAACAGCGATGGTGGTGGCGGCGGTTGCTTCTCGCGTTTGACGTGCGAGAGCGCTTTGAAGACTTCAATCTTCACCGGTGGGCGTTCAACTTGTTGACCGAGTGAGTAGGTCATGGCGTCGTCCGCCTCACTCGATCGTCCCGTCGCTGCCGAGAGCGAAAACGTGTCGGTCTCTTCAACGACATCCAATTGTTCACGCGGCAACGGCGGACTCACCGGCTTGTCTGCACCGAAGAATGCGAGTCGGTAAGAATCGTCTCGCGAGGCCGTTGTTTGCTCACTGGGAGTCTTGGATGCCGTTGAGGTCACTGAGGGTTGGTCGTCATTGAGCGACAGTGGCATCGCGCGCTCAGCGTGTGCTGATACGGTGATGCTGGCGAGACAGGCCGGACACGAAATCTCACGACCAATGAAATCGCGTGTCGCTGCGACTTGCGTCCCACAGTCAGGACAAGTCAGTGAGACATCGTGAGATGGTAATGGTTGGTGCAAAGTATGCGTCTTCCGGTGAGCGGCGCGCGAATGACAGGAACGAGTCATTCGCAACAACGCGATTTCACAGAGTGTGATCAACAAGCAATCGGAGGTGGTACCGACTTCTATGCGGAACCCTCAGAAGTTGCCCATCAACTCGATTGCTTAACGAGGTCCGCACACAGACGAGGCAATGACCAGTCATGGCCGTGTTGGCGAACTCTCGCCATGCGGATGTCCGCAGTTTTGAGGAAGTTGGAGTTCAAGTGGCGTGCATCTTTTTTTTGAGTGCCGATACTGAGAGCGGCAGCCGGTACTGAGCCTCTTTCAAGCGTTGGCCCGCGCGCGAGATGGTTTGGACCGGCTGCTTTTTTCATTGTCAGTGCTGTGATCTCCGGTCGAAAACGCTCGAGAAAAGAGCTTCTCAGCCTCTCTCTGTTGTGCACCAGTTACAAACACGCTCTCGTTACCCTCCCCTATTCATTTCGAGGAGAGCGATTCATGGCGCGTTGGTTGTGGTTGGTCTTGGTAGTTTGCGGATTGATCGGATCGGCATCGGCCAACGCGGCAGATCGTGGACCGAACGTGGTGTTCATTCTGGCCGATGATCTTGGCTGGACGGATCTTGGTTGTTACGGCAGTCAGTTTTACGAGACGCCTCACATCGACCGACTCGCGGCATCCGGCATGAAGTTCAACTTCGGCTACACGTGTGGACCAAACTGCCAGCCGACGCGCGCGGCATTAATGAGCGGTCAATATGGACCGCGCACCGGTATCTACACCGTTGGTGGGACGGATCGGTTTGATACGAGTCGTCGTCCACTCATCGCGGTCGAGAACGTGCAGAAGCTGAAGACAGAAACGATCACTGTGGCCGAAGCTCTCAAGCAACATGGCTATGCGACCGGCATGTTTGGGAAGTGGCATCTCGGACAAGACGATGAACATCATCCGTCACGGCAAGGCTTCGATGAAGCGATCGTCAGCATGGGGCAACATTTCAACTTCGCGACATCGCCGAAGGTCAAATACCCCGAGGGCACTTATCTCGCGGACTTTCTGACCGAGCGCGCTGTGGACTTCATCACGCGACACAAGGATGAGTCATTCTTTCTCTATCTGCCACACTTCGGGGTTCATTCGCCGCACGATGCCAAGGCAGAACTGATTGCGAAGTTCAAAGGCAAGCCTGCCGTTGGTGGGCATCACAACGCAACGTATGCGGCGATGATCGCGAGCGTCGATGAGAGTGTCGGACGAATCGCAGCTAAGTTGGAAGAGCTCAAGTTGAGCGACAAGACACTCGTCATCTTTTCGAGTGATAACGGAGGGGTTGGTGGTTATGAGGCTGCGGGTATCGGGAAAGCCGGTGCGATCACAGACAATGCTCCGCTCCGCGGCGGAAAGGGCATGCTCTACGAAGGCGGTGTGCGAGTGCCCTACATCTTTCGTTGGCCTGGCCGCATTGCCGCCGGTCAAACGAACGATGAGCCCATCGCCAGCATCGATCTCTATCCGACATTAGTCGACGTTGTTGGCGGCAAGTTGCCTGTGTCTCAAATGTTGGATGGGCAGAGCTATCTCAGTCTGCTCACTGGTGACGTCAGCAAGTGGCAGAGCCGCGCATTGTTCTGGCACTTTCCTGGCTATCTCGGTGCCGGAGCAGACCAATGGCGCACGACTCCTGCGGGAGCGATGCAAGTCGGACGATTTAAGCTGCTTGAGTTCTTTGAAGACCAACGTCTCGAACTCTATGACTTGAAGGTCGATGTCGGTCAGCGGCATGACTTGGCGAACGAGCAACCCCAGCGTGTTGCCGAAATGCACGCACGGTTGATCGCCTGGCGGCAGTCCATTGCCGCGCCGATGCCAAAGCGTCGCAATAACGAGGACGCTCCGGCTAAGAAGAAAGGCGGCAAGGCGGCGAAAACAAAGGCGGAGTGATTCTGTCTCGTCTTTCCTCAAGCAAGACCGTGAAGACCTCTGGGGCATGACGGTGAGCAAGACTGCTGGGGCCGTAGGCTCGACTCTGAAAGAGTTTTGGCGGATTCTGGGAGTCATTGCGGCGACGAGTGATGGCGCCGCTGATCCGAATCTGTTAGCCACGCTCGGCGCGGCTTGTTTTCCCTGAGAGGACTTTACGAGATGAAACGACTCGGTGCGTTGTTCGTGACGGGCTTGCTGTGCGGTGCCGCTTTAGTTGGCTGGGCCCAGGACAACAAAAAGCCCACCAAGCCGAATAGTCAAAAAGCAAAGCCGGCTCAGGTGGGGCCGGCGGTGAAGGGGAATGTTGCGACTCCGATTGACCGCATTAAGACGTTGCCGGGGTTTAAGGTTGAGCTGCTCTATTCGGTGCCCGGGGTTGAGCAAGGGTCTTGGGTCAATCTGTGTGTCGACAACAAGCAGCGGATCATCGTTAGCGATCAGTACGGCGGGCTCTATCGGTTTAAGGCTCCGGCGGCGGGGCAAGTGCTTGATCCGAACTCGATCGAGAAAGTCCCGGCTGAGATCCGCGCGGTGAATGGAATGGTTTGGGCCTTCGACGCGCTCTATGTCGGGGTCAATGACTATGAAGGGAAAATTCCATCCGGGCTCTATCGGCTGACCGACAGTGATGGCGATGACAGGCTCGATAAGGTCGAGCTGCTGCGCGAGATCACTTCAAAGGGAGATCACGGAGTACATGCCGTCGTCCCGACTCCGGATGGCAAGGCGCTGTATCTCGTTTGCGGCAATGGAGCAAAACCTACAGCGATGGCGAAGACGTCGCCGGTGCCGGCGATTTGGGGCGAGGACCACTTGCTGCCGCGCATGCCCGATGGTCGCGGCTTCATGCGCGATGTGATGGGACCGGGCGGCATCATCTATCGAGTCACTCCCGACGGGCAGACGTTTGAAGCAGTGGCGTCGGGCTTTCGCAACATCTTCGACGCGGCGGTGAACTCGAACGGCGACCTTTTCACTTACGACGCCGACATGGAGTACGACTTCAACACCAGTTGGTATCGGCCCACTCGGATCAATCATGTCGTGAGCGGTGCTGAGTTCGGTTGGCGCAACGGAGCGGGCAAGCGGCCCGAGTTCTATCCCGACAACTTGCCGGCGACGCTCAACATCGGGCCGGGGTCTCCGACGGGCATGACGTTCGGCTACGGAGCGAAGTTTCCGGCGAAGTATCAGCAGGCGTTGTTCGCTCTCGATTGGAGTTGGGGCAAGCTCTACGCCGTGCATCTCACTCCGAGCGGTGCGAGCTACACCGCGACGAAGGAAGAGTTCGTGACCGGTGCTCCGCTGCCGATCACCGACGCGATCATTCATCCGACCGATGGAGCGATGTATTTCACGATCGGCGGTCGTCGCGTGCAGTCGGGGGTTTATCGCGTGAGCTATGTCGGGAAGGAGACGACAGCTCCGGTGAGCGGCAAGGCGCTAGCCGCCGGTGCTTCAACAGCGTCAACGACAGTCACCGCATCAAACGGACCGGCGGCTAGCGCCTTGCCGCTCACTCAGGAGTTGCATGCACTGCGACAGAAGCTCGAAGGCTTTCATGGTCGACAGGATCCGGTAGCTATTAATACCGCATGGCCGCAGCTCGCGAGTAACGATCGTTACATCCGCTGGGCGGCGCGCACGGCGATCGAACATCAGCCGCTCGCAAGCTGGGCGAGCAAAGCGTTGAAGGAGACCGATCCCGGCACTCAAGTCGAAGCGTTAATGGCACTCGCAAGAGTCGGCGGGATCTGTCCGCAGCATCGCAAAGAGGACTCACAGAAGGTTGATGAGGCTTTGAAATCGGAGCTGCTCAAAACGCTGATCGCCGTCGATTGGAGCAAGCTCAATCACGAGCAACGTCTGACGTTGGTGCGTGCCATTCAAATTACACTCAATCGCTTCGGTCTGCCGGATGACGCAACCGTTGCGGCGTTGATCAAGAAGCTCGATGCCGTCTTCCCGGCACCGAGCTTTGATCTCAACTGGCTGCTGTGTGAGACGCTCGTCTTCTTGCAGTCACCGAGCGCCGCGAGCAAAGGCATGCAGCTCATCGCCGACGCGCCGACTCAAGAGGAGCAGATCGAATACGCGCGGTCGCTCCGCATGTTGAAGACCGGTTGGACGAAGGAACTGCGGACCGCTCAGTTCGAATGGTTCCTCAAGGCTGCGAACTATCGAGGCGGCGCGAGCTTCGAGAAGTTCATCGAGTTCATCCGCACGGACGCCGAAGCGACGCTGACCGATGCCGAGCGAAAGGATCTCGCCGAGCTATTGGCGAAGAAGCCCGAGAAGAAGTCGGTGCTGGAAAACCTCAGCGCGGTCTTCGCGGGTCGGAAGCCGACGCAATGGCAACTTGACGAGTTGTCGTCAGCGGCTCAGACGGGTTTGAAGCAACGCAACTTCGAGAACGGTCGCAAGATGTTCGCCGCGACGGGCTGCTTTAATTGTCACCGCTTCGCGAACTCCGGCGGCATGACCGGTCCCGACTTGAGCGCGGCCGGTCGGCGGTACTCGTCGCACGACTTGCTCGATCAGATCATCAACCCGAGCAAAGTCATCAACGACCAATTCGCCGCCGTGACCGTCGTGCTCGAAGACGGCAAGGTGCATACGGGAGTCGTCGTGAACCTCGCTGGCGATTCAATGCAGCTCAACACTGATCTCACCGACCCGAACCTGCGCGTCGCCATTGACCGCAAGAAGATCGAAGAGATCACGATCTCGAAGACCTCTCCAATGCCTGTCGGTCTGTTGAACTTGTTGACGAAGGACGAAGTGCTCGATTTGCTGGCGTATGTCCTTAGCGGCGGAGACGCCGGACATGAGGTGTTCGCGAAATAGATTGACTCCGACGTCATTCAGTATGACTTCTCCCATGGTGAATCGAAGGGAACTCCAATGCATCTTTGCTTGACGATACTTGGAGTGATGTTGTTCGTGCTGGGCGGAGTGGTTGAAGGGCGTGCTCAAGAGGCGGCGCTCGTGGCGGCGTTGCAGGAGTTCGATGCGCGGGTCATCCCCGCGGAGGATCGTGATCGCGCCGCACGGATGCTCGGCGAGTACGGCTCGGCACGGATCAAGGCGGCCAACGCGAAGTCATCAGCGGAGTGGGCGGCGATCAAGTCGCTGCCGGAATGGGAGGGTTATCGCGATGACAAGCTAGCGGCGTTGCAGGCGTCGCTCGGTCGGTTTCCTGAGGCACCGTCCGCAGGTGCGTTGGTTTGGCATGTCACGAAACAAATTGTGGGCGATGGTTTCGTCATCAAGTGCGTGCTGTTTGAGAGTCGGCCCGGTGTGTGGGTCAGTGCGAATCTCTATGGACCGGCGGAGTCCTCTGTGCCGATGCCGAGTTTTGTCATCTCGCACAGTCATCACACTTCGAAGACGAACGGCGAATTACAAGATATGGGTATGACATGGGCGCGGATGGGAGTGCTCGTGCTCGTGCCGGATCACATGGGACACGGCGAGCGGCGGCAGCATCCGTTCGCGACCGAACGCGATTACTCCGGCAGTTTTCGTGTGAGTCGACAGGATTACTACTTCCGCTGGGACCTTGCGGCGCAGGCTCATTTGGCCGGAGAAAGTTATGTCGGCCAGCAGGTCTGGGATTTATCGCGCGGAGTTGATTTGCTGCTGGCTCAACCGGGCATCGATCCCAAACGCATCGCATTGTTGGGAGCGGTAGCGGGTGGCGGTGATCCAGCGGCGGTGACTGCGGCACTCGATCGACGCATTCAAGTCGCGGTGCCGTTCAATTTCGGCGGGCCTCAGCCGGAGACGACGTATCCGTTACCTACCGATGCGGAGACATCCTTCAATTACGTGGGAAGTGGCAGTTGGGAGTCGACACGCAACTTGAAACGTTCGGCGGTGGACGGCTTCTTGCCGTGGGTCATTGTGGGCAGCATCGCGCCGCGCGGGCTGATCTACGGGCACGAGTTCACGTGGGACGCCGCGCGCGATCCGGTTTGGAAGCGACTGCAAACGATTTCGCAGTGGCATCAGCCACCGAGTGGCCTGGCCGCAGCGCATGGCTTTGGTTCGGTCCGGCAAGCCGATGGTTCGCATTGCACGCACATTGGCAAACTGCATCGCGTGGCCATTCATGCAGCGCTGTCGCAGTGGTTTGGGTTACCAGACGGAGCGAAAGCTGAGTACTCCCAGCGACGTGACTCGGCGGAGTTGTTGTGTTGGAACGACGCTTGGAGAGCACGTCTGCAGCCCCATGCGTGGCGCGAGATCTTGAATGCGAAAGTAACGCAACAACTTGCAGCGCGCCGCCGTCGAGCCGCGACGTCTGTACTCGCGCTGCAACGCGAGACAGCGCGACGCGCAGTGAGTCCGCTTTTGTTCGATGCGGCAGACTTTGAGAAGCCGACCGCGCGAGTGGTTCGTGTTGGAATCGCTCCACCGAGTCCACTCGCGGACTCTTTGAAAATCAAAATCGAACGTTTGTTGCTTGAGACCGAACCGGGAATCAGTGTGCCAGTACTGCTGCTAACCCCTCCAACTGACAGCGACCGCAAGCCGCCACTGGTGATGATCGTGTCCCAAGCCGGCAAAGTAGCGACGCTCAAGGCACGAGCCTCGCAGATCGCACGATTATTGGAGAGCGGGAACGCGGTTGGGTTGCTCGACCCACGCGGCATCGGTGAGACGTCCGTTGGTAATGATCGTGACCGCTCGGGCGAGATGACATCGCACGCGGCGACACAACTGATGTGTGGTGGTTCGCTAGTTGGCAAGCGACTACGCGACGTACTCGCGGTGTTGAGCTATCTCAAGCAGCGCTCCGAGTTTGATCGTCAGTCAGTTGCGATTTGGGGCGACTCGTTGGCTGGAGTGAATGCGGCGGATGTTCAACTGGTGGTGCCGCATGCGATCGACTCGCGACCGAAGTTGGTTGAACCGACCGGGCCGCTGCTCGCGCTCTTGGCAGCGTTGTTTGATGACGATGTTCGCTCGGTGCTGGCCACCGGTGGTCTGATGAGTTTTCAAACGGTGTTCGACCGCCCGACGGTGCTTGTGCCGCAGGATGCATTGATCCCAGATCTGCTGACGCTGGGCGATGTGTCGGATCTGACACAATTGCTACCGCGCGACAGTGCGCGACTGGCCGTACTGCGGACGAGCGCCAATCAAGCCGTCTCTGAACCTGAGCCGTTTGAAGCCAGCATCGACTGGCTGATCGGGAAGCTGACAAAGTGAGCCGAGTTACTGCGTTGACACTTTGAAGCTGCCGCAACGAGCATGCTGTTGAATTATACCGCGTCCCGTGGCATGGCTTGCTCGGGGCTCAAGGTCCGCATCGAACCTGCTGAAAGGAGTCATCATGAGCGTCTTCCGTTTCGAAGTTATGGAAGGACAGATCGGACTGCTGACGTTCGATACCCCCGAGAAGAAGATCAACACTCTCGGGCGAGTGGTCCTGCAAGAGCTTGAGCAACTCGTGAGTGAGCTTGAGAAACGATCGGACCTCAACGGGTTGCTCTTTCGCAGCGGCAAGCCGGGACAGTTCATCGCGGGTGCTGACCTCAATGAACTCGCGGCACTCGCGACCGCGACGCGCGAGCAAGTGCTTGAAGCCGTCAGTGCCGGGCATGCTCTCTTCAAGCGCATCAGCGAGCTGCCTTTTCCGACGGTCGCTCTCGTCGACGGTGCGTGCATGGGTGGCGGCACCGAGCTGATCCTGTCGATGGATGAGCGGATCGTTTCGAACTCGCCTGCAACAAAAGTTGCACTCCCCGAAGTCAATGTAGGACTTATTCCCGGCTGGGGCGGGACTCAGCGACTGCCGCGACTCATCGGCATTCATCACGCGCTGACAATGATCACGAGCGGCGAGCCACTCTCGGCCAAAGACGCCGAAGCAAAGGGCTTCGCGTTTGATGCGGTCCCGGCAGACAAGCTCGTTGATGAAGGCCGACGAGTGATCGGCATCGTGCGCGAGGGCGAGCAATGGAAAGCAAGCCGACAGCGCCGCTCGCAACCGCTCGGCTTGAGCGGCGATCAATTGGCGTTCGCGTTCGCATGTGCCGAAGGCGCGGTGATGGGCAAGACGAAGGGCCAATACCCCGCTCCGATGGCGGCACTCAAAGCGATGAAGCTCGGAGTGAATCGCACGCTCGAAGACGGCTTGCAGATCGAGCGTGAGACGTCGCTCGATGTCGTCGGCTCGACGATCTCCGCAAACCTCATCGGAGTGTTCTTCATGAATACAAAGGTCGGACGCGATCCCGGTCTCGGCGGCACTCAAGCAAAAGGACGAACGGTGCAACGCGTCGGTGTGCTCGGCAGCGGCTTAATGGGAGCGGGCATTGCGACCGCTCATGCACGACGCGGCATCCCCTCGATGATGGTCGATGTCTCGAATGATCGACTGGCTGACGGACTCGGGCGTGCTCGCAAAGTCGTTGAAGGTCGCATCGAGATCGGTCGCGCGACTCCGAAGGATGTCGCGGACATGCTGAGCTGCCTCAATACGTCGACGACGAAGCAAGTCTTCGCGGACTGCGATGTCGTCGTTGAAGCGGTCCCCGAGAACGAGCAACTCAAGACGCAGGCTTATCGCGAGCTTGCTCCCATCATTCGCGATGACGCGATCCTCGCGACGAACACTTCGACGATCTCGATCACGCGCATGGCCGAAGCGGCTCCGCATCCCGAGCGGTTCGTCGGCATGCACTTCTTCTATCCGGTCGATCGCATGCAATTGGTCGAAGTCATTCGCGGTGCGAAGACCGACGACGAGACCGTTGTGACGATCGTTGATCTCGCGAAGAAGATCGGGAAGACGCCGATCGTCATGAAGGATTGCCCCGGCTTCCTCGTGAACCGCGTGCTGCTGCCTTACATGAACGAGGCGACGCTCTTGCTCTGCGAAGGCGCGACGATGGATGAAGTCGACGCCGCCGCAACGTCGTTCGGCATGCCAATGGGCCCGATCGCGCTGCACGATCTCGTCGGTCTCGATACCGCGCTCTATGCCGGGCAAGTCGTTGCGACCGCGTTCGCCGATCGAGCCGACATGTGCCCGATCCTGAAAGATCTCGTCGAGGCGAAGCGACTCGGACAGAAGTCCGGCGCTGGCTTTCGATCCTTCAGCGGCAAGAAGGGCAAGCCCGTTTCCGATCCAGCCTTCGAACCGTTCCTCGCGAAGTACCGCACGGCGACTCAGAAGAAGTTCTCGCGCGACGAGATCATCGACCGCCTCTTCTTGCCGATGCTGCTCGAAGCAACGCGCTGTCTCGAAGAAGAGATCGTCGCCGAGCCCGCGCACGTCGATCTCGGCTTGCTACTCGGCATCGGCTTCCCCGCGCATCGCGGCGGCATCCTGCATTGGAGCGACACGCTTGGCGCCAGCACGATCTTGAAGAAGCTCGACGCCTATCAGTCGCTCGGTAAACGCTTCGTCGCGACTGACTCATTGCTCACACTCGCGAGGAGCACCGGCCGCTTCTTCGATGTCAGCAAGGTGGCTTAGTTGCCGGTTGAGTTTCGTGGGGCACGTTTTCAACGTGCCCGGATTCGCCGATTTTAAGCACGATCAAATCGTACTCCACGTATTTCTCAACGAGCTGTTGATGCGGGCAGTCATCTCTCTGCGCCATTCGCACTGGAGTCACATGTTAGCTGGCTACGGTTTGCTGAACCGTCCGGATGTCGTCTTGAAGTTGAGCCTTAAGCTCTTCGACATTGTTGAAAGTGCGTGTGTCTCGCAAACGCTTGAGTAACTCGATGTCGAGTGACTGGTCGTAAAGATCACCGCTAAATCCAATCAAGTGGGCCTCGAACTTGCGTCGTCGCTCGCCAAAAGTTGGGTTGGGACCGAGGTTGATGGCCGTTGGCCAACGTTGGCCGTTGTGATGCACGAGTCCGGCATAGACACCATCGCGTGGAAGCACCGTTGCGATATGCGTGACATTCGCGGTCGGAAAACCAAGCGTGCGACCGCGTACGGAGCCTTTCACCACAAGTCCGCGTACCGTGTATGGATGACCGAGCAGGTCATGGGCTTGCTCGACATCGCCCGTCAACACGGCTTCACGCACCGCGCTGGATGACACCATTTGCGCGCCGACGAAAATTGGCGGGACGACATCCAGCGTGAGTTGTTCTCGTTGGCAGAGCAGTTCGAGGATCTTGATATTTCCAGAGCGATTGCGACCAAAGAAAAAGTTGGGCCCCTCGACCAATCCGCACGCCGCGATTTCACCCATCACAACGGTGCGGAAGAAGTCATCTGCCGAGAGGTTCAACAGTCGCAAGTCGGTCTGATAAACGATGATGATGTCGACGCCGCAATCGCTGATGAGTTCAGCTTTTTGTTCAGTCGTTGTCAGTCGAGGAGGAGCTTCTTGAGGACGCAGAATCTCGATGGGATGTGGTTCGAACGTCAGCACGACAGAGGGCACGTCGCGCTCTCGGGCCAGTCGCGTGAGCGTGGCAAACATCTGCTGATGTCCGCAATGCACGCCATCAAAGTTGCCGATCGCCAACACGCCGCCGCGATATCCAGCATCGTCATCAAAGGCACGCAGCAGTTTCACAATCGGTCTCCGCAGTCACTGATAAGCGTGCGAGGTTTGTGCTCTCATCGCGAACGCAATCGTCTGGCATCCTCGGCAAGCTCAACAAGGATCTCCACGACGAACGGGACCACAGGAACGAGCGAGATGCCATCCAAATGTTAGCCGCAGACTTTAGTCACGCTCATTGATTGCGCCTGCCGGAATGACTTCTTGGTCTTGTACCGGTACTCCGCCACGGCCCCGAAACTTGCTTAACTCAAAACGCATGGCGTCGCGCATTGCCACTCGTTGCTTCGCCTCAAGTCCGGCGATTAACAGCACGTCATCAACCACCAACTGCGAGCCTTCTTTTACGAAGCTGACTTTTGCTCCAAAGCGATCATCACCAAAGACTGCGGTCGCTTGAAGGTCATCGACTTCGAGCTTCGACAGAGGTTGATTTAAATGTTGGAGCGGTTTGACTCCGAGGCTCGGCACCGTCGTCGCAGGATGCCAAACGAAACGATTTAGTTCGCGCGAAGAGTGTTTCTGGAGTTCTTCGAGATTCTCGTCCGCGAGTGCATTGTTGAATTGCTGCATCGAGACCATCACATCGAGCGTCTGTTTGAGCGAGTTTGGACGCCCAATGGTCGGGCGCATCACATCGTCGACATACAAGCGGCCTTGTTTGTCGTGCAGAACGTAAATCATCACGCGACTGCCTTGTCTGACGGAAATCTCGGTGACCGCACCAGAGAATACGGTTGCAATGACGTGTGGCTCGGCGTGGTCGATATCGAGCAACGGCAGTTGAGCCAACAATCCTTCGTCAACACGCTGCCAAACCTTGCGTTTGAAGTCGGGTGTCGCGAGTAGCAAGAGCGTCTCCAGGTCGCGCTCGGCCAATGCTGCCGCGAAGGCGTCGACAATCTCACGTGATGTGAAGAGTGCCGAGAGTCGCTTCTCTTGATTGTCTTCTAAGTCATAGATCGAAATGTCGTTCACGAGATAACGCACGGCTGTCTGCGAGTCCTCGCCATCCACTCGAATGAGGTTCATCTTCACGACCTCATGTGACTGACTGACGATAAAATCGGCAATTCCGGATTCGAGTCGCAGTTGATAGTGACCAGCTGCTGCTGTCGCCGTCGGGAGACGTACAAGATCGAGATCGCTCGACTCCAAACTGCCCGTGAAGAACGTTGGTTTCGAGATGTCTTTCAGACGTGACTTGTCGGCGGCGGCATAGGCCTCCAAAAACTCAACAGCCGAACGCAACGCGATTGCCAACTGGCGTACCGACGGAATCTGCTTTTCTTTCTCGGTCTTGTTTTCGACCGCGACGTCACGAATGAGCCACTGACCCGATTCCTTGCGGAACGAAATCAGCATTTGCCCTGCTTTGCGATTCAGTTTGACGACTGCAGCTTCGTCATCGATCTGAGCCTCGGGCTTAATCTTGGACTCGGGGGCTTTGTCACCGATCGTCAACTTGGCCAGGCTGGCGACATAGTCTGGAGGTAACTGTCGTAGGACATCGGCAAGTTCCGGTGCCGCCAGTTCGATCATCTCGCTCTTCCCGCCATGGCTCCATGCTTTAAGGAACTCGCGTACTGAAGAGACGAGATCCATCAACTCGGTGACTGAGCGCGTCGAAACGATGTTGCCCTTCTTTTGCCGAATATGGATGTCATCGACGACCCACTTGCGTGAACCTGGCTCGCGTGTCAGCCGGTATTTGATGCGTTCTTTCCGTTCCCCAATCTCAGCGGTGACACGTTTTTCTTGTTCGTTGACTTCTTCGACGCTGACGATGTTGATTTCGCCTTTGGGCAGTCTGAGCACCGCGAAATCATCGATGGATTCGTCGAGTCGCAACGCTTTTTGTTCGAAGCGGTCAGATGCCGATTCGCGTGCCTTTTGAGTGTCGTGTTCTTGCAACGCCTGAGTGAACGCGGTGATCGCACGGGTTTCGACCATATTGGCGCAGCCACCAAGCGACAGCAGACCGCAAGCCAACAGCACGAGCGGAGTTCTCGCTGACCAAAGCAACGATGACATGATCGAACTCGTAAAGGAGATGGGAGCGGTGTCGGACTTCGGACGTTTGTCGAGGCCGACAAAGCGTACGAACCGCAGAAAGGATTCGAGTGGAGATGATCGAACGGAGAGCGATTCAGGACGAACCACTGGGAAGGGGCAGGCTTGTCGCAAATTGGCTAGGCGCGGTCAATATCGAGTCTGATCCTCGTGCGCTGCGGAGATCTGATCAGGCGACTGAGCGTGCTTGATGGAGAGTTGCTCCGAGAACTCGTGACCGGCGGTGCTCTAAGTGAGCGGCCAGACGCCCGTCGCCGGTTGTGAATGCACGCAGAGCCCGCAGCTAGCAATTGGCGGCTCACGGTGAGAGTTTCGGACAGCCTCTAAGAGCGTGGCCGCAGTTCTTGCGACACTTCTTCAGCCGCACGATTTCCGTGTGCGAAGGCTTCTTCGAACAAGGGAATGCCACTCAAGCTCGAATGTGCGAAATGCACTCCACGCCACGGAGTTCGCAGTGCCGCACGTTGCGTGGAACTTTGTCGTCCGGGAGTCGGTCGCACCATCGCATGACCCCAGCGCATCACATCCAGCCGTGTTGTTAGCAAACGGATTGCGGGGTGCGCTCGCTCGATATCTGACAAGGCGATCTCGGCACACTCGGCCCAATCCAGAGACAGCAGACGTTCGCGGGCTCGCTGCGGATTGTCGTCGCAAAGTGGGTAGTAGTAAGTCAGCACCGTAGGGCCATAGTCGAGTCCACGTTGATGAGTCGCGGCCACATACCCCAGCGACGGGCTGTCGTAAAAGACGTTGTCCCAACTGAGAGGAAACTGATCGGGTGGTGTGACTGGTCTCGCTGAAAGCTGCAGGTTCGCGACCATCCATGACCCAAACTGCAGTTCTCGCCAACCTTGCGGTCCGTGCTCGCGATAGCCCGTCACCAGATGCGGTGCGAGGAATGGATGTGTTGCCAGAACGACTCGCCGTGCTTTCCAGCCGCGTACTTCCGTCGTTCCGCCGTGCTCACGAAACGCGATGACTGACAGCGTTGCCGACGACTCTGCGCCGTCAGCCAGCGGCGTGATTTCAGACACGACCCAACCTGTCTCTGCTCGTTCGCCGATGCTCTGTGCAAGGTGCTTCACCAAGCGAGCATTGCCTTCTGGCCAAGTAATGAAGGGCTGTGAATCCTGACCGGGTTGATTGACGCGCGCCGCAAAATACAAGAGGCCTGCCCAGGCGCTCGTTTGATCGATGGTCAGCCCGTAGTCGTCACGGCAGGCATAATCAACGAACCAGCGTAAGCGCGGCGATGACCAACCGTGCTCAGCGAGCCACTCGCTCATCGTGAGACGATCGAGCGCCAGCACCTCTGAGTCGCGCGAACATTCTCCGACCGGCAACGTGAATGCACGGCGCTGCTGGCTGTCGCGCCATGCAACCCAGCGATCGACTTCTTTCTCAAACGCCGCGAACTGAGCCAGGTCAGTGGAGGAAGCTCCGTGTTCTGGCACGACGCCTTCGTGCCAATGGCCGTCGATGAAGAGTCGCTCTTGTGGGGCGCGGCAGAGAAAGTGTTCGGCCACGATCGGCTCGCCCGTGACCGCTCGGCCTTCGAGTAGCTGCATCTCATCGAGCAAGTCGATCAAGGCAACGTTTGAAGCTAGCGGCACAGGGAGATAATGAGCGCCCCACGGAAACTCCACGAGTTCACATGCGCCACCGCGAGAAGTCCCTCCGAGTTCGGGTTCGAGTTCGAGCACGACAAAACGGTCAATTCCTTGCTGCCGCAAGCGACGTCCCGCGCTCAGTCCCGCCACCCCACCGCCGACGATGACGACATCAATGTCCTGCCAAGCATCGCTGGTCGGTTGTGGTCGAAAGCCTTCACGGAGGCGATGTGCCGCGCCGACAGAAGCTCCGATGATTCCACCTTGGAGGGGCAGGTGACTGGGCGTCGCATTGCAACCCAGGGTCGTTAGAGGCAGGCCCAGGAACGCAGCGAGGAGTTCGCGACGATTCATCAACGGAATCTCTGGTTGAGGTTCGAAAAGTCGCTCGGACGCCGCCGTATTGGTGACGCCAATCCAACGATGCTGATGTCCAAAAATAGACGACCGACTTCACTACCGAAATGCGAATCGCCTTCCGCTTGTGGTCAAGCGAAAGGCGACGTCGTTGGAGAAACGAGGACTCATTCGGATGACTACAAGTTCTGCAAGTCGATCACGACTTCGACCGGCAGCACGAAGGACTCATTAATCTCTGAGGCCGAGTTCGAACTCAGATCGTCGACGCCTTGATTACCAGCGACCGTATCGGCTCCACCATTACCGTTAACGACGTCGTCGCCATCTTCACCGAGAACGACGTCGTCGCCGCCAAAGCCAGAGATTGAGTCGTTGCCGTCACCGCCTAACACGGTATCGGCGTCCTCATCACCAATCACGATGTCGTTGCCATCCATGCCCGTCATGACATCGGAACCGGCGCCTCCGGTCATGAAGTCATCGCCGTTGCCGCCGTTCATGGTGTCGGCACCGTCCCCGCCAATCAGCGCGTCGCTGCCATCGCCTCCCTGCATCCGGTCGTTGCCAGCATTGCCGCCAATTTGGTCATCGCCTGCCTCACCACTGAGTGAATCATCGCCATTGTTACCACCGATGGTGTCATTACCTTGACCACCCAGCGCGGTGTCGTCTCCGCCCCCTCCAGTGATGATGTCATTGTCGTTACCACCCGAGAGTGAATCGTTCCCGCCATCGCCAGCAATGGTGTCGTTGCCATCGTTGCCGAGAGCAAGATCGTTGCCGTCACCGCTGGTGATGCTGTCGTTACCGAGTCCGCCGTTGAGTGAGTCCGCTCCGGCACCGCCGTCGAGGATGTCGGCTCCGTCATCACCGTTGATCAGATCCGCTCCGTCACTTCCAACAACCGAGTCGTCGCCCGTTCCACCTTCCAGCGTGTCCGCTCCAGTGCTGCCGATGAGCGTGTCGTTTCCGTTACCTCCCAAGAGATTCAATGTTGCTCCACCGGCGACGGCATTCGATGCGCTGATGCGGTCGTTACCGTCTCCCCCGTTAATTCGTAACAAGGTGCCGACGCCGTTCGAAACATCAGTGACCGTGATCTTGTCGTTGCCCGCGAGTCCGTCGATGGAGAGGATCGCGATGGAGTTCGCGACCTGCACCGTGCTGCTATTGATTGCGATTGTCACTCCACCAGAGTAACTGTCGATTGTGATCACATCGGCACCGCTGGTGCCTTGCAGCGTGGCGGTGTCAGATCCTCCGGATGAGGTGAGCACGTCGCTGCCTTGATCGACTCCAGTGACCAAGGTGTCGTCGCCAGTTCCTCCATCAAGCGTGTCATTACCGCCGTTGCCGTTTAGGAAGTCGTTCCCGGCTTCGCCCGCGAGGCTGTCGTCATCTGCTCCACCATAGACAAAGTCATTACCAGCACCAGCGAAGACGGAATCGTTGCCCGCTCCTCCAGCGATGGTGTCATTTCCCGGAGCGACTCCTCCGATGCTGGTGTCACCGAAGAGAGTGTCAACACCGCCACCGCCCGAGACGAAGTCGTCATCGTCTCCGCCTTCAATCCGGTCATTTCCGTCACCGCCGAGAATGCTGTCGTCACCGGTCTCGCCGAGGATCGAATCGGCTCCTCCGTTGCCCGCGATTGTATCGTTGCCACGGCCACCGAAGACGGTGTCGGCACCACTACCAGAGATGACACTGTCATTGCCGGCGAAGCTGTTGAACTGATCGTCACCATAGATCACATCGTTGTCAGCCCCGCCGTCGACTGTGTCATTGCCGCCACCACCTTCGAGGCTGTCGAGCCCCGCTTGGCCGCGCACGATGTCATTGCCCAGTCCACCGATCGCGTTATCGCTACCGCCTCCACCATTCACTGTGTCATTTCCGTCACCACCATCGAGGCTGTCGCTATTCAGTCCGCCAGCAATAAAGTCATCGCCAAGTCCGCCACTGAGTGTGTCGTTGCCTTCACCACCGGTGATCACATCGTTGCCAGCACCGGTGAAGCCAACGGCATCGCCTGTGACCGAGTCATTGCCATCTCCCGCGTCGATTGTGTCCGAACCGGCTGCTCCATTCACTGAGTCGTCACCATCGCCCGCCGAGATGCTGTCGTTGCCATTATCGCCGAGGATGGTGTCGTTGCCGTCGTTGCCAACAATCGTGTCATTGCCAAGGCCGCCCGAAACCAAATCGTTGCCGTGACCACCGTCGATCAAGTTGGCTCCGTCGCCGCCATTGATGATGTCGTCGCCATGACCACCACTGATGATGTCAGCAAGGTTGTTGGTGCCCGTGATCGTGTCGTTGCCCGCATTGCCGTTGATCTTCACTGACGTCAGGTTTGGGAATGCCGACTGCACGATGCCAGCGACGTTGATCAAATTATCGCCGTCACCACCGTTGATCGTCACCGCAGTCACCTGGCTGGCGTTGATGCCAGTTGCTGAGCCAATCACTTGGCCATTTCCGAGCACTTGCACTTTCGTCAGATCCGTCGGGTTGCGGCCGACAGTGATGGCATCGTTTGCGTTCGAGTTGACGATCAGCTCACCACCAACAAAGAAGCTGGTGACGGACAGCAGCGAACGATCTTCTAGCTGCTGCATTTGTGCGGGTACCGACCGACCGGCAGGCTTGCGGGTGTTGGTACGCAGACGATTTTTGAGGGCTTCGAGCCAAGCGTTGAGTTGCATGAGACCCATCCGTGGGCAAGAGACGTGTCGGCGGTCGCTCGCTAGGGCAGTCCCCATTCGAGCGAACCAGTGGGAGCGATCATCGTTTTCCGCTCAGCGAAAGTGCGTCGGTGATCGCGAGTCTGTCCCGGTTGAGTGGTCCATTCGCTCCGTATAGACAGACTGCTGCCAAGGCTTATCGACCTGTGACATTCCGAATCTGCGCTCTGCTGGGTAATCGCGTTAGAGCGTCGCTAATCGGAGAGGTCTCACTGATGAGCAAGGTCACCTCAGTTTTTCCAAATTCACTCACAGAACGGCTGTTGTTCGGAAAAGACAGGAGTCGCTGCCAAACTCTCGCTTGGTCAGCGTTTTTGACGAAAGCTGAAACGCTTCTTCAGTGACGTCTTGCGACTGCGGAGTCGTTGGCTGATAGTTGGACCGTGTTGCTGTTGAGCTGGCGGGCAGGATCAGCGGTCCTGACCTGCGTTTCATGGCAACCTTGTTGCGCCCCGAGCGCACTTCCACAACTCTTAGTGCTTCAACCCACGAGCAAGTTCATGAGCCCATCACTGGACGATGTCCCTCTGCGTGATCTGTGCAAGGAAGCCGAGCGAATGACTCGGGAGTTGATTGACCATTTGGAACGAAACCAGATTCCGAAAACGCGTGAACTTGCCGAGCTCGTCCGTCCTAGCTCGCCGCTCGTGGCCAGTGGCCAAACGGTGCAAGACATCACGGTTCGCAGCTCGGCATCGAGATTGATTGAAAGTCAGGATTTCGCGGCCGAGCTGTTTGAAAAGGCCACCGAATACTTCACCGCGATTGATCGCACGCTCGAAAACATGACAGTGAAATAAGAGAGATAAAAGTTGTCGCGAGCAATTCGACGTTGCGACGTGCGAAGTTGCGTTCGTCCAGCCAAAACTTTCCGAGCGGCATGAATTCTCGGAATTGCGAATTCTCGGAATTGAACTCTGGTACGTTCAGCGGTGACGTCGGTCATAGTTCTGCTCTCTTCTGAGGGCTTCTACGGAGCCCGCGATTGAGCCGATTCTTGGGTCCAATCGTGATTCATCTCTGGTTTCTCATTTCATCGCTCAGCTCAGACTGGCGGGGTTCTTCATGATTAGCGGAAGCGGAAGGGAAGGCAGCAGCCTCTCAGCCCGATCAAGCTCGTCGGCGACGGGTTCGATGCCGGTCGTGCCCCTACCGTCGTCGAGTGGTTCGGGTGCGATTCGGTCGCCACTGTTGAATTCAGAGACCGTGATTCACTCGGGGGCTCAGGTCGTCAGCATCCCACCGACGAGTGATGCTCCTTCGAGCCTCGTGATGCACCGGCTTTTTCCACAGAACCGGGATGCGAATTCGGTCTCCAGTCAACTCGATCCAAACGGTCTCGAACTGGGCCACTTTCGCATCGAGGAACGCATTGGTGCCGGGGGGATGGGAGCCGTCTTTCGAGCGGTCGATCTTCGCTTGCAACGTTATGTCGCGTTGAAGTTGCTCGCTCCGAGTCAGGCCCATGATCCTGCCGCCGTGAAGCGTTTTGAGAACGAGGCTCGCGCGGCAGCGCGGCTGGACCACGAAAACATTGCGAAGGTCTACTTCATTGGCGAAGAACGAGGTTTGCACTTTATCGCGTTTGAGTACGTGCTTGGCTCGACGATCCGCGACCTCATTCGCCGCAACGGACGGCTGTCCTCGATGGACACCGTGAACTATGCGATGCAGGTCGCTTATGCCCTTAAACACACCTCGGCGATGGGCGTCGTGCATCGAGACATCAAGCCGTCCAACATTATCGTGACATTGAATGGTCGCGTGAAACTGGTCGATCTTGGGCTTGCTCGCAAAGAGCAATCGGATGCTTCCGCTGATTTGACGATGACAGGCACGACACTCGGTACTTTTGACTACATCTCACCAGAGCAAGCGAAAGATCCGCGGTCAGTCGACGTCCGTAGCGACATCTATTCGCTCGGTTGCACCATGTATCACATGCTGACCGGGCAGCCGCCGTATCCCGAAGGCACTGCACTGCAAAAGTTGCTGGATCATCAAGGCAAGGATGCGCCTAATCCGCAGGCCATCAACGCCGATGTTTCGGATGAACTGGCTGGCATTGTGCGGCGGATGATGAACAGCGATCGCAATAAGCGTTATCAAACTCCCGAGCAATTGCTGCGTGACTTGAGCTATGTCGCGAACCAACTGGGATTGCGGGGAGTGCATCCCGAGGGGCTCGTCTGGATTTCTTCGCACATGGCGCGGCCGCGTGGTTGGCGCAGTCAGGTGGGTTGGATTGCGACCGTGATTGCGCTGCTGGCAGTCGTCGTGATCTTGCAGAACTTTCCACAATTGGGACGCGGGATCACGGCGACTCCGCGCGGCGATTGGGAATCGCGGAATCATGATCTCGATGCCGTGGAGGCGCCCCGCAACGAGTCTGCGGCCGCAGTTCAAGGGGCGGAGGGCTCCCGTTCCAGCGACAACACCACAACGGCGACTAATTCCAGCTCTGCCCCCAGGGCAGAGAAATCTGTGGTCGACTCCGGAGCTAATCTGCGTGAAGGGACGTTGACTCCAGAGCCGTTTCCTCCGTTGTTGAAATCTGGAACGACAGAGCCAACTCATGCCATTGTTTCTCCTGGTCCACCAGATATTCCGAAGACGAATCACTTGGGTTCGAGCACTCATTCGCAGACGGTTAAGAATGAGTCATCGGCGCGACCAAGTCCGACGAAGGTCGAAAGTGGTACAAGCGGCAGCAAGTCCAATGACTCCACCGCCAAGTCAGACGGCACGGCTGCTGAGTCGTCACTGATCGCGGTCTATTCACAAACGGGAGCACTGTTGCGCGAGTACCGCAGCTTTGAAGCGGCATGCTCGGCAGCTGAAGACGGCAGTGTGATCGAGCTGCGGTTCAATGGTCGGCGCCTGGAGAAGCCATGTCGTGTCACCAAGAAGAATGTCACGATCCGAGCCGCGCGTGGGCATTCGCCAGTGGTCGCGTTTAAGCCGGTGGCTGCGGATATCTCGGGTGATGTGGTGAGGTTGCTGACGCTGCAGTCAGGGCCGATCAACATTGTCAACGTACTCTTTGAAGTCGACCTGACTGGAGATGCGCCGGCTGCGGGATTTTCGCTGTTCGGTATCGTGCAGCCGACTAGCCTGCAGTTGGCCGGAGTGGCGGTTACTTTGGTCAATCCGAAGTCCGTACCTTGCGCGATCGTGAGTGTGGGAGCTGACCAATCTCGCCCAACTCCCGACATGCCGCGGATGCCTTTGATGCCGTTTGGTGATGATGCTCTTGCGGCGATTGAAATGACCGAGTCGATGGTGCGAGGCCCGGGCAGTCTCGCTTTGGTTGAGTGCAGCGGACGTATTCAACTGACCTTGCGCGATACGGCTTTAGCGCTGGGGCAAGATGCGATTCGAGTCACCAGCCTCATGCCTTCAACACCCGAGAAAGCAGATTTGGTCATTCGAGCCGATCATCTCACATCCGTCTGTCAGGGCAGCTTTCTCAGGCTATTGGGAGCAGGGCAAGGCGAACGCCGAATCTCGGTTCAATGCCATCTGCGCAACAGCTTGTTTGAGCAACTCAATGCTGCTCCGCTTGTGACGATGGATGCGAACGTCGCTCCAGACGATGCCCGCCGCGTGTTGCAGTGGAATGGCGAGCGAAATTACTACAGCCACACCGAGAATTTTTGGCACATCGATGCGACGGACGAAGACTTTGTGTTTCAGGATTGGCTCGATCATTGGGGGGCTGGCGGTGAAGTTGGACCAAGTGACCGTCCAGCTTATTGGCAGATTGATTGGCCGACTGACTTACATCGCGTGACTGCCACCAACTTCAAGCTGCTGAAGGAAGACGGCGTTATTAATGCGCCCATTCAAGGCGCCACCGACGGCAACGATGCCGGCTGCGATCCACGCCGCCTGCCGACTCACGATGCCGCCGACAACGATGATATCGATGCCGCCTCTGATGTCTCTTCAGGCTGAGTCAATGCTCCATTTCGGACGCCAACATGGCGTGATCCAGAGTGTCTCTCTCCTCATGCGTCAATGTCTGAGGAATGGCTGGACGCTCGAAACGATGCTGTCGTGGATCATCTTTCAAAGCCATAAAAATGTCCGGCTTCACGGAGTTGGCCCCGAACGAGACCGTTGAGTGTGCCGTCAGATTCAGCGACGCGCCAGACACTGCTTTGATCGGCCAAGTCATGATCGAAGTGGTGTTTGTTGAAGCCGGTGCCGGGGTAGCAGTAATGGATCATCGCTGGGCCGTCGTCCTCGCACTCTGGTAACACTTGATCTCCTCGAAGATTCAACAGACAGAACTCGGTCAATGCGGGCGTCAGCTTCAAACGCTGCACCATCAACAACGCCGCCCACATGATCGATAACCACCATTGCTGAGTACCCTGATGTACCCCGCGCGACAGTGAGCCTGCATCTTCGATTCGTGACGGGCCTTGTGTGGGGAAATAGCTGATGCAGTGGAGCCATTCGTCAGCGATTTCGAGTTGGCGAGCCCTGGGGATCACATGCGGCACGCCACCACTGATCTGGATGTCTCGCAGCCATTGCGGAGAGACTTGGGCGGCGCGGCAGGCGTCATCCACAAAGGGCTGATAGTCCGCAGAATGAGGATCGAGATAGAAAACTCGATCGAACGTCATACCATCGGGGCGAATCGGTAAGTTCGCCCAGTTGACCGCCCTCCGAAACACCATGTCGGCATCACAAAGCACGATGAAGTCCGCAGTCGTGCGGACATGCTTGAGGGCACAGATGGTGTTGCGAGGTGGGTAGTTGACGCCATCGAGTGATCGCCAATTAGGAGCTCTTTGGATGCGTCCACCATGGCGTGTGATGAGCTCGAAACCGGGCAGCAATGCGTCGTCCTCATGAGCATGGACAACAATGACCGGGGCTTGCCTTTGGTAAGTCAGGCATGAGTAATGAAACAACAACGCCTGCCACAGAAAGAAAGAGTTGTTCTCGGCTGCTGCGACAATTTCGAACGAGGGGGCAAGCGAACTCATGTCTGACGCTTCGCGAAGCAAGATGTCGATCGATGGGCCTGATGAGAGTCATGTCGCTCGCCGTCCTGGAGCCGATGACGTCTCACTGGCTGCTCGGTGGTAAGAATGGTCGGAGTTGCAACTTGGTTTGATGGTCCTCGAACTTGGAACCATCGGTTCGTCGACCAAGCATGTAGTCTCGCTGCCAACCTTGCTCTGTAAAGACGGGGTCGTTGGCGAGCAGGCCGGCATTGAACTTTGAACGAGCGGCACTCCACTCTTGATAGGAGGCTTCGAGAGCCGGATTTTCGCCGAGCGTTCGACATACCGGATGCAGCGACTCCAATAGTCCGCGCGGAACCGGCACCACCATACACAGCGGTTCGCCCTCTTCGAACTTCACGGTGAAGTTACGACGGGTTACGCGCCAATTCATGGTGAACGTTGAATCGAGCCAGTCCGTTTCCACGATCCCTTCCAGCGCCTGCACTCCGTCCTTCACCCAGTTGCTGGGCCCTTTAACCCACAGGTTGATGCCTGGTGGTGTCCGAAACAGATATGGCAATTTGAAAGTGAAAACCCCTGAGCCGAAGTGGCTGTCGACGTTGTCGATCTTCGATCCTTTGGCGCGACGAATTTTCAAATCGGTCGGCGATGCGCCACCGTTCCAACGCGCCGTGAAGCTGACCGGATTAGGGATCACCCAACCATGTTGATTGGCAATTACCAACGGTAAACAGCGATAGGCGTATCGCTCTGGCGTCTCGTCCATCCACTGTCGCGACGAAGATGCGGGCTGGAGCGGCATCTTGTCGAGTGAGCTCACCACATATGCCGTCAGTTCTGGCCCGGCCTGTTGTCGGGACACTTGCGGCGGCATCTTGGGCGCTCGCTGGCGTTTGATCGCCACCTTCTTCTTGGCCATGCAGTCGTTCCTCTGCTGCCGCAATCGCAAATCATACGAGGGCAGCCTGCCATTCAGCGGTTCTGTTTCCAACTGGTCAACGTCCGGTTCAGGGGCCTGATGTCTCAAGACACCTCGGACGCGTTGCTAATAACGCAGACTCGGATGGTTGCGAATCTTAGACCAGCGTTCGAGCCATTGATCGTTGGTGAGATTCGTTGGGGCTCCCCATTCGTTGTGGATAGCTTGGGAGGCCACGACTTCTCCGAGTGTGCGGACGCCGCCGACCGGCAGTTTGCCGTCAGACATTTGCCACCACTCATTGAGCGATAAGCCATGCACATGGGGAAATCGCCCCGCGACCAACAGTCGCGTCCCGTCAGCCACGATGGCCAACTGATAGATTTGATCCGAGAGCTTTCGATCGGCAGTGATCTGCCCACCGGTCATCATGTCCCAGCGCCGTAGCACTCCGTTCTTACATCCCGTGAAGAATGTCTTTTGGCTGGGGTCGATCAGGATCGAGTAGACCTCGTCAGTATGTTCGCGCGTACTGACCGGAGTGCCGCCATCAGCAACGTTCCAGACTCTCGCGTGCCGATCGCCACAGGCGGTGATGAACCACTGGCCATCGCGCGTGAACTCGCCGGTAAATACCCACCCAGAATGTTTGAAGTCGGGGCCATGTGTCTGACCGTTGTCTGACCGCCACTGCTGCACCACTCCATTCGAACAACAGGTGACGAACGACTGCCCATTGGGATGGAAGACCACGTCATGCACGATGTCTGACGTTGTCTTGAGTTGAAAGAGCAAGTTGCCGGTTGTCAGGTCACGCATCTCGACATCACCGCGCGTGCCCCAGACCGCAAAGCGGTCCTCGGAGGGGGCGATCGCTAATCGTCGTCGAATCAAGAAACTATGTGACTGCGGTTTTCCAGACAGTACCTGATGCTCGGCACGAACCTTGAGGGAGTCGGCATCGAGCACGAGCAGGTGTCCTTTTTGACACAAGACGATGGCGGTCGTGCCATCGGCGCTGACGGCGGTGGCCAGCGCGGCGCTCTCGGTGCTGAGGTCTTCAGCGAGACGTTCACCCGATTGGCGATTTACCAGGTTGATAAAACCCTCGCCGGTCAACGACTCATCTGACACGACCGCGCGCGTATAAGTTTTAGTCCCCACGACGAGCAGTGCGTTGTGGGGATCAACGAAATTTGCATCGCTAATCGTTCCCGTGGTTTTGTACGTCGTTCCGGCTGGCTCGCCCGTGGAGACATCGAAGGGCGTCAATTCCTGCCGATCACGAATACTGTCGAAGCCGACGGCAAGAGCCAGATCGCCAGTTCGATTGAACTTCAAGTACGACTGCCGCGCGTGTGTGGCAGTCCGGAAGTCGTGATTCGAAAATTGAACGCTCTTCCAGACACGCACGATTGGGTCATTCCATTGCACCGTGGCGATGGCCTTGCCATCCGGCGACCAACAACTTCGATGTACGGTGCCCGAATGCGGAATATTGGAGAGCACGATGCGGCCGGTTGCGACTTCGGTCACTTTCTCGGTGTGGTCGCCGCCTCCACTGAGCAAGAACCGACTGTCCGGCGAAAACTCAGAATTGTAGATGATGTTGCGATGGCGGATGCGTTGCCGTTCCTGGCAACTGCTGGCATCAACAATGACTGTGTCAAAATACTCACTAAAGGCGAACAGATCGCGTCGCGGTGAGACTCGTAATGTGGTGACGTCGTCGCCACGGCGATGCCAAAGAGATTCTTTTTTGGATAAGTCCCAAACTCGCAGCGCATTTCGCTCTTCAAGCAACAGCAACTTGGTGTCGCTCAGAAAATGCATGCCTGAAAATGTGGGTTGAAATACCGGCATGGGCGGCATCAAGGGCTCGGTTGTCTCGGTCCCAGCTTTGATGGCAAACACTCGGACAAATTTGTCCTCTCCGTGAGTCGCTAGCGTTGTGCCATTGGGAGCCCACAGCAATTCGTTGACTCGTGTGGGATGCGGTCGCTTGGTTCCCACGTCTTGCTTGGCGACATAGTCCCGGATCGAAACTCCATTTGTTCCACCGACGGCCACCCATTCTGCATGAGGTGCGAAAGCGATGTCTGTGACAGGATCGCTTTGTTCCCAGCATTCGAGTTCGCGGCCGCTTGGAAATTCGAAAACGTTGACTGTGTTCCCCGAGGCTAAGCCGAGCCGCGTTCCATTGTGGTTCCAGGCGGCGTTGGAGATCTCACCGGTGATTGGTAGTTCGATCTGCTTATCAGTTCTGAGATCCCATATTTCGCAGACCGGCTCCAGTGACAAGACCATCAAGTAGGGCTCTTGTGGGTGGAACAGAAGTTTCTTGTTCCATCCGCCTCGAGCGCGATGGCCGTGAATGGGCAAGGCGACTTCGGACGCCCAGGTCTCGAAACGCTGCCGTCCCACAGCTTCCAATCGCTGCTCGCCTTTTGCCGCTTCGACCGCCATGCCAAACCACAACAGCGCTAAGCGTCGATCACCTTCACGATCTGCGTACAACCCAGCTTCGTTGTAGGTCGCCACGAGCATACGTTCGGTTTCGTCGTGTGCTGCTTTCTCTTTGATTTGCGCATTCTCGGCCTGCTTGCGAGCGACTTCTTCATTGCGTTGCGCTTTCTTGGCCGCCTCAGCTTGGCTCTTGGCCTCAGCAGCCAATCTGCGAGCGACATCCGCTTGATGCCCTCGAAAAACTGCAAAGGCGACGATGCCGACTGCGATCAAGCTCAGCAACAACGCGATCATGGTATTGCGCTGATACCAACGCTTGAGACGCTCTATGCGTCCAATTGGTCGCGCCAAGAGTGGCTCGCCATCCTCCCAGTGCTTCATGTCTTCAGCGAAGGTGAGAAGATCGGGATAGCGATTCTGGGGATGCTTCGACATGGCCTTGAGGCACGCGGCTTCGAGGTCCAAGGGAATGTTCGCTGCGAATTCGGCCAACGGTGGCGGTTCGCTGGTTTCGTCGGCCACTTGTTTGACGACGGTCCAGAGTTGGCCCATGTACGGCGTACGACCGGTGAGCATTTCGTAGAACATCGACCCCAAGCTGTATTGATCGCTCAAGGGGCCAATCTGAGCGACCTCCCCACGTGCTTGTTCGGGGGCCATATAAGCGGGAGTTCCGACGATCGCACCATCGCCAGGATCACTGTTTTCCGAGTCGACTCGAATGGCCAAGCCGAAGTCCATCAACTGCGGCCGCCCGTTGGCTGTGATCATCACATTGCTGGGCTTGACGTCACGGTGAACGACGCCTTCCAGATGTGCGTAATGCAATGCTTCCGCGATCTGTCGGATCCAACTGACCGCCGTCGAAAACGGTAGTCGTCCTTGCCGCAGGATCACCGACAGCGGAGTGCCATCAACTAACTCCCCCACAATGAAGGGTTGCCCATCAACCTGCCCGCTCTCAAAGACCGCCACAATGTTCGGATGCCGCAACTTAGCCGGTGCTTTGGCTTCTTCCAAAAACTTGGCACCTTGATCATCTTCGCTCACATACCTTGGGACTTTGACGGCGACATCACGTTCGAGCACGGGATCATGGGCGCGATAGACCATTCCAAACGCCCCGCGTCCAAGAATGGCCAGGATTTCAAAGCGGCCCAGCCGAGTCCCGTGCTCTAAGGTGGCGATGACAGTCTTGGAGACAGCTTTGACACGAGCGGGATTGATGGACGTGGTGGCTTGCGGATCGGGGTGTCTTTCGATCGTGTCGCTCCCCGAGATCGGGGGCCCGGCTTGGGTTGGAGAGAGCGAGTGGTGCTCCAGAGCGAGAGTTGTGGAGTCTTCGACGGTCGCCGGTCGGTAGAGGGCTGTCTCCGAAACGGCTTGGCAGTCCAAGCACATCAGCACGGTCGTGTCTGATGGTGTTTCAGGCACGAAACTGGCGCCGCAGCGCGAACACGATTCGCGATTTTGGTCAGTCATCACAACAGGCCAACTCTCCAGGTGAGGCTGCGGAGAACGACTCGTCCTAACAAGGCCTTCGCCCGCATTCGATGCGCAGACGATATCCGAGTCGGTCGGTCTGGATGTAGTCACCCCGCTCCTGCTGTTGTGAATTGGCCCGTGAAAAGGGAGTGATCATCACCAGTTTCCTCCAGCGAGGATCACCCGCATTTTGCGATGGGTCGCCTGTGATTCGCTTCTGGCATCACGCTGAAACGTCAACACTGATGCGATTAGTAATTGTCGTGACTTCGTCCAACAGGATGTTGGGGGCCATCTCTTGCCCCCTGAAAGGCTTTTGATGAACGAGCATTGTGCGACGCGTCGCCAGTTCCTGACAGTCACTCTCGCCAGTTTGACTTGTAGTCCCATCGCATGGTCTGCCGGCGGCATCTCACGCTTGTATCTGGATTTAGACTCGGATGCTTACTTCGCTGGGCCGATGATCGAGGAGACGCGAGTCGTTGACCGTAAAGTTTTTACGGAGGGGCCGGCGGTCGCACCTGATGGCCGCGTTTTTCTGACGAATGGTTCGACCGCCAAGATTCTCGTGTGGAACCCTATCAAACGGCAGTTGACGACTTTTCGGGAGCACAGTGGCGAAGCAAACGGGCTGTGGTTTGATGCCCAAGGGCGGCTTTTGGCCTGTGAGGGTAAGGCTGGGCGAGTCACTCGTACCGATCTGCAGAGCGGTACGATCGAAGTGCTCGCCGAGAACTTCAACGGTCAGTCACTCGGCGCTCCGAATGATTTGGCGCTGGATGCCCACGGGCGGATCTACTTCACCTCGCGACTGCCCAACACGGACCCGAAGACTCACAATGTCAACTCGGTCTATCGCATCGATCCAGATGGCAAGCTCTCGCGCGTTTTGCATGAACCTGACATCCATATGCCCAATGGTGTTGAGGTCTCGCCGGATGGTCGGACGCTCTACGTGATCGAGTCGGACGGGCGAGAGAATCGCAATCGTTGCATCCTTGCGTATGGCCTGTGCGACGATGGGGCGGTCGGGGCGGGCCGCAAGTTGTTCGACTTCTACCCTGGTCGAGGCGGCGATGGGTTGTGCGTCGACGCCGAGGGCAATCTGTACGTCGCTGCTGGTCTGCACAAGACGCGCGGCACGCATGAGACACTCGACACTCGACCCGGCATTCATGTGATCTCACCGAGTGGCAAGCTGGTGGCATTCTTGGAGACGCCGGTGGACACGCTCACGAATTGCGTCTTCGGCGGTGCAGATCGGCGCACGCCTTACATCACTTGCGGGGATCGGTTGTTGAGCGTGAAGACTCACAAACCGGGGCCGCGTTCACCTGTGTTGCGCTGAGTTCACTCGCAGGCACTCGCATTATTGGGCGAGGATGAGGACCGCAACGAGTGCGCGTGTGAGAGTCTGCGTTTCATCAACATCTCTCAGAGAGGCCATCATGAAGTGGGCGTGTTTGTTTGCAATCGGGGTTCTGTTCTGGGCAAGCAGCGTTAATGCGGTGAGGGCTGCCGAGGCTGGTCGAGTTGAACTGAATGCCGCGCTGCGAGCGAGGTGCGAAGCGACGCTGCGCGCGGCACTCAAGTCCGAGGAGTTCTGGCCAGCGATGCATGCGGCGGAAGCTCTGACACAAGCGGGCTTCGGGGCCGAGGTTCGCGAGTTCTTGCCGCCGAAGTTGCTCACCGAGACCGACGATCAACGTCGTTGTGGATTGGCTCGCGAACTGGTGCGCGCGGGGGATTTGACAAGAACTCGGTTGATGTTCGAGATCCTCGCGTCATCCAATCCGCATGGCCATACGCATGCTTGTGAGAGTCTCTACAAGGTCTGGCAAATCGGCGATGGCACGTTGTTGAATCGGTCGTTGCAGAAGCGTGATCAACCGAAGCAAGCGCTGATGGCGGCTGCGGCACTGGCTCGTTGGGGGCATCGCGACGCGCTGCAGTTTGTACGGAGCTATCTCCGACACGAGGACGGTGAAGTCGCGAAGATTAGTGCCTGGATCTTGGCACGCGTTGGTGATGCTTCAGACTTGCCGGCTCTGCGTGACGGTGCGCAGAAGTTTGCCGAGCCGCTGACGAAGGCTTACTTCGAACATGCCTTGGCGTCGCTTGGTGATGCTGAAGGGCGAGCGGCCTTGGTGAGGAATCTCGATCACGCCGAAGCCGCTGTGCGAATCTATGCCGGTGAGTTTTCAATCGACGCGCGAGCGGTTGAGGCCAAGGCCGCACTGATTCGCCGACTTGATGATGATGTGCTCGATGCCCGTGTACGCGGAGCTCAAGCGCTGCTTGTGTTGGCAGCTCCAGTGCCGATCGGTCGCGATGAAGTCGTTGTCAATGATGTCTTCTTGGCAACCAAACCCAATCAGCGCTACAGCGAGGGTTCGATCATCGTCTTGAACGACAACCGCTGGTTATATGCGACGACCGAGTTCATCGGGCGAGAGTCAGACTTTGCTCAAGCTCGGATCATCGCGGTCGAGTCGCGCGACGGAGGCCGCACTTGGGGCGACCGCCGTGTGCTGCAAGAGAACGTGGGGATGATGAATGTCATGTCAGTCACATTGCGACGACTTAAACCCGACGCGCTGTTCGACGGCCCGATCGGGTTCTTCTACCTCATCAAGAACGGGCATTCGGATCTCAGCGTTTGGTTCCGTCGTTCGGAGGATGAAGGCCGCACTTGGAGTGAACCCATTCGCGTCACCAATGAGCCGGGCTATCACGTTTTCAATAATGATCGCGTCACTGTGTTGGAGTCGGGACGCATGCTCGTTCCGGTCGCGACCACGGCAGATGTGACGAAGGTCAACAAGTTCGAATGTCGTGTCTATTACTCCGACAATCAGGGGCAAGACTGGAAGATGAGCGCGAACTCGGTGGCGTATGACAAACGCGGTGCAATGGAGCCCGAGATCGTGCCGCTCAACTCGCAACGCTTGTTGATGCACTTTCGGACGCAACTCGGGCACATCGCCGTGAGCGAGTCGCGCGATGGTGGTCGGGAATGGAGCGCGGCTCGCAGTTGGAGTGTCCGCAGTCCCGAAGCACCGGCCACCGTACGTCGCATTCCCTCGACCGGACATTGGCTGCTGGTTTGGAATGATGCCTTCACGGCCGGAGCTGGACACGGCGGTAAGCGGACCCCGCTGACCGCAGCGATCTCAATGGATGAAGGCCGCACTTGGAGTGGCCAGCGAAATCTTGAAACGAGCACCGAGCACACCTTCGCCTACACGAGCACCGCGTTTCACGAAGGTCGAGCGCTCTTGAGCTACTACGTCCGCGACGAGAGGTCTGGGCAGATTTCGTCTCGGTTTCGATCCGTGCCGCTCGATTGGTTCTATGGCAGCGGCGGGGACTGACCCTGATGCAACGAAGTTGAGAATCAGTCGCGCGTGTCGCCTTCGGTGGCAGAGCATCATGAGCGAGCGAACTCGATGTTCTGCGCGAGGCTATAAAAAATTGAAGGCGTCCCGGACAACTCAGTTATCCGGGACGCCTTGACCGACGATGGAAGGTGCGGGCCAACGCCAACCATCGCTGTCCTCACCTATTGGCATTCGGCGTGCCGTCAGAATCTTTTTTTGAGAATCGGCGTAAGTCGTTGCCGCACAACAAAACCGTCGCCGAGAGCCCATCGTGGCTGGGGCAGTTGCATCAAGCATTGAAGCAAGTCGCGTCAGGCAGCGACGCAAAACGCCGTGTTGAATTGCGACGGTATCTTGACGCCACCGCGTCGTGCGACAGCCTATTCCTCGTGAGTGGCTTCGACTTGAATTGCAGCAAGGCGTGAATTGAGAGCCAAACGCGACAGTCCGAGCAGCTTGGCGGCGAGCGTTTTATTGCCCTTCGCTTGCTGCAATGCGGTCTCGACATGTTGCTTCTCGATGCGCGTGAGCAGCGACTGCAACGGTTCTAGGGTGACTGGGCTTGTGGGGCTCAGCGATTGGGCGTCAAGACCCGAGCGGAAACGCAGCGGCAAGTGAGCCGTCTGAATGGCGGTCCCAGTGCATACCTGATGCGCCTCGCGGATTACGTCGCGTAGTTCGTCGAGATTTCCCGGCCAGGCGTACTCCTCCAGTTGTGGCCAAACGTCGTGTGCGATGCCCGTGACCTGCTTACTTTCCGTGCGATTACACTCTTCCACAAAGTGCTGAGCAAGCAGTCGTAACTCTGCGAGCCGTTCACGCAACGGTGGCACTGCAATTTGCAGCGCAGTGATTTGAAAATAGAAGGACTCACTCAAGCGGTCGTCGGCCAGTGCCTCCGCGAGGTTGCCTTCAGAACTGACGATCAATCGTACTTGCTTCCGGAATGCTTTCCCGGAGTCGCCAACGAAGAAGTCGAGCAATCGCTGCTGTATGTCGCGTGGCAAGCTTTCAACGTGCTTCAAATACACGCAACCTGGATGCAACGCGGAGACGGGGGTGATCTCCTTCCAGTCCGAACCAATTAGGCGTTCGATCGAGTCGCGCACGTCCGCTGCTGGCAAGTGTCGGCAGTCAATCGGCACAAGAGCTTTGGCTCCATGCTCGCTTTCATAGTGGATCGCACGAGCAATGTGCTCTTTGCCAACACCCACTTCGCCCGTGATGGCGACGGTCAGCATGCTGTGTCGCGCGACGTTGACTTGCTCGATGACTCGTAGCAGGGGCGGCGTTTTGGCGATGATCGAGCTCAGTCGGTAGCGCTGCCGCAGGACATGCCGTAAAGCTCCCAGTTCTGCGTGAACCAACGTCAGCACGTTCGGCTCGATGGGCGACCGCGTCCGTGGGACATCACAGATAAAGCCGATCACAAGTGATTCTTTAGAGTCGCCGGGCACGCAATGGAAATAGACCATCTTAGCGAAGCTTTTACCCGTCTGCCGATTCACAAAGAACTTGGCAACGGCGGTGACTTCTCCTGCGAAGACATCGTCTGGTGGAGCGAGTGCTGCCGTGAGCGCGGCGAGGGACGCGCGACTCGGATCATTCACGAACTGGCATGTGAGTCCGAGTACATCTTCCGGCGGCCAACCACTTAATTCGACGCAGCCTCGATTGAAGAACACCACTTTGCGTTTGGCATCGAGCACAAAGACGGGCTCGCGCGAGTCTTCGAACGCGAGGTCAATTCTTAAGCGACGCTTAGACACGACAGCAATCTCTTAAAGAAGAAAGATAACTCCGCAGCATCTGGCTCGGTCTTTGGATGAGACCGGCGGTATTGCTGGTCGTTGCTGACGAACATGACTTTCGGATTGTCAGTTGGTGCCGGTCCTGACAGCGGCATCGGCGAGTTGAACTCGGACAGCGAACATCGTCAGCCAACTGCTAGTTTCAGCCCGAAAGCCGACTCTAGCATGGCGGACTGCACCAGGCACTCTGGCTCCGTAAACTGCGGGAGGACTGACGATGAAGCAAGCTGCAATACCCATACTCGTTCTCGTCACCATTGTGGGTTTGGCGATTCTCACATCTTGGCCGTCATCATCGTTGGAAGCTGACCATTATCAGAAGTTCCAAGATGGAAAGTCTTTGTATGCCCTACTCCACTCTAGAATTTACACCGGGCAACGGTTGAATGAGATCGAAGCTGTCCTTGGTCCAGCAACTCCGCTGACTGAGGGCGCTGCTGAAGTCCGCAAACACCTGCAAGAAGAGGCGTCGCAATTTCCTGATCGGTTTCCACAAGGCGTCTATGAGGGTGACAACTTCGTGACCTATCAGATCGAGAACGGCAAGCTCTTGATGCAACTTCGGAATGGCGTGCTCGTGAATCACGACCCGCGCCTGTTCGAAGAGTTTGCATCCCCCACCGACATTGCTGGAGGTGGGGATCAAACGGTGTCCGCAGACGACGCGGCGATCACAGTCGGCGGCAGCGGGTATTAGAAACGTGTCCGACAATAAGTGCGCAGTGCATCCAGGCCGCGACAAACTTTGAATTCACACTCTCGCAGGAACAACGCCATGCTCCGCCAATTCTTGAGCTGGGCCTTCATTACGCTGATCGCCTTGTGCGGCAATGCGTCCGCTCAAAGTGGATCGGAGAAGCAACTACCGACATCGAGATTACTCGCGCGCTATGGACTGGAGCGTGCGTGGTGGAGTCAGGCCACCATGAACGTGTACCGCGATAAAGTTCGGCACCTGTCGCTCGACGAGGAAAATATTTACGTCCAATCAAGCGGTGGTGCTGTCACCGCGTTTGATAGCGAGACCGGCGACAAGCGTTGGTTCGTGCAACTCGGCGAGCCCGATGCACCGAGCTATGCCCCGGTTTCGAATGATGATCTCGTGCTGATTAACGCGGGCTCGTCGATGTACGCCTTAAATAAGCGAAGTGGCAAGCAGATCTGGCAGATTTCATTACCGGCGCCACCTTCGACCAGCCCGGCCATTGATCGCCAACAGATCTACTACGGCACGCTGGATGGCAGCATTTATTGCTTCGATTTGAAGGCCATCCAAAAGTTGCATCAGCAGAACCGTCTGCCGCAATGGTCGAGTGTCGCACAGAAGTGGAGATTCAAGACAGCTCAAGAAGTGACGAGCGTCCCTCTCCTCGCGGGTGGGATCGTGAACTTTGCCAGTCGCGATAAGTCGCTGTATGCGATCAATAAAGGTGATCGGAAAATGCAGTGGCAATTTGAAACCAACCGCCCGATCTCTGCTCCGCTGGCTCGCGCTGACGGCATGTTGTTTCTGGGGACGGAAGACTTGAACGTGTTCTGCATCGGACAGGAACGCGGCACTGTCAAATGGCAGTTTGTGGCGGGCTTGCCGATTCGTAGGCAGGTGCATGTCATTGAAAATAGTGTCTATGTGTTTCCTGAAAAGGGGGGCGTGTATTCACTCTCGAAGCTGACCGGGCAACCACAATGGTGGCAGGCCAACATGCAGGATTTTGTCGCCGCAAACAGCCAGACGATGCTGGTGACGGACAATGTTGGCAATCTCGGAGTCTTGAATCGTCAGAATGGCGGCGTCATCGGCACCATGCCGCTCCGAGACTTCAAGGTTCGTTACGGTAATGACTTGACTGACCGGGCCTACATCGCCACGGACGCCGGTTTGATTGTTTGCCTGCGTCAGGTTGGCAAGGAGTTCCCAACCTATCACCTCTATCCCGACAACCAGCCTTTGCTGCCGGAGTTCACTCCCGAGATGTCGCAGGACACATCTAGCGGCAATGGGATGTAGGGGATCTTCTCGTCCTTGCTACATGTCCTCTAAAGGCAACAGCCGACTGCGATCGCATCACAGTCGGCTGTTATGGTTCTTGAATAAAAGAATGAGCCCATACGAGTCGCAGAGACAGCCATAGTGCCTGATTCGCAGGTCGGGCATGTTGGCAACGGTAGACCCGTATGGGCTCAAATCTCTTTTAGGAGAAATAGTCGATGTGCCGCATGGGTTTGGCCTCTGCTTTCTTTGTGTGCTGAGCAAAGTTGCGGCAACTCGCACCGGGCGACATCTAAATGCACTCGGATCTAGAGGTGTTCACAGTGAAAGGAATCTTTAGTGCACTGAAGTGGCATTCCAGAGACAGTCGGGACGATGCCAGCAATTCGTCGTTCCAAAGACCAACGTACTCCGACCGGCTAGGTGTCGGGCGATGCACACATGGCGGATTGCGACTCACGTTTCGCCGAGCGTTCTCAATCTCGCGTGCAAACGGCGATTGAGCCAACTCCAAACCTTTGGTGGCACGTGTGCTTTTGGAGTAGCGGATGCTGACGAATTGCTGGGTATCTGGCCTCAACGTTTCTGCGCGAGTTCTGCCATAAAGGACATCATGCGGTCGGCGGTCTCGTGCGGGTCAGGCAGCACACCATCGAGCAGCATCAGGTTTGACAAGATTTGCTCGCCGCAATTCTTCACAAAAACGATATTGTCAGCACTCGCCGAGAGGCCGACTAGCCGCGCAATGAGCGGATGTTTCGGATTGAGTTCCATGATTCGCTTCGCTGGCTTGAACTCGGTGCTGCTTGAATTCAGCACACGTTCGAGAGCGGCACTAAATGCCCCTTGCGGGCTGACGAGACATGCGACGCTTGATGTCAGGCGATCGGACGCGCGAATGTCCTCGACTTTGTCGCCGAGTGCCTCTTTGAAGAGCGAGACCACGCGATCAAAGCCCTCTGGGATCTTGTTCTCTGATTGCTCGGATTCAGGCTTCTCTGGGGAGTCTGTCGCCTTGAGTTCGCTGACCTTGGCCTCGCCATCTTCGATCGACACGAATTTCTTACCCGAGAATTCGTAGAGATTGTTGATCACGAATTCATCGATCGGATCTGTCAAGTATAACACTTCAACATGACGTGAGCGGAACGCTTCCAGATTCGGATTACGTTCGATGGATCGCACGTCTGGGCCGCTGGCAAAGTAGAGTTCAGTCTGGCCATCAATCATGCGCGAGAGATAGTCATCGAGCCCTACCAACGCCGTTCGATCGGTGCCATGTGACGATTTAAACCGCAGCAACCGCGCGATCGTGTCGCGGTTTTCGAAGTCCGCAGCGATGCCTTCACGCATGATCGGACCGAACTGCAACCAGAATTTGCCGTAGCGCTCTGACTCGTTTTTGGCCATGTCGTCGAGTTGCGTCAGCACCCGCTTGGTCAGCGTCTTGCGGATCTTTCGGAAGACCGTGTTGTCCTGAAGTGCCTCGCGCGAGACGTTCAACGGCAAGTCTGCTGAATCAACAAGGCCATAGAGGAATCGCAAATAGGCCGGCAACAGGTCTTGGCAGTTGTCCTGCACCGAGACCCGTTTTGCGCACAAGTGCAAGCCGTGCTCGATACGGCCCATGCCCAGTAATTCTTGATTGTCGTGTGGGCAGAACAGAATCGCATGGAATTGGAACGGCGAGTCCAACGTGAGGTGCAAGTGCCAATTCATTTCCTCCTCAGCTCGTTTGGCAATGAAGCTGAAGAACTTACGGTATTGTTCCTCGGTCACTTGCGACTTGGGTTCTACCCAGATGGGACGCTGATCGTTGACGCGTTCCTCGTTCACGAAGATCGGGTATGCCAGGAACGTTGAATACGTTCGCAGAATCCATTGCAGACGAACTGCGCGCGAGAACTCGTCCATGTCGTGCTTGAGATGCAAGCGGATTTCGGTGCCGCGTTTCGCAACCGCTTGAGGCTCGATGACAAACGTGCCCGAACCATCCGATTCCCAACGCCAACCAGAGTCCTCGCGATAGCTGCGTGTGATGACTTCGACTCGATCTGCGAGCATGAATGCGGAGTAAAAACCGACACCGAACTGGCCGATGAGTGACAGATCTTGATTCTCACTGGCGTTCTTTGTCAGGAAGTCCAGCGATCCTGAGTGCGCGATGGTGCCGAGGTTCTCGATCAACTCCTCACGCGTCATGCCGATGCCGTTGTCGTGAATCGAGAGGATTTTGGTGTCTGCATTAGGCCGCACATCGATGCGGAGTTCGGAACCGTCGTCGTACTTCTTATCCATCAGCACGACATGCCGGAACTTGTCGAGCGCGTCTGACGCATTTGAAACCAATTCGCGTATGGCGATCTCACGGTTCTGATACAACGAATGCGAGAGCAGATGAAGCAGCTTGGAAATCTCGGCCTGAAATGTGAATTGCTGGGGGCTAGTTGGTTCGGTCATGGATTCGTCTCCTATGGCTAAAGACAAGAACTGGCTCACCTGACTCTCCCGAGGGCCGCGTGCATCCGAATGGACTCGCACCTCTACGGGGCTCAAGGATCAGCCAAAACAATTGGCGTCGAGCGAAGATCGCCCGCCTAAAAGGATGAGCGGCTCGGCACAATCATCCGTGGGGCGATGCATTGAGGGGCGGGATTATGCGAAACAGTTCCGTAGGTTCAAGCTGGTGGCAGAACGATTAGCGAATGGCGATGACAAGCCAAACGCAGCGTCGTCGCGGGACTCGCAGGTCACTGTTAGTTCGACCGCTCATCGGACGATCGATACTGCAGCGACGACCGCTAGCGAGCTTGATGAACAGCAGGACGCACTGTCGCCCGGATGCTGATTGAGAAACTGAAAGCAGTTCTTCCGAGCGCCATCTCATGGAAGATGCCCTTGCTCAAGCCATTTCTTTGACGAGAACAGCACGGCGAGCAAATCGACCTTATCGATCGCGTGAGGTGTCCAGCGATCGGCTCACAGCGGCAACGTCCCTCTAGCAAAGAGTGCAGATCGTCGCGTGGATTAGTTGCTCCACTGTGGTGTGGTGACGCCTCAATGCGGTGCCTTCTCAGGTGTCGCATTTCGTGAGCCGCAGGACGCTAGCCGCCGGTTCCTGACCGGCAGCGAGCGCTTTGCGGCTCACAATTAATTCACCATCTGCGTGAGTCACCATACTAGCAACGATTTCAAGCACCGTCATAGTTAAGATCGCCTTGGGTGACATCCGAAGCCTTTGTGACTCCGGATGTTTGAACCAAGTTGGCTGAGGTCCCCGCAATTCGTCGTGAGGGCGCAGCTCCGACGGGGGGGGCGATTTCGTCAGTAAGACGGGCGGGCAGCGCTCAGTGTATCCACAGACTCGCTGTCAACGCCAGTATGGAGCGAGTCTGAAGTTGGACTACGAGCGAGATTTCATATTCCTAGAACACATCCAGAATGAAGTGGTGACCTTTGTGATATGGCGTAGCGCTGGGGTAGGGATTATACCAGTTCTTGTTATAAACTGGGATTCGCTGCTCAGGGCCGTAGCGGTAATACATATGGTCGTAACTACCTCGCTGCGGCTGGAAGTTATGGGGGTAATACACATAAGGGTAGTACATGAAACGGTTCCAGTCGGTTGGCTGCCCCTTGCCCGCCGCCTCCACCGAACTCGACACATTGAGTGTCGCTCCTAAAACCACTGCGAGCACCATCATTCGACGCAGCATCGCTGACTCCTTCCCGATCCTGTCTAAAAACCTCGTCGCGGAAGTCTCCGACTTCTGTTCGCTTATCATCGCGAGCGTAGGAAGACCAATTTGCGAGGCACGCCAGCAATGTGGCGCCTGTTGCCAACGGTCCGAACTCTAAGGTCGCAACGATTCCGCTAAGTCATCGTCATCCTGACGATCGGTGCCGCAGGAGAATTCGTCAAAATCGGCAGAGTCGAAGCTGTCTCGACCCATTTCGAAGCTCTGCATAGAGTCCGTCTGCTCAAAGTTTCCCCAATCTTCCCTGCCTCTCGTATCCAGGACGGACTCTCTCGGAATGGAAATCCTCAAAGCTGTCATTCTCGGCATTGTGCAGGGTATCGGAGAATTCCTGCCGATCAGTTCTTCGGGGCATTTGGTTGTTGTCGATCACCTCTTCGATGCCATTGCGGGGCACAGCCCCGTGAAAGACGCTGATGCCGACATGCTATTCAACATCGTTGTGCATCTCGGCACGTTGCTCTCAATCTTGATCGTCTACCGCGAGGCCATCTGGAAGTTACGACTGCAACCGCGAGTATGTCTGAACATCGTGCTGGCGTCGATTCCCGCCGGTGTGTTGGGATTGCTGTTTAAAGAGCAGTTTGAAGTTGCCTTCAGTACCCCCTTGGTTGTGGGGGTATGTTGGTTTGTGACGGCAGCGATGCTGCTCATCGGACAGCGACTCGAACGTAACGAAATATCTTATGAAGACTTGCCACCTCATAAGGCGTTTTTTATCGGAGTATTTCAAGCAATTGCACTGTTACCAGGAGTTTCACGTTCGGGTAGCACGATTACCGGAGGTTTGCTCTCTGGACTGCAACGTGGTTCTGCTGGGGCATTTTCGTTTTTAATGGCCATTCCTGTGATTGGCGGTGCGGCAGTGCTCGAATTGAAAGATGTTGTGACGGGCGACGTGACTATTGGTAATCCGGCCCCGTTACTTGTTGGTGGATTGACGGCCTTCTTGGTTGGTTGGTTGGTATTGCGCTGGCTCGTACTACTGATTGCCAAGGGCCGGTTGCACTGGTTTGCGTATTACTGTTGTGCCGCAGGGACGTTAACTGTCGTTTGGCAATTGTTTGCATCTGTGTCCGAGATCGGACAGACGGCCGCTCGGTAGTCGTTCGATGCTTGTCGAATTCTGTCTCGCGCCTTCAGTCGAGATACACAAACTCGTTCGCATTCAGCAGGGCACGGCACAGTGCAAAGAGACTCTGGTGCTTGACTAGCTCCGTCGCTGCCCCGAGTTCATCGACGCTCGGAGTACGTTGCAGTGCCAGCCAAAATGCGCGGCGGACTTGCTCCTCGGAAGATGCTGTCGCCGACAGGATGCGTTCGGCGAAGTGCTGCGACTGCTGCAGCATGAATTCGTTGTTGCTCAGAGTGAGTGCTTGCAGCGCGGTCGTGGTGGTGACGCGTGCGGGAGTTAGATTGGCTGGATCGGGGCAATCGAGCGTCGACATGAATTGATGCGGCGTCGTACGCACGATGAAGCGATAGATACTCCGCCGCCACAACTCGGGTTTATCAGGTGTTACATAATCATAGATTGGGGCGTAGGCCTCGGTATATTTGAAGTCGCGATAGCCTGGCCCGCCTCGTTCGAGGTTGAGTTTACCAGTCACGCTCAGCACCGCGTCGCGCAAGGACTCGGCGTCCAGTCGTCTCGGGTTTTGCCGCCACAACAATCGATTGCTGGCATCGATTTGAGACTCGGGGCGCCGGTTGGAAGATGACTGACGATACGTCGCGCTGGTCATCAATAACTTGTGTAGGTGTTTCAGCGACCATCCGGAACGTAGTGCTTCCTTTGCGATCCAATCGAGTAGTTTGGGATGCGACGGTCGATCACCACCATACCCGAAGTCGCTCGGCGTCGTGACCAGGCCTTGTCCAAAGTGGTGATGCCACAAGCGATTCACGAGCACGCGAGGAGTAAGTGGATTCGCTGGATGAACAATCCACTCCGCAAGTCGCCGTCGTCGTTCACTCTCAGGTGTCGAGTCATCGCCGAAGTCTGCCTTTGCATGGTTCACACACGATGGTCCACCGGGCAGCACTGAATGGGTTGGGTCTTCGGGATTGCCACGCCTCAACACGCTGACGACTGGCGGTTTCTCGGTCACGAGTGCGAAGACTTTGGAAGCGACCGGTAATTGACGCGCTGCTTGTTCCAGTTGCTGTGCTTCGCGTTTCAATTCCGTGAGTTGTTGTTGCTCGGCAGCGGTCGACTTCGAGTCACTTAGCTCAGATCTGAGTTGCGCATCTCCGATGAACAGCAAGTCGTGACCGATTCCGTCACCGCCATCAGTAGTCATAAGAGTCAGAGTGCTCGCATGGGATGGGATTGCGATATCGAGCGCGGCAGTCTCATCTTTTTTCATCTTTAGCTTTTGAAACTTCAGTTCTTGATCAACGAAGACACTGAAGTCGGCCACTGAACCAGCGCCGCTGGAACCCGAGCCAAATCCGACCATGCCAGTGAGGCGGAGGCCAGCGATGGGTTTGCGACTCGATGAGCGGAGCGCCGTGAGATCAAACGTGATGCCACCATTCGCGTGGAGGCCGAGGATCGAATGCCCGGCGCTGGCGTAATCGACTCCGGCGAGTTGCGTGGAGACTTGCGCATTAAGCGGTCCATTCCTGATCGCATCCCAGAAATGGCCACTCGTGATCGGCACGCTTTTGATCTCGCGTTGAGAATCCGCGAGCACCTTACCGTGGCCGTCCGGTACGAAGACCCATTTCACCAACCGCCGCGCATCTGCCGGTTGCTCTGGCAGGTCCAGTTTCCGCAAACTGTTCGTCGCGATGTCGCGGTGATAGCCGAGCTTTTCAGAGACGTAGTTCCCGTGGCGTAGATCGATGCCGCGTCCTTGCGTACCGCTTCCGAGCCCATCTCCCCCGCCGACGATGTCAGCAAGGCTCAACCCTGTTCCGCTGAGTCGCGCGATCTCCGCCGTTGTCTTGGCAAGAGCTTGTGTGAACCGCGCCTTCTCATCCGCGAGGCGTTGTACCTCGACGACCGAGACATCGCGTTCGCTACGTCTCGCTCCAGCGAAGACTGCCGTCAGTCGGTAGTATTCATCCTGCGTGATGGGATCGAGTTTATGATCGTGACACCGTGCGCAATTGATGGTTAGTCCCATCGTCGCGGTCATCACTTGAGTCACCATGTCATCAAGATCTCCCGCTCGCGCCGCGCGCTTGAGGACATCGCTGCGCGTCTCGACTTGTCCTACGAAGTCCCATGGCCCAGCAGCGAGAAAGCCTGTCGCGATGACCGCTTGTGGATCGTGTGGTGCGATGACGTCACCGGCGATTTGCTCACGAATGAATTGATCGTAAGGCCGATCGGCATTGAGCGCGTCGATGACATAATCGCGGTAGCGCCAGGCGTTGGGACGAATCTGATCGCGCTCAAAACCATGCGTGTCGGCATAGTGCGCGATGTCGAGCCAATGCCGTGCCCAACGCTCGCCGTACTGAGGCCGTTGCAGCAGCCGGTCAATCAAACGCGCGACCGCCATCTCTGAGTCTTGCCGAGACTCGGCTTCGAACTCGGTCACTTCGTCAGGAGTCGGCGGCAGACCCAGCAAATCAAACGTCGCGCGACGAATAAAGGTGCGCGGATCAGCGGCAGTACTCGGTTGAAGTCCATGCATCGCCAGCGATTGCCACACGAACGCGTCGATTGGATTCTTTTGCCATTCAGCAGGAGCACGTTCGAGAGTTGGCACCTCGACTTTTGCAATCGGCAACAACGACCAAAACGTCGCATCCCCCTTGGGCTTCTCGCGAAGCACGAGCTTATCGGGCCACTGAGCGCCCGCAGTGATCCAATCGTGCAGTGCCGTCGTATCCTTCACTGATAGAGGTTCGCCTTTCGCAGGCATCTCCGGTGGTTGACCGCTGTGTGAGATCACGCGCAGGTAGATCAGGCTTTTGTTCGGAGCTTTCTCGACAATCGCCGCGCCCGAGTCTCCACCCTTTAGCAACCCTTCCCGCGTCGAAAGGTTGAGCCCGCCTTTGGCGTTGTCCGCTCGATGGCACGCGACACATTTTGCAGCGAGCATTGGAGCGACGGCCTCGCGGAACCGAGTGTGTTCACGCTCCAACGTCGCCTCGTCAGCTTGCGTCATCACGTTCCACTGGGCGAGCAGCAACAAACTGCTAACGGCCCACCACAGTGTTCGCCCGCAAGAAACAGAATCAAGACGCATCGCATACCACCGAAGAAAGTGTCGAAGAAGTCTGTGGGCTGCTCCAGCCGCACCACGCTATGGACGCAGCACCTCTGCGATCTTATTGGCTGCAAGCTCGCGCGGATGCGGTTGCACCGCACGAGCCGGCAATGATGTCAACACGACAACAATGGCCTGCGTGGTCGGATCGGCCCAGGCGATCGTGCCGGTTGAGCCGGTGTGCCCGAATGTCTTTTCCGAACAGCCCTTGCTGCCGGCGGCGAGACCTACATTGAATCCTAGGCCGCGCGGTGTCAGCCCCGGCGGGTTGTGGTTGCTGGTCATGAGTCGCGCAGTCTCTGGCTTCACGACAGTGCCTTGTGCATAGAGGAACTCGGCCAAGAATCGTCCGATGTCAGCTGCAGATGCATGCGTGCCGCCCCACGGCGCGCCGAGCTGTCTCCAATATTTGCTGTTCCAATCCCACTCCTTTGCAGTCGGATCGCCGCCTCCGGCCTCCACTGCCGCAAACTCGGTTTGCAGTGGCACAAAATCGTGGAGCGTAAAGCGTCCCAAGCCTTGGGCTGAGTGTTGCATTCCCAAAGGCTTCAAGACTCTCTTGTCAACCAAGCTCAAGATGTCCGTCTTCGCGAGTAGTTCGGCGACGCGCGCCGCTAGCAAGATGCCCATGCTCGAATACTGGTAGCGCGAACCCGGCGCGAAACTCAATGGCGTGCGAGTCGCGTGCTCGACGAACTCGGTCAGCGGTGCGTGTCTCTTGCGCAAGGCATCGTTCTCAGGCAATTGGTCTGGCAAGCCGGATGTGTGTGACAGCAAGTGCCTGATCGTGACGGACTCGCGACCAGCGCCGGTGAATTGTGGGATGAACTTCGTTAGTGGGTCTTCAAGTCGGAATGCCCCTTGATCGAACAGCGTCAACAGCGCGGTCATGCAAATTGGTTTGGAGATCGAGCCAAGCAAGAACATCGCGTGCTCGGACTGAGCTTGGCCGAATGTGCGCGTGTCGCTTGTCTCGCGTTGCCGCACATGCAGGACTGCGGCTGAGACCTGCCCGCTTGCCGTGGCCTGCGTGAGTACCTTCGCGGCCTCATCGAGTCGCTCGGATTTCAAGGCCGCCAGCAGCGGCGAGCCGATCGCGGCCGTCAGTCCAGTTTGCAAGAACGTGCGGCGGTGCATGTGTGGAGTCCTCTGAAAGGATGAGGTGAGGTGTTTGTTGAGCGACGACAGCCACGCGGCGTTGAGATAGTCTCACCTTTGTGGGATGAACTCGGCTGCGAACTTGGGGGCATCTCGGCGCTGCCATGCAAGCCAAGTCTGCCAAGTAAGTGATCGGCGACCATCGCGTCGGATGCAATCCGCAGATCGATGATTTCTGTTCCGATTGCCTGCTCGCAAAACTGAGGTCGGCGGCACTCGACGGCATGTCGATCTGCCCGCATGGTGTCGATGTTGGGAAGAGCGGCACGATTAGCATGCTGCTTGTTGCGTCGAGATTCGAGTTCGTCAGCACATTCTTTGTGATGCCGTGAAACCTGTTGGGAGACTGCCTGTGAAAGGCCCCGGTTTAAGACTGTCTTTTGATACGCGCCGTGTGTGGCAATGCCAACGCTGTCAACGCCTCAAGAAGACGGCGCTGGATGCGACTTCTTGCCGGTGCTCATGCCAACCCGGTGGAGTATGGATGACGTTGCTCGATCGAGCGCCGCCGATTCCGCCTTATCCGTTGACCGATCACGAACGCGAGTGCTTGATCTTTCAGCCGATCAATCCGCCGCGCCCTGATGCGGAGATGGCTGGTGCTTTCGGAGACGACGGACGCGAACGTTCCTCGGATGGTGGACGCTCGAGGCAGCGCGATGGCAGTTCTGATG
>Ga0172376_10000225_pt1 | contig 72930 bp, 73 predicted proteins | sample Lak35m_FD_121114 | JGI IMG/M metagenome (GOLD analysis project Ga0172376, IMG submission 121114) | Freshwater microbial communities from Kabuno Bay, South-Kivu, Congo - kab_092012_35m | ecosystem: Environmental > Aquatic > Freshwater > Lake | place: Democratic Republic of the Congo: South-Kivu... | reverse complement strand
TTCCTTATCGAGTCATTCCGGAGACTCGATATCTCGGTAGCAGTTATTGATGGAATCCTCCGAGAAGTTAGCGACGAGTCTGCATAGATTCGCTACCACCATCCATCGGACCCAAGGATTTCACTGCTTATATCAAGCAGTTAGCAGGGTACGTCAGTAGCTGTTGCAGCTGAACGGGTAGGTATTCTGATCACTTTGGACTTTTTGGTCTCTTCACGGGCATAGGAAGCCAGCCAAGGACCATTTCGGTTCCTTTCACTTTAACTCCGTCTTCTACGTAAGACATGGGAACAACTTTATTGTCATACGTCCAGGTGTTGGAATCGAGCAGGGAATGAACGCAATCGACGAACGTGGATTTCGAGAACTCTTGACCAAGTTCGACTACCGCGAGATCAACCAGCGTGTTCTCTTGTTCCTCAGTTAGAGATGTCCAGAATTTCCCGCGCTTATCCATCGCGCGGGGGACCATCCCTCCAGATAGGGGTTAGGGCAACCGCTTCACTCCGATCGACGCCTCCGCACCACGTACTCCACATAGGCGAGCCAGATCACCAGACCGGCAGCTAAGCCGACAACATCGACGAGCCTCGCATCGGCATTACTCATCTCAGGAAACAACAGCATCATTGCTATGTTGTTGGTGACGTGAGCGCCCATCGCGAACGAGATCGAGCCGGCTCTCAAGATAGAAATGGAGAACAGCAATGAGATTAAAGCGACGCCAATCGTTCCGTATACCCCAGACTGCGGGTGCCCGACGGTAAACACGACCGTCGCCACAACAACCGCAGTCACAACACTCATCTTTGAAGCAAGAACGGGGAGCAGGTAGCCCCTAAAAACCACCTCTTCTGTTGAGGCTTGTATTCCCACTGCGATTAGCGCGATCAGCCCCAACGCAATCCAAGCGCTAGGCGGGTACTCGGCGATGCGATCGGTGATCGGCTGAACACCATCGACGACCACCGCTGATATCGAGAAGAGTGTCAAAAACAGCGCTCCGGACACCACAGCGTCGATCCCACGAAAGCTTCCCGAGCTTGAAGCGAGTACCGACGGTGCCTTTTTGTGCAAGAAGCGTTTCACGAATAGAAACGCCATCAGTCCAACCACGAATTGCAAACCGAGCACCCCTAATTGCACCAACTCTTTGGCGAGCGGCGAGATATCGGGGAACGTACTCTTAATGAGAGGAATGATCGCGAAATGACCAAGCGCTGCGACCGCTACGAGCCCGGCAAGGAACGCCAAAACCACGAGGACGATGCGCCACCAATCAGTTGGAACGGAGCTCCACTGAGCTTTCCAAGCCTTGAAGCTGTAGTGCTGAATTTCGACGTTCATTTGATTTCCTTGGCAGGATCGGAATATAGTGTTGTAGTTCACCATAACACCGTAGACTTAGCAAGAGATCTCAATGAAACAGAAAACCCCCGCGATGAAGTGGCTTGTCTGCTTCGCTCTAGCGCTTGGATTAGCTGGGCTCGCCAGCGCGGACACGGCGCCTCAAAGTGAACCCAAGGCGTCTCGTCTTTGTTGGTCGCTTTTTTGGGGAGCATTCACACGCCCGGGCTGCTCGAAACCGGTAAAGGACGTGAAGATTGATGTGTCCGTCGCCAAAGAAAGCGCAGCGGTGTTGGGGCGATTAGAACAAAAGAAATCAGACGCCCTTTCGAAATCCGAAGATACCAAAAGTATTTTGTTCGGCGTCATTCAGTGGACAAAAACGAAGCAATCGAAAGTTGAGAGTCAAGATACTCCCCACTGAAATTCACTAATCCATCCCGCAATTTTTTCTTCGGGGAATCCCGCAACAACCCGCTGTAGTCCACCCTCTGCCCTCTTCGTCTGAGAGCCTCTGGGGACATCTGGATCTGACCGTGAGGGGAAGTGGAGCGGGCGATGGGAATCGAACCCACGTTAGTAGCTTGGGAAGCTACAGTTCTACCATTGAACTACGCCCGCGCCAGCTGGCAGTTTAAGAGGTGACCGACTGCTCCTGCAACAGACGGGCGGCCTCGCGATTGAGACGGCGCATGTCCAGCAGGATTTCCTTGTAGTCCGCCACGCGCAGAATGAGTCGATCGGTCGCGTGGATGAGATCGCCGCTCAGCAGTTTCTCGCGTACGGATGACAGACGCAGATAGACGTCGACCGTCTCCTGCATGGACGGACCGTTCTGCACACCAAAGCGTCCACTCTCGAAGGCGCTCTGCAGCGGAAATGTCTGCTCGTAATAGTTGATGGCCTCGCGATCAAGCAGGGCATTGTTGTCGTTGAGACGCTTTCCGTAGACCTCGTAGTACTCGGAGATGGCGCTGCGCAAGTCGGCCGAATCTTCGACATTGAGCAAACCAGCCGAAGACAGGTTCACGAACGATGTGCGGTCCATGAAGAACGTGTGATAGACGTAGACGTTCGGCAAATCTTCGACGATACGTCGCAGGTATTCCGTCCCGGAGAGCTTTCCGGTCTGATAATCGACTGCGGCCTGACGAGTGCGGACCAGAAAATCGATACCTTTGTCGCTCTGCGCAATGATCCGATCCAAGCTGCGCAGATCGGTTTCCAGATCGTCACGCATCGAAACAAGACCGTTCTGCAGACGCTCATCAATGATCCGATGATCCAGAAAATATTCGCCAAGCGAGCCGACGAAGACGGCTATCGAAATCATCAGAAACTCGAATGCGAACGACTTCAGACTGCGGCGCCGGGTGTGATCACCCGAATGATGAATTTCCATGACGCTCTCCCTGGGTAATCGCGAAAACTCTGGGTTGCGTATGATGACCGCTTATGCCGAACTTTTCCTTTTGGTTGTCGCTGCCGTTCGTGCTGCCGCAGGCACTGTGGACTCGAGCAAGGGCTCGGCGTTTCAGCGCGCCAAAAGGCCCGCTGTCAGGCTTTGTCGGCAACGAGGCGCGTCTACGCATCGTGGGTATCGGCGACTCGATCATCGCGGGCGTCGGTGCGGCCTCACCGCAGCAAACCCTGACGGGACAACTCGCGCAATGTTGGAGCAGCGAGACGACTCAAGGCGTCGAGTGGCACGCACTCGGTCGCATTGGTGCGACCACCGAGGGCATCGGTCGCATGGCTGCACAACTGCCAAGCGATGATCGGGTAGCGATCGTTCTCTTTTCGGCTGGCGTCAATGACATCACCGCCTTGATCGGCGCACGTGCCTGGCTCAACGCCGTCGATCGGCTGATCGACGGCCTGCGCGAAAAACATCCCTCGGCGACGATCGTGATGCTCGGCGTTCCGCCGCTCGATGCATTTCCGGCGCTGCCAACACCGCTGCGCCAGGTATTGGGTTTTCGAGCGCGTTACTTTGATCAACGCATTCGCGAACATCTCGCCGCGCGCGAAAGGTGTCTATACCTGCCCATCGAGCGCCAGCCGGCTGCCGAAGAATTTGCGGCGGATGGCTTTCATCCGTCCGCGCGCAGTTATGCAGCGCTCGCAGCGCAGATCGTGCGGCTCATTCGATCAACGTAATGGCGAGATCGCCAACGCCCACGGTGGCCTCGATGGGCTGAGTCCCCTGACCCTGCCCGGTGACGGCTCCACCCACTCGACTGCTCTTCACGCTGCCCTTCACACCGCTCAGTTCGGTGCTGCCCACACCGGTCTTGCCTTTGATCGCACCGGCATCAGCGAGCTTGGTCGTGATGCGCGCATCGCCGGTACCCACCGTAACCGCGATCGCGCCGCTCGGAATGTTGATCGTCGCATCACCGACGCCGACATCGATGTCGAAGCGTCCGGCGGGCGCCGAGACGCTGACGTTACCGACACCGAGCGTGATCTCGATCGCCGAAAGTGATTTCCTCGGCAAGCGGATGAGCCATTGCTCTTCGATATTCCTGGCGTCGACTTCGAGGGATAACTCGTCGCCGCGGGTCGTCGCGCTGATGTCTAGCGTCGACACATCGGGCAGCGCACTGAAGATCCCCGTGGTGCGCTTGGCCTTGAGAGCCACGCTGACCTCGATGTCATCACCCCGACCCGGCTCGATACGCACGCCCCCTACCGCGGCTTTGAGGGAAATCGAGGCAATAGGTCCGGCAGCAAAATTTTTGCTGCGCGTCGCTTCGCTGGCGGCGTGGGCCGAGGGTTCAGCGAGTGCAACCAACGACAGGATGACCAAAGAGAAGACGATAATGATTCGGGGCATGACAAATCCTTAAATAATGTATTTCACTATATGTCCTGATCAATCGGCCGTCACGACCCTGCACACACAAAGCCGTCATGTCACGCGTCCGCCGCTTCCATCAACTCGATGTCTTCTCCGCGGAACACTTTCTCGGCAACCCGCTCGCCGTGGTACACGAGGCCGACGAGTTTTCGTGGCTGCAGATGGCCGCCTTCGCGCGCTGGACCAACCTCTCGGAAACCACCTTCCTGATGAAACCGACCTCCCCGGAGGCGGACTATCGGGTACGCATCTTTACCCCCGGTAACGAGCTGCCTTTCGCCGGACACCCGACGCTAGGCAGCGCCTGCGCCTGGCTGGCCGCAGGCGGTAAGCCACGTCGGAGCGGCGAGTTGGTGCAGGAATGCGGTGTCGGTTTGGTACGAGTGAAGGTTGACGGCGACCGATTTGCGTTCGCGGCACCGCCACTGCGGCGCAGTGGCCTGCTGGATGAACAAACCTTGATGACCATCGCCGCAGGCCTCGGTATCGCGCGCGGCGACATTGTCGGCCATCAATGGGTCGACAATGGACCAGGCTGGTGCGCGGTCATGCTTGGATCGGCCGAGCAGGTCCTTGGGCTGCAACCGGATATGGCCATCCTGCGCGATCTGAAACTCGGCGTGGTTGGACCGCAACCGGCGGGCGCCAATACGCTGTTCGAGGTCCGCGCCTTCGTCCCGGGGCTCGGCGTACCCGAGGATCCCGTCACCGGCAGTCTGAACGCCGGTCTCGCCCTTTGGCTGATCCGTACCGGACAAGCGCCGCCAAAATTCACCGTCTCGCAAGGAACCGCCCTCAAGCGACAAGGCCGGGTCGAGATCGAACGGGTCGGGGACACCTTCTGGATCGGCGGCGAGGTGGCCGTGCGCATCGCCGGCGAGGTTGGCTTTCCGCCCTGACCAGCCGGACTGACCGGCCTACCCCGCACTCAAAAATACAGGTCAATCCAGGCCTGTATCAAAGCGGATATTTTTGTCATGTTGTAGCCAAGAATATCCGCTAGCGTGTTCGCCGGCCGGAAATCAACAGGGGGAATATCAATGAATCGGCGGAACTTCCTCCACACAGCCGTGTGCGCGGCACCGGCGGTGGCCCTGCTTGCAAAACCCGCTGCGGCCCAACTTGCAGGCGGTGTTGACGAACTCGTACGCGAAGCCGGCTTTACGCTCGAAATCCCCGTCACCAAAGCCGTTGCGGGCACAGGCGCCTTGCTGCATATCGCCCGCGAAACCCTGCCCGCACTCGAGTTCGCCGAAGTTACCAAATTTTTGCCCGGCGCTGAGCGGCTGATCTTCCAGGCTGCGAACGTCGTCGCGGGCGCACTGCCCAAATCTTTGCAGGGCATGGGCGCTGTCATGGAAAAAGTCCAGCTCCCCGTCGAAGCCAGCGAAGAATTGCGCGCCTTCATTCTTGACTACCTTGGTCGCAACGGCGGTCGCAAGGTCGTCGCCTTGCTGCGAAAGGCGTGGCGGGGCTGAGCCAACCGAGCCGGGTCGCGACGCTCGGTCAGTCCGCGCGATCAAGGCGCGCGTAGTGCAACACCGCGAACATGAGCATCACCGACAACAAAAAATCGCCGAAGCTCGTGTAATAAAGCCAGGTGTCCTTCGAGGTGAACTCGGCAAACACCCAGTTCACTGCCGCCATCACAAGCCCCAGCCCACCGAGACCTGCCGCCAAGCGCTGCGCATCGAGTGGCTGCGGCATGTAGCGCAGCAGGCGCCCACCAAAATAACGACCCCGATTGAACGCAGCATCGGTGAGCGTCAGCGTGGCCACGAAGACACCGAGGATGGTGCTCTTCATCTTGACCGCCCAGTCGTCCTCGAAAAACCACGAGAACCCCGCCGAAATCAGCAACATGGCGACGCCGAACATGGCGAGGCCACCAAGCAGATCGACCTTCACGAAGCGCTGAACCACCACTACGGCAAGACCCGCGCCCGCGGTGACGAGCGCAGACAAAGTCAGGTCATCGGTGACCTTGGCGAGCACGAAAAACAGCGCACCGAGACCGATATCGACAAAGAAAGAATATTTGTTGCGCTGCCACTGAGCCGACTGCTCGGCTTGCTGGCGCGCGAGTTTCTCGGGATCGCCCTGCGGGACGTTCGGAAAACGAATGGTCTTGCCGGGATGGCTCTCGTGAATCAGTTTGCCATCAACCTTGACGGCGATGCCAATCGATACCCAGCTGATGTAGCCAACCTCGATCTCGACTGCTCGTCCATCCTGCAGCGAAAAGACCAGCTGGTGATTGCGCTGCCCGCCCGGCGTCATGACGTCGGTGAAGTCGCGGGCGAGTGTCGTGCCATCGCGCAGCACCTTCGACTCGACCGTCTTGAGACCGGTGGCGATATCGACCCGATGCTCTACCCCATCGATGCGAAACCTTCGACGATAAGTCCAGAGAGTCATGTGGCGTTCCCTGCGGGTCGATCAATGAAATAGTGCAGGAAAGCCGACGTGACACCACCACTCTCGCGCACGGCCTGATGACTGAGTGTTGCGCCGACTTTCAGCATCGCGCGTTGCGAGCGGAAATTCTCGGTGCCGACATGAAACCAGACGCGATCCAGGACGCGAAAAGCGTGCGCCAGCATCAGGGACTTGAGCTCTGCATTCACCGAGCCTCCCCAGCAGCGACGGGCGAGAAAGGTGTAGCCGACGACGACACTACGCGCTGCGGCATCGAGCTCGTAGTAACTCGAACTGCCGATGATCTGGCCGCTCGCGCGCTCGATGACGACCAGACCGCCACCGCCCGCGAGCAGACGCTGAAAAAGCTCGGTGAACACCGGCAACTGCCAACGATCCTTGGCCGGGTGCTGTTCCCAAACCAGCGGATCCGCTGCAACTGCATACAGCGCATCGAAATCGGACCGCACGAGCGGTCGCAGCAGCAGCGTCTCGCCGACCAGAGTCGGCTGCAAATCGAAATTCACGGCGACGGATTTTATACGGTTTTTTGCCGGTGCCGTGATAACGTTTGCCGGCATGAAAACCAAGAAAGATATCGTCGACAACTGGTTGCCGCGCTACACCGGCTCGGCGCTGGAGGATTTCGGCCAACACATCCTGCTGACCAACTTCGGCCATTACCTCGAATTGTTCGCACGCATGACGGGCGCGGAGATTCGCGGTACGAACCGACCGATGCCGAATGCGACCGCCGACGGCATCACCATGATCAATTTCGGCATGGGCAGCGCCAATGCGGCGACGGTGATGGACCTGCTTTCGGCCATCGGTCCGAAGGCCGTGTTGCTGCTAGGCAAGTGCGGGGGGTTGAAGAAAAAGAATCAGATTGGCGATCTCGTGCTGCCGATCGCCGCCATCCGTGGCGAAGGCACCTCGGATGACTATCTGCTGCCCGAGGTTCCGGCGCTGCCCGCCTTCAGCCTGCAACGCGCCGTATCGACCATGATCCGCGATCTCGACTTCGACTACTGGACCGGTACGGTGTACACCACCAATCGTCGGGTCTGGGAGCACGACGATGAATTCAAGGAATATCTGCGCAAGACCCGCTGCATGGCGATCGACATGGAGACCGCAACGATTTTCGCCGCCGGCTTCGCCAACGCCATACCGTCAGGCGCGCTGTTGTTGGTGAGCGATCAGCCAATGATTCCCGAGGGCGTGAAGACCGAAGCCTCGGACAAAGTAGTGACCGATGTTTTCGTCGAGCGGCATATCCGCATCGGCATCGAAGCGCTGCGACTCATCCGTCGCCACGGCAAAAGCGTTAAGCATCTGCGCTTCGACGAATAGCAACGCGCAAGCGAACGCCGCAGCGTTTGCCGAGGTGTCGCTTTTCGAGGTCCTCGCCTACCGCCTCGCCATCAGCGATGGCATCAAGATTGCGATTGGTCTCGTTGCGCAACACGACCACCATGTCGGCCGTAGCGTCGAGCGCAAACGGGAACTCGTGCCAGGTGCCGATGTGCATCAGGAATCCGCAATCGCCCGCGAAGCGCAAGGCCTTGATGTCGGCGAGCTCGGGCAGCGGCGCAGCACAGGGCGGTGCCAGCACCACACAATATGGCTGATGGTTGAGCGGTAGAAACACCTGCGTGTGCTTGAAATGCCGCTCCATCCAGATGACTTCGAGCGGCCGTGGATGTACGCGCGCCACCGAGAGACAAGTGTCGGCATCGGAAGAGAACGCCGGCTTGGCGGCAAGCTCGACGGCATCGTCATAGAAACGAGTTCGACTGGCGCTCCGTCCGTGTCCGAAGGCGACGAACTCGCCGAAGGGCGCAATATTCTCAGGCGTGGCGTCCTCGAGCGGCACCTCGAGCAGACGCCAAGAGGCTGTCGCCTCGGTGCTCAGCGAAACACCTTGGCCCAGAACGTCTTCATGTCTTCCCAAGACTGACGATCGGTGCGCTCGTCATAGGCCAGCGGCAAACCGTATTTTTTGCCCTTGTCGGTCGCTTCCGGATTGGTGAACCCGTGCTTGGCGCCGGGATAGGAGTTGAAGGTGTAATCGACACCCAGCTCGTCCATTTCTTTGCGGAAGGCTTGTTGGTCTTCGTTTGGCACCATACCGTCGGCTTCGCCGTGACAAATCAGCACGGCGGGTTTGAACTCGCCCTGCTTGGCGGCATGCGCCGCCTTGAGTGCACCGTGAAAACTGGCCACACCCTGCAGCGGTAAACCGATACGACCCATATGCAGCGACAACGCACCACCCAGGCAATAGCCCATGGCACCGATACGCTCGGGATCGACCAGCGGATGCGCGCGCAGGGTGTCGTAGGCCGCCTGCAGACGAGCATTGAGCGCAGACATGTCGGTGAAGAGCCCGTTCATCAGCGTCCCAGCCTCGGTGGCATCGGCAGCCTCACGTCCGTCACCGTACACATCGGTCGCCATCGCGACATAACCGAGCCCGGCAAGCTCGCGTGCCCGACGTCGCAGATAGTCGTTGAGCCCCCACCATTCGGGCAGCACGATGAGCCCCGGTCGCTTACCGCTGCGCGTCGGATCATCGGCCACATAGCTCGCGAATTCGCGGCCGGCGGCGGAATAACGAACGACCTCAGTATGGAAGTGATCGGGCATATCGACACTCTTGCAGAAAACGGGGTAGTTGCACTTTCGCAAGTCGATGGCCTGTTATGCAAGCCTGATAAACCACCGATGCCATAATGCGGCTGATGGAAGATGTCTCGCCGACGCAACGTCCACACCCGTATCCGGAACGACGCATCCGCAGCTTTGTCTTGCGCGCGGGTCGCATCACTGCAGCGCAGCAGCGGGCACTTGATGAACTCTGGCCGAGATACGGCCTGTCAATGCATGCCTTGCTCGCCTTGGACGAGGTGTTTGGACGCTCGGCAGCCCGCAGTCTCGAGATCGGTTTCGGCAACGGTGACAACTTGCTCGCACTCGCCCGTGCCCATCCGGAGCGAGACTTCATCGGCGTCGAAGTGCACCGCGCGGGAGTCGGCCATTTGCTGCTCGAAGCGGCGGCCGCAGACCTGCATAACCTGCGGGTGGTTTGTCACGATGCCGTCGAAGTGCTGCAGCAGCTCATCGCACCGGCGGCGCTCGATGAGATCCTGATTCTTTTTCCGGATCCGTGGCACAAGAAGCGGCATCACAAACGTCGACTGATTCAGGCGGACTTCGTCGAACTACTCAGCTCGCGACTGGCCGATGGAGGTCGGCTGCAGTTGGCGACCGATTGGCAGCCCTATGCCGAGCAGATGCTCGAGGTGGTGGGTGCGAGTCCGCATTTCTTGAATCTCGCTGGCGAGCAGGGCTTCATGCCGCGCCCCGAGTGGCGCGCACTCACCCGCTTCGAGCGCCGCGGACAGCGCCTCGGCCATGGCGTCTGGGATTTGTCGTTTGCGCGTCGCGCGCGGCGCAGTGCCTAGAGGGACAACGCTTCGCAGAGCAGCTCGTCAACCGAGCGCGAAACTCGCCCGGATCCCATCGACGATGAACTGCACGGCCAGCGCGCCGAGCACGACCCCGAGCAGTCGATTGGCCACATTGGTGCCCGTGGCGCCCAGAATGCGCATGAGCGGCCCTGCGGCCAGCATCATCGCCAAAGAAATCAATAGCACGAGTACTGCCGCAGCCATCAACACGGCAAACAGTCCCGGCTGCTGAACGACCGACACCGGTCCGAACCACAGCAGAATCGTGGTGAGCGCACCGGGGCCGGACATGAACGGGAAAGCGAGCGGAAACACGGAGATATCGGCGCGACGGCGGCTTTCGGCCTGCTCATCAGTCGAAGTGCGAGTACCGGATTCGCGCGCAAAGACCATCTCTAGTGCCACCAGAAACAGCAACAAGCCACCAAAGATACGGAACGAATCGATGCTGATGCCCATGGCATTGAGGAAGGCGGCACCGCTCAGCGCGAAGCCGAGGATGATCGCACCGGCGACGATGACGGCCTTGATCGCCATGCGACGGCGATAGGATTCGTTCGCGCCCTCGGTCAGACTGGCGAACACGGGGACGAGCGAGATCGGCTCGACCACGAGAAAAAACACGACGAAAAACTTGAGGAAGGATTCGATCACGGGCGCGGACCTCGGCGAGGGCGCGCATTGTCCACGTCGGCGGGGTCCGGCGCCAGTCGCACTTCACCGTCCTCGATGAATACCGCAAGCGGGCGAAGACGACGGCCGACGCAGGGGCCGGCGATGCAAACGCCGCTGTCTCGGGCGAAGAGTGCACCGTGCGAGGCGCATTGGATGAGCGTGCGGTCGGCGCTCAGAAAACGATGTGGCTGCAGATCGAGCGGATGGCCCGCATGCGGACAGGAATTGGCGAAGGCGCGGACACTGCCATCATCGAGTGAGACCACAAAGCCCCTGAGCGGCCAGTCACCCTCACCCACCGCGAAGCCACGACTGCCCGATTCGGCGAGTTCGGCCACGGTGCACAGGCGCGCAGTCATGGCGGTGCGCTGCGCCCGGCGCTGCCCAACGACTCCTCGACCAGTCCGCGTCGCATCATGAAAGCAAACAGCAATACGCCGGGCAGCGCTGCCAGAGTCGTCAGTAGATAGAAATCGACGTAGCCCAATGATTCGATCAGTCCGCCTGCCGTGGTACCGGTAAGTACGCGGCCGAGCACACTCGCAGCAGCGGAAATGAGCGCGTACTGCGCGGCAGTAAAGCGCAGATTGCAGAGCGCCGAGAAGTACGCCACCACCACAACCCCGCCATAGCCGCTGGCAAAATTTTCGAAGCCGATCGCCGCAGCCATGCCGAGGTTGCTGTGTCCCGCGGCCGCGAGCGCCGCAAACGAGAGGTTCGAGACGGCCATCAGCACGAGCGCAAGCAGCACCGAACGCTGCAGACCGAAACGACCAAAGATCAGTCCGCCAGCAAAAATACCGATGAGAAAGGCCCAGAAGCCGACGCCGATGTCGTACACCGCAATCTCGTCGTTGGTGTAGCCGAGATCATCGAACAGCAAACGAAATGTGAGATTGGCGAGCGTGTCGCCGACCTTGTGCACCAACACGAAGGTGAGCACGAGCGTCGCGCCCGGACGCTGCAGGAATTCGCGGAACGGACCCTCGATCGCCCGCCAGGCTTCGGCGAGGCCACGCCGCTCGGCGACCTTCTCACGTCGCACAGGTTCACCAACAATGACGGCGGTGAGCATCGCGGGGAGTGCGAAAGCGGCACAGACGAAGTAGGCCTCTGCCCAGCCGTAACGCCCCGCGACCACCAGCGCAAGCGCACCCGCTGCCGCTGAGCCGATACGCCAGCCGTACTGCGACATGCCCGCGCCAACCCCGAGCTGATGTGGTTGCAAGGTCTCGATGCGATAGGCATCGATGACGATGTCGTAGGTCGCGCCGGCGAGTCCGAGCAACACCGCCGCCACGATCGTGCTCTGCAGGCTCGCCGCAGGATCAACCAGTGCAAGGTTGAAGGTGGCCGCAATGACCAACACCCCCGCGAATAGCAGCCAAGAGACACGCTGCCCGAGACGACCGATCAACGGCAGTTTTACGCCATCGACGACCCAAGCCCACAAGGGTTTGAGGTTGTAGACCAGAAAGGCGAGCGCGAAAGCAGTAATCGCACGCTTGTCGATGCCATCTTGCGCAAGACGCGTGGTCAGCGTCGCACCGATCATCGCGTAGGGGAAACCCGAGGATACGCCGACAAAAAAAGCAGCGAGGGACTCGCGCGCAAGATATGGCTTGATCATGACCACGATCGCTTCATAGCGAATACTTCATAGCGAATAGTCGATCATCAGCGGAGCGTGATCGGAGAAGCGGCTCGTCTTGTGGATATGGGCCGCACGCGCGGTTCCGGCGAGACCCCTACTGACGATCTGATAATCGATCCGCCAACCGACGTTCTTGGCCCAGGCCTGACCGCGATTGGACCACCAGGTGTATTGATCGGGTTGATCGTTCACCTCGCGAAAGGCGTCGATGTATCCGGCACCGCCGAACAACTCATCCATCCAAGCACGTTCTTCGGGCAGAAAACCGGAATTTTTTTGATTGGACTTCCAGTTTTTGAGGTCGATCTGGCGATGCGCGATGTTCCAGTCGCCACAAAGAATGTATTCACTGCGGCGCCGACGCAGCTTGCGCAGAAACGGCATGAAGGCTTCGAGAAAACGAAATTTCGATGCCTGCCGCTCGGGGCCTGCGGAGCCCGAAGGCAAGTACAGCGACACCACGGCAAGCTTGCCGAAGCGCGCCTCGAGATATCGCCCCTCGCGATCGAACTCCGCCACGCCGAAACCGCGGATCACTTCGTCGGGCGGCTGCCGGCAGTAGAGCGCAGTGCCCGCATACCCCGGCCGCTCGGCATCGAAAAAGTAGCGGTGATAGCCGGGGAGATCGACGTCGTGCCCGGCAAGCTGCGGCTCGTGGGCCTTGGTTTCCTGCAGACAGACCACATCGGCGTCCTGTTCGCGCAACCAGGCGAAGGCGCCTTTGGCCGCAGCGGAACGAATGCCATTTGCGTTCAGGGTGATGACGCGCACCCGCGATATGATAGCGGCATGCAACCCCACCAACGCAGCTTCATCGAGCTCGCGCTCGCCCGCTCCGCCCTGCGCTTCGGCCGTTTCACGCTGAAGTCGGGTCGCGAGAGTCCCTATTTCTTCAATGCGGGACTCTTCAACGACGGCGAGGCGCTCGCCGTACTCGGTCGCTGCTATGCCGCTGCCCTGCAGGCCTCGGGACTCCACTACGACATGCTGTTCGGTCCCGCCTACAAGGGTATCCCGCTGGTTGCGGCGACCTCCCTGTCGCTCGCCCTGCATCACGACCTCAACGTGCCTTGGGCCTTCAATCGCAAGGAAGCGAAAGCTCACGGCGAAGGCGGTCAGATGGTGGGTCGAGCCCTCGCCGGGCGCGTGGTCATCGTCGATGACGTCATCACCGCGGGCACGGCCATCCGCGAATCCGTCGAGCTCATCCAGCGCGCAGGCGCCGAACCGGTGGCCGTATTGCTCGCCCTCGATCGTCAGGAGCGCGGCCAGGGCGAACGATCGGCTGTGCAAGAAGTGGAAGCCGAATTCGGTCTGCGCTGCATCAGCCTGCTCACGCTCGCCGATCTCATCGATATCCTTGCGCAACCCGATGCCGACAGCGCCGCGCTGCCGATCGAGCATCTGCAGGCGCTGCGCGAGTACCGCCAGCAATATGGAATTCACTCATGACGCTCGCACTCAAAGATTCCGCGCTACTGCGCGATTCCGCTTTCATTGACGGCATATGGACTGCCGCGGACAACGGCGAGAGCGTCACCATCCGCAATCCCGCCAACGGCAGCACGGTCGGTACAGTGCCGATGATGCGGGGCGCAGAGACCCGCCGCGCCATCGACGCTGCGGCCAAGGCTCAGCCCAAATGGGCTGCACGCACGGCCAAGGAACGCGGCGCACTCCTGCGTCGCTTTGCCGAATTGATGCTCGCCAATACCGATGATCTCGCGGTGATCATGACCGCCGAACAAGGCAAACCGCTCGCCGAAGCCAAGGGCGAAATCGCTTATGCGGCCTCGTTCATCGAGTGGTTCGCCGAAGAAGGCAAGCGTATCTACGGTGACATCATCCCGACCTTCCGGACCGACTCGCGCCTGCTCGTCTTGCGCCAGCCCGTCGGCGTCGCCGCCGCGATCACGCCGTGGAACTTTCCGGCAGCCATGATCACGCGCAAGCTTGGTCCTGCGCTCGCTGCAGGCTGCAGCTTTGTCTGCAAGCCCGCACCACAGACGCCGTTCTCGGCACTCGCACTCGCCGAACTTGCCACCCGAGCCGGTATTCCGGCTGGTGTATTCAATGTCGTGACCGGTGATGCCGAAGCGATCGGCGGTGAACTCACTGGCAATCCTCTCGTGCGCAAGCTGAGCTTCACGGGCTCGACCGCTGTCGGCAAGAAACTGATCGCGCAGTGTGCAGGTACCGTCAAGAAAGTCTCGATGGAACTTGGCGGTAACGCCCCGTTCATCGTCTTTGATGATGCTGACCTCGATGCGGCCGTGCAGGGCGCGATGGCGAGCAAGTATCGCAACACCGGCCAGACCTGCGTCTGCGCCAATCGCCTGTACGTGCAGGCGGGCGTCTATGAAGAATTCGCGCAACGTCTCGTCAAGGCGGTCGCAACGCTGCGTGTCGGTGATGGTCTTGCGGGACCCACCGATCAGGGACCGCTGATCGACGAACGCGCCGTCGCCAAAGTACAGAGCCACATCGCCGATGCGGTCGACAAGGGCGCCCGTATTGCCTGTGGCGGAAAAACCCATGCACTCGGCAGTAATTTCTTTGAGCCAACCGTGCTGCTCGACGTCACTCCGGGCATGCGCGTAGCTCGCGAGGAAACCTTCGGACCGGTCGCGCCATTGTTCCGCTTCGAAACCGAAGCCGACGTGCTGCGCATGGCGAATGACACCGAGTTCGGTCTTGCTGCCTATTTCTACACGCGCGATCTCGCCCGCAGCTGGCGCATGCAGGAAGCGCTGGAGTACGGCATCGTCGGCGTGAACACCGGGCTTTTCTCCACCGAAGTCGCACCGTTCGGCGGCGTCAAGGAATCAGGGCTCGGCCGCGAAGGTTCGCGTTACGGCATCGACGAATACACCGAACTCAAATACGTCTGTGTCGGCGGCCTGACGCCGTGACCGAAGAGGTGCGAGAGGAGGCCGTCGCGCCCCGCGGCGGCCTGTTTGCGCTGCTGGCCGCTTGCAGCGCACTCGGCCCCGTCTCGACGCTGCTGCTGATCTCGGCGCTGCCCGCGATTCGCGACGAGTTCGGTGCCAGCACCGCGGCTACTCAGGCCGTAGTCAGCGTATTCCTGTTCACTTTTGCAGCAGGCATCCCGCTTGCGGGGCCGCTCTCGGATCGCTACGGTCGCCGTCCGCTCCTGATCGGCGGCTCGATCGTATTCTTTGTCGGTTCGGTGCTCGCCTATTTTGCGCCGACGCTGGAACTCGTGGTTGTCGCCCGCGCCATCCAGGCCGCCGGTTGTGCCGCCAACACCACCGTGGCTCGCGCTGTCCTCGGCGATATTTACAAAGATTGGCGGCTGGCCCGCGCGCTGGCCAATCTCACGCTGGTCATGATGATCGGCACGTCGGTCTCGCCATGGCTCGGCGGATTGCTCACCGAGAAATTTGGTTGGCATGCGCCCTTCCTGCTGCTGCTCGCGCTCTCGGGAATCATTGGTGTCTGGGCGACTCGCTCGCTGCCTGAAACGCGCGTGCTGCATGCCGGGGCGGGCTCGCTGGCTGCGGTGTTCCGTGCCTCGTTTGACGTGCTACGCAATCGTGCCTTTCTTGGCTGCGCGGTCGACGCCGGGGTCATTTATGCGCTCTATCTCGGTTTCATTACGGTTGCGCCCTATTTGCTGGCCGACATGCTCGGCAAACCGGCGACCGACTTCGGGATCTACATCCTCTTCTTGTCGGCGGGCTATTTCCTCGGCAACTTGTATGTCTCGCGGCTACGCGGTCACGCAGCGCTCGAGAAGGTGGCGCGCTTCGGCATTTGGCTGCAGGCAGTGTCGGCCTGCGCCGGGTTCATTTTCGTCCTGAGCGGTCTGACGCATCCCATGTGGTGGTTCGGCCCCATGCTGCCGCTGGCGTTTGCCCAAGGACTGTCGCTGCCGCATATCATGGCAACGGCCGTTCGACTCGCACCCGGTTATGCCGGCGTCGCCTCGGGGCTCATCGGTTTCTCGCAGCAGGCGTTCGCCGCCATCGCCGTGCAAGCCATGGGCTTCGTGCCGACCGACACGCCCGTGCCGGTGCTGGGTTTTTGTGCGGCACTCTCGCTGATCTCGATCGGCGCCATGTTCTTCATCGAGCGAATCATCAATCGGCAGGACACGCGGGCGTCGCGCGTCCCCTAGGAGTCAAGGTGAGTTCATGTTCAACGCAATCACTTCGCATCGTGTGGCGCTCGCCGCGCTTTTTCTTCAAATGCTGCTCGTCGGGGCGACTCGCGTGAGCGCTGCCGACACACCCCCCAAGGCGGAGCAGCGCCCTTTCACGGTTACCTCACCCTACGGCAATCGCCAGGATCCGTGGTATTGGCTGCGTGACGATGAGCGCAAGGATCCGGCGATGCTCGCCTATCTCGAAGCCGAGAATAAGTATCTGCGTGCCGTGATGGCGCCGCATCGTCCGCTCGAACAACGTCTTTATGACGAGATCATCGCGCGCCTCAAACAGGACGATGCGAGCGTGCCACAACGGCGCAACGGCTATTGGTATTACACACGCTACGAAACCGGCAAGCAGTATCCGATCCATGCGCGCCGCAAAGGCAGCCTCGAGGCACCCGAAGAAATCATCATCGATGGCAACCTGCGTGCGGTTGGCCATGATTTCTATCAGCTTGCCGCACTCGAAGTGAGCATGGACGGGCGCTGGGCAGCGATCGCCGAAGACACCGTGGGTCGTCGGCAATACGAGGTGCGCATCAAGGATCTCGCGACCGGCGAATTCCTGCCGCAAGTGCTGGTCAACGTCGAGCCCGATCTCGCTTGGGCCAACGATCACCGCAGCCTCGTGTACATCCGCAAGGATCCGCAGACGTTGCTCGGCAACCGCGTCTACCGACACGAGCGAGGTACCGATCCGACGCAGGATCGGCTCGTGTACGAGCAGGACGACGAAAGCTTCTACATGGGTGTCTCCAAATCCAAGTCCGATCGCTACATCTTCATTGTCTCGCAGAGCACCGTCTCCAGCGAATACCGCTATGCCGATGCGGGCGATGCCGCGCTCGAATTCCGTGTGGCGCTGCCGCGCGAGCGTGATCACGAATATCAACTCGAAGATCAGGGCGAGCGATTCATCATTCGCAGCAACTGGCAGGCAAAGAATTTTCGCATCGTCGAGGTGCCGAAGACCGCCGTCGGCGATCGCAAGCAATGGCGGGACGTGATCGCTCATCGCGATGACACCTTCATTGGCAACTTCGAAACGTTCGATGGCTTTTTGGCGGTGTCCGAGCGATCCGGCGGCCTGCAGAAACTGCGAATCCGCAGTTGGGATGGCCAACGCAACTTCTTGATGGATGCGGCTGATCCTGCGTACACGATGGCGCTCGGCAACAACACCGAGTCAGCCACCACACTGCTGCGCTACGTCTACACCTCGCCCACCACGCCATCCACCACCTACGACTACGACATGGCGAGCGGCGAGCGCAAACTGCTCAAGCAGGAGCCCGTCCTCGGTGGTTTCGATGCCAGCCGCTACACTTCCGAGTTCCGCTTCGCGACGGCGCGTGACGGCGCGCGTATTCCGGTCACGCTGCTCTATCGCCGAGGCACGCCGCTTGATGGCACGGCGCCGGTGTATCAATACGCCTATGGATCCTATGGTTTCTCGACCGAACCGTCGTTCCGCTCGACAGTGTTGTCGCTGGTGGATCGAGGGTTCGTCTACGCCATCGCCCACATCCGCGGTGGTCAGGAAATGGGTCGCGCCTGGTACGACCAAGGGCGTCTGCAGAACAAGAAGAACACCTTCAATGATTTCATTGACGTCACCCGGTATCTGGTTGCCGAAAAAATCGCCGACCCGCGACGCGTGTTCGCCATGGGTGGCAGCGCCGGCGGCTTGCTGATGGGCGCGATCGCCAACATGGCGCCGAACGAATACCGAGCGCTCGTCGCCCACGTGCCCTTCGTGGATGTGGTAACGACCATGCTCGATGAGAGCATTCCGCTGACCACCAACGAGTTTGATGAGTGGGGTAACCCGGGCAAGGATCGTGCAGCGTATGACTACATGCTGTCCTATTCACCTTACGACCAGATTGCCGCACAGGATTATCCGGCGATGCTGGTCACGAGCGGTCTCTGGGACAGTCAAGTGCAGTACTGGGAACCCACCAAGTGGGTGGCCAAACTGCGCAGCCAGAAAACCGGTGATAATGTGCTGCTCCTGCGGACCAACATGGAGGCCGGTCACGGCGGCAAATCGGGACGCTTCGAGCGCTATCGCGAAATCGCCGAAGAGTACGCTTTCATCCTGTGGCAAGCCGGAATCGAGAAATGAGCAATAACGTTCTGCAATCGCGGCGTGATGCGGCACACGCTGCCGCTCGCTCAAGTGGCGAGCGCATCGGCGTGCTGCTGGTCAATTCAGGTACGCCGGATTCGACCTCGACCGCAGATGTGCGTCGTTTTCTTGGCCGGCTGCTCGGCGATCCGCGCGTCGTCGAAGTGCCGCGGCTGATCTGGCTGCCGATCCTGCACGGCATCATCCTGCGGACGCGTCCTTTCCGTAGTGCCCGCAAGTACCGCAGCATCTGGACCGAGCAAGGCTCGCCGTTGCTGGTCCACTCCTCTGCCCTGCGCGAACGCGTGCAACAGGCGCTGCGACATCGCGTACTTGCGCCGATCGCCGTCGAAACCGGCATGCTCTATTCGAGCCCTTCGGTCGACACCGCTCTCGAACGGCTGCGCGATGCCGGCGTGCGGCGTCTGCTGGTCGTGCCCATGTTTCCGCAGTACTCGGCGGTAACCGCGGCAGCCACCTTTGATCAGGTCGCGCGCGTGCTCAAGCGCTGGCGCTGGATTCCGGAAATGCGGTTTGTCAATGAATACCACGAACATCCGGCCTATGTCGCCGCAGTCGCCGACAGTGTGCGCCGGCACTTCGAGGCGCATGGGCGTCCACAGCATCTCGTGATGTCGTATCACGGTATTCCCGAAAAATATTTCGAGAAGGGCGATCCTTACTACTGCAAGTGCCAGAAGTCTTCGCGCCTGATCGCCGAGGAACTCGGTCTTGCCGAGGGCAGCTGGAGTGTCACCTTCCAGTCGCGCTATGGCCCCGGAAAATGGCTCAAGCCCTACACCGACGAAACCATTCGCGATCTGCCAAAGCGCGGCGTGCGTGAAGTCGCCGTCGTCTGCCCGGGGTTCGCCGCCGATTGCCTCGAGACGCTCGAAGAAATTGCCATGGAAGCGCGTGATCTTTTCATTGATGCTGGTGGTACACGCTTCGACTACATCCCTGCACTCAACGCCAACCCACTGCATGCCGAGATGTTTGCCGACGTCGTCTCGCAGCATCTGTCGGGCTGGGTGACAGCGGACTTGAAAACGCTGCAGCTCAGCACGACCTCGCCTCGCGACTAGGGCGCACTGCGTGTCGCTGGATCTCGGCCGCTTCCACGAAATCAGTCTGAGCACGCGCGATCTCGCGGGCTCGCTCAAGTTCTACGAGATGGTGGGCTTTGCCCGCGGCAGCGTCGGCGAGTCTTGGCCGCACCCCTACGCCATCGTCACACTCGGTGGCGTGACCCTGGGTTTGCATGAGTACAAATTCCCCTCGCCGTCTTTCACCAGCGTGCATGCCGATATCCCTGACACGCTCGAACGCTTCAGATCAGCAGGCGCAGTGATCGCTTTTGCCAAGACGGGACCTGACTGCTTCAATGAATTCGGCTTGCGTGACCCCGCCGGTCACATGATCACGCTGCTCGAGCGCGCGACGCATCCAGATGATGCTTACAATCCGACCCGTTCGAGTCCGAGTCTCGGCGAGTTTCTCGCCTTCAGTCTGCCCTCGGCCGCACCCGAAATCAGCGCGGGCTTCTGGCAGGCGCTCGGCGCCAAGCCGATCACTGGACGCCCCTGCTGGCCGGCGAGCTGGTTCGATGCTGGCGGTCTGACGATTGCCATTCATGACGAAGCCGCGCTGGATCGCCCGGCGCTGGTGTTTCACCGCCACGGGGTCGAGCCTGGCACGCGCCTCGAGTCGCCGGAGGGCACTACCCTCGTGATCGTCGGCTAGAGGGTCAGCAGCGCATCCGCATCGACTCAAGCACGCAGGCGGCGAACGATGCCCGCCACGAGCCGCTCGAGCGCTGGCGGATGCTGCAGCAGAAACAGCGAAGGTTCGACCAACTCGAGCTCCATCACCACCGGCCCGCCATCGGCACCAGGCGCCACATCGACCCGCGCATAGAGCAAGTCGTCCGTCGGTATCACTCGCAGTGCGGCTGCGCCGACGGCTCGCTCTTCGGCCGCAATCGGCAAAGCTGCGGAGACGCTCTCGCTGCCCCCTGCGAAGCGTGGCGACTTGCGCACGGCGTGAGTGAACTCGCCATCGATCCAGACCAGTGCCCGTTCGCCGTGGCCCTCGACCGCCGGTAGATAAGGCTGTACCAGTACATCACCTGCTTCGATCAATCTTTGCGCCACTCGTGACGCCTCGGCCGTCTGCGGATCGACACGATGGGTCTCATGCGAGCCAGCCCCGATCGCGGGCTTGAGCACGATATCGTGCCAGCCACGGTGCGTGCCGAGCATCGGTAAATCGATCGCCGAGCCACGCGCGAGCACCACCGTTGGCGTCACCGGCACACCGTGCGCGGCAAGCTCGAGCAGATAGCGCTTGTGCAGATTGCCGAGTACCACCTGCGGCGAATTCCACAGCGGCGCATGGGAGCCGATCTGGTGCACCCAGCGCATGAACTCGTCGGGATAGTGGATGTAGTCCCAGGTCGAGCGAATGACGGTGGGGGTCGCATCCGACCACGAGAGTGCATCGCGCCACGCGACCATGCCCGCGTTCACCCCGGCCGCACGCAGCGCTGCCAGCAACAGATCCTCGTCGACGTCCGGCTCGGGCAGCGGCCGGCAGGTCGCGATTTTCAGGTCCATCAATTCTTTGGTCGAGACAGCAGCAGATAGAGTCCGAAGAGCATGATGGCGACGTTGACGGCACCGATCAGGAAGAACGGCGTGCCCTTGCCCACCACGTCATACAGCCAACCACCCACGGCCGTCGTGAAGAGGATACCGGCCGAAGCGAAGATGCCGGCGAGACCGAACACGGCACCGCGCACATCCTGCGGTGCCTCCTGACCGAGCACGGTCTGGCTGGCGATGATCGCGCAGATCTGGCCCATGCCAAGCAGGATCGCCACCAGCGTGATCCACTCGCTGTTGGGATCGCCGACGAAACCGCCGGCGATGTAGCCGATCCCGGCCACGGTCATCGCAACCACGCCTGCCGTGATGCGATTCATCTTGTCGAGCGCCAGACCAAAGAAAATGGCAAACACGAGACCTGCCGAATTGGCGATGACGTATGGTTTGGTGGCCGCCGATACCGCTTCGGCGACCGACTGCCCGTTGGCAATCGCGGTTTGCTGCAGGCGCGCACTGAAGAACGTGCCGATGACGATGCGATCGGCGAAGGATACAAACTGCAACATGTAGGCGAACCAGATGCGCGGATTGGCGCGCGCAGCGGCTACGCCCGTGCGCAGCAGCGCGATCAGCGGCTCACGATCACCGATCTGGCTCGGCGTACCACGCTTGAGTCCCAACCAGCAGATGATCGCGGTGAGAATGCACAGCGCCGACGCAAAACCCAGCGTAATTCGACCCGCCATGACGGCATCCATGCCATCGGCCGCGAGGCGCTGCGGTACTCTGCCAAGCACCAGCACGGCCAGCGTGGCACCGAGTCCCTGACAGAAACCGGTGATGCCGACGAAGAGGCCCCGCGACTCTTCTTTCGGAATGTCCGCGAGCACCGTGGCGAGCATGCACCCGACCGCAGCCACGCCCACCGAGAAAAAGAGCGCACAGGCCAGCAGCTGCGGAAAGGTTCGCGCAAGTGGATAGAGAAAGAATCCTGCGGCAAGCCAAAGAAATCCGAGCGCATAAACCGGACGTCGACCAATCTTGTCGGACAGCGCGCCGAAAGGCGCCACCAGCAACAAAGAAACTATTTCGTTGCTGAAACCGAGCAGGCCGAGCACACGTCCTTGCTCGTCTTGTGGAACCTTGAGATTCGCGTTGAGAAGATAAGGTTGTATGAAGCTGACGAAGGCCAGCATGCCGATGGTGATGAATGCCGCGAACAGATAGGTACGCGCATTCCAGCGGGAATACCCCGGCGCGAGGCGCACGGGGCCCAGACGGACATCGGGGGTGCTATTCATCGGGCCATCCTATGCCCGGCCGGGCATCGAGTCACTCGCCCCCCGGATCAAAGAAGAGTCGGCAGCCGCAGACGGCTATCCAATGGTCGACTATCCTATGACCGATATGAGTTCACCCATCCTCTTGCCCCCGCAACGCCTCGGCCGCTGGCACATCGATGCCACCGTCGAGCTTGCCGCCGTTCCCATGCCCTTCGCCGAGTTCTTGCCCGGCGCTACGCCCGAGGCCATCGCCGCCGAGGCGGACTGGCTGCTGCCGAAATGCGCCGATCCGACGCTGCGTAACGGCATGCTCGCCTTCCATACCTGGGTGCTGCGCGACGGCAAACACACCATCCTCGTCGACACCTGCATGGGCAACGACAAGGAGCGCGGCGGCTATGCGGTCTTCAATCGCTTGCGCACCGGCTGGCTCCAGGGTTTAGCGTCGCTGGGCGTGGCGCCACAGGATGTCGACTACGTCATGTGCACGCATATGCACGGTGATCACGTCGGTTGGAACACCCAACTCGTCGACGGCGAGTGGATACCGACTTTCCCGCGGGCACGCTATGTCTTCGCGCAACGGGAATTCGAACATCGGCATACCGCCTGGAAAGCGGGCGGCTCACTGCCCACGGGGGCTTTTGGCGACAGCGTGTTGCCGGTCATGAAGCGCAATCAGGTGGTGCTGGTCGACAGCGACCATGATCTGCACGGCTTGCTGCAGCTCGAACCCGCCGAGGGCCACACGCCTGGCAACGTGGTGATGCACCTTGCCCAACCGGAAGGACGCGCCGTACTGAGCGGTGACGTGATGCATCATCCTCTGCAGGTCAAATATCCCGAGTGGTCTTCGGCGTTCTGCGAGGACCCGGTGAAGTCTGCCGCCTGCCGGCAGCGGTTTGTGGAGCGACATGCCGACAGCGGAACGTTGATCCTGCCGGCGCATTTTCCGTCGCCCTCGGCGGGGCGCATCGAATCTGCGGGTAATCGCTGGCGTTATGCCTTTGCAGGCTGAGGTCCGAGCCGACTCACCACGAGGATGGTCAGCATCGACAGCACGAATCCCGGGACGAGTTCATACAACGCAAACAAACCGCCCAAGGCGGCGAATTGCTTCCAAAGAATGACCGTGAGTCCGCCGACGATGATGCCAGCCAGTACAGCCTGGCGCGTGGTGCGTGAATCGTAAAGCGCGAGAATGACTGCCGGACCAAAGGCAGCTCCAAAACCCGCCCACGCCCAAGCCACGAGACCGAGCACCGTGCTGCCCGGATTAAGCGCGATGACAAAAGCCAGCACGGCAATGCCCAACACCGACAGGCGCCCCGCCCAAAGCAGTTCGCCGGCACTCGCCTGCGGTCGAAACAGGCTGCCATAGAAATCCTGCGTGAACGCCGACGAGGCAACCAACAACTGCGCGGAGGCCGTACTCATCACCGCGGCCATGATGCCTGCAAGACAGAGCCCGGCGAGTGCGGGTGGCAAAAAATTAGTCGACATTTCGATGAAGACTTTTTCGCTGTCGGTGCCCACGAGCGGCTGGGGCAATACGAGTCTGCCGGTAAGGCCCACGAAGACCGCCGCCACGAGCACGATGGTTACCCAAACCATCGCGACGCGTCGGGCGACCGTGATGTGGCTGACGGATTTGGCAGCCATGAAACGCGCGAGGATATGCGGCTGTCCGGCATAACCGAGGCCCCAGCCGAGCAACGAGAGGATGCCGATCCAGCCCAGCGTTTGGCCGCCTTCAGCCACGAAGGGGTCGAGCAGGGTCGCATCAAGGGCCGAGAGACGGGAAAACGTCGCCTCGAGTCCTCCGGCCATGGCCACGCCCATCACCGCGACCAGCACGAGCGCCACGAACATGAGCGTCCCCTGCAGCACGTCTGACCAACTGACCGCAAGGAACCCGCCCAAAAAGGTGTAGGCCAGCATGATGATGGAGCCCCAGAACATCGCCTCCAGGTAGGGCAACCCGAAAAGCGACTCGAACAGGCGACCCGCCGCCACAAAGCCCGAGCTCGTGTAAAACACGAAAAACACCAGAATGAACATCGCCGAGAGACTGCGCAGCCAACGACTGCGGTCATCGAAGCGGCGCTCGAGAAAATCGGGAATGGTCAATGAATTGCCGAGACGTTCCGTCGCCTCGCGCAGGGGTGCGGCGATCCAGCGCCAGTTGAGCCAGGTGCCGACCGCCAGCCCGAACAGCAGCCACACGCCATCGAATCCGGATACATAAGCAAGGCCGGGTAGCCCCATCAGCAACCAGCCGCTCATGTCGGTGGCCTGAGCGCTGAGGGCCGTTACCCAACTGCCGAGTGAACGACCGCCGAGAATGAAATCGCCGAGGTTGCGGGTGCGGCGCCACGCCAGCACGCCCAGCCCGAGGCAAATCGCCATGTAAACCGCCATGGTGGCGATGACGATCGTGTTGTCGGTCATGGAACTCTCCCCCCGCAGCCGAGTCTAGCCGGTCGGTCAGGGAGAACCATAATGCAAGATATTCTGCTGCTGCCGTTTGATCAGTACTGGTGGGCCTACATCGGCTTCATCGTCGCCCTGCTGACCATCCTCGCCTTCGACCTCGGGGTATTCAGCAAGCCCGGCGAGTTACCCACCCTCAAGGCGGCATCGATCCGCAGCGTGATCTTCATCCTGCTCGCCCTGGCCTTCAACTACGGGCTCTACCAGTTCCTGCTGTACGAACTGCCGACCCGCCCGGATCTTGTCGGGCTTGATCACGCCCAGCTGGCGCAGGACACCTCGCTCGAGTTCTTGGCCGGCTATGTGGTCGAATACGCCCTCGCCATCGACAACGTATTCGTGTTCGTCGCGGTGTTCTCGTACTTCGCCGTACCGCCGCAGTATCAGCAAAAGGTGCTGTTCTACGGAATCATGGGCGCGATCCTGTTCCGCGCGCTGTTCATCTCGATCGGTTCGGTGCTCATGCAATACGGCTGGATCGTGGCGATCTTCGGTATCTTCCTGATCCTCACCGGGTTCAAGATTCTCTTTCTCCCCGAGAAGCCGATCGACCCCTCCCGAAATCCCATCATCCTCGGCGTCAAAAGACTCTTCCCGGTGAGGCCGGCTTTTCACGGCGATAAATTCTGGGTCGAGATCGACGGCAAAACCTGGGTCACGCCGCTGTTCGTCGCGCTCGCCTTCATCGAGTTCAGCGACATCATCTTCGCCATCGATTCGGTGCCGGCAATCTTTGCTCTCACCAACGAACCGTTCATCGTCTTCACCTCGAATATTTTCGCGATCATCGGCCTGCGCTCGCTGTTCTTTGTGCTGCAGCGCATGGTCAAGGCCTTCCTGTTCCTGAAGTACGGCCTCGGCGTGATTCTGGTGTTCGTCGGGCTGAAGATGGTCTGGCTAAACGACGCTTTCGGCGGCAAGTTCCCGATCAGTTGGTCGCTCGGCATCATCGGCACGATCCTCGCGGTCTCGATCCTCGTGTCGATCGCCTGGAACCGAGCGCGTCCGGCGGACGCCACCAACGACTAAAGGGGACGGACGAAGGCGTCGATGGCGGCGCGACTCGCCGGCTCATCGAGCGTTGGCGAGTGGCCGCGGCGAGGAACCATGCAGGTCTGCAAGCCGGGATGCAGTGCCACCATGCGCTCGACCGTGGCAGCCGAGAGCAGGTCGGACAACTCGCCCCGCAGACAAAGCATTGGCAATTCTTTGAGTGTCGAGAAGACCGCCCAGAAATCCGGCACTTCGCTGCCGGACTCGCGCATCGCTCGACCGATGTTCGGATCCATGTCGCGCACGAGTTGCCCTGTGCCGTCGTCGCGATAAACACGCTTGGCGAAAGTCAGCCAATCGGCCTCGGTGAAATCGGGCATCACGGCTGCATGGGTCAGCCTCGCGTCAGCCGCTGCCTCCGCCCAGCTCGCCGCCGCGCGTGCCGTACCGACGCCCGTGGCGATACGCAGCATCCCCGCAGCCTCGAGTTCAGGACCGATATCATTGAGGACTAGGCCCGCCACGCGCGCCGCGGCGCGCACCTGCGGTATTGCGGCCAAATGCATGCCGACGAGACCACCGAGTGAAGTGCCGATGATGATCGCCCTGTCGAGCTCCACCCGATCCATGATGGTAAGCACGTCCTGTACATAGACATCGAGACGATAGTTGCGCCAGTCCGGATCGTGATCAGAGCGACCCCGACCCCGCAGATCGAGGCAGAGCACCCGACGGCCCAAGAATTTGGCGAGATGCACAGCCAACGACTCGAAGTCACGGCCGTTGCGTGTAAGACCCGGCAGGCAGACCACCGGCGTTTGTTCACGCGCACCCGCATAGTCGCGCCAATGCAGGCAAAGACCCTCGCCGACGATCGTCTGCTGCTCGCGCCAGATCCCGCTCACGCGTGCACACTCGGCGACGTCGTACTACTTGGCGAACAGCCGGGACGGATCACGAAAGGCCTTGAACTCGAGCGCGTTGCCCGAGCGGTCGTAGAGAAAGAATGTCGCCTGCTCACCGATCTCACCGGCAAAGCGAATGCCGGGCGCGATGACGAACTCGACGTTTACCGCCTGCAGACGCGTGGCGAGGTCGTGCCACTGCTGCCACTCGAGCACCACCCCGAAATGCGGGACGGGCACGTCCTTGCCATCGACCTTGTTGGTATGGGCCGGAGCCGTGAAGGCTTGTCGCGACGGATCGACGTGCGCCACGAGCTGATGACCAAAGAAATCGAAGTCGACCCATTCCTGATCGGATCGACCTTCGGGACAGCCGAACAAATCGCCGTAAAACTCGCGGGCCGAAGGCAGATCATGAACGGGAATCGCGAGATGAAAAGGCGCGGGCATCGAGAGACCTCGGGGTGGACAGGGAAGAACTCAGCGCTGCAGCAAGCGCGGCAGCAGTTTCTGGAAATACTGCGGCATCAGTCGCTTGAGGCGCCAGAGCCGTACATAACGCGCCGGATACACGAAATGCGTCCGACCACGGGCCGCAGCCGAGAGCATTTCTTCGGCAACCACGCCGGCTTCGAGTCCGGATTCTTCGATGAGGCGCGCGGCGGCTTTCAGGGTCTTGTCATGACCGCGCGCGGATTCGAGCAAGCGCGTGCGGAAGAAACCCGGCATCGACACGGCCACCTGTACACCATAGGCGGCATATTCCTGCATCAGGGATTCGCTGAGTGCCACGACCGCTGCCTTGGAGGCGTTATAGGCGGCCATATTCGCGCCCGTGCAGAAACTCGCCACACTCGCGATGTTGATGATGAGTCCGCCCTTGCCGCGCGCCATGTGACGGATCACCGCGCGGCAGCAGTTCGCCACGCCGTGCACGTTGATGTCGAAGGTCCACTGCCACTCCTCGGCGGTGCTGGCATGAAACGGCCCCGCCAGCGCCACACCGGCGCAATGGATCGCGAGGTCGATACCACCGCAGCTCGCCACCGCCGAATCGACGAGTGCATTCACGGCCTCGGCATCGCGTACATCGCAGACCCCGGCGATCACGCGTGCACCATCGCGCGAAAAACTGTTGGCCACGAGATCGAGTCTTGCGGCATCGACATCAGTGAGGATGAGTTGCCAGCCCTCGCGGGCAAGGATCTCGGCGCAAGCGAGACCGAGGCCACTGGCCGCACCCGTGATGAACACGCGCTTGGCGGGAAAGCGCTGCGAGAGATTGCTGGCCGAAGACGTCATCGCGATAGCGTACTACGTCCTGCGTCACGCATCCGCAGCGGCCGCGGCCGCGGCTGCGGCTGCGGCTCCGTCGAGTCGCCCGGCGCGAATCGCTGCGGCGCGCCGACCGATGGCCTCGAGCTCGGCAGCGCCGAGTCGATCCAGATTGCGCAGCTGCAGACTCATACGCGGATTGCGTCGCAGATCGGCAGCGTGCCGCTGCAGAAAATCCCAATAAAGCGTGGTGAACGGGCAAGCCTCATCACCGGTCGATTTGGCGGGATCAAAACGGCAACCGTCGCAATAGTTGCTCATGCGCTCGATATAACGACCCGTGGCCACATAGGGTTTCGAGGCCATCACGCCGCCATCGGCGTATTGCGACATGCCAAGGGTATTGGGCAACTCGACCCACTCGACGGCATCCACATAGACCGCGAGATACCAGCGGTGTACCTCGCGCGGATCGACGCCGAGCAGCAACGCATAGAGACCGGTCACCATCAGGCGCTGGATGTGGTGAGCGTAGCCATAGCGCAAGGTCTGGCCGATGCACTCGGCAAGACAGCGCATCGAGGTCTCGCCATTCCAGAAAAACCCGGGTAGCGACTGGGTCGCCTGCAGCGCATTGCGCTGCAGATAGCCCGGCATATGCAGCCAGTAGACGCCGCGGACGTATTCCCGCCAGCCGAGAATCTGCCGGATGAAACCTTCGACGGCAGCGAGCGGTGCCTGCTTGCGGCGATACGCGGTTTCAGCGGCAGCGATCACCTCGCGCGGATCGAGCAACTTGAGATTGAGCGCTGCCGCAATGCGCGAGTGAAAGAGCCAGGGCTCACCCGTCCACATCGCATCCTGATGATCACCGAAGCCTTCGAGCCGATGCGCGATGAAATCCTCGAGCGCCGCCAATGCGTCGTCTCGGGTCACCGGCCAATCGAAGTGCTCGAGTGCGCCGGGGTGATCCGCGAACACCCGCGACACCTCTGCGAGCACCTCGCGCGTGATGGCATCGGGCGCAAACGACAGCGGCGCAGGCATGGCGAGTCTGCCCGGACCCTCACGGCCGAAACTCTTGCGATTCTCGCTGTCGTAGTTCCACTCGCCGCCTTCGGGAGCGCCCTGCGCATCGAGCAGCACACGGTGGGTACGGCGCATTTCGCGATAAAAGAATTCCATGCGCAGCTGCTTGCGTCCTTGCGCATGTCGCTGGAAGTCTTCGTGGGAACAAAGAAAATGGCGATCCTCGCGCTCGTCCAATATCGCGACAGGACAAACGCGGCGCAAACTCTCGCGCAAGCCCCATTCCCCCGCCTCGAGCATGATCACCCGCTGCGGCCGCAGACGCGCAATATCTGCGGCAAGGGTAGCGTTCAACGAGCGGGCGCCCTCAGCGAGCGCGTGGTAACAGATCCTCACGCCCTCTTGTTCGAGGGCTGCACGAAAGTGCCGCATCGCCGCCAGAAAGAGTGCGATGCGGGGACGGCTCACGGGCACCCGGGTGGACTCTTCGCGCGCCTCGCACATCCACACCAGATCCCGCGCTGCATCGAAGCCATCAAAGGCTGCCGAGCGCCGGTCGAGCTGATCGCCGAGGACCACGATGAGATGACGCAGGGACACAGCCTCTTCCTTGAGCCGCGATTGCCGGGTGGTGATCATAGACCGGTCGCCGCTGCGGCGGAGCGCTTTACGCGGCGGGGTAACCCATGTCAGTTTCAGTCGGTTCGATACCGACTCGATTGTTGCAGGAGCCTCGCATGCCACCCTTTTCCCGTCGTGATTTCCTGACCCATAGCGCAGGCCTTTCGGCCGCTGGCCTCTCAACGGCAGCGCTGGCTGCCGCGGACCTGAAACTCGCCGCCGCACAACAGGCCGCAACCGCGGGCGCAGCGAGCGCAACGACCACCGCTTCGCCGGGACAATTACCTGCCTGGCAGGTCGGGCCGTTCGAGGATCTGCGCGATTGGATGGCCGAGCTCGAGCGACGCGGCCTCGTGCTGCGAGTGCGCGACATCGATCAGGATGCCTATGAGGGTACGGCACTCATGTATCGGCTGGTCGATCGCTTCGGCATGTATTTCGCGCCGGCCCTGGTCATGGAAAACGTCAAGATCGACGGCAAGTGGCACAAGGGTCCGATCATCGCCAACCATTGCGGACACTGGGACACCGAGTGTCTGGCTTTTGGTCTCGAGCCGGTGTCGAACGATCACGTGGCCACCTACTACAAGGCGCTCGCCCGCGTGGAGGAGTACCTGCAGATCGGCAAGGGCGGCGCGTTCCCCACAGCACCGTTCGTCGAAGTGACTCGCGATGCGGCGCCCTGCAAACAGGTGGTGCTGACGGGCGATGCCATCGACTTGCGGCAGTTCGCGTTCATCCAGTCGAATCCGGCGGATTCGGCCCGCTATGTCAACACGGGCTCGGTGTTCACCGACGATCGGGAACTCGGCAAAAACTTCGGTACTTATCGATGCGAGATCAAAGGGCCGCGACTGCTCGGCATCAATCCTGAAGAGGGCCAGGGTGCCTGGCAGGCTTTCATGAAGGCCAAAGAAAGGGGTGAGAAATCGGTCAAAGTATCCATTGCACTCGGCCAGGATCCGGTGACTTGGGTGGTCTCGGGCTCCAAACTGAATCGTGCGCGCGCGGACGAACTCGAGGTCGTCTCGGCAATCCGTGGCAAGCCGCTGCGTGTGGTGCGCTCCGAGACCAACGATCACCTGATCCCGGTAACCTCCGAGATGGTGATCGAAGGCGAAGTGCCGCTTGATCAACCGATGCTGCCCGAAGGTCCGTTCGGCGAGATGTATGGCTATATGGGGGCAAAGAAAAACGCCAATTTCTGGATGAACGTGACGGCCATCACGCACCGCAAAAACCCGTGGATCGTCAATCAGTTCACGGGCCTCACCCGCGGCTTTCCGACGGCACCGCTTGAGCAGGTGGCGCTGCACTCGCTCAAACGCTTCGTGCCCAACATCAAGATGCTGCACACCCCTGTTGAAGCAACGGGCCTGTGTTTCGTCAGCATCCGCAAACAAAAAGCCGGTGAGGCACTCGAGATCGGCAAACGCATTGCGCAGATCGTCGGCATTGCCAAGGTAGTGGTGATCGTCGATGACGACATCGAAGTGCTCGATCGTACGCAGATGATGCACACGCTCGGTTCGCGCTGGCAGCCGCAACCGGCCACGGTCATCATCCCGGAATCGCGCGGCATGCCGCTCGACCCGTCGCTCACCAAGCGCCCGATGACCTCGAAGATCGTGATCGACGCCACGCGCCAATGGCCCGAAGAAGGCGGCCCGCAGGTCTATCAGTCGCTGAACCGCGCCGAGCTTGAGCGACTCGCGCCCGAGTCGTTCGATCGAATCGAGGCGCGCTGGTCGAAGCTGGTGGGCAAGTATCGACCGCCCGGCGCTTGACGCGGCGTGTTGGAGTGCCTGTGATCACGATCGAAACAGCACGCTTGCGACTGCGGGAGTTCGTACTTGAGGATGCTGCTTTCATCGTGCAGCTGCTCAACGAGCCCTCGTTCATCGAGTTCATCGGCGATCGCGGCGTGCGAACGCAGGAGGACGCCGAGCGCTATCTGCGCGAGGGTCCGATGGCGAGCTATCAGACCCATCGCCACGGGCTGCTGCGGCTTTCACTGCGTGATGACGACACGCCCATCGGCATGTGCGGACTCGTCAAGCGCGACACCCTGCCGCATCCCGACATCGGTTTCGCCTTGTTGCCCGACTATTGGGGACGCGGGTATGTGACCGAGGCGGCAGCGGCGGCGATGCAGCATGGCCGCGAGACACTCGGTTTGCGCCATGTTCTCGGCATCACCACCCCGCACAACGTGCGCTCCATCACCGTGCTCGGCAAATTGGGGCTCAGCTTCATCGAGGAAAAGCCGCTCGGCGATCGTCCTGAACGCCTGCGGATCTTCGGCTGCACGATATAATCGCGCGCATGATCGAACGCGCCGTTGAACGTCTGCTGTTCGCCTGCCGTTGGTTGCTGGCGCCCCTGTATCTCGGTCTTGCGCTCGCGCTGATCGCGCTCGGCGTCAAGTTTTTTCAGGAGGCCGCACATGTGCTCATGACCATCGGCACGCTGCGCGAGGATCAACTCGTGCTCATCGTGCTGACGCTCATCGACATCGTGCTGGTCGGCAGCCTGATCGTGATGGTGATGTTCTCGGGTTACGAGAATTTCGTGTCCCGCATCGACGTCGAAGGCGGCGACAAGCTCGGCTGGCTGGGCAAACTCGATGCGGGCACGCTGAAACTGAAAGTCGCCGCCTCGATCGTCGCGATTTCGTCGATTCACCTGCTCAAGGTGTTCATGGACGCCAAGACGATCCCCAACGACAAGATCCTCTGGTACGTCGTGCTGCACCTGACCTTCGTGGTCTCGGCACTGCTGCTCGGCGTTCTCGACAGAATGTCCTTCGCCGACAAGCGCGGCGAAGGCTGACCGGTCTTACTTCTTCGCGCTCTTCTTGGCTGCGCGCTTCTTGGCGCGGGCCGGATCCTTGGGACGGCTCTTGCCGAAAGACCCCTGATAAATCTTGCCGCGACGGCTTCTGCTGTCACCTTTGCCCATCTCGTCTACTCCATTCATGGCGGCGGTCCATCCGCCTCGGGGCGCAAGTGTAGGCGAGTCAGCGGTACCTCGCCAGCAGCTTGCCGAGTTGCTGCGCGCCGGGATTGAGGCGCTCGAAGGGCAACTGATTCAACGGCTGATCGGGCGTGCGATTGAGCGCGTGGAATTCGGTGTCGGCCGTGGGTCGGCAGTGCAGCAAACCCGTGAGGTATTCGCCTTTGGCAATGTGTTGCTGCACGTAATCGTAGGCACGGTGTGCGTCGGTCGGGTCGTAATCGCTTGCCAGCTTGCGCAGCAGCACGCGGCTACCGTCATGCAGCATCACGGGTACCGCCTCGCCGTCCGCGTAGTCGGCCGTGATCTCCTTGCGGAACGGCACGAAGTCCGCTTCGACCACCGGCTCGTAGTGCTCGCGCGTGTAGGCGTAACTCTTGGTCGAGCCCTCGTGGTCGTTGAAGGTCACGCAGGGCGAGAGCACATCGATGAGCGCAAACCCGGGGTACTTCAGGCCCGCCTGTATGAGCGGCACGAGTTGCGCCTTGTCACCCGAAAAACTGCGGGCAACGAAACCCGCGCCGAGATTCATGGCGAGCAGCACCGGATCGATGGGCGGCTGCTGATTGACCTCGCCCTTCTTGGCTTTGGTACCGATGTCAGCCGAAGCCGAAAACTGTCCCTTGGTCAGACCATATACGCCGTTGTTCTCGATGAGATACAACATGTTCACGTTGCGCCGAATGGCGTGACAAAACTGTCCAAGGCCGATCGACAAAGAGTCGCCATCGCCGGAAATGCCGATGTAGTAGAGCCCGCGATTGGCCGCGTTCGCACCCATGGCGATCGAGGGCATGCGCCCGTGGACCGAGTTGAAACCGTGCCCACCGTTGACGAAATAGGCGGTCGTCTTCGACGAACAGCCGATGCCCGAGAGCTTGACCAGGTTTTCCGGTCGCATCGAGATGCCCCAGCAGGCTTCGGTGATCGCCGCGGTGATCGAGTCGTGTCCACAACCTGCGCAGAGCGTCGACAATGCGCCTTCGTACTCGCGGCGGGTGAGACCGAGCTCGTTGCGCGGCAGCGAGGGATGGGCAATCTTTGGCTTTGGTATGAAAGTCATGACACCGCTCCTGCAACAGCCCGACGATCTTCGAGCAGGTCACCCAGCACGCCATCGACGATGAACTTGGAGGAGACCGGCAAGCCGCTGTAATGCAGCAGCGAGCGCAGTTTCGATTTCTCGACGCGAGTCTCGAGCGTAAGCAACGACTTGAATTGAGCGTCGCGGTTCTGCTCGACGACGTAGATGATGTCGTGCTCGGCGAGGAATTTTTCCACTTCCTCACCGAACGGAAAGCCACGTACCCGCAGGTAATCGAGACGCACGCCGCGTGCGGCGATCAAATCGAGCGCCTCGCGCACCGCACCATCGCAGCTGCCGAGTGAAACGATCGCCGCCTTGGCCTTGCCATCGCCGAGCAGCACGGGCTCGGGAACGAGGCGCTTGGCGGTGGCGAACTTGCGCAGCAAGCGATCGAGCACCAACTGGTATTCCGCCGAATCTTCGGTGTAGGTCCCGAACTGCGTATGACCCGAGCCGCGCGTGAAATAGGCGCCCTTGGGATGCACGCCGGGGAACGTACGATAGGGAATGCCGTCTTCGTCCTTGTCGAGATAACGGTAGAACTTCTCGATCTTTTCGAGATCTTCTCGCCCCAGCACCTTGCCGCGATCGGGGCGATAACTGTCGTTCCACTGCAGATCGCGACACATCCAATCGTTCATGCCGATATCAAGATCGAGCAGCACGATCACCGGCGTCTGCAGACGCTCGGCGAGATCAAAGGCCTGCACGGCCATGTAGAAACATTCCTCCGGATTGGCCGGATAGAGACAGACGTGTTTGGTATCGCCGTGTGAAGCATACGCGGCGGAGATCAGATCGCATTGCTGCGTGCGAGTCGGCATGCCGGTGGACGGCCCGACGCGCTGCACGTCAAAAAGCACCGCAGGCACCTCGGCGTAGTAAGCGAGGCCAAGGAATTCGCTCATCAACGAAACGCCCGGCCCCGAGGTTGCGGTGAAGGATCGCGCACCGTTCCAGTTCGCACCGAGCACCATGCCGATCGCTGCAAGTTCGTCTTCGGCCTGGATGAAGGCGAAGTTCGCGCGTCCCGTCTGCGGATCGATGCGGGTCTTGTCGGCAAAACTCTTGAAGGCATCCATCAGCGAAGTCGATGGCGTGATCGGATACCACGCTGCAACCGTAGCCCCGGCGTACACGCAGCCGAGCGCTGCCGCCGTGTTGCCGTCGATCATGATGTGCCCGTGGGTGCAGTCCATCGGCTCGACACGCAGCGGCAATGGGCAGCTGAAATTTTCCTTGGCGTAGTCGTAACCGAGTTGGATCGCCTGCATGTTGGATTCGACCAGTGCAGGCTTTTTGGCGTAGGTCTCGGCCAACAGCTCGCGGATTCGGGCAAGGTCAAGATCGAGCAGCGCCGCAAGCACGCCGGCATAGCAGATGTTCTTCATGAGGATGCGCGTGCGCACACCCTTGAAGTTCTCGTTGCACAGCCGCGCCAGCGGCACCCCGAGCACCGTGACATCGTCGCGCTTGAGCAGCGCCGGTCGTGGCCAAGTCGAGTCGTAGATAAGGCAACCACCGGGCGCGACCTCACGCACATCGCGTGCATAGGTCTCGGCATTCATCGCCACCATGATGTCGACCTTGCCGGAACGAGCGACGTAGCCGTCTTTCGAGACACGAATCTCGTACCAGGTAGGCAGCCCCTGGATGTTGGAGGGAAAATAATTCTTGCCCATCACCGGGATGCCACTGCGGAAGATCGACTTCATCAGCAGCGTGTTGGCGCTCGCGGAGCCTGTGCCATTGACCGTGGCGATCTTGATGACGAAATCATTGATGCGAGAGAAAGTCGAGGTCGGTGACATTCGTCGTGCTCCTCAGGGAACCTGATCGACCGCGTGCGGCCATTTGATCCAGGATTTCTGCATGTCCCAGGCCGCCGTCGGACAGCGCTCGGCACACAAGCCGCAGTGCACGCAGACATCTTCGTCCTTGACCATCACGCGCCCGGTGAACTTGAGGGGCGTGCTGACATAGAGCGCTTGGGTGACATTGGTCGCAGGCGCTTTCAGTCGGGTGCGCAGTTCTGCTTCCTCGCCAGCGGGCGTCATGGTCAGGCAGTCAACCGGGCAGATGTCGATGCAGGCATCACATTCGATACACAGCTTGGCATCGAAAATCGTTTGCACATCGCAGTTGAGACAGCGTTGCACCTCTTCGGCCGCCTGTTCGGCCGTGAAACCGAGCTCGACCTCGATATTGATTTTCTTGAAGCGCTCCTTGAGCGACACGTGCGGCACGAGACGGCGCTCGAGTCCGTTGTAGTCGTTCGCGTAGGACCACTCGTGCATGCCCATCTTGCGGCTCTGCAGATTGACACCCGGCGCCAAGCGCTCGCTGACCGCCTTGCCCTGACAGTGCTGATGAATGGAGATCGCAGCCTGATGGCCGTGCTCGACCGACCAGATGATGTTCTTGGGGCCGAACGCAGCGTCCCCGCCAAAGAAAACACCCGGGCGAGTGCTCTCGAAGGTGGTGGCATCGACCTTGGGCACGTCCCATTTGTCGAACTCGATACCGAGATCGCGCTCTACCCAGGGGAAGGCATTCTCCTGACCGATGGCGAGGATCACGTCGTCGGCCGGATGGAACTCCTCGCCGACGATGCGCTCTGCCGTGATCCGACCGCGCGCATCGAGGTCATATTCCATCACCTCGAACGTCATGCCCTTGAGCCGCCCACCCTCGACGACAAAGTTCTTCGGTGAACGATTGATGATGATGTCGACGCTCTCGGCCTCGGCATCCTCGAGCTCCCATTCCGAGGCCTTGAAGAATTGCCGCGGCTTGCGTGCCATCACCTTCACGCTTTTTGCACCCAGCCGCAACGAACTGCGGCAGCAGTCCATGGCGGTATTGCCGACGCCGATGATCAGCACGTTCGCGCCGACCGATGAAATATGCTCAAAGGCGATCGACTCGAGCCAGCTGATGCCGATATGGATGTTGGCAGAACCCTCCTGACGCCCTGGCAAAGAGAGCTCCTTGCCTTTCGGCGCACCGGAGCCGACGAAGATGGCATCGAAACCGCCCTCGTCGATGAGCTTGCGCATCGACTCGATACGCTGTCCGAGTCGAAGATCCACGCCCATATCGACGATTGCCGCGATCTCCTCGTCGATGACGGTCTCCGGCAATCTGAATGAAGGGATGTTGGTGCGCATCAGGCCACCTGCAGTGGCGAACTGCTCGAAGATCGTCACTTCGTAGCCGAGCGGCATGAGATCGTTGGCCACGGTCAGCGATGCACATCCGGCGCCGATGCAAGCGATACGCTTGCCGTTTTTCTTTGACGGTATCGGCGGCAAGCGATCGCGGAATTCGTCCTTGTGATCGGCAGCGACGCGTTTGAGACGGCAAATGGCTACCGGTTTTTCTTCGACGCGGCCACGTCGACAAGCCGGTTCGCAGGGTCGATCGCAGACCCGACCGAGAATGCCCGGAAAAACATTGGAGCGGCGGTTCACCATGTAGGCATCGGTAAACCGCCCCTGCGCGATGAGGCGGATGTACTCCGGTACATCGGTGTGGGCGGGGCACGCCCATTGGCAATCCACGACCTTGTGGAAATAGTCGGGATGCGAGGTATCCGTCGACGTCATATGACCCCCCTGGTCCTGTCGAACAACCACCCGTCGGGCCGAGTATCCGGCCGCCCCGCAAAAATGTCACCGTGGACAAAGCCTGTACTGGCGACTCGCGAATTTGGAGTTAGCCAATTTCTAGGCCAATTTCTAGGTAGGATGCGCCGCCGGTCATGCAACGGAATGCTGCAGAGGAGAGTGCCTTGTCCGCATCAGATACGCCGATCTCAGATACGCCGACCGAAATTCGTCTGCGTCGCCAGTCCCGCGTGCTCGAAGTCGCCTTCGGCGAGCAGGAGATCCATGCCCTGCCTTTCGAGTTCCTGCGCGTGCACTCGCCCTCGGCCGAGGTCAAAGGACACGGACCGGGTCAGGAAACACTGGTGGTGGGCAAGCAGGCGGTGGGCATCAAGACGATTGAGCCCGTGGGGCATTACGCCGTGCGGCTGGTGTTCGACGATGGCCACGACACCGGCCTCTATAGCTGGACGTACCTGCGCGAGCTCGGCCGGGACCGCGAAACCCTGTGGAAACGCTATCTGGAGCGCGTCGCTGCCGCTCGCAGCTTCGGTGCATGAGGGCGAAAAAAAGGCCGAGCAAAGCTCGGCCGTGTAGTCCCATTCTTGCTTTTTTTAACCCCCCGTTCGGCCGACCCCTTGCGAGATCGGTTCGCGTGTTGGACCTTTTACGCTCATCGACAAACAAAATCCATAGCCCCCCCGACGGTCGCCTGAGCAGCGCCGGACACGGCTACAATGATCGGCCCGATTCACTCCCCTGCTGCCATGACCGTCGAGAACGAGTCTAAAACCACCCACTTCGGCTTCGAGGAAGTCGCCTGGCAAGACAAAGCGAAGCGGGTTCGCGGCGTCTTCGATTCGGTGGCTCCAAAGTACGATTTGATGAACGATCTCATGTCGGGTGGGCTGCACCGACTATGGAAAGAATTCACGCTGTCGCAGACTCATCTGCGTCCCGGTCAGCGTGCGCTCGATGTGGCGGGCGGCACGGGCGACCTCGCACGCGGGATGCGCAAGCAGGTCGGTGAGCGCGGCCTGGTCGTGCTGTCGGATATCAACGGTGCCATGCTCGCCCACGGCCGCGATCGCACAATCGACGCCGGCATCGTGCGCGGCATCGACTACGTGCAGGCCAATGCCGAGTGCCTGCCCTTCGCCGACAACAGCTTCGACTGCGTCACCATCGGTTTCGGTTTGCGTAATGTCACCGACAAGCCTGCTGCACTACGTTCCATGCGGCGCGTGCTCAGACCGGGCGGACAACTGCTGGTGCTCGAATTTTCCCAGCCGACGGCGCCCGCTCTGAAACCCGTCTATGACGTCTACTCATTCAAAGTTTTGCCGGCGCTCGGCCAGCTGATTGCCAATGACGCCGACAGCTATCGCTATCTTGCCGAATCGATCCGCAACCATCCCGATCAGGAAACCCTGCTCGGCATGATGCGCGACGCGGGGCTCGAAGATTGTCGTTACCACAATCTCTCCGGCGGTATTGTCGCCGTGCATCGCGGCTACAAATATTAGATTCAGTCAGTGGACTCCATCGTGCTCACCGAAGCCATCGAAAACCTGCTCAATCGCAACCTCGGCAACTCGCCGCAGGCGCGTGCGGCCTGCGTTGCGCTCAAGGGACGACGCTTGAAGGTGAAGGTCAGCGGACTGGAGCTCGCCATCGGTTGCGAGTCGCTGGGCGATTCGCTGCGTCTCACGCGTGCCACCGAAGGCGAGTTTCACGCCGAAGTCGAGGGCAGTCCCGTGAATCTGCTCGCACTGGCGGGCGCCGATCCCGGTCGAGTGCTCAAATCGGGCGCAGTACGGGTACGCGGCGAGATCGAGCTTTTGCAGCGCTATCGCGACCTCGCGCTGTTGCTGCGACCGGACCTCGAAGACGAACTCGCGCGCCTGATCGGCGACGCGCCGGCACATCGACTGGCAAAACTGGCCATCGGCGCTCTCGCGTTGGGTCGTCGCAGCGCCGACACGGCGGTGCTCAATGCCGCCGAATTCCTTGCCCACGAGACCCGCGATCTTGTGCCACGAGCAGAGGGCGAGGCATTTCTCACCGAGGTGGATCGTGTACGCGAAGATGTCGATCGTGCCGCTGCACGACTCGAGGCCTTGGCCAGGCGTCTCGCACCGCAAGAGGCGTCATTGCACGGCACGACTACCGCCGATGACACGTCGGCCACGGCGAAGACCCCATGAAACTGCGGGTGCTGTTGCGGCTGGTACAAATCCAGCGTGTGTTGGTACGGCATGGACTCGACGAATTTGTTGCCGAGACGCACCTTTATCGGCCCCTGCGCTTCGTTTTCCTCGCCTCACCTTGGACCTGGTTCGAGCGTCGCAAGGGCGCCTCGCGTGGCGAGCGCTTGCGCCTCGCCCTCGAGGAACTCGGTCCCATCTTCATCAAGCTTGGCCAGGCGCTCTCCACGCGGCGCGATCTGCTACCCGCGGATATCGCCGTCGAGCTGGCCAAACTGCAGGACCGCGTACCCCCCTTCGACGGCGCGATCGCCCGCCGACTGATCGAAGAGGCTTATGGTCGACCGCTGACCGAAGTCTTCGCCACCTTTGACGAAACACCGCTCGCCGCAGCGTCGATCGCCCAAGTGCATCTCGCGCGGTTGCGCGCGGTCGCAGACAAACCGACCGACGCTGCTGCCGGCGACGCCCGTGACGGCGACGCTGCCGAAGTGATCGTCAAGGTGCTGCGGCCCGGGATGCGCGAGGTGATCAACCGTGATCTCGAAGTCATGCGTGCCCTCGCCGGACTCGCCAAGCGCAACTCCGCCGAAGCGCGTCGCCTGCGTGTCGACGAAATCGTCGATGAATACGAGAAAACGATTCTCGACGAACTCGATCTGATGCGCGAAGCCGCGAACGCCGCACAGCTGCGTCGCAACTTCGCAGGCTCGCCGCTGCTGCATGTTCCGGCCGTCCATTGGGACTACTGCCGTATCAACGTCATGGTTATGGAACGCATTCGCGGCGTGACCATCAGCGACATGGATACCCTGCGGGCACTCGGCACCAATATCCGCATGCTGGCAGAAAACGGCGTGAAGATTTTTTTCACGCAGGTGTTTCGGCACAACTTCTTCCATGCCGACATGCATCCCGGGAATATCTTCGTGCTGGTCGATGATCCGGCCGTACCCCGCTATGCAGCGGTCGACTTCGGCATCGTCGGCACACTCGATCTGCGCGATATGCACTATCTCGCCGAGAATTTTCTTGCTGTGTTCGACCGCAATTATCGACGGGTTGCCGAGCTGCATGTGGAGTCGGGCTGGGTACCGCCCGACACCCGGGTCGACGAGATGGAATCGGCGATCCGTACCGTGCTTGAGCCGATCTTCGATCGACCGCTCAAAGATATTTCGTTCGGCACGATCCTGCTGCGTCTGTTCGACATCTCGCGCCGCTTCGACATGCGTATCCAACCGCAGCTCATCCTGCTGCAAAAAACACTGCTCAACGTCGAGGGCCTCGGTCGCGATCTCTATCCGGAGCTCGATATTTGGCAGACGGCTGCGCCCATCCTGCGTGACTGGATGCGCGAGCGACTGAGCCTACGCACGCAGCTCAAACAATTCCGCAGTCACCTCCCGGCGATCGTCGAGGTGGCCCAGGCACTGCCGCCGCTGCTGAAAGTTGCCGTGCAGAAAGCTCAGGACGGCAAACTGCACATCGGCGCGCAGCCCGAAGACATCGAGCGCCTGCGGCGCGAGATCCGCGACAGCGAACGCCGTCGCAACGCCACGCTGGTGGCGAGTGTGCTCGCGCTCTCAGGAATTCTTTGGCTCGATCCTGGCCCCGTGATGTCGGGACTCGGACCTCTGCTGATCATCGCTGCGATCGTCGTTTATTGGCGTGGTCGGCGCTGAGCGCGTCGCCTGACCATCAGGCACGCAAACCTTGCAGCCACGCCGTCGGGTCTTCGCCGCGCTCGAGCACCTCGACGAGTGCCGAGCCCACGACGACACCGGCGACATGTCCGCGCAGCTTCTCGACCTGTTCGCGCGACCTGATGCCGAACCCGGCACAGACCGGCACGGGTGACGCGGCGGTGACCCGATCAAGATAATCGAGCACTGTGTCGGGCACAGCGACGCTCTTGCCGGTCGTACCGGTCATGGTCACCGCATACACGAACCCCTCGCTCGCTGCGCAAACCTCGGCAAGGCGCGTCGGCGTCGTGACCGGAGTCACCATCTGCACGAGCGCGACACCCGTCTTCGCGAGTGCCGCACGCAAATCCGCGCCCTCATCGAACGGCAAGTCGGGGACGATGAAGCCGCAAACGCCGGCCGCTGCAGCGTCCGTCGCCAGCCGCTCATAGCCATATTGCAAAAGCGGATTTAGATAGCTCATCAACACGAGCGGGGCCGCAGGTCGCTGCATGGCGGCGAGTTCGCCGAGAATCCAGCGCAAACTCACGCCCTGCTTGAGCGCCGCCTGACTCGAGCGCTGTATGGTCATGCCGTCGGCCATCGGATCGGTGAAGGGCACGCCGATCTCGACCACGTCGGCCGCTGCAGCGACAGCAAGCAAATGCTCGCGAAATTTTTGGGCCAGCGGAAAGCCGGCCGTCATGAACGCGACGATCGCGGGTTCGCCACGGGTCGCTGCCGCACGGATCGCGGCGGACAGTCGCTCGTTCGGCTTGATCGAGACGGTCATCGGGTGTTCTCCGCGAGCAGCGTGCGTTGCAGGGTGGGCATGTCCTTGTCGCCGCGCCCCGACATGCAGATCACCACCCGCTTGCCGGCGTTCGTCGCTGCCCAACGTTTTGCGCCGTGCAGCGCATGCGCTGTTTCGAGTGCGGGCAGAATGCCCTCGAGACGCGAACACTCCTGCAGTGCAGCGAGCGCCTCGTCGTCCGTCGCCGATTCGTAGCGCACGCGTCCTGCGGCAAGCAGCAAGGCATGTTCCGGGCCGACGCCCGGATAGTCGAGGCCGGCAGAAATGCTGTCGGTTTCGTGAATCTGCCCGTTCTCATCCTGCAACAGCAACGAATAGCAGCCCTGCAGTACGCCCGGCCAGCCATAAGACAGGCTCGCCGCATTCTGACCGAGGCCCGTGCCACGACCGCCGGCTTCGACACCAATGATTTCGACGCTGCGATCGGGGACGAAAGCATGGAACATGCCGATCGAATTCGAACCGCCACCAACACAGGCGAACACGGCATCGGGCAGCGCGCCGTTGCGCGCCAGAAACTGCGCGCGCGCCTCACGTCCGATCACTGCCTGCAGTTCGCGCACCAGGAATGGATAAGGGTGCGGACCCACAGCGGAGCCAAGCAGATAAAACGTGCCCATCGGATCGGACACCCAATCGCGCAGCGCCTCATCGATCGCCGCACGCAATGTTTGATCGCCACCCGTGACCGGTACAACCTCTGCACCCAGCAAGCGCATGCGGCCGACGTTCGGCGCTTGACGCTCCATGTCGATCGCGCCCATGTAGACGACACAGGGCAAGCCCAGTCGCGCGCAAGCCGCGGCGCTCGCCACGCCATGTTGACCAGCGCCCGTTTCGGCGACGATGCGCCGCGCACCGAGTCGCTGCGCTAGCAAGGCCTGTCCCAAAGCATTGTTGATCTTGTGCGCGCCGGTATGTGCGAGGTCTTCGCGCTTGAACCAGATGTCGGCACCCCAGGCGGCCGACAGCCGCGGTGCATGCGACAACGCCGTCGGCCGACCAACCCAGTGGTTCAGTTGATCGGCCAATTCACGCTGAAAATCTTCGCGATGCAGATGCTCGCGCATGCCGGCCTCGAGCCGCTCGAGCGCGGGGATCAGCGTCTCCGGAACATAACGGCCGCCATAAGGACCGAAGCGGCCGCGCGCATCCGGAAAGCGGCCGGCGAGTTCCGCCTCGAGCAGCGCACGCTGCTCGATATCATTGAAACGAACGTTGGCATTCATGCAGTCAACTCCCCGAAGGCCACCCTCGCAGCCCTCACGAACTCGTGAATTCTTTGTACGGACTTGATTCCGGGCGCCGACTCGACGCCACTTGACACATCGACGCCGAACGGACGCACGCTGCGAATGGCAGCCGCGACATTGTCGGCGTTCAGGCCGCCCGCAAGCAGCAACTCGGTACGCGCCGCCAGCGCGCGGGCAAGGGCCCAGTCTGCCGTACGACCGCTGCCGCTGGTCTTGCCCTCGAACAACAGTCGACTCGGCGGCGCGACCGGCAGAGTCTCGGATTCGCGATACACCGGCAAAAATCGGGCGCGCGCAGCCGCAGGCAGCACCCCCGCATCGTCGTGATCGGTCTGCAGCAGATCCGGGACGAACGACTCCAGCACTTCCTGGACCTCGGCGGCCGAAGGATGATGCATCACCGCCACGCAAGGCAGTCGGCCGCGTGCCGCGGCGGCGAGACGGCTGGCCTCGAGCGGTGTGATACGTCGCACCGAGGGCGCGAAGACAAAGCCGATGGCGTCAGCGCCGGCATCGAGTGCCGCCTCGACAGCTTCGTCCGAAGTCAGACCGCAGATTTTGATCCAGCCCTTTGCCGAGTTCATGAGTCAACGCGCCATCGCATCCGCTTGACCACTCACCCGTCGCCTGCAGCGACCCCGTGCCTCGCGCCCGGCATCGAGCATGCGCTGGCCGAGTTCACGCGGATCGCTGCCCGTCATGAGCGCGCTGCCAACGAGCGCAAGGTCATAGCCCGCAGCAGCCAGACGCGCTGCGTCGGCAGCCGAGGACAAACCACTCTCGGCTACTCGCGGCAGTTCCTCGGGCAGCGCCCGGACCATCGACTCGAGGCGCTCGGGAACGACCTGCAGCGTAACCAGATCGCGGCAGTTCACGCCGAGCAAAACGCGATCACCAAGTGCCTCACGGTATGGCTTCAACGCGGCAACGGCAGTGGCGACTTCTGCTTCATCAAAGGTTTCGAGCAACACGAACAGCTGCTGTTCGAGGGCCGTATCGAGCATGGATGCGAGTATCGACGGCGACAGCATGCGCACGATCAGCAGTACGCCGCCCGCACCCGCCGCACGCGCTTCAAGCAGCTGATGGGGATCGACCAAAAAATCCTTGCGCATCGCCGGAACACCCTTGGCTGCGAGTGCCCGCGCTGCACGTTCGAGATGTTGCAGCGAACCGTCAAAGCGCGAGGGCTCGGTAAGCACCGACACTGCGGCAGCGCCCGCATCGGCGTAGGCGAGCACACGCGCTTCGAGATCATCTTGTGCTGCGGCGCGCAGTTGACCGAGCGCCGGGGAACGCAGTTTGAGTTCGGCGATCAGATCGAAACCCTGCGACGACAGTTGCAGCGGTGGCGGCGACGGCAGATCGCGAATACGCGCGCGCAACTCCGCTGAGGTCGCGCGCGCACGCGCCGCAGCAGCGCGCTCGGCACTGCGCGCCGCCATGCTGGCAAGAAAATCCTCGCTCGTCATGCACCGACCGCCCGGAGTTTGCTCAGGGTCTGCGCGGCGACACCCTCATCGATGGCGCGGCGCGCGCTAGCCACGCCCGCCTCGATGGAATCCGCCACGCCGGCGCACTCGAGCGCCAGTGCCGCGCCCAGCAAGAGTGCATCGCGATGTGCACCCCGATCCTCACCGCGCAACACGCCGGCGAGTGCCGCAGCATTTTGGGCAGCGTCGCCGCCTTTGAGATCCTCAGCCGTACAGCGCGCAAAACCGAAATCCACCGGATCGCGCACGGCGCGAGTGATTCGGCCGTCATGCACATCGAACACCGTGAACGGACCGATCGGCGTCGGTTCGTCCCAACCCGCGGCCCCATGCACCACCATGGCCCGACGCAGTCCGGGCAAGCCAGATAGCGCACCCGCCATGAGTTCGGCGGTCTTTTCATTGAAAGCACCGACCAAGGCGAAAGGTGGCGCGGCAGGATTGGTGAGTGGTCCCAGGATATTGAAGATCGTACGTACGCCGAGCGCTTGACGCACCGGGCCGATAGCCTTCATCGCCGGGTGATAGTGCGGAGCGAACAGAAAAGTGAAGCCGGTGTTTACCAGGCACTCGCCTGCGCGAGTTTCATCGAGTGGCAGCACAAGCCCGAGTTGCTCGAGTACGTCGGCGCTGCCCGAGCGGCTCGAGATCGAGCGGTTGCCATGCTTGATCACAGGTATGCCGCAGGCCGCCACCAGCAGCGAGGTGCCGGTCGAGATGTTCACGCTACCCGACCCATCACCGCCGGTGCCCACGATATCGATGGCATGTTGCCGCAAGGACTCTTCGATGACAGGACGCCTTGCGAGTTCGCGCATGCCGCGCGCAAAACCACGCAGTTCCGTGGCCGTCACGCCCTTGGCGCGCAAGGATGCCAGCAGCGCACCGCCTAGTGCAGCGGGCGTGTCGGGTTCAGTGAGCGCCTGCAATACTTCGATAGCCTGGGTTTCGATGAGATCGTGGCCCTCCAGCAGTTGCTCGAGCACGCTGCGCAGCTTCGTCAACTCGCTCATCGTCGACCTCCGCGCTGTTTGAGGAAATTAGCCATCAGTTGCGGACCTTCCGGTGTCAACACGCTCTCGGGATGAAATTGCACGCCTTCGACGCGCAACTCACGATGACGCAGCCCCATGATTTCGCCCTGTGCTGTGCGCGCCGTCACCAGCAACTCCGCTGGCAGCGACTCGGGTGCGGCGATCAAAGAATGATAGCGACCGACGATGCAGGGAGTCGGCATGCCCTCGAAGAGACCGACGCCGTCGTGATCGATCTGCGAGGTCTTGCCGTGCATCTGCCTTGGCGCGCGCACGACTTTGCCGCCGAACGCCTCGGTGATCGACTGATGGCCCAGACAGACACCGAACACCGGCACCTTGCCGGCGAAGGCACGGATGGCGTCAATCGAGATTCCCGCCTCCCGCGGCGCACCGGGGCCCGGCGAGATGCAGACATGGGTGGGCTGCAAGGCCAAAGCTTGCTCGACCGTGATCGTGTCGTTGCGATGCACCTCGACCTCGGCGCCCAACACCATGAAAGCTTGTACGAGGTTGTAGGTGAAGGAGTCATAGTTGTCGATCAACAGCAGGCGCAAGGGTGCGCCCGAGGCGCCCAGCGCTTCGCGCGGCGCAACGCTCATGACACCTCTCCCGCCATTTGCAGCGCGCGCGCCGCCGAGGCGCTTTTGGCGAGCACTTCTTCGTATTCGCTTTGCGGATCGCTGTCGGCCACGATGCCTGCGCCAGCTTGGTAGGAATATTCGTCACCGCGAAACACCAGCGTGCGGATGGTGATCGCCTGGTCCATGTCGCCCTGCGCGCCGAAATAACCGACCGTTCCACCGTATAGACCGCGGCGTACCGGCTCGAGTTCGTCGATGATCTCCATGGCACGCACTTTTGGCGCACCGACCAGCGTGCCCGCCGGAAAGGCGGCAGCGAAAAGATCGAACGCATCGCGCCCCGGTGCGAGCTCGCCGCGTACACCGCTCACGATGTGCATCACGTGACTGTAGCGCTCGATGGAACGAAACGGCGCCACGTGTACCGTGCCTGCGCGCGCCACTCGACCGAGATCGTTGCGAGCGAGATCGACCAACATCACATGCTCGGCGTTTTCTTTGACATCGGCGAGCAGCTCCTGCTCGCGTTGCTGATCGATGACATCATCGGCCGATCGAGGTCGCGTGCCCGCGATCGGCCGCAACTGCGCCTGACCCGCCGACAGTTTGACCAGCGCCTCGGGCGAAGAGCCCACCACGGTGAGATCACCGAGCGCGAGGTAGTACATGTAGGGCGAGGGATTGATCAGCCGCAGCGCCCGATACGCATCGAAAGGGTCGACCGAGTGACGTCCGGCAAAGCGCACCGAAAGTACGAGTTGATAGACATCGCCTGCCGCGATGTGCTCTTTAGTGCGCGCAACGCCATCAAGGAATTGCGCCTGCGACATCGACGGTACTGCGGGCGTGAAGCCGCCGCTCGGACGCGCCGGCGGCACGGGACCGCGTAATGCTGCGATGACCTCACGACGCAGCAGCTGACGATCGGCTTCGCTGCCGGCGTGCAACAAGGCGATGCCGCGCGTCAGATGATCGAACACCAGCAGCGATGCTGGTGCGACATAGTGCATGTCGGGGACCGGCGCCGGATCGGCAACGCGACGCGGCAGCCGCTCGAACCAACGAACCACGTCGTACGAGGAGTAGCCGACGAGTCCGCCGGCGAGCGGAAATCCTTGGGCGGCGCCTGGTGCCGCGGGTCGCGGCGCCCGCGATAACGCGCCGCGCAGCAGATCGAGCAAACCCGCCTGATCAGCTGGCAAAGGCAAACGCTCGTTGCCCAACCACACGCCGTCGCCCTCGAGGCGCAGACGAAAGCCGGTATCGCCGAAACCGATGAACGAGTAGCGCCCGAGACGTTCACCGCCCTCGATGCTCTCGAGCAGGAACGTGGGTCCGAAGCGTTGCAGCTTCAGGAAGGCGGAGACCGGCGTATCGAGGTCACCGGAAATGTCGAATGGTGGATTCATAAACGAAAAGACCCATCCCGGATTGTGTCCGGAGATGGGTCGGGTGGCTGAATCCTTGGTTGGTTTGGTTCGAACAGCGGCGCCCGCGCCCACTCCGTCAGGAGCGGCGCCACCATCCGCTGCGGCACTGCACGCCGTGGCGATTGTCTGGTTTGCGCTGCGTGGCCATCGGCCGGAGTATCCCCGCATCCCTGCGCGGGCGTCAAGAAACCCTCAGCGCAACGCCACCAACACCAAGCCGTTGATCGCGAGTCCAATCACCAGCAGGCCGATGGCCAGCATGGCGAAGCGCGGCGGCACATGCTTGGCCACCCAAGCGCCAAGGGGCGCCGCCAGCACACCGCCGCCAAGCAGGGCTATGACGAGATCGAAGCGGCGCCAATCGAACGTGAACAGAAACGTGATCGAGATGGTCAGCGTGACGAAAAACTCGGCCGCGTTGGCAGTGCCAATCGCGTAGCGCGGCGGCACGCCGCGAGCGATCAAGGTCGGGGTGGTGACCGTGCCCCAGCCACCGCCGCCGATGGCATCGAGAAAACCGGCGACGCCACCGAGCGCGTGACTCGGCGCTCGTGCCAAGCGCGGTTCACTCGCTTGCGAGGCACGACGCAGCAGCAATATGCCGGTGCCGAGCAGATACAACCAAACGAAGGGCTTGAGCAGATCGCCATCCAAATTGCCGAGCAACCACGCGCCGACCGCTCCGCCGACCATGCCGGGCAACACCAGCTTGAAAAATATCTGCCGATCGAGATTCTTGAACCACGCATGCGACAACCCGGATGCACCCGTGGTCACCACCTCGGCCGCATGGACTGTGGCGCTGACGAAGGCCGGTGGATGACCCATCGTGGTCAGAAAGGCGCTCGCCGAAACACCGTAGGCCATGCCGAGCGCGCCATCGATCAGCTGCGCGGCGAAACCGACGAATACCAACGGCCAGAATTCCGGAGACAAGCCTTCCATGAGTTGATGGTACCCGATGCCTCCCGCGAGCACCCTCGGTGGCGGTCATGCCGGTTTGGCAGGGGTCGAAAACATTCGTGCGCGGCAGCATGAGCCGCGGCTTCTATAATGCGCCGAATGAAACTGGTTCGACTGCTACCCCTGCTGCTCATGGTTACATTGCTCAACGCCTGCGCCCGCGACACCACCCCACAGATCGAAGGTCTGCGAGTCGGCCCGTGGCGAGCGGTGCTGCAAGTCCCGGGCGGCGAGTTGCCTTTCGGCTTCACTGTCGCCGAGCGCAACGGCAAGCCCGTAGTCACCCTGATCAACGGCGCGAGTCGCATCGAGGTCGACGAAATCACCGTCAAGGACGGTGAAGCCACGCTGCTCATGCCGGGCTTCGAGAACCGCATCGTCGCGCGCATCGAAGACGGCACGCTACGTGGCACGCTCACCATGGTCAAGGCGAATGGCGTTTTGCAGCAGATTCCGTTCGCTGCCACGCACGGCGAGACGGTTCGCTTCACTGTCGCAGACGGCACGCTAGCGGCCGTGACACCCACGCCCGATGCCGCGGCCGCGGAGTCGCTGACCGGACGTTGGGCCATTACCTTCGAAGATGGTGGCAAGCAGACCCCGGCAGTCGGCGAGTTCGTGCAGGTGGGCCCCACCGTCACCGGCACCATCCTCACGCCCACCGGCGATCATCGTTTTCTCGATGGCGATTATCGTGACGGCGAACTCAGACTCTCCAAGTTCGACGGCGGACACGTGTTCCTGTATCGCGGCACGCGACAGGCAGACGGGACTCTCAGCGGTCGTTTCTGGTCGGGTACGGCGTTCGAAGACAGCTTCGTCGCGCGACGCGACGAACAGGCCACGATCGGCGATGCCGAGAATGCCACCCAACTCGCCGGTACTGCGGATCGACTCGATTTCCGCTTCCCGGATCTCGCCGGGCACGAGATATCGATCACCGATCCGTTCTTCCATGGCAAGGTGGTCGTGGTGGCGCTCGCCGGCAGCTGGTGCCCGAATTGTCATGATGAGGCCGCTTTCCTCGCCGAATTCCATCGTCGCAACCGCGCGCGTGGCTTCGAGGTGATTTCTTTGATGTTCGAGCAGTTCGGCGACTTCAAGCGCGCAGCCGATGCCACGGAGCGCTTCCGCCGTCGCTACGGGATCGACTACACGACATTGATTGCCGGCACCTCCGACAAGGATGACGCCGCGGCAAAACTCCCGCAGCTGAACGGCGTGTTTGCTTTTCCGACCACCATCTTCGTCGATCGTCAAGGCAAGGTTCGCCGGATCCACACCGGATTCTCCGGGCCCGCCACGGGCATTCACCACGAAAAACTGCTCGCTGACTTCGAGAAAACCGTCGAGGCACTGCTCGCCGAACCGCCCCCACCGCCGCTGCCGCTGCCTGCCGCGTGAGTCGAACACCGAGGTTGCCGTCATGCCTTCTTTCGATGCCGTCTCCGAAATCAATCTGCATGAACTGACCAACGCGGTCGATCAGGCCAACCGGGAGTTGTCGCAGCGCTTTGATTTCAAGGATACGGGCTGCAAGTTCGAGCTCAAGGAAAAGGAAGTCACGGTACACATGCGTGCCGAGGTCGAGTTCCAGCTCAAGCAAATGATCGAAATTCTCAAGACCAAGCTCGCCAAGCGCGGCATCGACATCGGTTGCATCGATCTGAAGGACGCGCAGAAAAATCTCGCCGAGGCTCGTCAGGACGTTCTCTTGCGGCACGGCATCGATCAGGACTGTGGCAAGAAGATCGTCAAGCTGATCAAGGACTCAAAACTCAAGGTGCAGGCCGGGATCCACGGCGACAAGGTACGGATCACCGGCAAACAGCGTGATGACTTGCAGGCGGCGATCGCCCTGCTGCGCACCGAGAAGTTCGATCGCCCGCTGTCGTTCGAGAATTTTCGCGAATAAGCCCGGCACCCAGCCCGCCGACGAGCGCGCGCTGCACTAGGCCGCCGGATTGCCCGCGTGGTCGCGCTGTCGCGACCAAAAGAAATAGAAGGGCACACCCAGCAGAATCACACCGACGCCGAGCAAGGCCTGCTTGGGCGTGGCATACAGGGCGCTCGCCAGCAACGCCACCGACACCAGCACGAAGATGATCGGCGTGAACGGATAACCCCAGGTGCGGAAAGGTCGCGGCAAGTCCGGCTCGCGTTGGCGGAAGATGATCACCGCCGCCGCACTCAAGGCGTAAAAGAGGCAGGAAGCGAACACCACCGAATCGGTAAGCGTGTCGTAAGTGCCCGAGATCGCGAGCACGCTTGCCCAACCGCATTGTGCAAGCACTGCGTTCACCGGCACGCGCGTACGCGGCGACACCTTGGCCAGCGACTTGAAGAACATGCCATCGGCCGCCATCGCATAGGGCACTCGCGAGTTGGCGAGCACCGACGAATGCAGCGACCCAAGCGACGACAGCATCAGTGCCGCGGCCATGAAGGTCACCGCAAAAGGCCCCGCGAAGCTCGCGAGAACCTCAGTCGCCACCGACGAGGTCGCCGACACGCTGGCCACGGCCTGCGGCGAAAGTACGTAGAAGTAGGCGGCGTTCACGCCCACATAAAGCACGATCACCAGCAACGTGCCCCAGATGAACATGCGCGGCAAGTTGCGCTGCGGATCTTTGACCTCGCCGCATAGCGGTGCGACATTGTTCCACCCGTCATAGGCCCACAACGCGCCGAGCATCGCGGCGCCAATGCCGGCAATGCCACCCATCGCGCTCGCTTCGACGCCCTCGCAGGTGCCGCCTGCCGCGGAAGCAGAGAAATTCGCCGCATCGCCGCTGCCGTAGGCAAAGGCACCGATGCCGACCGCCAGCACCGTGAGTACCTTGAGCACCGTGAGCAGCGTGGCGGCACCGCCCGTGGCGGTGACCGAGAGACAATTGAACAGCGTGACCAGCCACAAGGCGCCGAGCGCAAAGACGGTCAGGCCGCGGACTTCGATGCCGCCCGCAATCGGCACGGTGAGCCAGGTAGCATCGAGTGCGCCACCGAGCGCAGTATTCAAAAAAATCGCGAAACCGACGGCTAACGCGGCCTGCGAACCGGTCTTCATGATGGCGAATACGGTCCAGCCATACAGGAAGCTCGTCACCCGACCGTAGGCGCGGCGCAAAAAAACGTAATCGCCGCCCGCGGCGGGCATCATCGAGGCGAGCTCCGCGTAGCAGAACGCACCGAGCAACGAGAGCAAGCCCGCGGCCAGCCACACGGCCATCACGATCAGCGGATCGTCGACGTTGCAGGTCATCACACGCGTCTTGAGAAAGACGCCAGTGCCGATGACGTTGGCGACGTTGATGGCGATGCCGGCCGTCAGACCGAGACCGCGATTGAGTTGAGTCATCGAGGGACGGCCTCGAGCAGCTTGCAGAGCGCGGGCACGGCCTCAATGGCGCCCGGGCCCATGCGAGCAAGACGCGGATCGGCAAACGTGAGCACCTGACGGTTAGCGACCGCAGCGATCTGCGGAAAACGCGCCCAGCGTTCACGCCAGTCGCGGGCCGTAATGGGCGTCGTGGCCATCAGAATCACCTCCGGGTTGCGTTTCTTGATGTCCTCGAACTCGACGATCGGCGCAGGAAAATCGATGTCATCGTAGATATTGCGACCACCGCACTGACGAATGGCATCGGCGATCACATTACGACTACCGACGGTATAAAGCGGTACATCCCAGATCATGTAGAAAACCGCAAGCGGCTCGCCGCCGGCCCGCGGGGAGCGATCGGGCAGTTGCGAAATTTTTGACTCCATCACGGCAGCCGCCGCCTCCGCGACCTTGTCGGTACCTGCGAGCGCACCCAGACGGCGTACCGAACGCGGGATATCCTCGAGACTGCGCACGCTCACGTAATACACGTTGAGCTTCAGCTTGTTCACGAGGCTGTCGATGATCAGCTCGTTGGTGAGGTCCTTCCAGACCACCACCACATCGGGCTTCAAGGCGAGCAGTCGATCAAAAACAATGGCGTTGGCATCGCCGATGCGCGGGATTTTTTTGGCGGCCTCGGGTGCGTCCGAGGCGGTCACGGTCGCAAGGACACGCTCGCCCGCACCGGCGGCAAACAGCATCTCGGTGGCGCCCGGTGCAAGGCTGACGATGCGTTTTGCGGGTGCCGCGAGGCGCAGCGTCGCGCCGGTATCGTCCTTGACCTGCAAGACTGCCGCACTGGATCGCTGCGGCGTGAGGGCGAGCGCCGCGATCAACAAGCAAAAAATGAACCCGTGCGCAGCGCGCGATCCAGCCCGGCGGGTGGTCGGTTCATTCTCGATGTGGTCGCTCATCGCGACCGGCCGGCGTGACGTCCCTGCGCTGGGGATGATGAACAAGCAGCACAGCCGCTCGGCTGCTCGAGGCGGCGTCGCACCGGCGCCAACACAGCACGAAGAATTGGCAGCACGCGCTCGAGCGCACTGAGCATGGCGAGCCGCGCCCCGCGTCCCGACAGCGACCAGAGCACATAGAGCGCGGCGGCAGACACCAGCACGATGACTGTCAGATGCTGCATGGTCAGCCACCTCCGAAGGCGAGCGCGAGACGATAGGTCACGAAAGCCGCAAGATAGGCGAGCGCGAACAGGTATCCGGTCATGATCAAAGGATAGCGCCAACCGTTGGTTTCGCGTTTGACGACGGCGATCGTAGCAAGACACTGCGGCGCGAATACATACCACGCCAGCAGCGCAAGCCCGGTGGCCAAACTCCACTCGGCGGCGATCACCGAGGACAGCGAGCTCGTCACCGCCTCTTCATCGCCGGAGAGTGCATAAACGGTGCCGAGCGCAGCCACCGCCACCTCGCGCGCCGCGAGTCCCGGAATGAGGGCGATCGCGATCTGCCAATTGAAACCGATCGGCGCGAGGACCCAGGCGAGCGCGTAACCGAGCTGACCGGCGAAGCTGTATTCGATGGGCGCGCCCGAAGCGCCTGCGGGCGGTGCGGGATAGGTCGACAGGAACCACAGCAGCACCATAAGCGCGAGAATGATGCCGCCCGCCCTCGCCAAAAAGAGGCGGATCCTTTCCCACAAACCGAGCACGAGGTTCTGCAAATTTGGCCACTGATAATCCGGCAACTCGAGCATGAGCAGGTGAGCCTCGTGGCCGCGCCGCAGGCGCTTGAACACCCACGCCACGAGCAGCGCACCGGCGACCCCGGCGAAATACAGCGCGAACAGCACGATGCCCTGCAGATTGAACCAGCCGATGTCGCGATCCGGAATGAAGGCGGCGATCAACAGGGCATAGACGGGCAAACGCGCCGAGCAGGTCATGAGCGGCGCAACCATGATGGTTGCGAGACGATCGCGCAGATTGGGGATGGTACGAGTCGCCATGATGCCCGGAATCGCACAAGCAAAAGACGACAGCAGAGGAATGAACGCCCGACCCGAAAGTCCTGCGGATGACATCACGCGATCAAGGAGGTACGCCGCACGCGGCAGGTAGCCGCTGTCCTCGAGCGCCAGGATGAAAGCGAACAGGATGATGATCTGCGGCAAAAAAATCACCACGCTGCCGACGCCGGAAATGATGCCGTCGGCCAGCAGGCTGCGCAGGGGCCCCTCGGCCATCACGCCGTTGACGAACTCCGCGAGAGTCACCACGCCGGCATCGATCAGATCCATGGGCCAAGCGGCCCAACTGAACACCGCCTGAAAGACAAAGAAAAGCAGTATCCCGAGCGCCAGCATGCCGTAGACCGGGTGCAGCAGGATGCTATCGATGCGTTCTACCGTGGCACTGCGCAGCGGCTCGTGATAACCGGCGATCCCGAGGATACGGCTCGCCTCGAGGTGGGTAGCAGCGACGTCCTCGCTGCTCGGTTCGCGCCATTCGCCCGCGGGCGATCCGGGCGAGGGCGCGATCTGCATGGCTTCGAGGGTGGCGATCAAAGAATCGGCACCACGACGGCTCACGGCGACCGTCTCGACCACAGGCACGCCGAGTTCACGCGAGAGTACATCGTGATCAACATTGAAGCCGCGCTTGCGCGCGAGATCGCTCATGTTGAGCACCATGATCATCGGCAGACCGAGACGCTTGACCTCGAGTGCGAGTCGAATCGACAGCGGCAGATGCGTTGCATCGGCCACGAACACGATCGTCTCCGGTCGCTGCTCCTGCGCAAAGCGACCGAGGGCAACATCGCGCGTGATCGCCTCATCGAGCGTGGTCGGGGTAAGGCTGTAGGTGCCGGGCAAATCGAGCACGCGGTACTGACGGCCGGAGGCGCCGCGGAACTGACCCTCTTTGCGCTCGACCGTGACGCCGGGATAGTTCGCAACCTTTTGCCGACTGCCGGTCAGACGATTGAAGAGTGCGGTCTTGCCGCAGTTGGGCAAACCGATGAGCGCAATGCGCAGATCTTGGGCGGCAGCCGTCATGTCACGGTGACTCCGTCGGCCTCGTGACGACGCAGTGCGAAAGTCGCTCCGCCAACGCGCACCGCCAGTGGATCGTCACCCGGCCACATCGCTGCAACCACCTCGACCACCGCGCCGGGATAGAAGCCGATCTCGAGCAAACGTCTTGCCAGCAAATCGCCGGCATCGACGCGCGCGACGACCGCCTGCTCGCCAACTACGAGCTGGGACAGAGGTCGTGACTCTCCTTGCTTCCGCGCCACTCGACGTGCCGTCCTTGTTGGAAACGCCAGAGCGAAAGTATCGACGACTCCCGAGGGTCTTGCAAATGCGGATAATTCGCATTCAGACCCTTGGGGGCCGTCCGGACGGGTTCCGAACCCCTCGGTCGATCGGGTAACCTTGCCGCCACCATGGACGGTGGCAGCGGCGACAACCCAAGACAGGTCAACGTGTTCGGCGAACCGCTGGCGGACTGCAGCCATTCGCCGAAGACCGGCTGGTTCCGCAGCGGCTGCTGCGAGACCGATGCGGCCGACTTCGGCTCGCATACGGTATGTGCCGTCATGACGGCCGAATTCCTCACTTTCTCCCAATCGCGGGGCAACGACTTGTCCACGCCCCAGCCCGCGTTTGGCTTTCCCGGCCTGAAGCCCGGGGACCGCTGGTGTCTATGCGCCGCGCGCTGGCGCGAAGCGTTCGAGGCCGGGCACGCGCCCAGGGTGCACCTCAAGGCGACTCACCGACGGGCACTCGAGGTCATCGCGCTCGCTGATCTCAAGACTCACGCGATCGATCTTGTCTGACTCCCTCGGCACCGCGAGCAGCGCGGTCACCTCTCGCGACGGCTTCCGGCACGGCGTGCAGGAGCTGCTGCCCGCCGCACCGGGCATCTTTGCCTGGGGACTGGTCACCGGCGTGGCCATGGTCAAATCGGGACTCGGCGTGTTCGAGGCCAGCGTGCTCAGTCTGCTGGCCTACGCCGGCAGCGCCCAACTTGCTGCACTGCCGCTGATGATGAGCGCAGCGCCGCTGTGGCTGATTTTTTTGACCGCGACCATCGTGAACCTGCGTTTCGTGGTCTATAGCGTGATGATGCGACCGCAATTCGCGCATCTGACCCGACGGCGCAGAGTGTGGTTGGGCGCATTTCTCGCCGACATCATGTTCGTCAAGTTCTCCACGCTGTTGCAGCGTCATCCCGAGCAGACCCAGCGGGTCGCGTATTTCTTTGGTGGTGCCAGCGCGAACTGGGTGATCTGGCAGGTGTCATCGATCGCCGGCATCCTGGCCGCCACGGCCATCCCGACCTCGTGGGGACTCGAGCTCGCCGGCACACTGACCCTGATCGCCTTGATCGTGCCGTTGTGCGCAGAGCGCCCGGTGCTCGCCGGGGTCATCGTCGCCGGCACGGTCTCGGTGCTGGCGCATGCCTGGCCGCTGCGGCTCGGTCTGTTGGCCGGCATTCTGGCTGGGGTGATCGCGGCGTTTCTCGCCGATCGAGGCGGGCAAACATGATGGACCCCTACATCGCGCTGGCGATCCTCGCCGTCACGCTGTCGTCGTTCGTGACCCGCTCGGGTCCGCTACTCATCAGTTCGCGCCTCAAACTGCCCGCGAAAGTCGAGGCTGCCCTGCGTTATGCCCCCGCCTGCGCGCTGGCGGCGATCGTGGTACCGGATCTGTTGTTTATCGGCGCCGAGCCGAATGTCTCGCTCAGCAACCCCAAATTGCTTGCGGGATGCGCTGCAGCGATCATTTTCGCTGCAAGTCGCAGCATGATCGCGACAATTGGCGGTGGAATGGTGGTTTTTTGGCTGGCGAGGGCTGTCTTCGGGGTTTGACATCTATCCAGCCTTAAGACTTTTATCCACTTATTGACACTGTGTCACCACTGACGGCACAGTGCGGCCCCATGAACCAGCTGACAGAGCGGCGCCTCGAGGAACGCGAGCGTCGACGTCTCGAAATTCTCGATGCGGCCGAGGCGGTGGCCTCCGTAGTCGGCATCGAAGCCATGACCATGGACCAGGTCGCGCGCAAGGCGCGCCTGTCCCGGGCGCTGGTCTACGTTTATTTCCACGATAAATCCGATCTGCTGATCGCCGTCTGCCTGCGCGCCTTGCATCAACTGAACGCGCTCTTCGAGGCGGTGACCGCGCGCGACCTAGAGGGGCGCAAGCAAGTGCACGAATGCGGGCGGGCGTACGTCAACTTCGCGCGCGAATTCCCGGTGCGCTTCGAAGTACTCGCCCATTTCGAGGCGCACTCACCGGGTGGCGATCATGATCCCGCCTACGAAGAACTGCTGCAGGTGGGTGAGTTGCCGCAATCGAAACTGGTGCAGGCGATCATCACGGGTATGGAGGATGGCTCCATCCGTCGCGAACTCGGCTCGCCGATGCTGATCGGCTTCACCTTGTGGGGTTTGATGCACGGCATCCTGCAACTCACCCTGCACAAGAGCGGTAGTCTGCAACGCTGCGGCGTCTCGGCGGACCAACTGATCGAGCACGCCTTCCATTTTGCGCTCGGTGTCATGGCGCCGACGGCAGAACGAACCGCTTGACCATGCCCGCGCGCTCTTCAACAACGCCCGCATCGCCGCGACGAATCGCCCCGTGGCTCGCGACGGGATTGTCGGTCATGGCATCGGTACTCGCGGCGACGGCCACGGTCGCAAGCCCTGTGCCTGCCGCGGCGGTTGCGCCCGCCGGTGCAGCACCCGGCCCCACGCTCGCTGCGCTCGCCGACCTGCCAAACAATGGGGCGGCACAGCCCTTGGCCGCCGTCATAGAGCAACTGGTACGCAGCGGTCTCGCCTCGAATCTCGCCCTGCAATCAGCCACGCTCGAAGTGGAGCGCAGCCAAGCCGCGCTTGATGCGGCGCGCGGCCGTTTCTTTCCGGAAGCCGCGCTGGTCGGACGCTATACCCGCGCCGAAGGCGGTCGCGAGATTTCACTGCCGCTCGGCGCGGCCTTCAATCCGGTTTATCAGACGCTCAATGAATTGCTCGCTGCCGACGGCAAACCGCCGCGTTTCGGCACGATCGAAGATCCGCGCTTCATGTTGCAGCGCGAACGCGAACAGGACTCGAGGCTCACCCTGCGCCAGCCTCTTTATGTGCCGGCTATCCCCGCCGCGGTGCGTGCGCAGCGCTCGCTGCTCGAGGCCAATGAATTCGCACGCATCGCGCTCGCGCAACGTCTGCGCCGCGACATCACGGTAGGTTACATCGACTGGCTGCGCGCCGATCGCGGCGTCACGCTGGTCGAGGCGAGTGTCGCCTTGCTGGCGGAAAACCTGCGCATCAACGAATCACTGTTTCGCAATGGCAGAATAACGCAGGATCAGGTGCTGCGCGCCCAGGCCGAGTTGCTGGCAGTCGAGCAGCAGCTCATCGAAGCCCGCAATGGTCGTGATCAGCTGCGCAGTTATCTCAACTTCCTGCTCAACAGACCGCTCGACACTGCTCTTGAGACGGCGGATATCGAGGGCGAAATCACCCGCGCTTCGAGCGAACTCGCCGCACTCCGGAGCGCCGCGCTCGAACGCCGACCGGAAATCGGCCAGATCGACCGCGCGACGCGGCTCGCCGCCGCGCAGGTGGATATCGCCGCTGCCGCACGCAAACCGACCCTATCGCTCGGCCTCGACGGTGGCACGCAGGGCGAGTCCTATGAATTCGGTCGTGGTCGCAACTTCGCCACGATCTCCATCCTGCTCAATTGGACGCTGTTCGACGGCGGCACACGTCGCGCCGAACTGCGTGCCGCGCGCATCGCCCGACAGCAGAGCGAGCTGCAACGCGAGCAAATCGGTCAGCAGATCCAACTTGAGGTGCAACAGGCACTTGATCGTCTGCAAACCGCCGAAGCGTCGCTGCGCACCGCCGCCGCGCGCGCGGCGGCCGCGCGTGCTGCCTTCCGCATTGCGGGACGCAAACGCGATGAAGGCGTCATCAGTCAGGTGGAATTCCTTGACTCGCGGACCGCCCTGACGGCGGCCGAACTCAATTTCAACGCCGTGCGCAGCGAGGTCCTCGCGCGTCAGGCCGAACTCGACTACGCCACCGGAGCATCGCTGCCGTGAACCTGCGCTTCCTGAGATCCGTCCTGCTGCTCTCGACCGCCATGACGATCATGGCCTGCAGCGAACCGGCGCCGAATGAAGCGGAATCGGCGGCTACGCCGGTACGTTCGGCGAGTGCCACGCAAGGACCTGCTGCAGCCCTCATCGAGGCAAACGGCCTGGTCGGCTCACGCGATGAAATGCGGTTGTCGTTCAAGACGGGCGGCATCATCCGCCGCCTCGCCGTGCAGGAAGGCGAAGCAGTCCGTCAAGGCGCGCTGCTCGCCGAACTCGAACTCACCGAAATCCAAGCGCAGGCCGAGCAGGCGGCGCAGCTCGCTGCCAAGGCCGAGCGCGACCTTGAACGCGGCGAGCGCTTGCATGCCGATCAGGTGATCAGCCTCGAGGCGTTGCAGAATCTGCGCACGCAAGCGGCCGTAGCGCGTGCCGCGCGTGATGCAGCACGTTTCAACCTCGGTTACTCGCGCATCACGGCGCCGCGTGACGGCGTGGTGCTCCGCAAACTCGTCGAGGAGCGCGAACTCGTGCCGCCGGGGCAGCCGGTGGTGGTGCTCGGCAGCGCCGAGCGTGGCTATGTGGTGCGCTTTGCCTTGTCCGATCGCGACATCGTGCAGATCGCCGTCGGTGATGCCGCGCGAGTCACGCTGGACGCCTACCCGGGACGCGAGTTCAAAGGTCGTGTCAGCGAAGTCTCATCGGCTGCGGACGTACGCACCGGCCTCTTTCCCGCACAGTTGCAGCTCGATCCGCCCGCGGATCTGCGGCTCGCCAGCGGTCTCGTCGCCAAGCTGCAACTCGCGCCTGCCCGCGCCGCGAGCAATGAACTCACCTACGTCCCCATCGCCGCAATCGTCGAAGGGGATGGTCGTCGTGCCAGCGTTTTCATCGTCGACGGCACGGTCGCGCGCAAACGCGACGTTCAGCTCGCGTTCCTCGCGGGGACCCGAGCGGCGCTGACGAGCGGCGTCGCCGCCGGCGAACGCGTCGTCACAGAGGGCGCGCTTTATTTGGTCGACGGTGAACGCATCCGCATCGTCGATGGCGCGACCATCGCGGCACGCTGACCCACGCACAGGCAACAGATCCGATGGCGACGCCGATCCTAGAATTCCCGATCCGGCGCTACCAGTTCACGCTGGTGGTGTTCTTCTGTCTGGTCGTGCTCGGTCTGTACTCCTTCATGGCCGTGCCGCGCGAGGAGGATCCCTCGTTCAAGATCGCCGGTTTCGAAATCTCGACTATCGTGCCGGGCGGCGATCCGAAGGATCTCGAACGACTCATCACCAAGCCTCTCGAGGATCGTCTCGCCGAACTTGATGACATCAAACAACTCGAGAGTGTGGTCGCCGATGGTGTTTCCTTCACCATCGTCGAGTTCGAGGCCTACACCGACCCGGAAAAAAAATACGATGAGGTGCTGCGTGAACTCGATGGGCTGCGCCCGAGTTTTCCGGCGGAAGTGCGCAACATCAGCATCCGCAAGTTCAGTCCGGGCCTCGTCAACATCGTGCAATTCGCACTGGTCTCGGACGAGGCGCCATATCGGGAATTGCAGGATCATGCGCGACTCCTGAAAGACGCCTTGAAGGCGATACCGGGCGTACGCAGCGCCGAAAGCTGGGCGTATCCACCGCGCGAACTGCGCATCGAAGTAAACCTGCAGCGACTCGCCGACCTGCGTATCCCACCGACCCGACTCATTCAGGCACTAGAGAGCGAGAACGCGAATATCCCGGCGGGCGTGGTGGATATCGGTCCGCGCAGCTTCTCGGTGCAGACCACCGGCGCCTATGAAAACCTGCAGCAGGTGCGCGACACCGTGATCGGTGCTGTAGATGGCCGAACGGTTCGCGTGCGTGATGTCGCCGAAGTCCGCTGGGATGATGGTCAATGGGGACATCTCGGACGCTACGACGGTCGTCGTGCGGTGTTCGTCACCGCGAACATGAAAGAAAGGCAGAACGTCCTCGAAGTCCGCAAGACCATCGGTGAGGTCGCCGAACGCTACCAAGCGTCGTTGCCGAAACGGGTGACGCTGGAGCTCGGCTTCGACCAATCAAAGAATGTCGCCAAACGGCTCGATCGTCTCTACACCGATTTCATGATCGCCATCGGACTCGTGCTGATCACCTTGCTGCCGCTCGGTTTGCGTGCGGCCAGCATCGTGATGATCTCGATTCCGCTGTCGCTGGCTTTTGGTCTTAGCGTGCTGCACTTTCTCGGTTATTCATTGAACCAGCTGTCGATTGCCGGGTTCGTGGTGGCACTCGGTTTGCTGGTCGATGACTCCATCGTCGCGGTCGAGAACATCTCGCGGCATATGCGCATGGGCTACGACCGCGTGCGGGCTGCGATCGCAGGAACACGGCAGATTTTCGTCGCCATTCTCGGTTGTACGGCAACGCTGGTATTCGCCTTCCTGCCATTGATGGCCCTGCCCGGCACTTCGGGCAAGTTCATCCGCGTGCTGCCGACCGCGGTGGTCGCCACCATCGTCGGCTCGCTGCTGATCGCGCTCTTCATCATTCCGTTCCTCGCGAGCCGCATGCTGCGCGAAGAAGATACGGGCCATTCAAGCCGCCTGCTGACGCGCATCATGGACGGCATCCATCGTTACTATCGTCCGGCTCTGCATTATTGCCTCGCCCGGCCCAAAGCCACCGTGGTCGCGGCTATCGGCGGTTCGTTGCTGCTGTCGGCGCTGCTCATCCCCGTACTCGGCTCGAGCCTGTTTCCCAAGGCCGATACGCCGATATTTTTGGTGCAGATCGATACACCGACTGGCACCAGCTTCGCAGCCACCGATCAGACAGCCCGCTTCGTCGAAAGCGAGTTGCGACGCATGCCCGGCGTGAAGTCGGTATTCACCAACATCGGTCGCGGCAATCCACAGGTTTATTACAACCACATCCAGCGCAATGAGACCGCCTCTTACGCCGAAGTCTTCGTGGTGCTCGAGTCTTACAACACGCGCAGTACGCCGCGTGCCATCGATGAGCTGCGCAGTCGGCTGGACGGTTATCCGGGGGCACGCATCTCGGTGCGCGAGTTCGTCAATGGTCCGCCGGTTTCTGCACCGATCGCCGTGCGCCTTGTGGGCCCGGATATCGAGGTGCTTGATGGTCTGGCCGCAAAAATCGAAAAGCTGATCGAAGACACCCCGGGCACGCGCGATGTGCGTAATCCCCTCAAGTTTCCCCGCACCAACTTGCGCATCGAGGCTGACACCGCCAAGGCGGCACTGCTCGGCGTGGCACCGCTCGAAATCGATCGTGCCATGCGCATGGCGGTCTCGGGATTGCCCGCCGGCACCTTCAAGGATGTGGATGGCGAGCAATACCCGATCGTCTTGCGCACGCCGCTCGATGGACGGCCGACCCTCGAGGCGATCAAGGCTGCGCGGGTGATCAACGTCAACGGTGAATCACTACCGCTCTCGCAAGTGGCGACCGTCAGCTTCGAACCCGCACCGGTGGTGATCTCGCGCTTTGCGCGACAGCGTGCGGTCACCATCAACTCCGAAGTGGAGCGCGGCGCAAACACCGGGAAGGTGACCGACGCGGTGGTACAGCGTCTCGACGAAATCGAATGGCCGCGCGGCTATCGTTATGTGCTCGGTGGCGATGCGGAAGCCGGTGCCGACGCCTTCGGTGGCATCGGCACCGCGATTATCGTTGCGATCTTCGGTATCTTCGCCATTCTGGTGCTCGAGTTCGGCAGCTTCCGTTCGACCTTGATCGTGCTTACGGTCGTGCCGCTCGGCATCTTTGGTGGCATGCTGATGCTGCTCATCACCAACAACGATATCTCGTTCACCGCCAGCATCGGCTTCATTGCGCTGATCGGCATCGAGATCAAGAATTCGATCCTGCTCGTCGACTTCACCAACCAGCTGCGCGAAGAAGGCGTACCGCTCGACGAAGCGATCGAACGAGCTGGCGAGATCCGCTTCTTGCCGATCTTGTTGACCTCGGCCACCGCCATTGGCGGCCTGCTGCCGCTCGCCCTCAAGAACAGCGGGCTCTATTCGCCCATGGCTTGGGTGATCATCGGCGGACTCATCACTTCGACGCTGCTCGCGCGACTCGTGACACCGGTGATGTACAAGCTGATCCCGCCCGCCGGCCACGAGCCGAAGAACATCGCGCGCGGCAGTCAGCCGGAGACGTCGGGGGCGTTGCTGTAAACGCAGCTCGGCTCGGTCAGCCGGCGCTTTCGAGCTCCCAGGTCACGAGCGGGGCGCCGCGACGAATCCAGAATCCTGCACCGATTGGCCGGAAATATTTGGCGAGCCGCCGCCGGTACCACTCGCCCGTGCGCATGGTGACCTCGCTGTCGGTTCGCGAGCGATCTGCGTTTTCGCGCCAATCGCGGCGTGTCAACGCACTGAAAAAAAGTACGCCGCGACACAGCCGCGCGAAATTGCGCAGGCCGCGCTCGGCCTCGGTGTCGCCGAGGTACTGCAGCACGTCATAGCAAACGACGAGATCAAAGGGTTGTCGCGGCCGATATTCGGCGAGGCTGCCCTGCACCCAGCCATACCGTTGGCAAAGATATTCGCTGTACTCGAGACCGACATAGGTCGCGCCAGGCAGGGCGCGCAGCAAAGACTCGCGCATCAAGCCGAGACCACAACCGGCATCGAGAATGCTGCCGACCGGGCAATCAATGTGCCGGACATACGCTGCGATCAGATTGGCGCGTGCGGTCATCTCGGCGCGCGACGTGACCGAGCTGCGCCCGTCCCGATAAAAGCGCCGGTAGTACTCCCGCCCGAATCGGGCGGGGCTTTTGTCTTGGGTAACGGCGCGACTCAAACGATGCCGGCAAGCTTTTTGGCGATGGCTGCGACCTGCGCCGGATCCGCCTGCGAGACTTCGGGATATTCGGTAAAGCGCTCCGGAATCTTGATGGTCGCATCGATGCCCATCTGATCCGAGCGAAAGGCACCGAACTGCGGCGATTTTTCGCAGGAAGGGTCGAGGATCATCGGGATGCCGTCGGGCTGAATGATCGAATCTTTGACCGGCTGCCAACGTGTCATCATCGCCCACTCGACCTGCTTGAGATCATAAGGATCGACATCGGGGCCGACCACGATCACGAGCTTGGCCGTGCGGCCCCAGCGTCCTGCCGAGCCCCACACGGCGTGGATCACGTATTTGCCGAAGTTCGGGTGCGGCTTGCGCCAGCCGTCGACCGAGAGTTGCACCACGTAGCACATGTTCGGCGTGACGGCGACGTCGTGAACTTCGGGGATCTTCTTGCGCAGATCCGAGAGCACTTCGCCCTCGACCGGCAGCAGCGCGATGTAGTTGTGATCGAACGGCGGCACCATCTCCATGGTGGCGTGCCAGATGGGATTGCGGCGATGCGTGATGCACTTGATGCGTATGATCGGGAACACCTGCACCCGATCGTAGTAACCGACAGGATTCGAATGCCAACCGATGGCCTCGAGCTCATCGGTGATCACCTCGCCCTCGAGTACCCACTCCGAAGACGCCGGGACCTCGAGATCGACGGTTTCGCAACGCACCATCTCGATCGGTGAGCCACGCAAGCCGCCAGCAAATGCAGTCTCATCGACGTTGAAAGGCACGCCTGTGGCCGAGGCGAGATGCAGCGCTGGATCACAGACACCGGCGATGGCGACCTCGAGGCGCTTGCCCATCTGCGAGGCTTTGAAGGTGTGGCGGCCGATATCGGAGAACGGCGGGTTCCACCAATAAAACGCCGCCAAGTCGGTCTTGGATCGTTCGGGCTTGTAGCTGCCGCCCTGCGGGTGGGTGGCGTCAAGGAATTGCGTGAAACGATACCAACCGCAGTTGCGGCCCGTGCCGTTCTCGGGATCTTTGGAGAAGGTCATGGCGTTGGTGATATACGCCGGGCCTTCCTTGCCGAACCAGACGTGCGGCAGCTGCTTGTCGAGCGAGACATCGTCGCCCTTGATGATGACCTCTTTGCAGGGGGCATTGGTCTTGTCGATGATCTTTGGCGCATGCCAGCGCGCCGGATCGGCGAGCACCTCGGAATGGTGTAGTTTCGCCTCGCGCCAATCACGAAAACCGATCGTCATCGCGGTCCGCTCGCGGGTGCCGAAGGGGTTGAAGAGAATCGGCACGCCCTTCGTATTGACCGCATCGACGTTATTCAGCATCAAAGCGGGGCCGTCCTTGCTGCAGACGTAGTGCATGAGCGCCTGCAGCTCGTTCGTGTCACGGCGTCCGTCGAGCGGCACGTCGACATGTTTGAGTTGCCCGTCCTGCTCGAGCATCGCGAGATATTCCCGCATGTCCTTGAACGCCATGATGTCCCCCTGTTCGACCGGTACGGCCTGACTGATGTGAGCAAGACTAACTGCGGGTCGAATGGGTGACCAGAGCCGGGTGTCACCTTGCTCGAAGCTGACCTTAGACTGGACATCGCCGTGCACCTCGACTGGCCGGACGGGGTCGCGAGGCGGCATGATGTTCCGGCCCGACCCGGGCCAGTCTGAAGGGAGCACGCCATGTCATCAGCACGCAAGGTCGCCATCATCACCGGTTCGGCCACCGGAGTCGGATCCGCGGCCGCCATCATGCTGGCCGAACGCGGCTGCAACGTGGTGATCAACTACACGCGCAGTCAGGCAGAAGCCGAAGACACCGCACAAAAATGCGCTGCCGCAGGCGCCGAGACGCTGGTGTATCAGGGCGATGTCGCCGACGACGCGGCTTGCCAAGGCATGGCGCAGGCCGCCATCGAAAAATGGGGGCGCATCGACTATCTGATCAACAATGCGGCCAAGACCAAGTTCAATCCCTACGAAAATCTCGATGGCCTCTCGGCCGACGACTTTCTCGCGATCTACAAGGTCAATGTGGTCGGCGCGTATCAGATGGTGCGCGCGGTTGCCCCGCAAATGAAAAAACAAGGCCGTGGCTCCATCGTCAACAATTCGTCGATCGGTGGGGTGACCGGTATCGCCTCCTCGATGGCGTACGCCGCGAGCAAGGCGGCACTCAACATGATGACGCAGTCGCTATCACTGGTGCTTGGACCGGAGATCCGCATCAACGCCATCGCCCCGGGCGCCATCCAGACGCGTTGGCTGCAAGGCGGCATGACGCCCGAGCAATATCAGGCATTCCTCGTCAATGCAGCCGCCATGGTGCCGCTGCAGCTCGTACCCACCGCCGAACAAATCGCCGAAGCACTGGTCTGGTTCCTCGAAGGTGCGAGCGTCGTGACCGGCGAAGTACTGATGGTCGATGCCGGCCTGCATTGCGGTCGTCTGCCGCCCTCATCGAGCAGCAAAGCCACCTGGGACAAAAAATAAACGTGCGCCACCTCGACCGGCGGGCGCTGCTGTTCGGTCTCGGGGCGCTTTCGCTGGCGCCGCGCCACGGCTACGGCTACGACCTCGGAGCGCGGTCGACCGATACTGACACCGCAGCCGCCGCAGACCGCACGCCGGACTTGCCGTTCGCGGCGGGCGATGTGGTGGTCGGCTGTACGCTGCTCAATGATCCGAGCGATGATCATCGCGGTCTCGGTCGAATACTGCACTACGATGCCGCGCTGCGGCTGCGCCGCCGCATCACGCTCGACGATACGACTCACATTGTCCAAGGGCTGAAGTTCGCTCCGGATCGTACGCTGTGGGGCTTCGATGCCTTCGCCTACAAGGTCGTACGCTTTGGTGCCGACGGTCGTCGTCTCGAAAACTTCTCGGCGCCACCGCGCTCGTTTGCGCAAGTCGTCTTCGCGCGCGACGGTCGATTTTTCTTGGGCGAAAACTTCGTCGGCGACCGTTCGCGCGTCCCGCTGCGTACCACGCTGCCATTCATGCCGGGTACCCGACGCTTCGGCAATGGTCATTTGTTCGAGTTCTCGCGCGAGGGAAGACTGCTACGCGAACACGCCACGCCGACACACGGCGGGATGGGCGGCTTTCAGGGCATGACTTCTGCGGCCCTAGCCAAAGACGGAAGGACGCTCTTCTACACCTCCGAATCCGGACCGCGCATCATGCGTTGGGACCTCGTCGACCGACGCGCCTTGCCGGATCTGCTGAGCGCACCGGACAACAGCGGACAGCTATTCTTTGATTTGCGCTTCGACGCCGCAGACCGGCTGCTCGTGCTCACCGGTCTTGCGGTCGATGCCCTGGATGACGCGGGTCGACTGATCCGTCGTTATCCCCTCGGCTCCTTTGGCTGGGCGTCGCTAGGCACGCCACGCGATGGCTATGTCCACGTCGCCAACTTCTTCTCCGGCGAGATCGCCTGTCTCGATCTGGCGAGCGGCGAACTCGTCGCGCGCGCCCAAACGGGCATTCGCAAATCCGCCTCCGGAATCGACAGTTTTCCCGGTTGAAGCCCCGGGGCGGGCAACATCTCTCAGCGACTGCTCGCCCGCGCCGCCGGCGCGGCGGGAATTCGGCGTAATTCTTTGAAGACGTCTTCGATGAAGCGGGCGCGCTCGGCCTTGAGCGCTGCGGCCTGCGCGGCATCCGGCTTGAAGCTCTCGATCGCCTCGCGACTCACCGCGCCGCGCGACTCGAGCAATGCCTCGAGCACGAGACGACGCTCGCGTTCCACCCAGACTTGGGCCGCGAGCTCGACCACCATGCGTACGGTCGCATCGAGTACTGGATCCTCGAGATAAACCGGATCGGCGCCCGCCAGCGGCGTGCCGCCCTCGGGCGTTTGCCCCTCAAGTGTTTGCCCTTGAAGGGTCTGTGCCGCGGGACGACTGCGCTCAGCCACGCGTCGCGAACCAATGCTGCATGTAGCCGGCGCCGCCGGAGCGTTGACCGACCGGCGCCGCTGCGACCACGAAGCCATGTTCCGCGAGAATCTCGGCGAGGTTGCAGTCGCAAAAGTCCTGCGAATACGGCTCGCCGTTATGCCTTGCATCGAACCAGCGGTGATAGCGCTGGAAGGGCGACTTGTCGCGCGTGCCGGTGAAATCGAAGATGGCGAACGTACCACCCGGACGGGTCACGCGCGACGCCTCACGAACGGTCTCGCGGATGATCCGCAGCGGCAGTTCGTGGAACACGATGAACGCGAAGGTGATGTCGAACTCGGCGTCCGCGTAGCCCGTATCTTCGACCAGACGCTGCGCGAAAGTGACGTCATCGCCCAACATTGCGGCACGTCGGTGAGCAACGCGCAGCATCGGCGCGGAATAGTCAATGCCGGTGACCTCGGCCTGCGGAAACCGTCGCTTGAAGGCGGTACTGCTCTGACCGATCGAGCAGGCCAGATCGAGAATTTTGGTGACCCGACCGTCGGTCGGCGGCGTCACGGTCGCAACCAGTTTGGCGTGTAGTTCGTCGCGGTCATTGTCGCCGCGAAAAAATACTTTGGTTCCGTAGTGATAGAGAAAACCCGAAAGCTCATCTTTGAAATAGCCGCCGGGCTGCAGATGAAAATGCACGTTCACATAAGGCGGATATACGAACTGCGGATCGAGTTCGAGCCGGCCGGGCCCGCGTGCATCCCAGGCGGCGAGCTCGGCAGCGAGCTCGGCACGCTGGGACTCGAATGATCGTTGCAGCGCGTGCCACTTCATTTCTTGTTGCGTGCGGGCGAGACGATCCCGCAAACGTCCGAGCGGCATCGCATGCACAAACTCGCGGATTTCCTCGACGTCTCGCCAGGCGATACCGCGCCGCGCCTCTTCGGTGGTCAGCGCGCTGTTCAAACGTTCTTCGAAATCCGCGCCCTTGCCGAGAATGTATTCGCGAAAACCCTCGACGAAATCGAGATACGACGCATCGGCACGCTGCGCCAGCGTCGGCATCGGATCGATTGGTTGGCTCATGAGGTTTTCCGACTCATACCGGGTGAGTGACTGCATTATAGGAAAAGAGCCCGATGCCTTCGTCGGCCGCTTCGCCGCGCGTACGTTGCTGATAGCTGCCGGTGTCGACGGCATGAAATACTTTGGCTGCGTTGCGCGACTGCATCACTACAAAGGCAGCGCGCTCCTTGCGCGCGGCCTCGTAGCGTGCAAACGCTTCCTCGATGTCGCCCGCCGCAGCAAAGGCGCGCGCCAGCACGACACCATCCTCGACGGCCAGCACGGCACCATGCCCGAGAAACGGCAGCACCGGATGTGCGGCATCGCCGAGCAGAGTCACGCGGCCGCGGCTCCAACCGGGCAAAGGCTCACGATCAAAGAGACCCCATTTGAAGAGCAGATGCGGCGGCACGAGCTCCATGAAACGCCGCACGAGCGGCGTCCAGCCCGCGAATTCCTGTAACAGCTCATCGACACTCGAGCGGATCGACCAGCCTTCTTCGGTCCAGTCTTTGCGCTCGGCGAAGGCCACGAAGTTGAGCAACTGCCCACTGCGGATGGGATAGCGGTTGACGAGATGGCCCGGCCCGATGAACACGCCCGAGGGCGGATCGAGTATCTCTTGCGGCACGAGTTCCATGGGTACGATGCCGCGCCAAGCGATGTAACCGGTGTACTGCGGTTCGAGTGCGCCAAAGATTTTCTGGCGCACGATCGAGCGCGAGCCGTCTGCACCAACGAGAGCGTCGAAGCGGCGTGTTGTCCCATCGACGAATTCGACATTCACACCGGTCGCATCCTGCGCGAGGGCTTGACAGCGCTTGTCGAGTTGGATGGCGGCGGGGTCATTCGCCCGAACCGCCGCGGCGAGAGCATCGTGCAGGTCGGCACGATGGATCAGGTAATAGCGCTCGCCATATCGATCGACCAACGATTGACCGCGATTGATCCAGCTGAGCGCACGTCCGTCCTGATAGTGCCGCACGCACTGCTCTTCGGGCTGGAATGCCTTGTCGTGCAGCGCATCAGCGAGACCGAGATGATTGAGCGCGTGGGCCGCCGAGGGGCTCAGCGACAATCCTGCACCGACCTCGGTGAGCGCCGGCGCCTGCTCGAGCACCTCGGGTCGAAACCCCGCGCGCTGCAACGCGAGCGCCGCCGACAAGCCGCCGATTCCACCACCGATGATGCCGATCTTGAGGTTTTTCACAGTTGCTATTGAGCCTCAGCCAATCGTGCCGCCAAAGCGGCGCGCAGAGCACGTCCAGACTGCGGACAATATCGGTCCGGCGGCGGTAAAATACACTGTGTCCCGCAAGAACCCGAAAATCGGCTTCGTCAGTCTGGGTTGCCCCAAAGCGCTGGTTGATTCCGAACGCATCCTCACGCAGCTGCGAGCCGAAGGCTACACGGTCGCGCCCGATTACGACTCGGCCGACCTCGTGGTCGTCAATACCTGCGGCTTCATCGACTCGGCCATCGACGAATCGCTCGACGCCATCGGCGAAGCGCTGGAGCAAAACGGCAAGGTGATCGTCACTGGCTGTCTCGGCGCCAATCCACAGCGCATCCTCGAGCGGCATCCGCGCGTGCTCAAGGTCACGGGTCCGCACGCCTACGCCGATGTGCTCGGAGCGGTCCATCAACATCTGCCGCCGAAACACGATCCATTCGTCGACCTCGTGCCACCGCAAGGCATTCGCCTCACGCCGCGTCATTACGCATATCTCAAGATCTCGGAAGGCTGCAACAACCAGTGCAGCTTCTGCATCATCCCGGACTTGCGCGGCAAGCTTGCAAGCCGGCGCATCGACGATGTGCTGCGCGAAGCCGAGCGCCTCGTGAAGGCCGGTGTGCGCGAGCTGCTCGTGATCTCGCAGGACACGAGCGCCTATGGCGTCGACCTGCGCTACCCCAAGGCGTTGTGGAACGGCGAGGAATACGCGACCCGTTTCGTCGATCTTGCGCGCGGGCTTGGCAGCCTCGGCATCTGGGTGCGCATGCATTACGTGTACCCGTATCCGCATGTCGATGAGGTGATGCCCTTGATGGCGGATGGTCGTGTGCTGCCTTATCTCGATATCCCTTTCCAACATGGCAGTCCGAGCGTACTCAAGCGCATGCGCCGCCCAGCGCACGCGGAGAACACGCTCGAACGCATCAAGACTTGGCGCGCCGCCTGTCCCGATCTCGTCTTGCGCAGCACGTTTATCGTCGGCTTCCCGGGCGAGACCGAAGCCGAGTTCAATGAATTGCTCGAGTGGCTCAAGGTAGCCGAGCTCGATCGGGTGGGTGCCTTCAAATATTCACCGGTCGAGGGCGCACGCGCCAATGACGTCGCATCCCACATCGCCCCCGAAGTTCAGGAGGAGCGACTCGCGCGTTTCATGGAAGTAGCGCAGCGTATCAGTGCAGGGCGCCTCGCCGTCCGCGTGGGTCGTGAGGAACAAGTGCTGGTCGATGCCATCGAGGGCAACGTGGCCATCGCCCGCTCGCGCGGCGATGCCCCGGAGATCGACGGCATCGTGCGCATCAAGCGCGGCGGCAAATTGCCGGTGGGTGAGTTTGCGACCGTGAAGATCACGGCCGCCGACGATTACGATTTGGAGGCCTTGCCGGCGTCGGGGCGAGACCGCACGTAATCCTGATAATCAAAGTCACGGAATATCGAGGCAATCGAAGTTGCGACGTCTCGCTCGAGTTTCATTTCTTCCGTGAAGCAATCACATGAGGCATCTTGCAGTGCCCTGCGACTGAGGATGCGAATACTTCCTCGATGCGCCTCGAGCGCCTGATTCGCAGTCAGGCGGTTTAGGATCTCTGCCACCGTTTCCCGTCGCGTCGCGAGCAAGCGGGCGATCTCCGTCTGCGTCAAAGTGATATTCCGGTCTGCCCCATAGCAGAGCTCCGCACGGAGCAAAAAACGGGATATCCGCTGCAGAAGCGGATGGCGGGCAATGCAGCCGCCATTTAGCGCATACAGCGCGGCTCTCGCTCGATACACCGTCAACATATGCGGAACGCGATCCGGGTTTTGGCCGATCGCTTTTTCTATCCCGTCATTTCTTAGCCTTGCGGCAAGCCCGTCTTTGAGTACCGACACGGGATACCGCACCGGATTGGGATCCATCAAGTTCACCAGGCCGTCGGCACCAACCAATCTGAGCATGGACGACCCGCCGTCCGGGAGCCTCGTTTCCAGTGCTAGTACGCAGGCCAAGGGAAAGTAAATTCCGGCTGGCAGGGTCGCATCACGCTGCCGAACAAGCCCCACCAACTCGAAACCATTCCAGGGGAAGTCCGGCATGACTTCGAGCAGCAAGGCCAGATAGGTATTTTGTGTCGCGAGCAGTTTCATCTTTGACCCACAAAAAGTAGGCAAAGATTACACCCCCCCCCCCCCCCCCCCCCACCCCCACCCCCCCACCCCCCCCCCCCACCCCCCAACCCCCAACCCCCAACCCCCAACCCTCGGCGCGCAGCGCCGCCCCCCTCCCATGCGCCACCTGATGACCCTCAACCCCCTGTTCCTGAAGTACCACTGG
>Ga0172376_10000222_pt1 | contig 73037 bp, 77 predicted proteins | sample Lak35m_FD_121114 | JGI IMG/M metagenome (GOLD analysis project Ga0172376, IMG submission 121114) | Freshwater microbial communities from Kabuno Bay, South-Kivu, Congo - kab_092012_35m | ecosystem: Environmental > Aquatic > Freshwater > Lake | place: Democratic Republic of the Congo: South-Kivu... | reverse complement strand
GTCGACGCCGTGATAGGCGCGCCGGGACAGTCCACCGAGCACCACGACATCTCCGGACGCCAGGCGCATCGATGAGGTGGGACTGTTGCGCGCAAGGCCACCCAGGCGAAACAACGCGCGCGAGCCAAGCGATACCGACACGACCGGCGCGTCCCGCGCGCTTTCGTCTGCATCGATGTGAAGACCAAGACGCGAGCCTGCTTCATACCAGTTCACCAGACAGGCCTGCGGCGGCGCTGGATCGTTCGCAACCTCGGCCCAGAGATCGAGCAGCGCCTCCGGGATGGGGGCCCACGGCCTGCCCGTGACGGGATGCACAGGCTGATAGCGATAGCCGTTGATCTCGCTCACCCAGCCCAGCGGGCCCAGATTGGTGTTGCGCACCGACAGCGGCTTGCCCGTTCGGGGCATGGCGCCGCGATAGAGCGGGTTGTCCTCCAGCAGCTGCAGCACTTCGCCGAGAAGCGCGCGCTGCTGTGCCGGGTTGAAGTACTCGGGGAGAAAGCGGAAGCCTTCGATCATCCAGCCAAGATAGGATCGCGCCGCCCGTCCGTCGCCGGGAAAGCGATGGCAATGACACCCGCAACACCCGTCGGAGGCTCGGGTCGCCGATGCGTTCGAGACCCGACCTGGCGGCAGATTCGCGGTTGCCCGGCGCCCCGGAGAGGGTTCGCCGCGCCGGGCGCGCCCTAGCGCATGCGCGCGTGTTGCGCGACAGTGCGCCCCAAGAGCACATGAAAGGGCGTGGCCGATGACTTACACGACGATCGAACTCGAGCGCGACGGCGATGTCGCGATCATCCGGCTCAACGATCCGGCGACGCTGAACGCCGTCACCGTGAAGACGATCGAGGAGATCGGCGCCGCGCTTGATGAGATCAGGGGATCGGCGCGGGCCATGGTGCTGACAGGCGCAGGGCGCGCTTTCTGTTCGGGCGCAAACCTTTCTGCAGGCATGGGCGATCGCAGGAGTGACGGCCCCTATGATTCGGGCAGCGTCCTCGAATCTCACATCAATCCCCTGATGCTCCGCCTGCGTGACCTGCCATTTCCCTGGGTATCGGCGGTGAAGGGGTCTGCGGCCGGCGTCGGCTGCTCCTTCGCGCTGGCTGCAGACATGGTGGTGTGCGGAGAGAGCGCCTTCTTCCTGCAGGCGTTCGCGCGGATCGGCCTGGTGCCGGACGGCGGATCAAGCTGGTTACTCGCGCGCAGCATCGGTCGCGCGCGGGCGATGGAAATGATGCTGCTGGGCGAGCGCATCCCGGCGGCGAAAGCGCTGGAGTGGGGGATGATCAACCGGCTTGTGCCGGACGAGCAGGCCATGCCTGCGGCGCTGGAGCTCGCGCGGGCGCTGGCGGCGGGGCCGACGAAATCGCTGGCGATGATCCGGCGCATGGCCTGGTCGGCGGCGGACCAGTCGTTCGAGGAGGCGATGACCACGGAACGCAACAACCAGCGCCTGGCCGGCCAGACAAAGGATCACCGCGAAGGCGTCGCGGCATTCCTGGCGAAGCGTCCGGCACAGTTCACCGGTCAATAGTGCAAACGGCCCGAGCAGGACCTACGCCAGATCCTTGAGCTTGCTCACGAGGTCCGTCTTTTCCCACGAGAAGCCGCCGTCGGCTTCGGGCTCGCGCCCGAAATGGCCGTAGGCCGCGGTGCGGGCGTAGATCGGCTTGTTGAGGCCAAGATGGGTGCGGATGCCGCGCGGACGCAGGTCCATCACTTCGCCGAGGCGCTTTTCGAGCTTGGCGAGATCGCACCTCTCCGTGCCGTCGCAATTGGCATAGATGGACAGGGGCTCAGGCACGCCGATGGCGTAGCTGAGCTGCATCACACAGCGCTCGGCGAGGCCCGCAGCGACCACATTCTTGGCGAGGTAGCGCGCGGCATAGGCCGCCGAACGGTCGACCTTGGTCGGATCCTTGCCGGAGAAGGCGCCGCCGCCATGGGGAGCTGCACCGCCATAGGTGTCGACAATGATCTTGCGGCCGGTGAGGCCGCAATCGCCGTCAGGCCCGCCAATGACGAACTTGCCGGTCGGGTTGATGTGCCAGATGCAGTTCTTCGCGATCGGAAGCACCTCGCCCAGCGCCTTGCGGATATAGGGTTCGACGATTTTCCGGATGTCCTCGGAGGTCTGTTTTTCATCCGTGTGCTGTGTGGAGAGCACGATGGAGACGGCTTCCTTGGGCTTGCCATTCTCATAGCGCACGGTGACCTGGGATTTGGCGTCAGGCGCCAGGGTCTTTTCCTTGCCCGAGTGGCGGGCATCGGCGAGCAGTTTCAGGATCTTGTGGCTGAACTGGATAGGGGCCGGCATCAGTTCCGGCGTCTCGTTGGTGGCGTAGCCGAACATGATGCCCTGATCGCCCGCGCCCTCCTCCTTGTTGCCGGACGCATCGACGCCCTGCGCAATGTGCTCGGACTGCCCGTGGAGAAGGACCTCGATGTCGGCATTGCGCCAGGAGAAGCCTTCCTGGTCGTAGCCGATGTCCTTGATGGCCATGCGTGCGTGGTGGGCGATCAGGTCCTTGGTCACGGCGTCTGTCCCGCGGAACTCGCCGGCGATGACGACTTTGTTTGTGGTGGCAAGGGTTTCCGCCGCACAGCGCAGCGCCCAGACGTCAAGACCCTGCGCGATCGTGGTGCGGTAGTAGAGATCGACCACCTCGTCGGAAATCCTGTCGCAGACCTTGTCGGGATGGCCCTCGGAAACGGATTCGCTGGTGAACAGGTATTCGGAACGCGCCACGCGGAACTCCCCATCAGGCAACCGGGACGTCCTAGCCCGGGCCGACATATAAGGAAAGCTTTATATGATTTAGCGGGACCAAACCCAGCGTTGAGCCTATCGCCTGCGCGATGGCGCACGCGCCCCGGATTTCGCCGGAAGCTTGGCCTGTTTCTTGGCGAGATCGATCACCGCCTTGCGGGCGCCTGCTTGCTGGATGCGGCGAAACGCCCCCAGCAGTTCGAGCTCCTCGCCCGTGTCGGGACCGCCGAACACGGCCTGCTCCTCGACGCCGCCACGGCGGGACAGGACAAGACGGGGGGCTGTTTCGTAGAAGTACTGGACCGTCACGCCCAGCGCCTTGGCGATCTCATAGAGCCGACCCGCGGAGACGCGGTTGGCGCCGTTCTCGTATTTCTGGACCTGCTGGAAGGTGACGCCGACACGCTCGGCCAGTTCGGGCTGAGACATGCCGAGTTCATTGCGGCGCGCAAGAATGCGCTCGCTGACGATGCGGTCGATCTCTGACGGGTCGCGCGTTTCCAAGGTATCGCCCCTGCCTGGCTGCTGCCGGATTGCACAGCCAGAAGTTGCGTAACCCCTAGCCTATCGACGCGGCAGGACGAACAATCCCAGGTTGAGTGCAAGAAAAATGATCCAGAAAAGCCCGTCACGCCAATTGCTGAAGGGCGTCGCCGGAAGGGCCTCGGGAATGCGGGCGTCGACAACCGCCGAGCGCCAGCCTTCGGGATCGGGACCATAGGTGGCCGGATCGACGGTCGTAGCCCTTGCCGTCCAGCGGCCGTAGGCGTCGATCATGCCGTTTTCTCCACGGCTCGCCACGCGCGCCATCGGGAGCCCCTCCTCGATGGCGCGATAGCGCGCCTGGGCCGCGTGCTGTCCGGGTCCGAACAATTCACCGAACCATGCGTCGATCGAGATATTGACGAGCCACTGGGGACGGTCTGCGCCGTTTGGCGACAGCCCCGGGAAAATCGCCTCGTAACAGATCAGCGGACCAAAGGGCGGAATGCCCTCGGCCGTGAACGGGACAGGCCGCGGCCCCGGCTCGAATCCGCCCGGCGCGAGATCCTGCAATGTCTTGAGGCCCACCGATTTCAGGAGGCTCGCGAAGGGCACGAACTCGCCGAAGGGCACCAGCATGTGCTTGTCGTACCAGCGCGGCATCTCAGTGGCGCTGCCGCCATCGATCACGGTGAGCGCGTTGTAGGCGCGCTCGTCCGGGCGGCCATAGTTCTCGAAGCGCGCCGAACCGACGATGAGCTTGCGGGTGCGGATGTTGTCGGTGAGGACGCGCAGCGCCTCGTCCCACTGGAACAGCGCATAGGGCAGCGCGCCTTCAGGCCAGATGATGATGCGCGGCGCGGACGCCGTGTCAGGTCCGGTGAGGTCGAGGAAACGCTGGACCACCCGTTCGGCATTGTTCGGGTCGTGCTTGTCGGCCTGTGGAACGCCAGCATCGACAAGCCGCACGAGGGCGCCGGTCGGCTCCGTCATCGGGGCTTCGCCGAGGCGGCGTGCGCCCCAGCCCCAGATGGCGCCGAAGACGATCGCAGTGACGATGAGCGGCGCAGCGCGCGAGAGCACCGAGCCGCGCGGGCGCGAATCGGCAAGCACAGCGGGCGAGGACATTGCGACAACGGTAAGAACCGAGAGGCCATAGATGCCCCAGATCGATGCTGACTGCGAGATAGCCTCACCCGGCGCCCAGATCATGCCCGGCAGATTCCACGGGAACCCGCCGATGCCGGCAAGCGTGCCACGGAACCATTCGGCGAACATGAAGGCGAGCGCGAACAGGATGAGGCGCGCCGGCCCCTCGCACCAGAAGCGATGAGCAATCCAGAGGCTGCCGGCGAGGATGGCGGCGAGCAGGCCCGGGAGTGCAACCAGCGGCATCCAGATGAAGATGAGATGCGCGCCGGGGTTGACCAGGAAGGCCCAGGCGATCCAGTGCAGGCCGACCAGGTAGTAAGCGAACCCGAATGCCGCAGCGCGCCAGAAGGCCGCCCTGCGCGGACGTGGCGCAAGGCGCGCGGAATCGAGGCTCCAGATCAGGCCGGAGAGGCCCAGCGCGAGCGCGGGCCAGAGGTGGAAAGGCGGAAAGGCAAGATTGGCGACTGCTCCCAGCGCGCCGCAGAAGACCAGCGCGCGCCAGCCCTGCAGCCCGGCGACCCACAGATAGGCTGGCGCGAGCAGGTGTCCCCGGCCGTGAGCCTGTTGCGAAGCGCCCGTCGACGAGTCCGTCATCGCCTCTCCCCGCTTTGCCCGGCCCGATCGTGCAGGCGGCGACGCATCACCGCTCTACCGCCGCAGCCTTGCCTTCGGCAAGCGTGGATGGCGCCGGACGTGGCCCGCGCAGCTTGGCGCGGATCACGCGGCGCGGGTCGGCTTCGATGATCTCGACCGTCAGGCCGCGCGGATGGTCGATCGTCTCGCCGGTCGCCGGAACGCGCCCGGCAATGGCCGACACCAGCCCGCCGAATGTGTCAACGTCGGTTTCGAAATCCTCGACCAGCACCGGCAGACCGGTTTCACGCATGACGTCATCGATCGTCGCGAGACCGTCAACCTCCCAGCTCGATTTGCCACGACGAATGATGAGGGGTGGAGACTCATCATGCTCGTCCTCGATGTCGCCGACGATCTGCTCGACCAGATCTTCGAGGCAGACCATGCCGCCCGTGCCGCCATATTCGTCGATCACCAGCGCAATGTGGATGCGGCTGGCCTGCATGCGGACCAGGAGATCGGCCAGGGGTGTCGATTCGGGGACGAACATGATCTCGCGCACCAGCCGGTCGAGGGGCTTTGAGGCTAACGCCTCCGATGTCCAACCGCGGCGCGCGCCTTCGGCGACCACGTCCTTGATGTGGACGAAGCCCAGCGGCTCATCGAGTGAGTCGCGATAAACCGGCATGCGCGAGTGCGCCTCGGCGGCGAACAGGTCCATCACTTCGCCAAGCGTCGCCTCGATGGAGACTGCGGCGATATCGATGCGCGAAGTCATCACGTCGCGCACCGTCGCCGTCTCGAATTCCTTCAGGCGGAGGCGGATCGCCGTCGGCGCCGTCACCGAGGCCCCGTCGGGCGGTGGAGCGGATGCAGCCACCTGTCCGGCGATGAGGCGCGCCAGGCGCTGACGAAAGGATTCCCTCTGCGCGGCTCGTCCGTCGTTCGGCATGATCAGTCCCCCACCCTGTCGTCGCCCATGCCGCCTTCGGCATAGGGGCCGGACGCGTAGGGATCCGGCCAGCCGAGCCTGGCCAGAATGTCGGTTTCGAGGGGTTCCATCACCTGGGCATCTTCCGGTTCGATGTGATCATACCCGAGCAGGTGGAGGAAGCCATGAATCAGGAGGTGGCTTGCGTGCGCCTCAAAGGGCCTGTGCATCGTTTCGGCGTCCTTAAGGGCAGTCTCGAACCCGAGCGCGATGTCTCCAAGAAGGCGCGGCTGGCCTGGCAGGTCTGGCTGGCCAGAGGGGAAGGACAAGACGTCCGTCGGCTTGTCGAGCCCCCGCCATTGCCGGTTGAGCGCCTGCATTTCCGCGTCATCCGTGAACAGGAGCGCAACTTCGCCTCCAGCCAGCATGTGCCCCGCCGCGAGGCCAAGAACATGCGCGGCCAGGCCCTCAGGATCGCCAAGCACGCTCCAGCGCGGGTCGGCCACCCGGACGTCGAGCGACAGTTCGTGCGTGTCGGCGGCTTCGCTCACTTGCGCGAAGTCCCCCTTGTGGCGTGAGCCTGCGCGTCCTTGTCGTAGGCGTCGATAATGCGACCAACCAGTTCATGCCGCACCACGTCGGCGCGGGTGAGTTGTTCGATGGCGACGCCCTTGACGTTCTTCAGGATCGACATGGCATGGCCAAGACCGGACTTCATGTTTCCGGGCAGGTCCGTCTGCGAGGGATCGCCCGTTACCACCATGCGCGACCCGCGGCCGAGGCGCGTCAGAACCATCTTCATCTGGGGTACGGTGGCATTCTGCGCCTCGTCGATGATGACAAAGGCGTTCTTCAGCGTCCGTCCACGCATGAAGGCAAGCGGCGCCACTTCGATCTCGCGACGCTCTTTGCGACGGTCGACTTCCTGCGCGCCCAGACATTCGTTGAGCGCATCCCAGATCGGAAGCATGTAAGGGTCGACTTTTTCCTCCAGTGCGCCGGGCAGGAAACCGAGTTTCTCCCCCGCTTCGACAGCAGGCCGCGCAACGACGAGACGCTCGCGCTTGCCTGCCTTGAGTTCGGCGGCGCCTATGGCGACCGCGAGATAGGTCTTGCCCGTGCCGGCAGGCCCGACGCCGAACACCAGGCCGAGATCGTCCTGCCGCAACTTGTCGAGATAAGCGCGCTGGCCCGGCGTCTGGGCCATCACGGGCTTGCGCAGGCCCTGGATGACATCGCCTGCCCCGGAGGGTGCTGCGGGGCTTGCCGTCAAGCGGATCGCAGCCTCGAGTTCCGCAGGCGTGGCTTCTGCGCCATTGGCGATGCGGCGGGCGAAGGCCTGCAGGGCCTCGGCGGCAAGCCGCGCGCCATCGCCCTCGCCGGTGATGACGATCTCGCCGCTCTGCGCCTGGCTGTCGACCCGCACGCCGTCATCGGCAAATGCCTGTTCCAGCAACTGGAGATTGGCGTGCGCGGGACCACACAGATCGCGCAGCAGCTTTTGGTTGCCGACCGGAACCGAGTAGCGCTGCCCGCGCGGCGAAGGCGTCCTTCGATTCACGCGCCTGCCCCTGCTGCAACCGGCGCGGCGCCAATCGCGCGGCCGGCAAGGCTGGTCATGCTGGCGCCGACGATCTCGACGTCAGCGATGCGGCCGGAGAGATGCTCGCCATTCTCGACATGAACAGACTGCATCCAGGGCGAATAGCCAAGCGCCTGGCCTGCGCGCTTGCCCTCACGCGAGAACAGCACAGGCAGGCGCCGACCGACCATCGCCTGGTTGAAGGCGCGCGCCTGTTCATTGATCAGCGCCTGCAGGCGCGCGAGGCGTTCGTCCTTCACGGCCTCTTCCACCTGAAGCTGCATGCCTGAGGCTGGCGTGCCGGGGCGCGGGGAATACTTGAACGAATAAGCCTGCGCGAAACCAACTTCCTTCACCAGCGCCAGCGTGTCCGCAAAGTCCTTCTCGCTTTCGCCGGGAAATCCGACAATGAAGTCGGAAGCAAAGGCAATTTCAGGCCGGGCTTTGCGCACGCGCTCGATCGTGCGGAGATAGTCCGCCGCCGTATGCCCGCGGTTCATCGCTTTCAGGATCCGATCAGAGCCTGACTGGACGGGCAGATGCAGGAAGGGCGCTAGCGTTTCGACGTCGCGATGCGCCGCAATCAGGTCCTCGCTCATGTCGCGCGGATGGCTGGTGGTGTAGCGGATGCGGGGAAAGCCGAAACGGTCCACGTGACGGATGAGATCGCCCAGGCGCCAGGTCCCCCCGCCTTGCTGGGAAGCCGGCGCGGCGCCATGCCAGGCGTTCACATTCTGGCCGATCAGCACGATTTCCTTCGCGCCCTTCGAGGCAAGCTCGCGCGCCTCGGCCAGGATGGCGTCCGCACCGCGGGAGAACTCGGCGCCGCGCGTATAGGGCACGACGCAGAAGGTGCAGAACTTGTCGCAGCCTTCCTGCACCGCGAGATAGGCGGACGGCCCCGAGAGCTCGCGCGATGTCGGCAGGGCGTCGAACTTCTCTTCCGCTGCAAAGTCGACATCGAGCGCGTCCCCGGTCTGGCGCGACAGGCGCGCGATCATCTCGGGAAGACGGTGATAGGCTTGCGGACCCACAACCATGTCGACAGCGGGCTGGCGGCGCATGATCTCCTCGCCCTCGGCCTGGGCGACGCAACCGGCGACGGCGATGCGCATCGCACCGCCGGTCGCCTGCTTCAGCTCCTTCAGCCGGCCGAGCTCGGAGAACACTTTCTCTGTCGCTTTCTCGCGGATGTGGCAGGTGTTGAGCACGACGAGATCGGCAGCTTCGGGCGCCTCCACCGGCGCATAGCCGAGCGGCGCAAGCACGTCGCGCATGCGCTCGCTGTCATAGACGTTCGCCTGACATCCGTAGGTCTTGATGAAGAGGCCTTTGGTGGCCTTGGGTTCGGACACGTTACTTCTTTTCGTCCTCGCTGAGCGGGACGCCATAGAGTTCGAGCCGGTGGTCGATCAGCCTGTAGCCGAGCTTGCGCGCAATCTCGACCTGCAGCTTCTCGATCTCCTCGGACTTGAACTCGATCACCTGGCCGTTCTTTGCATCGATCAGGTGGTCATGATGCTCCTCCGGCGCTTCCTCGTAGCGCGAGCGGCCATCACGGAAGTCATGCCGTTCGATGATGCCGGAATCCTCGAACAGCTTCACCGTGCGATAGACCGTGGCGAGCGAGATGTTGGAATCGATCGCAGCGGCGCGGCGATGCAGCTCCTCGGCGTCCGGGTGGTCCGCCGCCTGGCTCAGCACGCGCGCGATCACGCGGCGCTGGTCCGTCATGCGCAGGCCTTTCTCGATGCACCTTTGCTCGATCACGAGCACCTCCGTCCTGGCGTCCGGCCAAATCGTCCGGCAGGCGCCGGACGGCGGCACATATGCGTGTCAGGCGCCGTCCTGTCCACCGGCGGGACCTACCGCACGCGACATCATGATGGCGTCGATGCGACCGCTATGGGTATCATAATAGGCTTTCCGGACGCCGATTTCCATGAATCCTTGCGACTGGTAGAGCGTGCGGGCGGCAACATTGTTGCGCGCGACCTCGAGAATCCAGCGCTCGAGGCCGCGGGTGTGGGCCTGTGCATCCAGGGCGCGAAAAATTTGCCTGCCGCGCCCGGCGCGCCGCAAGTCCGGAAAGGTGGCTATGCTCAGAAGTTCGGCATCGCTGCCGGCCTGAAGCGCAAGACCAAATGCGACCGGTTTGCAGCCCTCCTCGGCAACCACGGCGATGGCTTCCGTGCGCGCGAGCCAGATGGCGAAGTCCCGTTCGGTCCAGCCTGTTTCAAAGGATGCGGCGTGAATGCGGGCAAGGCTGGCCGCATCAGCAAGTGCAGCGGGCCGCACAGTCATGGCGTGCGCATCGGCGTCGCATCCGGCTCTCGCACATAGACCGGCCGCGCCGGCGGCAGACCGTGTGCGGCCAGGCGTGTAGCGAAGAGCGCTGCTGCAACAGCGGAGGGCGCGCCATGGATCCGTCGCGTCCCGAGGTCGGGCAGGTCGTCCAGCTGGCCGCACAAGGCGTCGGTTCCGGCGGCCAGGGCCGCAAGTTCTGCCTCGCTGGCTTCGAAAGGATCTGCACCGCCCCTGCCCATATCGATCAACTGTCCCCACCAGCTGCGTCCAGGCGGACGGCGTTTGGCGGGCAGCAGGCCAAGAACGTAGCCCTGCCCAGGCAGGCCTTCGATCGCCTCGAGGCTCGTCACGCCGACGGCGGGGATGTCGAGCGCCAGCGACAGGCCGCGGGCGAAGGCGACGCCCACGCGAACACCGGTGAAGGAGCCCGGGCCGACGATGACGGCAACGCGATCAAGCTCTGCGAAGGCGACGCCAGCCTCGCGCATGACGTGGTCGACCACGGGCGCAAGGCGTGCATCGTGTCCCTGGCTCATGGGCTCGGCAAGCCGGGCAACGGTTGCACCGTCACGGATCAACGCTGCTTCGCAGGTGTCAGCCACCGTGTTGATGCCGAGGACCCGCATCAGACAACCCGGCAGGCGTCGTCGAAATCGAGGCGCGGCGCGCGGGGGCGCAAGCGCGTGTCGTCGCCATGGCCGATATTGACGAGGAAGCTGGAGCGCCAGCTCTTCATGACCGGATCGGAGGCGAAGAATTCCCGGTCGACCCCTTCGCGGCGAAAACCGTTCATCGGCCCGCAGTCAAGACCGAGCGCACGCGCCGCGAGGATGAGATAGGCGCCCTGCAGCGTGCCCGACTGGATGGCGTTCCATTCGGCGTTCTTTGGATCGGCGAACCAGTCCTTCGCGTTGGGCGCGTGCGGAATCAGTTTCGGCAACTGTTCGACGAAGTCGAGATCGTAGGCGACGATGGCAGTCCACGGCGCGGCCATGGTCTGCGGGCGGTTGCCCTCATCGAGATATGGTTCGAGACGCGCTTTGGCCTCGGGCGAGCGCACGAACATGAAGCGCGCGGGGCAGATGTTCGACGCCGTGGGCCCCATCTTCAGGAGGTCGTAGGTCGCGCGGATCAGGACTTCCGGCGTCTCTTCCTCCCTCCAGCCACGCCGCGTGCGCGCGGAACGGAAGATCTGGTCGAGGTCAGCATCCCCGATCGGCTTGCCCATGGTCATCGCCCTAGGCCGCCGCCTCGACGGCGGTGACTTCGGGCACGTAGTGGCGCAGGAGATTCTCGACGCCGGACTTCAGAGTCAGAGCGGAAGACGGGCAACCCGAGCACGCGCCGCGCATCGAAAGGTAGACCACGCCGGTTGCGGCATCGAAACGCTTGAAGATGATGTCGCCGCCATCATTGGCGACGGCGGGCCGCACGCGGGTGGCGATGAGTTCCTTGATCTCGGCGACGATCTCGGCGGTCTCGCCGTCATAGGCCACGTCGTCCTCGGACTCGGGCGCACCCGATGCCTCCGCGCCATCGGCGAGCAGCGGTGCGCCTGAGACGAAATGGTCCATGATTGCCGCCAGCGCCTGCGGCTTGATCACGGCCCAGTCGGCGTCCTCCTCCTTGGTAATGGAGACAAAGTCGGACCCGAAGAAGACAGCTGTGACGCCAGTGACGCCGAACAGGGCCGCCGCCAGCGGCGAGGCGATGGCTTCATCCGGGCTGGCGAATTCGTACGGGGTGGCCGGCGAGACCTCCTGCCCCGGCAGGAATTTGAGGGTCGCCGGATTGGGGGTGGGCTGGGTCTGAATGAACATCGGATATCGCCTCTTCTGCCCGCTACATGGCCCTGCACGAGCTGACGTGCAATCGCGAACCGGCCTGCGCGCGAAACCCGCGGCGGCGTCAGCCCGAGAATCCGCCGATTTCGGTCAGTTGTTCGTCCGACAGCCCGCCGGGGATGACGGTGACGGCGATCGGCCGGCTGGCGATGGGCTTTCCCTTGGCGAGGCGGGAGACCAGCGGGCCAGGCCGCCAGCCCGGGGCGGCTGCAAGGATGAGAACCTTGATTGCAGGGTCATCGACGATGAGTTTACCGATCGCATCGACCGGCTCCTCCTCGCTGATGACAATCTCGGCCTTAAGGCCGACCTTGTCCTCAACGAGGTTCGCGTGTCCGACGGCCTTGAGGCGCGCAGAATCGATGGCGTCCTGACTGATTTCCCGGTCGAGGCCAACCCAGCCGCCAAGACCGGGGACGCGCGCGCAACGCAGCATCACCAGGCCGGCGCCCACGGCCTTGGCGCGCATCGCTGCAAAAAGAAGCGCGCTGACACACTCCTCCGTCTCGTCCGACACGGCGAGGAATTTTCGTGACACGCTTGTCATGACGCCATCAGGCTCTCTCGGAGCGGCGAGGTCAAGCGCGACCCCGGTGCGTGTGCGGGATCAGGGAGCGGCGCCTGACGCAGCGACCGTCTGCGCCGTCGCAGGCGTCTCAACAAGGTTTCGGAGCGCGCGTGTCGCAGCCTCGGCTTGCCCGATGAGGAAGCTCATCGATGCGGGGTGGTTGCCGAACAGCGAACCGTCCGCATCGCCATTGAACACGATCAACGGATGAAATTCGGCGACCGCGCGCCAGGCCTTGAGTGCGCCATCGCGGGCCTTGCCGACATCGGGACGGTCGGGCCAGTTCAGCGTTGCGAGGATAAGCCAGGACACTGTCGCGCGCCCCTTTGCAGCGTAGACGGCGCGGGTCGCCTCCTCGTCCATCGGGCTGCCGCCGATGGTTGAGGCCGACGTGACGATGCCGGACTGGCTCATGGCGGCCCAGGCCGAGATCAGGGCGAGCTGCTCGGCGGTCTGTGCGGCGGTGAGATCGGTGGCTGCATCGCGGCGGCGGAGGCGGCGGTCGTAATTCACCAGGGCATCGCGTGCGGCGCGGAGCTGGATGCCCGTCGCGTCGTCGCTGACGAGACGGGCGGCGGCGGAAAGATCGACATCCTCGCGTCCGGCTGAAACGGCATGCTGGTCGGCCAGGCGCAGGACATCGCCCAGCGCGCCGGCCAATGCTGTCTGGTAAGCGGGCTTGCCGGTCAGGCGGGCCATGGGTTCCCAAGCCTCTGCGTCCGTTGCCCAGCCGAGCTGGTTGAAGTGATCTCCCATCAGCATGGCGGCAGCGCCGACAAGCGGAACGGCCCAGTCGGCCCGATTCACCAGCCGGTCGAAATCACGATCGCCGATATCGCTCGAAGCGACGACCGCAGCAGGATAGGCCGCGAGCAGCGCAGTGATGACCGAGGCGTTGACCCAGAACTTGATATGCTCAAAGAGCGTCCGGCCATGAGCTTCGGCCTCGTGCGTCTCCTCGTTTGGCGCGCTGGCGATCGTGCCTTCGATGATCGATTCAGGCTCGGGTTCGATCTGGCGGAGCGGGAACGGCCGATCGGTCTCGCCGGCCTTCTCCGCCGCGGGCGTGTGGTCGGCCACGACCATGTCGCGACGAAGTTTCAGAACAGACATCGCCCAGCCCCAGCTAGCGCAGTCAGACCCTGAATGAGCCTGTCGTGAAGCTCAACCCACTAATCCTTTAGGCGGCGTTACCTTACCGGTCACGGCGCCGGCGCGCCAGCAAAAGCGATGGTCTGGACGCCCCCCGACTCTAGCTCGATTTGAATCGGAAATGTGGCGCCGGCAGCCAGGGGTTGCGGCGCGATCACCATGAGATGCAGCCCGCCGGGTTCAAACTTAACGGTTTTTCCGGCCGGCAGCTCAATCTCCGGGCGCTGTTCCATGCCCGCCATTCCCTGGTCCGACCTTGATTCATGAATTTCGACCGCGCGCGCGCGAGGTGAAGATACCGCAACGATTCGGTCGGCGATGTTCGAGGTGATCGAGAAATAGGCAACACCACTTCCCCCATCGACCAGCGGCGGCCGATAGCGTGCATCATCAACCCTTAGGCTCACGCTCTGCCCGCCGCTGCAGGCGGCCAGAACGATGAGGGCGGCGGCAAGCAGGTGTCGCATCATGGCCGCCAGAAGCCGATGACGCGGCGGACCTCATCCATCACGGGCGCCGCGATGGCGTTTGCGCGCTCACCGCCCTGCTTTAGCACGCGATCGACCTCGGCCGGGTCGCTCATCAGCCGGCGCATCGCGTCGGCGACAGGGCCGAGCTTGGCCACCGCAAGATCAGCCAGCGCCGGCTTGAACTTGCCAAAGCCGTGGCCGCCGAACTCGTCGAGCACCTGCTGTTCGCTCTGGCCATTGAGCACGGCGTAGATGCCGACGAGGTTGGCGGCCTCAGCCCTGCCCTCCAGCCCCTTCACGTCAGTGGGCAGGAGATCGCTGTCGCTGGTCGCGCGCTTGATCTTCCTTGCGATCTCGTCGGGCGTGTCGAGCAGGTTGACGCGCGAGGCGTCCGAAGGGTCCGACTTCGACATCTTCTTTGTGCCGTCCTTGAGCGACATGATGCGGGCGCCGGGCCCCTGATAGATCGGTTCAGGAAGCGGGAAGAATGCCGGTGCGCTGAAATCGCGGTTGAACTTGGCTGCGATGTCGCGGCTGAGTTCCAGATGCTGTTTCTGGTCCTCGCCGACTGGCACGTGGGTCGCCTTGTAGGCAAGGATGTCGGCGGCCTGAAGCACGGGATAGTCGAACAGACCGACGGAGATGTTCTCGGCGTCCTTGCCGGATGACTTGTCCTTGTACTGGGTCATCCGCTCGACCCATCCCATGCGCGCGACGCAGTTGAGGATCCATCCCAGCTCCGCGTGCGCCGGTACCGAGGATTGCGCGAAGATGATCGCCTTCTGGGGATCAATCCCGGCCGCAAGGTAGGCGGCGGCGATCTCGCGTGTCTGTGCGGCGAGCAGCTTCGGGTCCTGCGGGACGGTGATGGCGTGAAGGTCGACCACGCAGAAGATGCACGGGTATTCGTCCTGCATCGCGACGAACTTCACCAGCGCGCCGAGATAATTGCCAAGATGCAGGCTCCCGGAAGGCTGCACGCCCGAGAAGACGCGCTTGGGGCCGGAGTATTCGAGCTGCTTGTTCTCGGTCATGGGCGGAGACTTATCAGCCCTCGCTGCCCGACGGAACCCCGGGAGCGCCCTTCTCGCGCCGCAGAGCGCCCTTGATCTCGCCAAGCGTCACAGCGCGAAGCGCGAAGGCGGCGAGGCCATAGATAGCCACGCCGAGAATGATCACCACGAGGACGGCAACTTCCTTTCTCCAGAGCAGGTCGGCCAGCAGCGGATACTGCCAGGCGCAGATGCCGGCGAAGACACCCATCAGGGCGCTGGCGATCATCAACCGCACCATGCGCGTCCAGACCGATGCGCCCATGGTGTAGGCCCCTTCCCGCGCGAGCGCGCCAGCCAGAAGGAAGACATTGACCCAGGCGCCGAACGAGGTGGCGGCGCCGAGACCGATCGCGCCGTCAATCCCCTGGGTGGGGAGCCAGTACCAGAGACCGGCGCCGACAATCACGGTGATGGCCACCGAGACGAGCGAGAACTGCATCGGACGCTTGGACTTCTGCCGCGCGAAGAAGGGCGGGGTAAAGACCTTGGCCAGCACAAAGGCGGGTACGCCCCAGGCGAACTGGCGGAGGACCTCGGCCGTGCGCAGGGCATCTGCGCTGGTGAAGGCGCCGCGCGTGACAGTTGCATCGATGATGAAGAAGGGCATGACGAGCAGCGCAACGGCCGCCGGAAGCGTGAACGCCATAGAAAGGCCAATCCCGTCGTCCATCGTCCGCGAGGCGCCGGCCTGGTCGTTTTCTGCGAAATGCCGAGAGAGTCGCGGCACGAGAGCGAGGCCCACGGCGACGCCGATGAGCCCGAGCGGCAGCTGGTAGAGCCGATCCGAATTGTAAAGCACGGAACGGGCGCCCTCATCGGAGCCCGACAGCGCCTGTGTCACCAGTGAGGAAACCTGCAGGGCCCCGCCGGCGATAGCGCCCGGGACAGCGATCGCCAGCATGCGGCGCACGCCTTTCGTCAGCACCGGCAATCCGACGCGCAGGTCGACGCCGAGCTTGCGCGCCCCCCACCACAGCAGGGCGCATTGCAACAGGCCAGACACCGTCACCGCAGCAGCCGCCCATTCGGCGGCTTGTTGCTCGGAAGGTGCGATGAGCAAGGGAATGATTGTGCAGATGTTGAGCAGGATCGGCGCTGCAGCCGTGAGCGCGAAGCGGCCCAGCGTGTTGAGCACCCCCGACAACAGCGAAGCGAGCGTCATGAAGACGAGATACGGCATGGCGAGCTGCGCCATCAGCGTCGCGGTCGCCAGCGTATCCGGATCGTCGGTGTAGGCCGACAACAGGAAGGGCATGATCCAGGGCATCGCGACCTCGATGCCGATGGTGACAAGGGCTACCACCGTCATGATGAAGGCCATCGCCTGCGAGGCCATGCGATCAGCCGCCTCGGCGCCTTCCTGAGCGCGCGCTGCTGCAAAGACGGGCACGAAGCCCTGCGCGAAGGCTCCTTCCGCGAAAAGGCGGCGGAACAGATTAGGCAGCATCTGGGCCGTCGCCCAGCAATCCATCAACGGCCCCTGCCCGCCGAAGCGTGCGTTCAGAGCAAGGTCTCGGGCAAAACCGAGAACCCTGCTGCCGAGCGTGAAGAAGGTCTGCACGAACACGTTGCGCGCAAGGGACATGGAGGAGCGTCCGACCTAGCGGTTGAAGGAAGCCGGCGCGCGCGCCAGCGTGTGGGCGGGCGTGCGCGGCGCATTCGGCGCATGAGCCCGCAGCACTTCGACCAGGCGTTCAGTCAGGGGTTCATCGAGCGCTTCCGGCATCGGGCTTCCGTCCAGCATCTCGACATAGAAGACATCGTGGACCCGCTCGCCGTACGCGCCGACATGGGCCGAGCGGATCGAGATATCCATGTCCGCCAGGGCGCGGGCAATCTCGTGAAGCAGACCCATGCGATCACGACCCGACACCTCGATCACGGTGTGGTCCGCCGACGCCGTGCGGTCGATGCGCACCAAAGGTGCGATAATGAAGGCGGCATGGCGGCGCGTCGGCGCGGGGGCGCGGCCGGGGCGCTTGACGCCCTCACCGCCGGCCGCAGCGAGGCGAAGGTCGGCCACCAGCCTCTCCAGCGCATTGGGATGGTCCGCCCCGATCGGCAGGCCGCGAAGATCCTGGATGTCGAAGAGGTCGAGCACGCGTCCATCGCCCGCATCATAGAGGTGAGCGGCGACGATGTTCGCGCCGGACGCACTCAGGGCGGCGCAGAGGTCGGCAAACAGGCCGGGCCGGTCGGGCGCCGAGACCAGGAGCTCGGTCGCCGATCGGCCGCGATCGACGCTGGCCGAGACCATGATGGGCTGGCCGGCGCTGCGCGCCAGCACCTCGGCGTGGCGGGCCTGCGCTTCGGGCGAGAAGCTGATCCAGTAGGCCGCCTCCACGGCTGCGAGTTGAGGGGTCGGGCCGATGCGGTCGGCAAGGACGCGGCGCGCCTGTTCGGCGCGTTCTGCGAGCTGGGCCCGGACGCTGTGCTCGTCGGTGCGACCGCCGCGCAGGGCGGCTTCGGTCGAGAAATAGAGATCGCGCAGGAGCTGGCCCTTCCATCCATTCCACACGCCAGGACCGACAGCGCGTATGTCCGCCACGGTAAGGATCAGCAGCAGACGCAGACGTTCGAGGTTGCCGACCTTCTCGGCAAACCGCGAGATCGTCTGTGGATCGGAAATGTCGCGGCGCTGCGCCGTGTCGCTCATTTCGAGATGGTTGCCGACAAGCCAGGCGACGAGTTCGGCCTCGTCTTCGGGAAGGCCAAGGCGCAGCGAGGCCGACCGGGCCTGCTTGGCGCCCTCGATCTGCTGGTCGCCCTTGCCCTTGCCCGTGTCGTGCAGGAGCATGGCGAGATAAAGGGCGCGACGGTTCTGGATCTTGGGGAAGATCTCGGTAGAGAGCGGGTGCTGCTCGCGCTCGAGGCCGCGCTCGATATCGTGGATCGTCTCAACGGCCTTGAGCGTATGCTCGTCGACCGTGAAATGATGGTACATGTTGAACTGGGTCTGCCCGACGATGCGACCGAACTCAGGCAGGAAACGGCCCAGCACGCCGGCCTCGTTCATCAGCGGCAAGACGCGGCCGGGATGGTTGCGGCCAGCCACGATGTCGAGGAACATCGCCCGGGTTTCCTCATCATTGCGCGCCTGGCGCGTCACGGCCCAGAGCGAGCGGCGCGCCGCCGTCATCGCCTCCGGGTGAATGTCGACCTGACGCTCGTTGGCGAGCCAGAACAGACGCATCAGCTTGCGCGTGTCCGACATGAACATGGCGGGGTCGGTGATGGTGATGCGGCCGCCATCGAGCGCGAAGCCCTCTTCCTTGAGCGGCTTGGCTGGCGGCTGCGACTTGAGCCAGGCGATGCCGGCCGGACGCTTTTTTTCGTCGACCTCCAGCTTGGCGCAGAGGATGCGGGTGAGCGCGCCGACTTCCTTCGCCGCAAGGAAATAGCGCTTCATGAAGCGCTCGACCGCGGTCGCGTTGTTGCGCTCCGTGTAGCCCAGACGTCGCGCCATTTCGGGCTGCAGGTCGAAGGACAGGCGTTCCTCGGGACGGCCGGTGAGGAAGTGAAGGTGGCAGCGGACGGTCCAGAGGAAACGGGCCTCGCGCAGAAAGATGGCCTTGTCGGCGGGCGAGAAGGCGGCCTTGTCGAGGACCTCCTGCAGGTTGGCGCCGCCATGGATGTACTTGGCGAGCCAGAACAAGGTCTGCAGGTCGCGCAGGCCGCCCTTGCCGTCCTTCACATTGGGCTCGACGCGGTAGCGTGAATCGCCCTCGCGCGCATGGCGGTCGGTGCGTTCCTGCAGCTTGGCTGCGACGAACTCGGCGCCACGCCCGGTAATCACGTCCTTCTGGAAGCGTTCATTGAGCTTGTCGAACACGCTCCGGTCGCCGAACAGGAAACGCTTGTCCAGAATCGATGTGCGAATAGTCACGTCTTCCCGCGACAGCTTGATGCATTCGTCGATGGTGCGGAAGGCGTGCCCGACCTTGAGGCCCATATCCCACAGCGCATAGAGCATGTACTCGATCACGCTCTCGGCCCACGCCGTCTGCTTGTGGTTGCGAACGAACAGAAGGTCGATGTCGGAGGACGGCGCCAACACGTTGCGGCCATAACCGCCGACGGCCACCACCGCCATGCGCTCCGCCTCTGTCGGATTATGGGCGCGAAAGATGTGGACCACGGTGAAGTCGTAGAGCGCTGACAGCGCCTCATCCATCACGCCCGAAAGCAGCGTTGCAGTGTCGAGCCCGTCTGCGCCCTCTTCCAGCCGGTCCTGAGCGATCATGCGGCCGCGAAAGAGGGCGGCGTGGATCAGGTCAAGCGCGCGCTTGCGTTGAGCGATCGGATCCGAGCCGTTGTCGAGAGCTGCCGCGGTGAGCTGGATGCGCAGCTTGCGGCCATCGACGATGTCCGCGATCCGCCACGGGCCGGGCTTCACCGGCCCGGTCCTGGCTCTGCTTGCATTGGAAGCCGGCAAGGCGTCGTTCATGGCGCACTGTCTAGCCGGGTTTGGATGGATGGGACAGTTGGCGGGTGAAGGGCGCTTTGTCGCCCGCCATTGCGCCTGATTGCGGCGCAAGGCAGGTTTTGGCGGGGATTGCTGGGACAGGAAATGACCGATCCGCTTGAAATTGCGGCGACGGCGCTGACGCTCGTGTCGGTGATCCTGTCGGTGCAGCGCAGCCTGTGGCAGTTCCCGACTGGACTGGCCGGCGTGGGCCTCGGCTTCTTCGTGTTCTGGGGCGCGGGCCTTTACGCCAGCGCCGTCCTTCAGCCGATCTTCGTTGCGACGCTGATCTATGGCTGGTGGTACTGGATCAGGGGAAACGACAACAAGGCGCCGCCGATCCGGACCACCCCGCTCGCGATTGTGCTGGGCGCCTGCGCCCTGGCGCTCATTTTCGCGGCAACCGGCGCGTCAGTTCTGGACGCGCTGACCGACGCCAACATGGCGCTGGCGGATGCGGCCATACTCGCGCTCAGCATTGTCGCCCAGGCGCTCCTCAGCCTGAAGCGGATCGAGACATGGCCGGTCTGGGTCGCGATCAATGCCATGTCGGTTTTCGTCTATGCGAGCCAGCAGCTGTGGCTCTACACAGGGCTCTACGCCTTCTTCTTCTTCAACGCCTTCTGGGGATGGTGGGCGTGGCGGCGGGAGATGAACGCGTTGGCGGACGGCGGGGAACGGGCTGAATGACGGCGACGCATTCGGGGAAGCTGAAGCGCGTAACGCTGTTCGGCGCGGAATCGACGGGAAAGACCACGCTGGCCAACCGGCTGGCGCGTCATTTCGTGACCGTCGTTGCGCCCGAGTATGGCCGAACCTACACCGAGATCCACGGCCAGGACGCGTGTTCGAAACAGGACATGCTGAAGATAGCCAAGGGGCATCTGAAGCTGCGCCGGGAAGCCGAGGCGCACGCCCATCGCGTGCTGTTCGAGGATACCGACCCGGTCCTGACAGCCGTGTGGTCGGACACGCTGGCGGGCGGTCGCGACAGATGGTTCGACCGCTTCAGCGACTATCCGGATCTCTACTTGCTCTGCGACATCGACATGGCGTGGGTGAGGGACGGCGTGCGCTATTTCGGCGACCCTGGTGAACGCAAGAAGTTCCATCTCGCCTGCGAGGCCGAGTTGATCCGGCGTGAAGTCCGCTTCGTCAGGATCGGCGGGCCGCCGGAACAGCGCCTGCTGGCGGCGATCGCTGCGGTGGACGAGCTTCTTGCGCACGCCACAACATGAAACCGGCCAGCCGGGGGAGCAGCTGGCCGGTTTGTCGGCGTGCTTTCAGGTAGAGGGGAAGGTTCAGGCGACCCCGCCGCCCAGGATGACCGTCGCCATCGTGTAGAGCACAGCCGCAACACCAAAGAAGGCAATGGTGAATGAGCCGAGGAAGTGGAGCGTTTCGAGCTTCGAGTTCTTGATCAGACCGTACATTGTTGTTCTCGTCTTCTGGTCTTGGCCTGCGGGTGGGCCTTCTGTCGGGCTATGCCGCAGGGCGGAAAGTGGGAGGGGCGGGCTTAGGCCACGCCGCCGACGAACATGTAGAGGACCGCAACGACGCCGAAGAAGGCGATGGCGAAGGAGCCCAGCTGGTTCACCGCGTCGAGCTTCGAGTTCTTGATCAGACCGTTCATTTTCTGTCTCCGTTTCTTGTTGTCCGGCTGCGCCACTCTGTGTTGGCCTCGCCGTTGAAGACTTGAATGCAACCGGCGTGCCAGAAATTGTTAACCGCGTGAGTGATTGTTTCTGTTGGGTTTTATAGCCTGCCCGCCGGAGGTCTCGGGCCGGCCCCGCGAGCGCTCGCCACTTGTGTGGCGAAATTCGCCTTGGATTTGGCGAAAAAATGCGCGCCCGGTTGTCCGCCTTAGCGCTGGGCCGCTGCAGCCTTGAGGCGATAGACCAGTTCCAGCGCTTCCCTTGGGGTCAGCGTGTCCGGATCGAGGGCGCCAAGCATGTGCTCGGCCTCAGATAGCTTCACCGCTTCAGCCGGCGTTTCGGCGAAAGAGGCGAACAGGGGGAGCTCCTCAAGCCGTCGCGCCCCGCCCTCCTTGGTTTCCAGTTTTCGCAGCACCGCCTCGGCGCGCTTGACGGCAGCAGCTGGCAGGCCAGCAAGTTTCGCAACCTGCACGCCATAGGACCGGTCAGCGGGCCCGGGCTTCACCTCGTGCAGGAAGATAAGATCGCCTTTCCACTCCTGCGCACGGAGGCTTGCATTCGAACACGCCGACAGCGTGTCGGCGAGGGTCGTGAGCTCGTGATAGTGCGTCGCAAACAGCGCGCGGCACCGGTTGACCTCGTGCAGGTGTTCAACCGCCGCCCACGCGATGGCGAGGCCATCCCATGTCGATGTTCCCCGTCCGACTTCGTCGAGGATGACGATGGAGTCCTGCGTCGCCTGGTTGAGGATGGCCGCAGTCTCGATCATCTCGACCATGAAGGTCGAACGACCGCGCGAGAGATCGTCCGAGGCGCCGACCCGCGAGAAGATGCGATCAGCAAGGCCAAGGCGAAGTTTCTTCGCGGGAACGTAGCACCCGGCCTGCGCGAGGATTGCCAGGAGCGCATTCTGGCGCAGGAAAGTGGATTTACCGGCCATGTTGGGGCCGGTGATCAGGGTGAGGCGCGGCGCGGATGATCCACGTGCATCAAGGCGGCAGTCATTGGCCGTAAAGCCCTGCCCCTGGGCGCGAAGGGCTGCTTCGACCACGGGATGACGCGCGCCTTCGGCCTCCAAGACGGGAGCATCGGCGATCTCAGGGCGCGCAGCCGAGAGGTCACTGGCCCATTCGGCGTTGGCGGCGGCGACATCGAGACGCGCAAGACCATCGGCCACTTGCGCAAGTTCGGGGCCGAGCGCGTCGGCTTCAGCCACAAGCCGGGCGAAAATCTCCAGCTCTCGGGCGAGCGCCTCTCCATCTGCGCGCGAGATCTTCGCCTCTAGCTCGTTAAGCGAGGTGGTGGAGAAACGCATCGCGTTCGCCATGGTCTGGCGATGGATGAAGGTTGCAGCGAGCGGCGGCTTCATCAGTGCATCGCCGTGCCTGGCGTTCACCTCGATGAAGAAACCAAGCACGTTGTTGTGCTTGATGCGCAGGCCTGAGATCGCTGTCTCCGCCGCATACTGCGCCTCGAGGCGGGCGATCACGCTGCGCGCATCTTCCTTGAGCGCGCGCGTTTCATCGAGCGCCGGATCGTAGCCGGGGGCGATGAAGCCGCCATCGCGCGCCTGCACGGGAAGATCCTGCCCCAGCGCCGCCACGACATCGCGCAGGAATGCTGCAAGGCGCGGTTTGTCGGCAAGCGACAGCGCAGCACAGGCCGATGCGATTTCGGCAGGCGGCGCCTCCTGCGAGAACAGGTCTGCGCAAATCTCCTCGCCAACTCGGAGACAGCCCGCCAGTGCGGCAAGATCGCGCGGACCGCCGCGGCGAAGGGACAGCCGCATGCGCGCACGCTCAAGATCGCTGGTGCGTTTCAGAGCCGCGCGGGTGAAATCACGGCGCTCTCCTGCATCAAGGAAGAAGGCCACGGCGTCGAGGCGCTGCTCGATCTGGTCCTTGCTGCGCGAGGGACGGCTGATGCGCTCGGCAAGAAGCCGCGCGCCGGCCGCTGTGAGCGTGCGATCAAGGGCGGCCACGAGCGAGCCCTGCCGCTGCCCGCGCGCGGATCGATCGATTTCAAGGCTGGCGCGCGTCGCCGGGTCAATGGCGAGGAAGCTGTCCGGCGAGGTACGGACCGGCGGGTCGAGGCGCGCGTGAGCCCCAGCCTGTGTGACAGCAAGATAGTCGAACAGGAGGCCGGCGGCGATGAGTTCGGCGCGGGTGAAAGTTCCAAACCCGTCGAGTGTGGAGACGCCGTAGGCCTCCCTCACCAGCCGTTCGCCCAGCTTTGCGTCCGCGCGAGCGGAAGGACGCGGAGTGACTGTGAGGCCCTGGATTGCAGCGGCGACATCGGCGTGAGCCATTGCATCGTCGGCAACGAGGAGTTCGCGCGGAGCAATCGCACCGATGATCTCGGCCAGCGTCGAGGCTGGAAGGCTGAAGATTTCAAGCCGGCCGGTGGACACCTCCGCCAGCGCCAGCCCCGCCTCGCGCCCTCCCCCGCCAAGACCGATGGCGGCGAGGCAGTTTGCGGATCGGGCCTCAAGGAGCGCGTCCTCGGTGAGAGTGCCGGGCGTGACGATGCGGACGATTTCGCGCCGGACAACGGCCTTGGAGCCTCGTTTCTTCGCCTCGGCGGGATCTTCGACCTGCTCGCAGACGGCGACGCGATGCCCGGCCCTGATCAGCCGGGCGAGATAGCCCTCGGCGGCATGACAGGGCACACCGGCCATCGGGATGGGCTGCCCATTGTGCTGACCGCGATAGGTCTGGGTGATGCCGAGCGCCTGGCCGGCGAGAATCGCATCATCGAAGAAGAGCTCGTAGAAATCGCCCATCCGGAAGAACAGCAAGGCATCCGGATGGCGCGCCTTCATCTCGAGGTATTGCGCCATGAAGGGCGTTGCGCCTTCAGCGGAGGGCGCGGTCTGAGCAACTTCCTGCTCCGGCGAAGGGGTGGTCGGCCCTTTCACGCTTGATTCCAGCCTCTTTTGCGGCTCAATGCCCGACTGCCTCGCAGGGCGGCTTACGTCGCTCGCGAAACCTGCCTAGTGACACGCGACGCCGCCCTCAAGTCCCAAAGACGCCAGCCCCACCCATGACCTCCAAACGCCCCAGCTTCACCGACGAGGAAGCCCTCGCCTTCCACCGCTATCCACAGCCTGGGAAGCTGTCGGTCACGCCGACCAAACCCATGGCGACGCAAAAGGACCTGTCGCTGGCCTATTCGCCCGGCGTCGCCGTGCCTGTGCTCGCGATCGCCGGCAATGCCGAGCTGGCCTACGACTATACCTCCAAGGGCAACATGGTCGCCGTGATCTCCAACGGCACGGCCATCCTGGGGCTGGGCGATCTCGGGCCGATGGCGTCGAAGCCGGTAATGGAGGGCAAGTCCGTGCTCTTCAAGCGGTTCGCGGATGTCGATTCGATCGATATCGAGGTCGACGAGAAGGACCCGCAGAAGTTCATCGCCTGCGTTCGCGCCATCGGCGCGACGTGGGGCGGGATCAATCTTGAAGACATCAAGGCGCCCGAGTGCTTCATCATCGAGAGCGAGCTGCGCGAGAAGCTCGACATTCCGGTATTCCACGACGACCAGCACGGCACGGCGATCATCGCGACGGCCGGGCTGATCAATGCCTGCCAGATCACGGGGCGGAAGCTCTCGGATGTGAAGGTGGTGATTTCGGGTGCAGGCGCTGCAGGGCTTTCGGTGGCGGGGCTGATCCGCCACCTCGGCGTCAAGCGCGACAACATCCTGATGGTGGACCGTCAGGGCGTGATCTACGAGGGCCGTACCGAAGGCATGGACCAGTTCAAATCCGCCTTCGCGGTGAAGACAAAGAAGCGCACGCTGGCCGAGGCCTTCGAGGGCGCCGATGTTTTCATGGGCCTGTCGGCCAAGGGCACGGTGACGCAGGCCATGGTGAAGTCCATGGCGAAGAACCCCATGGTCTTCCCGATGGCCAATCCGGACCCCGAGATCACGCCGGAGGAAATCCGCGAGGTTCGTTCCGACGCCATTATCGCAACCGGCCGGTCGGATTATCCGAACCAGATCAACAACGTGCTCGGCTTCCCCTACATTTTCCGCGGCGCGCTCGACGTGCGGGCGCGCACGATCAACGAGGAGATGAAAGTGGCCGCCGCGCAGGCGCTTGCGCAGCTGGCGCGCGAGGATGTGCCGGATGAGGTGGCCGCCGCCTATGCCGGCGCGCGGCCGAGCTTCGGACCGGACTACATCATCCCCGCCCCGTTCGATCCGCGCCTGATCTGGTATGTGCCGCCACTCGTTGCACAGGCGGCGATGGATACCGGCGTTGCACGCAAGCCGATCGCCGACATGCAGGCCTACCGCGACTCGCTCGCGCAGCGGCTCGATCCCGCCGCCAGCTTCCTGCAGCGCATCTACGGCAAGGTGCGATCGGAATCGCGCAAGCGGGTCGTGTTCGCCGAGGGCGAGGAGCCCGCCGTCATCCGCGCGGCCTGGCAGTTCAAGACGCAGGAGCTGGGCGAGCCTATCCTTGTCGGCCGCGACGAACAGGTGAGCCGCAACATGGCCCTGCTGGGCATTCCGGCTGGCGAGCTCACGATCATGAATGCGCGCGTCTCGGACCAGAACGAGGCCTACACGGAGTTTCTCTACAAGCGCCTGCAGCGCAAGGGCTACCTGCAGCGCGACGCGCAGCGGATGATCAACCAGGACCGAAACGTGTTCGCCGCAACAATGGTGGCGCTGGGCCAGGCCGACGGCATGGTGACGGGCGTCACGCGCAATTACGCAACCTCATTGTCAGACGTGCTGCAGGCCATTGATCCGCGCAGGGATGTGCGCCCGATCGGCGTCTCCATCGTGATCGGCAAAACCGGACCGATCCTGATCGCCGACACCAGCGTAACGGAAATGCCCGGCGCCGAGGAATTGTCAGAGATCGCGTGCTCGGCAGCGAGTGCAGCGAAGAAGCTGGGTTTCTCGCCGCGCCTTGCCTTCCTCTCCTACTCGACCTTCGGCAATCCGCCGGGCGAGCGCATGGCGAAGGTGCGCGACGCTGTCGCCATCCTCGATGGCAAGGGCGATGTCGGGTTCGAATACGATGGCGAGATGGCGGTCGATGTGGCGCTCAACCCCGAGGCGCGCCGGCTCTATCCCTTCTGCCGCCTGACGGGACCGGCCAATGTGCTGGTGATGCCGGCGATCCATTCGGCGGCGATCTCCACCAAGATCGCAGCGACGCTCGGCGGCGTCACCGTTCTTGGACCGCTCCTGGTCGGCCTCACCTCTTCGGTGCAGATCGCCCAGCTCGACGCGACCGCACAGGACATCGTGAACCTCGCGGCCTTCGCGGCGTTCAACACGAACGGATGATCGGACGGCCGGGATCTACTCAGCCGGTTGAGGGGCCGCAGCGCCGGAATCGACGGCGGGCTTCCTCAGAAAGGCCTGGCGCGCCCATTCGGCGGCGGAGAGCGCGACGGCGATCATCCCGATCCATACGGTCAGGATGAAGAAGTCATGGTATCCGTTGGTCTCGATGAAGACGCCGAGCTCGGCCCGACCGAGCGAGCCAATCAACATCACAAGCGAACCGAGCAACGCATACTGCACGGCTGCGAATTTGGGGTTCACCATCGCGGTAAGGTAGGCGACGAAAGCGACGCTCGCGAAGCCGCCCGCGACATTCTCGATGGCGATTGCGACGATCAATCGCGATAGCGCCGGATCGCCAAATCCCGACAACGCTGGACCGATACCCGTCATTGCGAGAAATGCGTCCATGCCCCCGCCACCTGCAGCAAGGTCCGCGAAGATCAGGTTTGTCAGCGCCGCGATCAGCGCCCCAAAGACAAGGCACGGCAGACGGCCGATAGCGATCAGAGCCACCCCGCAGATCACAGACCCCGCCACCGTCATGAACACGCCGATAGTCTTCGAGGCGATAGCGACATCGGTGTTGGAATGCCCCAGCGCGCCCTGGCTGACGGATGGGTTGCCGGTGAGGCCCACCGCCGGGTCACCGAGGTAGAAGGGATAGGCGAAGCCGCCCCAGATCAGGTCCACGAACCGGTACATCAGCACCAGGCCAAGCACGAGGATCACAGCCCAGCGCAGGCGCTGCACGAGGTCCATCAGCGGATCGAGGATGGTGTGGAACAGGGCGTCGGACGCCTTGCGCGTCCACGATCCCCCTGGTGACACATGAGCGGCCGGCGCAGGCTGCCGCCGCAACAGCCATGCGGCGATCAATCCCGGCAGGAGGATCAGCAGCGCGACGATGATTGGCGCCTGAACACGTGTGAATACCGCAGCAGAAGGCGGCGGGGTCTGCGTCAGCGAGTCGACGAAGAACATGGCGATGAGAGCGATCGCAACCGCCCAGCCAGCGGCGACGAGAGCGACCGAGGCCTGCACCGTGTTTGGAGTGAATGAAGCCGCGAATGACGGCCGCGTATCGTGCCCGCCCCTTTCAGTTGATGAATGATCAGGCTCCTGCGCAACCAGCGTGCCCGATGCTGCAACCGCCATGCCGGCCGCGATGATGAGATAGACTGTCGTCCACGGAATGTGATCGGCCAGCGTCAGCGCGAAAAGGCCGGTGAAGAGGCCCGCGAAGCGATAGCCCATCTGGTAGACCGCCGACATGAGGTCCTTGTCCTCGTCGGAGTCCGCGATCTCGATCCGCCACGCTTCAAGAACGATGTCGTGTACGGACGATGCGATCGCCACGATGACGCTGATGCCGGCGAGGTAGAGCACGCCCTCGCTCGGGCGCGACAGCGCAAGAAGGGCCAGTAGTCCGGCGATGATCAGCTGCATCACCAGCAGCCAGCTTCGGCGCGGCCCGAATTTCTCGAGGAAGGGAATGCCGATGCGCGGGAACCACGCCTTCTGGAAACCAGGCGCCCAGATAAGCTTGAACGAATAGGCCAGGATGATGAAATTCAGGATGCCAATCTGGCTCGGCGTCACGCCTTCAGCCGTCAGCCACGCATTTAGCGTACCGAGGACGGCGCCGTAGGGAAGCCCAGCCGCCAGCGACAGCAGGAGCATCGCCAGCATCTTGCGATGGCGCAGGGCCTTGAGGGCGCGCAGCCAGCGCGGCGCCGGCTTCGATCCGGCTGGCGCGGTTGCAACCGCCTCGCTCATTGGCCAACCCTCGCGTTGCGGCGCGCCCAGCGTTCGGCGAGCTGGCGCAGGCGCGGCGGATCGATGGGCTTGGCGGCGAGCTGGGAGACGCCAGCCTCGCGCGCGCGGGCTTCGAGCTCGGGATCAATGTCGGCGGTCAGCGCCACGATGGGCGTCTGGGAAGCTGGTCCGTCGAGGCGGCGGATGCGCCGGGTCGCCTCGAGGCCATCCATGACCGGCATGCGGATGTCCATGAAAATGATGGAATAGTCGCTTTCGCCCAGTCTTTCCAGCGCCTCGGCGCCGGTTCCCGCAGTATCGACGCGGAAGCCGGCCGCAGTGAGCGCGCTGCGCGCCAGCAGCGCATTGACGGCGTTGTCGTCGGCAATGAGTGCCGAACCGGCTTCGCCCGGCTTCCGCGCGGGGGCGGCCTCCTCGGACAGGTTGTCCTGCAACGACACGCCGACCCGTTCGCGCAGCGAAGCTGCCCGCAGCGGGCGGATCAGATAGCCCGCACAGCCCATCTGCTTGAAGGTTTCGATCCGGCCGCGATCGGACGGGCGCAGCACGACAAGCGTGCGTTTCGCCCGTGCAATCATTTCGATGTGCGCAGGCGGTAGCGCAGCGTCAAGGATGACAACATCGGCAGCATTCCAGTCCGCAACGAGGCATCCACCCTCGCGACCAAGCGCCGCCATGGAGGCCAACGTGGTCGCCGGGGGAAGATCGAGCGCAACACGCAGCGTGCGGGTCGGCTCCTCCCGCGGCTCGTTCTCGGGCGCCGACTTCATCGGCAGTTCCACCACGAACATGGCGCCGTGACCGTAGGCCGATTGCAGCGCAACACGCCCCTTCATCGCCTCGACCAGCCTTGCGACGATGGCGAGGCCGAGCCCCACGCCGCCGTCGCGCCGCGCGTCGGCGGCGCTGGCCTGAGAGAAAGCATCGAACAGACGAGCGCGCGCCTGTTCGGGAACGCCTGCGCCAGTGTCGCGGACGACAAGCGCAAGACCTTCGCTACCGGATACCGGCCGCGCCTCAATCAGCACGGCGCCGCTGGCGGTGAACTTGATCGCATTGCCGGCCAGGTTGAACAGGATCTGGCGCAACCGGCCGGCATCACCGATCATGCGCCGGGCCAGGTCCGGATGAACGAGGCCGGCGATGTCGAGGCCGGCGGCATGCGCGCGGGGCGCCAAAAGCTCAGCAACATCCTGCACGAGGTCGCTGGTGTCGAACGCCGCCTCGTCGAGCGGGATGTCGCCTGACTCCATGCGCGAATAGTCGAGCACGTTGTTGAGGAGGTCGAGCAGGCGCGATCCTGACTTGCGGATGGCGTTAGCATAGTCGCGCTGTTCGGGCGTGAGGTCTGTCTCCTCCAGCAGCGCCGCCATGCCGAGTATGCCGTTGAGCGGCGTCCGGATCTCGTGGCTCACTGCGGCGGTGAAGCGATGGGCGGCGTCCGGCTCCTCGCGCGTTTCGGAGGTTGCAAGCCGACGTCCGTCGACGGGTTCCGACACGCGCCAGCGCCGGCCGGCGTGATCGACGATCTGCGAGGCAATATCGACCGACGGCAGGGAGAAGGGCGCACGCATACCCTTGGTGAAGCCCGAGAGCGAGCTTGCGGCGATCACCACGCCGGCCGCATCGACGACCAGCGCGGCGCCGGGCCAGCTGCGCGCAATCGCGCTCAGCGGATGGGGCGCTGCGTCGTTGGCGGCGATGGCGGGTCCGGCCTGCGGCTTCATCGGGGCGAACCTGCAGGCGCCCTGCTGACCAGACGATTAACGGGCCATCAGGCTGGGAATCTCGCCAAGATCGCCGCCGGCCTCGCGCGCGAACATTTTTCGCGCCGGCGGGATCGCGCCCGCGAGCGCCATGGCGACGCCCGCCGCCAGCCGCACCGACAGGGCCGACGTGAAGGTGCGGGCAAATCCCTCCATCGCGGCCGCGGTCGCCACCACATCCGCCCGTCGCCAGCGCGTATAGGGCTGAAGCGCGCCGGCTGCGCCGATGTCGAGCCCGGCATGCGCGGCGGCGTTGATCACATCGACCAGGGCGGCGACATCCTTGAGGCCGAGATTGAGCCCCTGCCCGGCGAGCGGATGAATGACGTGCGCCGCATCGCCGGCGAGCGCCAGACGCGGCGCGTCGAACCGCTCGGCGATATAGAGACCGACAGGAAAGCTGAGGCGCGGCCCGGCGAGTTTCGCGCCGGTAACGAAATCGCCGGCGCGGCGCGCCAGCTCCAGTTCGAAGCTGCGCGCGTCGAGTTCGATCAGGGCTGCGGCGATCGCGGCCTTTTCAGTCCAGATCAGGTTGGCGCGGTCGCCCTTGAGCGGCAGGACAGCCATCGGCCCGTTGGGCAGGAAGATCTGCCGCGCCGCGCCGCTGTGAGGCTTCGCGAGCTGCACGGTCGTGGAGACCGCAGCAGCGTCATAGTCATGACCCTCGAATCGCAGGCCGGACTGACGGCGGACGAAGGAGCGCGCGCCGTCGCAGCCGACGACCAGCGGAGCGTGAACCTCGCCGCCTGCAAACGCCAGCACCGCACACGGATCGCCAAATGTGACGCTGTTGATCCGCGCGCGGGAGAGAAGCGTTATGCGCGTTTCGCGTTCGACCGCTGCATGCAGCGCTGCGGTGAGCGCGCCGGCTTCGATCATGTAGCCAAGCACAGGTTCGCTGCAGTCTTCGGCTATGAAAGTTATGCCGCCGATACGGCCCCGCGCCTCGACCTGCGTGACCGGCTCCGCGTCAGCGAGCAGCGTCTCCTCGAGCCCAAGCGCGCGGAAGATGCGCCAGCAGCCATAGGCGATGAACCAGGCGCGCGCATCGGCCGGACCTCTCCCAACCGGCGCGGCGGCGGGCGCCGGTCCCGCGTCGGCAACCACAACATCGAACCCTTTGCGGGCAAGCGCGAGCGCGAGCGTCAGTCCGACAGGACCGCCCCCGGCTATGGCGACATCGCAGCGGTGGAGTTTGCCGGCGTCTTGCTCTTGCATGCCCAAGACATAGACCTGTGGAGCCGCAAAGAAAAAGGGGCGCGGCCGAATGACCACGCCCCTCCAGCCCTTTCCCTCCCCGGTATCGTCGCGCCGGCAGCGACCGCGCCTGGAGGAACGACGCCCAGCTACTTAGGTGTGGTAGGCGGATTCGCCATGTTCGTTGAGGTCGAGGCCTTCCTCCTCGATCTCTTCCCTCACGCGTCCGCCGGTGACCAGCTTGACGATGAACCAGACGATGGCCGAGCCGACGCCAGACCACACGATGGTGACGCCGACGCCTTTTAGCTGGGCGATCACCTGCGTCACCGCATCGGAGTAGATCGCAACGCCGCCATTGGCGTAGTCGACGATGCCCGCGCCGCCAAGGGCCGGGTTGACGACGATGCCCGTGCCGATGGCGCCAACGATGCCGCCCACGCCGTGGATGCCGAACACATCAAGGCTGTCATCATAGCCCAGCATGTTCTTGAGGCCCGAGCAGGCAAAGAGGCAGATCGGTCCGACAATCAGGCCGAGCACGATGGCGCCGAACGGACCTGAGAAGCCAGCGGCAGGCGTGATCGCGACCAGACCCGCAACTGCGCCGGACGCCATGCCGAGCAGGCTTGGCTTCTTCTTGAATGCGGCTTCGGCAAGCGCCCAGGAAAGGGCGCCTGCGGCCGTCGCAACAAAGGTGTTGATCAGCGCGAGACCGGCATAGGCGTTCGATTCTAGGTTCGAGCCGGCGTTGAAGCCAACCCAGCCGACCCACAGAAGACCCGTGCCGATCAGCGTGAAGGTCAGGTTATGCGGACGGATCGGCTCGGACTTGTAGGATTTCCGTCTGCCGAGGATAAGCGCGCCAACCAGAGCGGCGATGCCCGAGTTGATGTGAACGACGGTACCGCCGGCAAAGTCGAGCGCGCCGAAGGACCAGATCAGGCCGGCGCCGGCGGCAAGCGCTTCCGCGTTTGCAGGGTCGGACGCCATGATCGGGCCGCCCCACCACCAGACCATATGGGCCATCGGGTAGTAGACAACGATCGGCCAGAGGACCGCAAACAGCACAATGCCCCAGAATTTCGCACGTTCGGCGACGCCACCGAGTACCAGCGCAGTGGTGATGCACGCGAACGTCATCTGGAAGGCGACGAAAACGATCTCGGGAATTGCGACGCCGACAGAGAAGGTCTCCACGAGCGTCGAGGTATCGACCCCGGCGAGGCCGACCTTCGAGAAGCCGCCGACGAAGGCGTTGATGCCGCCGCCATCAGTGAAGGCCATCGAATAGCCCCATCCGACCCAGGCGATCATGCCGATCGCTGTCACGATCAGAACCTGGCTGAGAAGCGAGATCATGTTCTTCGAGCGGACTAGACCACCATAGAACAGGGCGAGGCCCGGAACGATCATCAGCAGGACCAGCACGGTCGAGACGAGCATCCAGGCGACATCGCCCTTGTCGACCGTTAGTTCTACGGCTGCGGGTTCCTCGGCTGCGGGTTCGGCTGCGGCAGGCGCCTCGGGCGCGACCGCTGTCGGATCGACTGGCGCTTCAGCGGGCGCCTCCGCGACGGGTGGCGCATCCGTTGCCGGCTGCGCCGAGGCCGGGCTCAGGCTCGACAGCATGATCGCTGCAGCGACAGCCGCGACTGCCGCCTTCAGGCTGGCCCCCAATGTCGTAAGTCGATCCAATCGACTGATTTTGCTAAACATTCGTCTCCCCTAAGATTGGCAAGCCTAGCCGCGCACGTGAACACGCCCCCCTCGACCCGAAACGCCCCGGGAGGTCTGCCTGCGATAGGGGCCGGGGCTCCGGGTGGCGACAAGCGACCGGCGATCGCGCCTCGTCGACTCACCGGTGAATGCACAATTATTGGGCGCCAGCTCACGCGCCCGCCGCCCTTCAGGGCAGGATTCTTCCGCAGAGCAGCAATCATGTCGGCCGGCCGCGGCGCGATCGGCGGTTCGGGATAGATGGTCGCCATGAGCCGCCGGAAGGCTGGATCATGGGGTTTGTCCCGGCCGCGCGAGGGCGTGGCCGGGACTTTTTTGCACGCCTTCCAAACAGCTTCGTAACGATATTTTCCCGTCCCGATGCTCGCCGGGCGACCCTTTGGTAGCGCCCCGTTAAGCCCCGGCGCGCCAGTGTCGGCCCGCTCACTTAACCTTGTTCCAGCGAGGACGAAGGCATGCCGCAACCGCGTGCGCCCCATTCCGAGGACGACGCCTACGATGCGCGCGGCTCGGGCGCCTTCGGCCGGTTCCTGAGCGGACTTGGCGCCTTCTCAGCGGGCGTCTTCATCTGCGGCGCCTGCTCGTCCTACGCGGCGGGGGATCCGAGCTTCAACATGGCGGTCGCGCGCATGCGCGATGCAGCCACCGGGCTCGTCAGCGAGGCGGGCCCGGAAAACATGTTCGGCCATGTCGGCGCGGCCTTTGGCGACATGCTGATGCAGGGCTTTGGCTGGACCGCGATCCTGATCGGCTTTGCGCTGATGATCGGCGGCGTGCGCCGCGCCTTCGGCATCGGCCAGCGTGATCCTGCAGCCTGGATGTGGGGTCTTGCCGCCATTCTATTCGCCGCCTGCTGTCTGGCCGAGTGGCCGATTCCGAAATCGTGGGACATGTCCGCCGGTCTTGGCGGCGTCGTCGGCGAGCTGATGCTGGCGATCGCGGCAACGCCCTTCGCCGCACTCAAGATCCCCGAAGCGCAGGTCTGGGCCTCCGCCTTTGCAGGTCTGGGCGCGATCCTCTTCGCCGCCATGGCGATGGGGCTTGGCGCAAGCGACGCCACCTCGCTTTGGCGCGCACTTACCAAGAAACCCGAGTCCGCGATGGAGCCGCAGACGGCCATCGTCGGCGTGCCGGCGCTGGCCTCCCGCCCCGTCGCCGGCGGCGGTCTTGTCCAGTCCTTCCTGCGCCTGGTCGGGCAAAAGCCGCGCGAGGTGATCGAACCGATCGTCTTCACCGAGGAGGATGGCTTCGAGGATGGCGAGCGTGGCTTCTTCAATTCGGTCGAGAACGCCGAGACGCAGAACCGCCAGCGCCCGATCGTTCCGCGCGTGCTCGAAGGCCGGCCGGTTCCCGAAGCCGCGCCGGTGGCGCCAGCCGCTCCGCGTACGGTTGCGCGCTCCGCACAGCCAGCGCAGCAAAGCGTACCGCAAGGCGGCCAGCAAGCCGCGCCCCGCCCGGCCCAGCAGCAACCCGCGCGCGTGCGCGACCCTTCAAGCGCGGTCCCGCCGATCGATCTTCTCGACATCCCCCCGCCTCGCCGTTCGGAAGTCGACGAGGCGCGCCTGCTCGACATGGCCGACCGGCTCGGCAATGTGCTGATCGAGTTCGGCATCAAGGGCCGCATCACCGAGGTTCGCCCTGGTCCAGTCGTCACTCTGTTCGAGCTTGAGCCCGCCGCAGGCGTGCGGTCCTCGAAAGTCATAGCGCTGGCCGAAGATATCGCGCGCGCCATGTCGGCAACCTCGGCGCGCGTTGCCGTCATTCCCGGCCGCAACGCCATCGGCATCGAACTGCCCAACCCCAACCGCGAGACGGTCTATCTTCGCGACCTCTTGAGCTCGAACGAGTTCACGCGCGCGCGCATGGCGCTGCCGCTGGCGCTGGGCGAAAGCATCGAGGGTCAGCCAATGATCGGCGACCTCGGCAAGATGCCTCACTTGCTGATCGCGGGCACCACCGGCTCGGGCAAGTCGGTCGGCATCAACGCGATGATCCTGTCGCTGATGTTCAAGCTGCCGCCCGAGAAATGCCGCTTCATCATGATCGACCCGAAAATGCTCGAACTGTCGATCTATGAAGGCGTGCCGCACCTCCTCTCCCCCGTCGTCACGGATCCGCAGAAGGCCGTTCTGGCGCTCAAGTGGGTGGTGCGCGAAATGGAGAGCCGCTACGAGCTCATGTCCAAGATGGGCGTGCGCAACATTGCCGGCTTTAACCAGAAGGCGGAAGACGCCGCTTCCAAGGGCGAACATCTCACACGCCAGATCCAGACCGGCTGGAACAAGGAAACCGGCGAGGCAATCTGGGAGACCGAAGCGGTCAAGCCCGAACCGATGCCGCACATTGTCGTGGTGATCGATGAGATGGCCGACCTGATGCTGGTTGCAGGCAAGGATATCGAAAGCGCCGTGCAGCGCATCGCGCAGATGGCGCGCGCGGCCGGCATCCATCTGATCACGGCGACACAGCGCCCCTCCGTCGACGTCATCACGGGCACGATCAAGGCGAACTTCCCGACCCGTATCTCCTACATGGTCACGACCAAGATCGACTCGCGCACCATCCTGGGCGAACAGGGCGCCGAACAGCTGCTTGGCATGGGCGACCTGCTCTGGATGCAGCCAGGCGGCAAGATCATCCGCGTCCACGGTCCGTTCGTGAAGGACGAGGAAGTCGAGGCTGTGGTGAACTGGCTCAAGGACCAGGGCACGCCGCAATATGTCGAGGGCATCACCGACCCGGTCGAGGAAGAAGCCTCGGTTGCCGATGCCGCCTTCGGCACATCCTCAGGCGATCCGGAAGAGGACATGTACCGCGAGGCGGTGGCCGCAGTGGTGCGCGACAAGCGGCCGACGACCTCCTACGTCCAGCGCGTGCTGCGCATCGGCTACAATCGCGCGGCTTCGATGATCGAACGGATGGAGCGCGAAGGCGTGATTTCGGCGGCCGACCATGCCGGCAAGCGCCAGATCCTCTCCCGCGATGTGGGCCGCGGCGGCGATCGCGACGAGGATGCGGCGTAAGGTTTGCGAGCTTGACCGCAGACTTGCCTAGATGACCTCGACTTTGGCCTTGTGTCCGACCTTGAGCTTGCGGTCCCGCGTTATCATCGGCGCAGAAATCAGCTCAGCGAGCGCAATATAGGCTGCATCGTAGGCAGTGAAATTCGCGCGCAGCTCCCAAATGCGGGGCAGCAACGCGTCATGAGGAATTCGCTTCACGGGAAACAGCATCCAGTCTTCCAGCGCGTCGCGGCAAGCTTGCGCCTGCGTGCCGCCAGCTGCCAGCCGCCGAAGCGCCTGGGCGACTTCCAGATCGATGACATGTGGAGCGTGTATGTCCTCGCCAGCGCCGAGCGTTCGAGCTTCGATTTTGACGCCAGCCTGGGTTCGCAGCAGTATTTCGACCGCGGCTGACGCATCCAGAACGATCAACGCCGGTCCCGCTCTTCCCGCAGGATTCGCGCCGGGGACTCAGAAAGCTTGACGGGCTTGCGTGTGGCCAGGCGCGCACGCATCTCCTCGATGCTCAGACGCTCTCCGATATGCGCCGTTTCACGGAGCAGGTAATCTGAAAGAGACATGCCGGCGGCCGCAGCCTGTTCCTTGAGCCTGCGATGCAGCGCATCGGGCATGTTGCGTATCTGAACCATGACTGGCATGTGGACAACATGTGCACATGTGCTGCACATGTCAAGCAGGGCAGCACCCCTACTCTGCCGCTTCCGCCTCAGCCTGCTTTGCGGCCTTGCGGGCTGCCGCCTTCTTCGCGCGGGCCTCGGCCATGTCCTTCTGGCGGGCGACCTTCTTTTCGGCCGCCTCGCTGGCGCGCGTCTTGCGGCGCTCGACCAGCGCTTCGGCGATGATCGGCAGGAGGCGTGCGGCCTCGGCCTGTTGTTTCGAGGCAGCCCCCTTCGCGATCCGTTCGGCATTGTCGTGAAGGTTCTCGAGCTCCTTGTCGGTCAGCTGGGGAATTCGATCTTCGATGGACACCAGGGCCTCCTTGTCGGCGCCCCCCGCGCAGGCCGCGCCTGCGCTCCAAAAGAACGACAGGCAAGCAAATGCGCCCGATGGGGCTGACAATCAAGGAAAAGCCGAGCGGCCGGGCCGCTTTTGCAAAGCGGCGCTCGATGCGCTATAGGCGGTTCCATCGAGTTTCGGCCGACGACTTGGCCCGACGTCGACCCCAACCGGGTTCTGGCGTCCGCTGACGACATCCACCTCAGCTTGATGATCAAGGGCGGATCGCGCACGTCGCGAACGTCATCACGCATGCTTGCAAGGAAGACCGAGAATGGCGACCGGAACTGTCAAATGGTTCAACACCACCAAGGGCTATGGCTTCATCCAGCCGGACAATGGCGCGAAGGACGTGTTCGTCCACATCAGCGCGGTTGAAGCGGCAGGCCTGCGCGGCCTTGTCGACGGCCAGAAGATTTCGTTCGAGGAACAGGCCGACAAGCGCTCGGGCAAGATGTCGGCGGTGAACCTCAAGGTCAGCTGAACGCTGGCGGTGTCACGTCCCTGACCGTCGGCGCATGCAGCTGCGCCGACGGTCAGGGACGCGAAGGCCGGCCCGGGCGTCGCGCCCGGGCCGGCCTTTTCGTTGTCGGCTGATTCCATCGGGGCGGCATCGCTCAGTCCGGATGCTGGCAGAACGTCACGCGGAAGGCGCCGAAGCAGTAGAAGATGTCCTCGCCCACGCGCGCCGAATGCGAGACAGCGACAAGCCAGTCGCGAGAGGCGATGTGGCTCACGGCCGGCATGGCTTTGCCAGCCTGAAGCTTCCGGACTGCGTGCGCCTGGAGTCCCTCCTCGACGCTCGCGCGCAGCTTCGCGAGCGGCGGCTTTAGCCACACCCCAAGCCCGACAATCACCACCAGGATGAGGCCGACAATGGTGAGGTAACGCTTCAGCACCTGCGCCTGCCCTTGCTGCTCAGCCTGAAACCGTCGCCGCTTCGCGCGGCGCAGCGCCAGTGCAGAGGAAGCGGGTGAAGAAGCCCCAGCAGTCGAGCACTTCGCGCTCGCCCGACCGCATGGTCGAGCGCGTCGCCACCACGAAATCCTCGAACGCCCAGCTCCCCGGAAGCTGTTCGGGACGCGCCACGCGGCCCTCGGCCATCAGCGCTGTGGCCACGCCGCGATGAAGCCCGTGGCTTGGTCGTGTGTACCAGGCGCCTGCGCCGACACCTCCGGCAAGGACCAGCAGAATCAGAAATCCGCGCATTGCAGTTTGCTCCGGCCCCTGCGCCCCGAAGTGCCCCGCGCGAGCCGGTATGCCCTATTTCGCTTCCGGCTGCGAGCACAGGAATTGGGCGAACACGCCCCAGCACTCCATCAGCACGGTATCGTCCGCACGGACAGTGTATTTCGTTGCGACGTAGAGATCCTCGAACTTGCGGCTGTCCTTCGCATTTGCGCCGAATACCTTGTCGGCAATCAGTTCGCCGATATCGAAACCGCCACGTGTGGAGGACAGCTGTTTCTCGGCATTGTCCTCGTGCGCCTTTTCGTCAGGACGCGTCAGATAGCCGCCCAGGGCCAGCGCGCCGGCAAGGATGAGGATGAGAAGGGTCTTCATCGCATTGTTTTCCTTCGCCCTGACCCTGCCTTCACGGACAGGGCCGGCAACTCCGCTCCCGCGTCCCAAGCCTTAAGCCACGCCTTGGGCGCAGCGTGACGCCACTGTTTCGTCAGGTAACCACGCAGCGTCTTCGCATCGATGCGCTTCAGCCGTGCAAGGACGATCGGGTAATTCCGGTAATGATCCGTGAAGTGGAAGGTTGCCGGATCAGCCGCGCAAAGCATCTCACGCTGATCAAATGAGATCTGGCAGAGGACGACGCTGTCGTCCTCCTGACGCAGGCGGGTCAGGAACTTTCCAAAGGCCTTGTAGGCAGGCTGGCCATAGGCCGTGGACAGTTCCGTGTGCGGAAAACGCATCACCAGCTCATGAAACTGCCTTGGGGTCATCGCATCTGGTCTCACCGCATCAACCGGAGCGCCAGCATAGGACTGAACCGATGTTCATGAAAACAGGGCGAAAATTCCATGCGCTGGTCTTGTTTTCGCCCGTCGCGGGGACGAGGTTTGCAGCCATGAGCATCCTGTCCACTCTCCTCCCGCTGGCTGTTTCGGTGTCCGCGCAGGCATTGGCCGCGCCGGCTCCGGTTGGGGCCGCGCCCATTGTCCTGCCTGCCATTGAGGCGCCCGCGGTGACGCCCGGCCCGGCCCCGGTCGTCGCTCAGCCCAAGGTGGTTACGCAAAGGCCGGCGCCTGTGGTTGCAAAGCCGGGTGATGCGCAGGTCGTGAAGGTGCAGGCGCCCCAAACGCTGGACCGCAACGCCATCATCGATCGCGTCGCCAAGGCGATGACAGACACCAAGACCGTGCAGGGCAGCTTTACCCAGGTCGACCCGTCCGGCTCGCCATCGAACGGCGCCTTCTACATCAGTCGCCCGGGCAAGGTGCGCTTCGAATACACCACGCCCGAGCCGATCTTCATTGTCTCGGACGGCACGACAGTTTCGATCGAAGAGCCCAAACGCAAGGCTTATGACGCCGTGCCGCTGTCCTCGACGCCGCTGCATCTCTTCCTGCGCTCGAACATCGACCTTAGGCGCGATGGCAGCGTGACGGACGTGCGCAGCGCCAATGGCTCTCACTTTGTGACGCTGGTCGACAAGACGGGCGAGGCGGAGGGCAAGATGATCCTGCAGTTCCGCGAGTCGGATTTCGAACTCCTGGGCTGGCGCCAGATCGACGGCGCGGGTTCGGAAACCACGGTGAAGCTCAGCGACATCAAGAAGAACGTGGCGCTGAAGCAGTCACTGTTTGTGGTCAAGGACCCCGCCGACACACGCGATGATCGGCGCTAGGATAACAGAAATGTGCGGGCGGGCGGCCACAGGCCGCCTGCTTGCGCTGGAGACGACGAATCCACAGTAGCGGCTCCGCCACACACAAATGTTAACCAGCCTTCGCGGGACAAAGCAGACGGATCGTGTCTTCATTGCCACGTGGATCGAACTTGCTCGCGCTTGAGCTTCCCCCCGCAGGCGCTCGCAGCAGGTCGAATGCCGGAGCTATTCCCCCGGCCCATAAGCGCCCCCGGGGCGCATGGCGCGCCTGGCTGTCCCCGCGGCCGGGCGCGTCAGTATCCGGGGTGCGGCCGTTGGACGTTTACCGCCCCTCCTGGCCGTCCTTTTCCTTGATTTGGAGCGCGGCTCACCCGATTGTCGAAGCGTACCGCCATCTCGAAAACGGCCTCCCCGACGACATGAACCGCCTTTCCTTGGCGACCTGGAACATCAATTCCGTCCGCCTTCGCATTGACCGCGTCATCGCCTTCCTCAAGCGGGAGGCGCCGGACCTCTTGTGCCTGCAGGAGATCAAGTGCCTCGATGACCAGTTCCCGCGGAAGGCGTTTGAGGCAGCAGGCTACAGGCACATCCATCTGTCGGGACAGAAAGGGATGCACGGTGTCGCCATCGTCTCGAAATTGCCGCTCGAAACGCTCGAAACCCCCGGCCTCTGCCGCCACGGGCACGCGCGCTGCATCGCCGCGAAGGTCTCGGGCTTCGAGGTGCAGAATCTCTACGTGCCGGCCGGCGCCGACATCCCAGACCCTCAGCTCAACGAGAAATTCGCCCACAAGCTCGATTTCGTTGAGCGCATGCGCACCTTCTATGCCGCGCGCGCGGCCAGGCGCTCCGCCCTTCCCCTGCTTGTCGCCGGCGACATCAACATCGCGCCGGAAGAAAACGACGTCTGGTCACACCGCCAGCTGCTCAACGTGGTGAGCCACACGCCGGTGGAGACCGACGGAATCAAGCGCGTGCTGGCCGACGGCAAGCTCACTGACATCGCGCGCGCCAAGCACAAGCCCGACGAAAAACTCTACACCTGGTGGAGCTATCGCGCAGCTGACTGGAAGGTTTCGAATCGTGGGCGCCGGCTCGATCACTGGTGGTCCGACAAGCGCGCGACGCCCCTCGTCGACATCGGCAGTTACAAGATCCACACCGACGAACGCGGCGGTGACAAGCCGTCCGACCACGTCCCGGTGACGGTTAGCGTGACGGCGGCTTAGGCGCGCGCGGCACGACTTGCAGGATACGCCTCGATGCGGAGACGAACATGAAACATCTCGCCCTGCTCGCTGCCCTTCTGCTCGCCGCGTGCGGAAGCGAGACGCAAACGCCTGTAGCGCCGGTCGCAGAGGCCCCAGCCCCGGCCGCAACGCCTGCCGCTTTTAGCGATGCGCTGACCGCCACCGGTTGGGGGCCCTTGCGGATCGGCATGAGCAGGGCCGAGGTCATCGCTGCCGCAGGCGACAGGCTGACGCGCATCACGATCGGCGATCTCTCGGCGGTGAAGGACGCAAGCGGCCTTGGCCTCGGCGACACCGCCGCGAAGGTGAAGGAGACTCACAGCGGCAAAGCCCAGGCGAGCCCCCACAAATACCAGGACGCGCCCGCCGAATACATTGCGGTCTGGGAAGGCGGGCCGCGTGGGGAGCCGTTTGTGGAAGACACCGCCGCTCGCGGCATCGTCTACGAAATCGACGGCACGGGAAACGTCGGCGCCATCCACGCTGGCGGCCCGAGCATTCAGTATGTCGAGGGATGCGCGTAAGCCCAGACCGGGTCGGTGGGCAATTGCCGATGCATCCGGCGCGCTGCTAGCCTCGTCGCATGCGCGCTACCCTTCTCCTTCTCGCCTTGGCCCTGTCAGGATGCGCCTCCGCACAGACGCCGGCCCCGCCGCCGGATGCCTTCGTGAAGCTGGAGGAAGGCGGCTGCGGCTATATCGCCGCCTGCCCGGCCTACGCGATCACGCTCAAGCCGGATGGCAGTTTCAGCTATGTCGGCTATCGGCACGTTCCCGTGATCGGCGAGCGGACAGGCCAGCTTGGGCCCAGTGCGTGGGCGGACGCAGAGAAGGCCTTCGCCGCAACAGGATGGGCAACACTGCAGGACCCGACTTCGCGTGAGGGCGGTTTTCCATGCATGCCCGACTCGCCCTTCGCACGGATCACGCGCCACATCAGCGAGGGTGATGCAAAGGTCTTCGGCTACAATCGCGGCTGCGACTCGCCGAGCGGGGCAGCCCTGCTCGATGCGATCAAGGTCATTCTGCCCATCCCGGCCGCGCCTTAGGACTTCAGGCCTGGAGCCTGTATCCGCCGCTTTCGGTCAGCAACAGGCGGGCGTTTGCAGGATCGGGCTCGATCTTCTGGCGCAGGCGATAGATGTGCGTCTCCAGCGTGTGCGTGGTGACGTTGGCATTGTAGCCCCACACTTCCGACAGCAACTCCTCACGGCCGACCGGCTTTCCGCCCGCGCGGTAGAGATACTTCAGGATGTTCGTCTCCTTCTCGGTGAGGCGGACTTTCCTTTCCTTTTCATCGATCAGCAGCTTGGCGGCGGGGCGGAATTCGTAAGGGCCGAGGCGGAATGTCGCGTCCTCGCTCTGCTCGAACGTCCGCAAATGCGCCCGCACGCGCGCCAGCAGAACCGAGAACTTGAACGGCTTGATGACGTAGTCGTTGGCCCCGGAATCAAGGCCAAGGATCGCATCCGCATCTGTCGCCTGCCCGGTCAGCATCACGATCGGCGCGGCAATGCCGTGCTTGCGCATCAGCCGGCAGGCGTCGCGCCCGTCCATGTCCGGCAGCTCGACATCGAGGATGATGAGGTCCGCCCTGGCGTCCTCGGCCTTCTTGATGCCTTCGCCGGCCGATCCGGCATGCTCGATGCGAAAGCCCTCGTGCAGCTCGAACTGCTCGGCCAGCGCCTCACGCAGTTCCTGGTCGTCGTCCACCAACAGGATCGTCTTTGCGGCTGTCATCGGCGGCGTCTCCGGGCCCTGCATTCTGCGTGCAGCAGTTACCAAGTCTAGGTAGGATGGGCCAAGCAAGGAAGCCATCACGAAGCGGACAGAAGGCATGGCGACGGCGTCTTTCCTGGCCGATTCAACCGGAAGGCTGCGCTGGGCGGGCGGTGCGACGCGATGTGCGCTCGGTCGCAGCGGCGTCGTCGCGCCCGCAACCAAGCGCGAAGGCGATGGCGCAACGCCGCTCGGCGCCTGGCCGATGCGCCGGCTGTACTGGCGTCCTGACAGGCTTGAGCGGCCCGCAACCGCCCTGCCGGTGGAAGCCCTGACGCCGGAAGCTGGCTGGTGCGACGATCCGGGCGATCCGTTCTACAACCGTCCGGTGATCCTGCCCTATCCTGGCCGGCATGAACGGTTGTGGCGGGAGGACAATCTCTACGATCTCATCGTCGAACTCGGCTACAATGACGATCCGGTCGTACCCGGTCGGGGCAGCGCGATCTTCCTGCATCTTGCCCGGCCCGACTTTGCGCCGACAGAAGGCTGTATCGCCTGCGCGCGCACCGATTTCCTGGCGCTGCTGGCAATCGCAAAGCCGGGTGATCATCTTGAGATCGTGCGCTGAGGCTCAGCGGCGCATGCCGCCACGACAAATCGACATGTGTTGTGCGCAACGCTAGCAAGCGCGCATGACACCTCGAATGCTCCTCTTTCTGGCCGGCGCAGGGATTGCGCTTTCCCACCTTGGCAATGAGTGGGTGGCGATGGCCGATCCGGGCGGCCTTGCCTGGAAAGCTGCCGGCATCGTGTTGCTGGGGCTCTACACGCTGAGCCAGCGGGCCTGGCTGGCCGGCGCGGCCCTCCTCTTCTGTGCAACCGGAGACGTGCTGCTTGAACTGGTCTTTGTGACCGGCATGGCCGCCTTCGCCATCGGCCATATTTTCTACGTGCTCGCCTTCCTCGAGTGGGGCCGGGTTCTGGGGCCCAACAAGCGCGACTATCCGCTCGCGGTCCTGATTGTGCTTGTCTCGCTTGGCCTTCTGGCCTGGCTCCTGCCCGGCATGGGCGATCTTCTGATCCCCGCCCTGATCTACCAGGCGATCATAACGACGATGGTGGCGACTGCCTTCATCGTGAAGGCGCCGATGCTGGCCCGCCTAGGCGCAGTGATCTTCATGATCTCTGACACGCTGATCGCTGCGGAGAAATTCGCTTCCGTCGATGTCATCCCCGGCGCGGTCTGGATCACCTATGCGGGGGCCCAGATCATGATGGCGTGGGGCATGAGCCGCGTGGCGCCCTATCGCGACCGGGCTGCGCGCGAAGCGCCTACCCCGGCCTGACGCGTTCGCCGAACAGCGCCGATCCTACCCGGACGCTCGTGGCGCCGAACTGGACGGCGAGCTCGTAGTCCGCGCTCATCCCCATTGAGAGTTTCCCGATCCCGTTGCGCGCAGCGATTTTCGCCAGCAGCGCAAAGTGGGGCCCGGCGGGTTCCTCGACGGGGGGAATGCACATCAGTCCCTCGATCGCGAAACCATAGTCCCGCCGCAGGCTCGCGATGAACGCGTCTGCCTCGCGCGGTGCGATCCCCGCTTTCTGCGCTTCTTCGCCCGTATTCACCTGCACGTAGAGCCGGGGCGTCTTGCCCGCCTTCGCGCAGGCCTCCGCCAGGGCGGCTGCCAGCTTCGCGCGGTCGAGCGTCTCGATCACATCGAACAGGGCGACAGCCTCCCTTGCCTTGTTGGACTGCAGCGGGCCGATCAGGCGCAACTCCACGCCCTGGCGGCGCCAGGCCCAGCGCACTTGCGCCTCCTGCACCCGGTTTTCGCCAAAGATGCGCTGGCCCGTCGCCAGCATGGCTGCAATGGGCTCCTCGGGCTGTGTCTTTGAGACGGCGACCAGGTCGACCGAAGCAGGATCGCGACCGGCGGCCTTGGCGGCGGCGGCAATGCGGGCAAGAACCTTGCTACGGGCTTCCGCAATGCCGGGATCGGGTCGTTCGTCCATGCCTGCCTCTCTGACGCCACCCTCAAAAGCCCGGGCCGCGGTCCGCCGCAAGCTCATCGCCGCGGCGCGCAGCGCAAACGGCGGCAAGGCTCGCACTGGACGGCCCCTGCCCCGCGCCTTCTTCCTCACCGACCCGGTGCGCACACCGGATCATCTGGCCATCGTGCGCCGCCTCCCACGTGGCATGGGCGTGATCTGGCGTCACTATGGTGAGGCAAAGCGCTACGCGACAGGCATCGCCCTGGCCCGCCTGTGTCGGCGGCGCGGGCTTGTCCTGCTCGTTACGGCTGACCCTGCACTTGCTGCACGGATCGGCGCGCACGGCGTGCACTGGCCTGAAAGCAGGCTGCGCGGCGTGCGCCCGCGCAGCCGACGCATGATCGAGACCGCCGCGGCTCACTCGCGCGCGGCGGTCGCGCAGGCCGCGCGCCTTGGCGTCGATGCTGTTCTGGTGTCGGCGGTGTTCCCAAGCCGAAGCCCGAGCGCCGGCCCGCCCATGGGGGCGCTGCGCTTCCGCCAGCTCGTTCGCATCGCAACCATTCCGGTCTATGCCCTTGGCGGCATTGACGCCTCCAACGCAGGCGCCGCCATGCCGCACGCGGCGGGCTGGGCTGCAATCGAAAGTGTTCTGGCAGGTTGGGGCAGAAGCTAGATCAGAACGAGAAGGCGGACTCGATGCGCACCGAGGCTTCCGAACCTTCCTTGCCGAAACGGGAGGCCGGGTCCGACAACGACTCGGCAACCGAGTCGCCCCTCACGGTGACACCGCCGCCAAGGCGGAAGCGCGGGGTCACCTGATAGGTGACGCCTGCGGTCACTTCCTCCCGCGGGAAGAGCTGGGCGGGCAGCGCGTTGCGTGACCGCGTTGTGAGATCGAGCGTCACATCCCAATTGCTTGCCGGCTTCCACGAGAGCTCGAGCTCATCCTTGGAGATCGGACCGACCGCCAGAAGCGAACGCTCGGAGGCGCCCTTGTTCAAGCCAAGGCCGAAATTGAAGGGCGAGGTCTGGGCGGGCGTTTCCATTTTCTCGCCGGCGCGCGCCGACTGGGAAAGCGGCTGAGACTTGCCCGCAGGCTGGGCCGTTCCCTGCGCGAAGGCAGGGGCGGCCGCCAGGGACGCGGCAAGGCACAAAAGTGACGTGGAAATACGCATGTCCACCCTCTTGCCCGACATAATACCCGCGAGTCTGTCCACAATAGTTAACAGGAGTTAATTTAGGCCGCCTTGGTTCGCTTTGGCGGCGAGGTGTCACTAATTCCGCACAGTGAGTTCGAGCAAAAGCCCGTCATTGCGGGCATTTCTGTGGCTAACGCTGAGTCCGGACGGTACGGGAATGTCCGCCTCCGCCCCGCTCCACGCGATCCCAAGGTCCAGATTCGGGTTCAGCGCGCGACTCACCCCCACAAGCCAGCTCGCGCCCTTCAGATTGAGCAGTTGATCCTCGGCCCACCCCGCCTCGAGGCCGAAGCGCCAGCCGTCGACCTCGCGCACAAGACCTGCCTCATAGGCCTCGTAATCGCCATCGCCTGACGCCGAGGCATTGTTGCTGGACAGCCAGCGCAGACCGCCGGTCCAGCCATCATGCTCAAGCTCGAGGCCGGCGCCCAAAGCCTCATAATCGCCGAAGGCGGCGAAATCCGATCCACTTGTCGCGGCAGAATAGGTTACGGCCGCCCGCACCCTTAGGTCCTGCTCAGCGAACTGACGCGCGAACGACACTGCTCCTTCCCACACATCCTCGAGCTGCGCTGACGCCAGTCCAGGAGCATCAATGTCGGGGTCGAAATCCGCACTCTTCTGGTTGGCTTTCGGCGCGTAAGAAGCCCCCACGCGCAACCCCAGCCAGCGCGGCGAGAGGTAGCTCAGCTTGGCCGAGACGCCGGTTGCGTCATTGCGGGCCCTCACAACGCCAAGCCCGGTTGCATCAAGGCCCGGAGAGAATGCCGAAGCGCGGCGCATCACCGTCGGCGCGCGCGCATCAAGGCGCGCCGCTGCGCCTGCATCCCATCCGAGCAGCCCCTCGCCCCAGGGCCCCGACAGCGACACAGAGGCCGCCTCCAGCGCTGCAAGGCCCCCCTCGTCCCGCTGCCGACCACCGACCGCCAAGCCCGTGGAAGGAGAAACCGGCGACAGCCCCCCTACCGACGGGCACCCTGCCGACGTGGCAGGACAAGCCCCGAAGGCCCCGGCGAAAGCGGGCCGCGAGGGCGCATCCCTGTCGAGGCGCGCCGCGCCGAGCCAGGCAAGCGTGAGACCATTCTCAAACGTATCCGCGCGCGAAACCTCGACCTGCACAGAACCCAGGACGCCCTCGCCCGGCGGCGCCACAGCCTCACCCGCCTCGATCACGCCCCCGACAACGACCACCTCCGCCCTGACTGCCCATTCGCCATCAGCCTCCTGCGCAAGGGCGGGCGTTGCTGCGCCAAGTGCGATTGCAGCAAGAGATGCCTGTCGCCGCATGCCAGAATTCCTCCGCAATTGCCGGTCATTCCAACGTCTATATGCGGCGGTGTTGCGGCGGACCTAACGGCGCCCGGGCCTTGCCTGCGGGACGGGCCAGAAGCTAAGGAAGCGGCTGCCCCCGGTCGAGCATGGGTGGGCTTCCCCTGGGGGCGCATTGCGCCGATGACGGAGTGACCTGGTGATGTTTTCCCGCGTGGCGACCGCCGCCCTGATGCTGTCCGCAGGCCTCCTGGCGTCCGGATGCAGCATCTTCGGCTCCTCGACGGCGACAACAGCCGAATCCTCCAGCGCCCAGCTTGGTCCTGAAGAAACCGGCAGCCTGGGCGTCAACGCCTATCTGTGGCGCGCCACGCTCGACACCCTGTCCTTCCTGCCGCTGGCCTCGGCCGACCCCTATGGCGGCGTCGTCATCACGGACTGGTATGCCAATCCCTCGAAGTCAGACGAGCGGCTCAAGGCGACCGTCTACATCCTCGACACGCGCCTGCGCGCCGACGGCATCTCCGCCGCCGTGTTCCGCGAGACGCTGGTCAACGGCGCATGGGTCCCCGCCTCGGTGAGCCCCGACACCAATGTCGCGCTTGAGAACGCGATCCTCGCCAAGGCCCGCCAGCTTCGACTTGGCGGAACCGAATAGCCCGTCGCCTTCCGTTCGGCCGCGGGATGTGCGAACCCCACCCGCTGCTGAGCGAACACGAGCGACGACATGGCCACCCGCTACAACCCCAAGGAAACCGAACCGAAATGGCGCGCCGCCTGGGAGCGTGCGCAGGTGTTTCGCGCGAAGTCCGCCAAGGACGCCGGCGACATGCCGAAGGCCTACATCCTCGAAATGTTCCCCTACCCGTCCGGTCGCCTGCACATGGGCCATGTGCGCAACTACGCGATGGGCGACGTCGTCGCGCGTTATCGCATCGCCAACGGCTACAATGTGCTGCACCCGATGGGCTGGGATGCCTTTGGCCTGCCTGCCGAAAACGCCGCCATCGAGAAGAAGGCCCAGCCCCGCCAATGGACACTGCAGAACATCCAGGCGATGAAGGACCAGTTCTCGCCCCTGGGGCTCTCCTTCGACTGGTCGAAGGAAGTAACGACCTGCGAGCCTGACTATTACGCCCAGCAGCAGCGTATCTTCCTGAAGATGCTGGAGCACGATCTCGTCTATCGCCGCTCTGCAAAGGTGAACTGGGACCCGGTCGAGAACACCGTGCTCGCCAACGAACAGGTCGTTGATGGCCGCGGCTGGCGTTCCGGCGCCGTGGTCGAGCAGCGCGAGCTCGAACAGTGGTTCTTCCGCATCACCCGATATGGCGATGACCTGCTGGAGGCCCTGAGTACGCTCGAGCGCTGGCCCGACAAGGTCCGCACCATGCAGGCCAACTGGATTGGAAAGTCGCAGGGCGCAAGGATCTGGTGGGAAATCGCCCACGCGCCGGAATCCCTCACGCGCGAGAAGGACGCAAACGGGCGCTGCCACGCGAGCGACCCGATCGAAGTCTTCACGACGCGCCCCGACACGCTTTTCGGCGCCGCCTTCCTCGCGCTTGCACCTGATCATCCGCTGACAAAGGAGATCGCCAAGTCGCGTCCCGACGTTGCAAAGTTCATGGCCGACTGCGCCGCCCGGGGCACGTCCGAAGCCGACATCGAAAAGGCCGAGAAGGTTGGCGTCGATCTCGGCATCCGCGTGAAACACCCGTTCGACCCGAACTGGGAGCTGCCTGTCTGGGCGGCGAACTTCGTGCTGTCGACCTATGGCTCGGGCGCGCTGTTTGGCTCGCCCGCAGGCGATGATCGCGACATCGCCTTTGCCAACAAGTACGGCCTGCCCTTCAAGCCGGTTGTGCTGCCGCCCGGGGCCGATCCGGCGACCTACACGGTCACGACCGAGGCCTATATGGGTGAAGGCACGATCTACAATTCGGACTTCCTCAATGGCCTCTCGACGAAGGAGGCAATCACCGCCGCGATCAAGGCGCTGATCGATCGCGAAGCGGGCGAAGCCACCACGCAATACCGCCTGCGCGACTGGGGCGTCTCGCGGCAGCGCTACTGGGGCTGTCCGATTCCCGTCATCAAGTGCGCCCAATGCGGAACTGTGCCGGCGCCCGACGCGGACCTGCCGGTTCTGCTGCCGGACAACGCCGACTTCTCCGAGCCCGGCAATCCCCTTGCGCGGCATCCCACCTGGAAGCACGTCGCCTGCCCCAGATGCGCGGGCAAGGCCGAGCGCGAAACCGACACGATGGATACGTTCGTTGACTCCTCCTGGTACTTCGCACGCTTCTGCGACCCGAAGGCGAAGGAGCCGATCAACAAGGAGGAGGCGCGCTACTGGCTGCCGGTCGATCAATACATCGGCGGCGTCGAGCACGCTGTTCTGCACCTTCTCTATTCCCGCTTCTTCTCCCGCGCCCTGCGCGATATCGGCCTGCTCGACCTGCCGAGCGGGGAACCCTTCGCCGGCCTGTTCACGCAGGGCATGGTCACGCACGAAACCTACAAGTCCGCGGACGGACAGTGGCTGCTGCCGGAAGAGATCGAGAAGCGCGATGGCAACCTCATCGAGATTGCGACGGGCAGGCCTGTCGTGATCGGCGGCGTCGAGAAAATGTCGAAGTCGAAGAAGAACGTCGTCGACCCGATCCAGATCATCGCCGACTATGGCGCCGACGTGGCGCGCTGGTTTGTTCTGTCCGACTCGCCGCCCGAGCGCGACTTCGAATGGACGGACGCCGGCGTGCGCGGCGCGTGGGGCTCGATCCAGAAGCTCTGGGCGCTGGTGGAAGCTGCGCCTGCATCCGACGATGGCCCGGCCGAGAGCGGCGAACCGCTCGAGCTGCGACGTCTGGCCCACCGCACCGTTCGCGATGTCACGCAGGGCATCGAGAAATTCCACTTCAATGTCGGCATCGCCCGCATGAACGAGCTGGGCAATGCCCTGCGGAAGGCGGAACAATCCACCGCCCCCGGCATGGCCACCGCCCGGCGCGAGGCGCTCAGGCTTTTCGCACAGATCGCAGCCCCCTTCGCCCCGCACCTCGCCGAGGAGTGCTGGGCCCTGCTCGGCGGGAAAGGCATGGTCGTCACGGCGAAATGGCCGACGCCCGAGCCTGCCCTGCTGGTCTCGGACACGGTCACCCTGCCGGTCCAGATCAACGGCAAGAAGCGGGCAGAAATCACAGTTGCCGCGAGCGCTGATCCGGCAGAAGTCGAGGCCGCCGCCCGCGAAGATGGTGCGGTGAAGCAACATCTTGCCGGCCTTGCCGTGAGAAAGGTGATTGTGGTCCCGGGCCGTATCGTCAATATCGTGGCGTCATGATCCGTGCAGCCCTCATTGCCCTCGCCATCCTGCCGTTCGCTGCGTGCGGCTTCTCGCCAGTCTATGGCGGGGCTCAGGGCGGAACTTACGCAAATTCAGGACCGATCCAGATCAACGAGATCAAGGCGAGCGCCACGGCGGGCGCCGCCTCCGGCCGCACGGGACATTTCCTGCGCCAGGAACTGGTGCGCTCCGTCGGCCAGGGCGTGCCCGGCTTCGCCGCCGGCACGCTCGATGTCGACCTGCGCCACCGGATCGAGCGCCTCGCCTTCGCGCCCGACCAGGCCGCCTCGCGCTCGGACTATGTCGGCAACGCCACCTGGACGCTGCGCGGCCCCGATGGCGGCATTCTGGGCGCCGGCACAGTGCAGGAACGCGCCAGCTTCAACTTTGCCGACGCCGCCTATGCCGATCTTGCAGCCCAGACTGCGGCGCAGGAACGCCTTGCCACCCTGCTCGCACGCGCGATCCGCGCCGAGATGATCATGGCGGCCGGCAAGAGGGTTGATCCCAAGACCGGAAAGCCGCCTGCTGATGCCCTGCCGGCTCAACCGACCCTCCCCGCCGCAAGCCAGCCGACGACACCGTGAAACTGGCCGGCGCACGTGCGCTTGCCTTCTGCGACAAACCGCAGGGAAAATCGCGTATCGCGCTGATCTTCGGCAGCGATCCCGGCCTCGTTTCCACCGCAGCCGACATGCTGGCCGAGCGCTGGGCGCCCGGGATCGACCCGTTCAACCTGGTCAAGCTGGGCGAGGACGATCTCAAGCGCGATCCGCAGGCGCTGGCCGATGAACTGATCGCACGCTCGCTGCTGGGCGGAGATCGCCTCGTCCGTGTCCGGATCGAGCGCGAGACCAGCGCCAGGCCTGTGATTGAGATCCTCGGCGACATCGAGAAGGGTATGCTCACGCCTGAGGCTGCCTGGATCGTCGAGGGCGGCGATCTCGGCAAGGCCAGCAAGCTGCGCGCAGCTTTCGAAGCCTCCAGCGCTGCCCAAGCGCTGCAGCTCTATGCCGACGACGAAACCGCCATCAACGATCTGGCGACACGCCGCCTTGCCGCCGCCGGCGTCGCCATCGAGGCCCCCGCCCTTGCAGCCTTCGTGGCGGAACTTCCTGGCGACCGTCGGCTCGCTCATTCGGAGCTTGAAAAGCTCGAACTCTATGCCGTCGGTCTTGGCCGCGCCGTGAGCGCGCACGACATCAGCCTGCTCGCCTCCGCCGAACAGCCCCGCGGGGCGGACGATGCAGCGGATGCCGCCATCCTTGGCGATGCGGCGCAGGCGACGCTCGCGATCAACCGCTATCTCGATGCGGGCGGCAACCCGATCTCGGCGTTGCGTACGCTGCATTTCCGCATGATGCGGGTGATCGACGCGGTCGGTTCAGGCGCGGGTTCGGGCATGCGGCTGCGCCCGCCTGTGTTCGAAAAGGACTGGCCGGCCTTCTCCCGCGCAATCCGTGACTGGCGCGCCCCGGCGCTCCAACGCACCCTTGCGCGGCTCTACGAAGCGGAAAAATCCTGCAAGCAGGCCGGCGCGCCCTCCGATGCGATTGTGCGAAACCTGATCCATCGCATCGCAACGCGGATGATCTGATGCGAGCGCCTAGTCGGGGCTGTCGCTCGCGGCCGGCCGCGGGCGCGACAGGAGCCGGCAGATCTCGTCGAGCTGTTCGAGCTGCGCGTAACGGATGCGCACTTCCCCGCCCTTGCCATTGACATGGCGGATATCGACGTCGAGTCCCAGCGCGCGTTGCAGGTCGAGTTCGAGCGCCTTGGTGTCGACATCCTTCTCGGCGCCGGCTGCCCTTGGATCCAGCTTCCCGACCGAAATCTTGTCCGCCTTGGACAGCGCCTCGGTCTCGCGAACCGACAGCTGGCGGGCGATCACGCTCGCCGCAAAGCCTGACGGATCAGATGTTTTCATCAACGCCCGCGCATGGCCCGGCGTAAGGCGTCCCTCGCGCACATGTTCGCGAACGTCTTGGGGAAGGCTCAGCAGGCGAAGCGTGTTCGAGACATGCTCGCGGCTCTTGCCGACCTGCTGCGCGACGGACTCCTGCGTCCGTCCGAACCGATCGATCAGCGCCTTGTAGGCTTCAGCCTCCTCCACTGCATTGAGGTCGGCGCGCTGCACGTTTTCGATGATGGCGATCTCGAGCATCTCGCGATCGTCCATCTCGCGAACGACGGCGGGAATGACGCCCAGCCCTGCCCGGCGCGCCGCACGCCAGCGGCGCTCGCCGGCGATGATCTCGAACATTTCCGGCTGGGCCGGATCGGGCCGCACCAGAATCGGCTGGATCACACCCTTGGTCTTGATCGACTCAGTAAGCTCTTCGAGGTCGATCTCGAGAAAGGTGCGCCGCGGCTGCTTCGGGTTCGGCACGATCCTGTCGATCGCGATCTCCGACGGGGCAGCTTCATCCGTATGCTGAGCATTTGTCGCGCCGCCCTCGCCCGGTTCGAGCGCGTTGCGCGCGCCGGCATAATCGCCCAGCAGAGCCGAGAGGCCGCGCCCGAGTCTTGCCTGTTTCACCGGTTGGGTCACGCCGCCGCCCTCTCGCGTTCACGCTGCATCAGCTCCTGCGCGAGCATGATATAGGCCTCGCTGCCGGAGCATTTGTGATCATAAAGTATGGCCGGCAGTCCAAAGGACGGGGCCTCCGACAAACGTACATTCCGGGGTATGACCGTTTGGTAAACCTTCGAACCCAGATAGGTGCGCACTTCTGTGGCGACCTGGTCGGAAAGGTTGTTGCGCTTGTCGTACATGGTGAGCACGACGCCCTGAACTTCGAGGTCGGGATTGAGGCCCGACCGCACGAGCTCGATCGTGCGCAGGATCTGCGAGAGACCTTCCATCGCAAGAAACTCACACTGCAGCGGCACCAGCACGGCGTTGGCCGCCACCATCGCATTGATGGTCACAGTCGAAAGCGACGGCGGGCAGTCGATCAGCACGGTGTCGTAGCGTGCCCCTGTCCGCAGGAAGGCGGCGAACGCCTGCTGCAGCTTGAAGTTCTTCTGCGGATCGTCGTGCAGCATGGTCTCGACTCCGGCGAGGTTTTCATCGCCCGGGATAAGATCAAGGTTCGGCACCTTGGTCGCGACGATCGCCTCAGCCATCGTCCCGTCGCCGACCAGAACATCATAGCTCGACTTGGTTCGCGCCGTCGGCTCGACGCCGAGCCCGGTCGAGGCATTGCCCTGCGCATCGCAGTCCATCACAAGGACACGCTTGCCGACAGCCGCAAGCGCGGTGCCGAGATTGATGGCGGTTGTGGTCTTGCCCACTCCGCCCTTCTGGTTGGCGACGGCGATCACGCGCATCAGGCCCTCCGGGGTTCAATCGACGAAATCGTCAGCACGCGCCCTTCCGGGCTGGACAGGCTCGCCCGCTCATTGACCGCAAAGGTCCAGGACCGGCGCGCCTCCGCCAGCTCGGCGGCGGTATTACTCCCTTTCATCAGGAGCGCCTTACCGGAAGGTTTAAGCCAGCCATGGCAATACCCCAGAAGTTTGTCCAAGGGGGCCAGGGCGCGTGCAGTCACGAGGTCAAATCCGTCCCTTATGCGAGCGGGTAGGACCTCCTCGATGCGTCCGTTCACGACGCCCGCGGGTAGCCCGACCGCAGCGATCGCAGCCTGGAGAAACGCGGCTTTCCGGGGGCTTTTCTCGACCAGCGTGACCGAGGCGCCGGGTCGTTCCGTGAGCGCACAGGCAATCACCAGGCCTGGAAATCCCGCCCCCGATCCGAGGTCCACGACCCGCACCGGACCAGCGGGTATTTCGGCCACGAGCTGCAGGCTGTCGAGCACATGACGCCGCCACAGATGACGGCCCTCGCCCGGGCCGATCAGGTTGATTCGCTCCCGCCAGTCGTCGAGCACCGCCAGGTATGACCGCACGCGGTCCAACGTTTCACGTGAAACACCGGCCATACCGGCGGCATCCTCCGGCCCAAAACCGTCTTCATCCTGGGATGGCCAGGTCATACCGGGACGTCCTCGCCGCTGCTCCTCCCGGACGCGCACCGCGCTATCCGGGACCCCTTGATCCACGTGTCCAGGCGTTGGCGAGCAGGTCCCGTCCATTCGCCTGGCTGCGGCCGGGCTGACACCCAAAGGCTCGCGCTCACCCCTGCGCCGCCTTCTCACCGACCTTGTCCGCCTTCCGCGCCCCCCGGCGCAGATGCCCGAGCACCGCTGTGATCGCGCCCGGGGTCATGCCCTCAATCCGCGCCGCCTGGCCGAGCGTCGCCGGTCGCACCATCGAAAGCTTGTCCCTGGCCTCGTTCGAGAGCCCGCCGATGAGGCTATAGTCGAGGTCGGCCGGCAGGCGCATGTCCTCGTCCTTCCGGAAAGCAACGATGTCCGCCTCCTGGCGGTCGAGATAGCCGGCATAGGCCGCCTCGATCTCCATCTGCTCGGCGACCTGGGGCGTCACATCGCCAAGCTCCGGCCACAGGCCTCGCAGGCGCGCAAAATCGACCCCGTTATAGGCCAGCATGTCGAACGCAGTTCGCCGCTTGCCGTCGAGATTGATCAGGATGCCGTGGCTGCGCGCCTCGTTCGGCGTCAGCGTCAGCGCCTTGAGCCGGTCGCGCGCCGCCGCGATCGATGAATGTTTCACGTGAAACATTTGACGCCTGTGGCGCCCGACAACGCCGGCCGCCACACCCTCTTCCGTCAGCCGCTGGTCGGCATTGTCCGCACGGAGGGTCAGCCTGTACTCGGCCCGCGAGGTGAACATCCGATAGGGCTCGGAAACCCCCCGCGTGACCAGGTCATCGATCATCACACCGATATAGGCCCGACTGCGATCAAGGATGTAGGGGTCATTCCCAGCCGCAAAACGCGCCGCATTGAGGCCCGCCACGAGCCCCTGGCCAGCGGCCTCTTCATAGCCGGTCGTGCCATTGATCTGGCCAGCCAGAAAAAGGCCCGGCAGACGCTTCACGGCCAGGTCCGGGGAGAGTTCGCGCGGGTCCACATAATCGTACTCGATGGCGTAACCGAAGCGCTTGATCTCGACCTTCTCGAGCCCGGCAATCTTGCGGATGAAGGCCTCCTGCACCTCCTCGGGGAGCGAGGTGGAGATGCCATTGGGATAGATGGTGTCGCCGTTTTCGGAGCCCGGAAGGCCTTCCGGCTCGAGGAAGACCTGGTGTTTGTCACGGTCGGCAAACCGCTTCACCTTGTCCTCGATCGAGGGGCAGTAGCGTGGGCCCCGCCCAGCGATTGCGCCCGAATAGACTGCCGATCTGTGGAGGTTGTCCCCGATCACGGCATGCACCTCGGCCGACGTCCAGGTGATGCCGCAGGCGATCTGGGGCACGTCAATGCGGTCATTCAGGAAGGAAAATGGGATCGGCTCGGCGTCCGCCGCCTGCATCTCGATGCCCGACCAGTCAATGCTGGAAGCGCGCAGGCGCGCAGGCGTTCCGGTCTTGAGGCGGCCCATCTTCAGGCCAAGCCCGTAGAGCCGGTCCGACAATCCAATGGCCGGCGCTTCGCCGACCCGCCCGGCGGGGATGCGCTTCTCGCCGATATGGATCAGGCCTTTGAGGAAGGTGCCGGTTGTGACCACAACAGCGCCTGCCCGCCAGACCCGGCCAGACTGGCCGATCACGCCGGCGACCCGGGCATTGTCAATGATGAGGTCTTCGACCCCGTCCTCGATCAAGGTCAGATTCTCATATTCGCCAAGGATCGCCTGGACCGCCGCGCGATAGAGACCCCGGTCGGCCTGTGTTCGGGGGCCGCGCACCGCGGGTCCCTTGGACCGGTTGAGCATCCGGAACTGGATACCGCCGCGATCCGCCGCCCGGCCCATCACCCCGTCGAGGGCGTCAACTTCACGGACCAGATGCCCCTTGCCGAGCCCCCCTATGGCCGGGTTGCACGACATCTCCCCGATCGTCGCCAGCTTGTGGGTGACCAGCGCCGCCCTGGCCCCGAACCGGGCTGCTGCGGCCGCAGCCTCGGCGCCGGCATGCCCGCCGCCGATGACGATGACGTCGAACCTGTCTGTGGGCGGGGTCATGGCGGCGGCTGCCTGTGCGGTGAGGCGGTCATTTAAGGGGGCGGGGGGCTCGCGTCGAGTGTTTCACGTGAAACACCCCGCCGCTATTTCCCGACGCAGAATTGACTGAAGATCCGGTCGAGCAGGTCTTCCGCATCGATTGTGCCTGTGATCCGCCCCAGCGCCCGGGCCGCCAGGCGAAGGTCTTCCGCGACCAGCTCGGCCCCCATGGCGCGCCGCGCCCCCTCGAGGGCGCGCTTTATGGCCGCGAGCGCCTCCTGGACCAGCTCACGGTGACGCGCCCGGGTGACAAGCGGCGCCTCATCTCCCTCCAGCCTTTCCCGGACCAGCTGGATCAGGCGCTGCTCCAGTTGCTCGAAACCCGCCCCGGTCTTCGCCGAAACGACAAAAACATCATCCGATTCTGGCCGCGCAGGCGCGGCCTCGAGCAGGTCGGCCTTGTTGAGCACCGCGATATCACCCGGCCTTGTATTCCCCAGGCCGGCCCCGCCCGATGTTTCACGTGAAACATCTGACCCGTCGCGGACCCAGATCCGCAGGTCTGCCTCTTCGGCCCGGGCGAGCGCCCGGCGCACGCCCTCTGCCTCGATGGCGTCCGAGGCCTCCCGAAGCCCGGCCGTATCGGCCACCCACACAGGAAAACCGGCCAGAACCAGCCTGACCTCCACGACATCGCGTGTTGTTCCGGCAATGGGGGAGACGATAGCGGCCTCCCGCCGGGCCAGCCGGTTCATGAGCGAAGATTTGCCAGCATTCGGCGGCCCCAGGATCGCGATCCTGAACCCTTCCCGGACCGCGCTGAGGCGCCCGGCATCCCCAAGGGCCGCCTCCAGATCATCGACCAGGGCCGCGATCGGCCCCAGCGCCGTGCGGTCGATCTCGTCGGGAATGTCGGTCTCGTCGGGAAAGTCGATCGAAGCTTCAAGGGCTGCCATGGCGGTGAGAAGGAGCCCCCGCCAGGCCTCGAAGACCCTTGCAGCTTCGCCCTGATAGAGCCGGCCAGCCTGGCGCCGCTGGCCCTCGGTTTCAGCATCGATCAGGTCTCCGATCGCCTCGGCCCGGGTAAGATCCATGCGCCCGGACTCGAAAGCGCGACGCGTGAACTCACCCGGCTCGGCGATCCGGCAAAGACCTGTGGCCAGAGCGGCCTGCAGGACGGCGTCGACCACGGCTGGCCCGCCATGCACATGCAGCTCGACGCTATCCTCGCCCGTGTAGGAGGCAGGCCCCGGCATCCAGAGAACAATCGCCTCATCAATGAAACCATCGCCGGCGTCCTTGAGCGCGCGCACGGTCGCCCGCCGGGGGGGCAATGTTTCACGTGAAACGCCGGCAGGGCCGGTCAACCGCCTGAGAACGTCTTCGGATCGCGACCCCGACACCCGGATGACGGCGATACCGGCGCGCCCAGCCCCGGAGGCGAGGGCGATGATGGTGTCGGCAAGACCGCGGACCACGACGTTGAAGCTCCGGTCACACCCAGCCAGCCGTCCCCAGGACGGCCTTACCGAGCACTACAAGTCGGCGTCCCAACAATCCAGAAGGCGGGCGAAAGGCAGGTGAGGGGGCAATTCCGCTGGATTTCTGCAGGTATGGCCGCAAGGAGAGGTCCGATCGGGCGGACCCACGCGCGGGTGCGCCAAGTCTCGCCAAGTCTCGCCAGGTCGCGGCCTCCCGGCAACCAGTTGCGCTGGTCTTACCGGAATTACCCTTCGCGCCGCTGCGGAAGGCAGACCGGTCCGACCGGTCACACCCGATAGTTGAAGCTGACGCTGACGCGCTGGCTGGCGGCCCGGTTGACGGTCACCTCGTGGCGAAGCCAGCTCTCCCAGAGCAGGACCTCACCTGCCCTTGGTGCGACATAGACGAACCGGCGGTGCTCCCCATCGGCGTCCTCGCGCGGGGCCGGAGCGGCCATCATCATGGGCAGCCGCGGGTCCTCGAACTTGAGCGAGGAAGCGCCATCGGGCGCACGCACATAGTATGTCCCCGAGAGAATGCAGTGCGGATGGATATGGCCTGTGTGCGAGCCACCCGGGTGAAGCACATTGACCCAGATGTTGTCGAGCTTCAGTCGCCGGCCGCCGAGGTCCATCTGCAGATGCGCGGCAAATGTCTCGATGTGTGTCTTCAGTACACGGACGAGCTGATCAAAGCATGTCGCGCGGCGGGGCAGGTCGTCGAGCGAGGCGTAGGACGTGTAACCCTGATAGCCGTGCTCGCGGCACCAGGCGCGCCCGGCCTTGTCCTCCCTGGCGAGCATCCTTGCTGCATCGAGAAGGTCAGCGTTGAGTTCGGCGTCGCCGATGCTCTCGCGATAGATCTCTGTTACAAAGTGACGGTTGATCGGCATGCGCAATGACTAGCACATGCCTGCCCACAATGCGCCAGCGCCGTTGTGCGGCAACGCTTCGCTCACTCACATCACGCCGTCGAGATTTCTCGAAGATGCGTCCGGCGTTCGCATTCCGGTAAGGCGCGTCGCGCATTCTTGCTCGTGTCGGGCGAGCGAGGAGTGCGAATGTACGAGCAGGTGCGTGAACCGGAATGGGCGCCGGAAGCGGACGAAGCAGGCAGGAGGAGCAGACGAACATGGTCGATCGAGGATCTGAGGAACAGGCTGGGCGTGGCGGCGCCCGAGGCGCAAGCGGCGTCCCGCAGGACTGAACCGCCGATGATGACGCTGGAGCCGCCGCGAATCGTGCGGCGTGGCGTGGCCGCAGCTGCGGCGTAACGCGGACCGGCGGACTGACCTGAACAAGAAACCCCGCCTCCGGCTCGGAGGCGGGGTTTTGCATTTCTGGATCGCGGCAATTCCTAGTTGTTCATCGCCGAGAAGAATTCCGCGTTCGTCTTGGTCTGCTTGATCTTGTCGAGCAGGAACTCGATCGCATCCTGTGCGCCCATCGGGTTGAGGATGCGGCGGAGGATGTAAATCTTCTGCAGCTCCTTGCCGTCGGTAAGCAGCTCCTCTTTCCGCGTGCCGGATTTGAGGATGTCGATCGCCGGGAAGACGCGTTTGTCGGAGACCTTGCGATCGAGGATGATCTCGGAGTTACCCGTGCCCTTGAATTCCTCGAAGATGACCTCGTCCATGCGCGAGCCGGTTTCAATGAGCGCGGTCGCGATGATGGTGAGCGAGCCGCCTTCTTCCAGGTTGCGCGCCGCGCCGAAGAAGCGTTTGGGCTTCTGCAGGGCGTTGGCGTCGACACCGCCGGTCAGCACCTTGCCGGAGGAGGGGACGACGGTGTTGTAGGCGCGGCCGAGGCGGGTGATCGAGTCGAGCAGGATCACGACATCCCGGCCGTGTTCGGCAAGGCGCTTGGCCTTCTCGATCACCATCTCGGCAACAGCCACGTGACGTGTGGCTGGTTCATCGAAGGTCGAGGAGATGACTTCACCTTTCACCGAACGCTGCATGTCGGTGACTTCCTCGGGACGTTCGTCGATGAGGAGCACGATCAGGTAGCATTCCGGGTGATTTTCGGCGACCGACTGCGCAATGTTCTGCAGCAGCACGGTCTTGCCGGTGCGCGGTGGAGCAACAATCAGCGCCCGCTGGCCCTTGCCGATCGGCGCGACGATGTCGATCACGCGTCCTGAACGGTCCTTTTTCGTCGGATCCTTCGGCTCCATGTGAAGCCGTTCGTCGGGGTAAAGCGGGGTGAGGTTGTCGAACGGCACCTTGTGACGGGCGCGCTCGGGATCCTCGAAATTGATCTGGGAGACGCGGACGAGGGCGAAATACCGCTCCCCGTCACGGGGGCCGCGGATCGTGCCCTCGACGGTATCGCCCGTACGCAGGCCAAGCTTCCGGATCTGCTGCGGGGCGACATAAATGTCGTCGGGTCCTGCAAGGTAGTTTGACTGCGGCGAGCGCATGAAGCCGAACCCGTCGGGCAGGACTTCGATCACGCCAAGGCCGACAATCTCGACATCGCGGTCCGCCAGCTCTTTCAGCACCGCGAACATCAACTCCTGCTTGGAGAGCAGCGAGGCGCCTTCGACCTCAAGCTCCTCGGCCATCGCCAGGAGTTCGGCCGGCGTCTTTTTCTTGAGATCGTTGAGAAGCACGCGCTCGTGCTCCTCGGTCACGTCATCAGTCATGGGAAAAGTAGATGTCCATGGAGCTTGTCCGGGAGTCTGCGCGGGACGCTTTGCGGGCGGGGACGCGGGCTGACAGACAATGGGAAGGGTTCATCGACCGGACGGCCGACGGGGCGTATAGACCGCCAAAAGCCTCACCGGTCAAGCGAAAAGGGCCGCTCGGCCCTGCCCTAGAAGGGCTGGATGACCACCAGGATGACCGCAAGAATCGCGACAATCATGGGAATTTCGTTGATCATCCGAAGCTTGCGGGGCTCGATGGGTCGCTCCCCGGCCGCCACCTTTCGCCCGAGCCCGATCAGGATGCCGTGGAAGGCGGACAGGCCGATGACAAGCAAGATCTTGCCCCAGAACCAGGCCTGCGTGACATAGAATTCCCAGTTATCGCCGAACATCGCGAGGCCCATCAGCCAGACGATGATCAGGGTGGGGGTGAGAATGATCCGGCGGGTGGAAGCAGCCGCCTTGTCCATGGCCGCCTCGAACCGCCCATCGCCCTGCGCCTCCAGCCGGTAGACCAGCAGGCGCGGATAGATCATCAGCCCCGCCATCCAGGCGATGACAAAGATGATGTGGATCGCGCGAAACCACTCGAACATTGCCCGCTCCCCGGCCTCCCTCAGGCGGCCTTGGTAACCGCTGGGCGCCGGTTCGGACAATCCTTTCGGTCGGCCGGGCAGATGCGGCCGCCACAGGCAGAGCGCACCCTGTCGTTTCCGCCATCGCCGGCTGCATCCTCGACGAGATCGGCGAGCGTTCCAATGAAGTCCTCGTCAATGCCGAGGGCAGGGGCCCGCAAATAGGTCTTGACCCCGAGCTCGTCAGCCAGGTGCCGGTACTCGATATCGAGTTCAACAAGCGTTTCGATGTGCTCGGAAACGAAGGCGACGGGGGAAAGGAGGATCGTCTTTCCATCCGCAGCAGCCTTGCGGATCGACTCGTCTGTCGCCGGGCCGATCCATTTCAGCGGGCCGACACGCGACTGGTAGCAGACCTCGACCTCCCAGTCGGGCGGCAGCAGCGGCTTCAGTCTCGCTGCTGTAAGCTCCACCTGCCATTGATAGGGGTCGCCGGCCTGGACCACGGTTTCAGGCAAGCCGTGTGCTGACAGGAGGCAGCGGACATTCTCCGGCCGGCCGCCAGCTTCCCAAGCCGCAACGAGCTTGCGGGCATGGGCGGCGATAAACCTGTCTGGATCGGGATAGCAGCAGACTGTAACGCCGCCTGGGCCTTTGGCGTCGGCCCAGCTTTTCAGCGAAGAGGCCGTCGTTGTGGAGGAGAATTGGGGATAGAGCGGCAGGAGCACGACCTTGTCCGCGCCCCACGCCTTCACCTCGCGTACGGCGTCTGCGGCGTAGGGCTTCCAGTAGCGCATCGCGATGAAGGTCCTGGCGTTGCGGCCACGACTTGCAAGTTCGGCTTCCAGCGCTTCAGCCTGCTTGCGTGTTTCAGGGAGCAGGGGAGAGCCGCCGCCCATCAGCGCATAGTTGGCTCGCGCGCTTGCCGCGCGTGTTTTTGAGATCAGCCGCGACACCAGCCAGCGCACAGGCGGAGGCGAGCGGATGATGGCCGGATCGCTGAACAGGTTCTGCAGGAAGGGCTGGACATCCTCAGGGCCATCGGGGCCCCCCAGATTGAACAGGACAACAGCGATTTTCTCGGAATTCACGCAGAACCCCGCAGGGCGTGCAGCACCCGTTCGACATGCGCAATCGGTGTTTCCGGCGTAACGCCGTGACCGAGATTGAAGATGTGAGGGCGGTCCTTGAGGGCCGCGACAATTTCCCTGACGCGCGCTTCCAGGCCTGGTCCGCCGGCGACAAGGCGCATCGGGTCGAGATTGCCCTGGACCGGCATGCCCTTTGGCAGCATCGCGCTCGCACGTTTTAGCGGGATTGCGGTATCGAGGCCGACTGCGTTCACGCCCGTTCGCTCCGCATAGTCCTGCACCAGCATGCCTGCGCCGCGGGGGAAACCGAGGATTGGCTGCGTCACGCCCAGCGCGCGCAGCCGTTCTACGAGGCGCGCCGTGGGTCCGATCACCCAGCGCTCGAATGCATCCTCTGGAAGACCTTCAGCCCAGCTCTCGAACAGCATCAATGCATCTGCGCCAGCATCGGCCTGCATCTTGAGGTAGTGCGCGCTGGCTTCGACCAGATGCTCGAGCATGCCGTCGAGTTCGCCCGGATGCTCATAGCCAAAGCAGCGCGAATCCGCCTTGTCCGTGCCGCCACGGCCTTCGATTGCGTAGACCCCCACCGTCCAGGGCGAGCCGGCAAAGCCGATGAGCGTGACAGCCGGATCAAGGCCGGCCCTGACGCGCTCGACCGTCTCGCCGACCGGCGCCAGCTTGGCCAGCACCTTCTCCATGGGCACGCCGGCAAGATCCCTGGCCCTGGTCGCAGGCTCGACGCGCGGTCCTTCCCCTTCAAGGAAGCGGACATTGCGCCCCATCGCGTCGAGCACCAGCAGGATGTCGGCAAACAGGATCGCGCCATCCATCTTGTAGCGCCGCACGGGCTGCAATGTCGCTTCAGCTGCAAGGGAAGGGGAATAGCAGAAATCGAGAAAGTCCCGCGCCCGCGCCCTAACCTCGCGATACTCGGGAAGGTGGCGTCCAGCCTGTCGCATCATCCAGACAGGAACAGGATCGATGCGCTCACCCTTGAGCACTCTGAGCAGCGGCTTCCCGTTCACACATCACCTGGCGGGCAAGAGAAAAGAGAATCTTGAATCTGATTCATAGGGAATCTGGTGGTGATTAGTCGGTTCATAAGTCGGGGGAAACCGTCATCCCCAGACCGCACACATGTCCGCTCACCGTGAATCACCCAATGTTCCGACCCCGCCTCTCCCGTTTACGTTTCATTAAGCTCTTCGTTAACAGGACCTTAACGCGAGTCGAGTCCTGCGGGCGCGACTCATGGGCGCCATTTCGAAGAGTCTTTTCCAGTCGCTCCACCTGTCGACAACCATGTGACTCGCGCGTGCGCTGAATTGCTCGCCCGGCTTGTCCACAAACCGCTCCCAGCGGTAATGGGGATGAACGCCCCGGTGAGGGCGGAGATGCCGGCGAGCGGATGACCTACGAGACCTATTTCAACGTGCACCTGGTCTCGGATTCGACGGGCGAAACCCTGAACGCCGTGATGCGCGCCGCCTGTGCGCAGTTCGACAACATCGCCCCGCTCGAACACAATTACTATCTGGTCCGCAGCCCCAAGCAGCTCGAACGCGTACTCAAGGAGATCGAGAGCGCCCCCGGGGTCGTGCTCTACACCATCACCGACGAAGAGCTTCGCGCCCGCCTCGAAGAGCGCTGCCGGGAACTTGGCTCCCCCACGCTGGCGGTCATCGACCCCGCGGTGAACATGCTCTCGCGCTATCTCGGACTCGCCTCGGCGCACAAGGTTGCCGGCCAATATCACCTCGACGCTGAATACTTCGCGCGCATCGAGACCATCAATTTCGCACTCCAGCACGATGACGGCCAGCACACCGAGCGCCTGCGCGAGGCCGATGTCGTGCTGGTCGGCGTGTCACGGACGTCCAAGACGCCGACCTGCGTCTATCTTGGCAATCGCGGCGTGAAAGCCGCCAACGTCCCGCTGGTCCCCGGTGTCGACGTGCCGGAGATACTCACAGGCCCGAACGCCCCGCTCGTCGTCGGGTTGAAAATCTCCCCCGACCGGCTGGTGCAGATCCGCCGCCAGCGCCTCCTCTCGCTCAACGAGCAGCCCGACACCTCCTATGCCGACGAGGAAAACGTCCAGCAGGAAATCACGGAAGCCAACCGCCTCTTCGCGCGCATGAAATGGCCAACCATCGATGTCAGCCGGCGCTCGGTCGAAGAAACTGCCGCCGCGATTCTCAACATCATCCAGGACCACGAGCGGTGACCATCAGCTCCGCATCATCGGGTCATCGCCTGATCCTTGCCTCAAAGAGCAGGGCGCGGGCCGCCGTCCTGCGCGGCGCGGGCCTCGCGTTCGACCAGGTCGGCTCTGGCGTTGACGAAGACGCGCTCAAGGCCACGCTCCGCGCCGAAGGCGCAAGCGTGGCAAGACAGGCCGATCTGCTGGCGGAAACCAAGGCGTTGAAGGTCTCCCTGTCTCACGCCGGCATCGTTCTGGGTTGCGACCAGATGCTCGATCTCGAAGGGCAGGGCCTGGACAAGGTATCCACCCGCGCCGAAGCGGCCGATGTGCTCCGCCGACTTCGGGGCAAGACGCATGTCCTCCAGGGCGCGATTGTCGCCTGCATCGGCGGCGCGCCGGTCTGGCGCCATCTCGCCCAGCCGCGGCTTCGTGTGCGCAACTTCTCCGACGCCTTTCTCGAAGACTATCTTGACGCCATCGGCGAGGCGGCCTTCGAGAGCGTGGGCTGCTACCAGCTTGAAGGTCTTGGCGCGCAGCTGTTCGACCGCATCGAGGGCGATTACTTTTCCATCCTCGGCATGCCGCTGCTCCCGCTCCTGCAATGGCTGCGCGACCGGGGCTCGCTTGCCCAATGAAGAATTCGCCCGGGCGCTTTGCAGTTGTCGGCGATCCGGTCGCCCACTCCCTCTCGCCGCTGATCCACAATGCCTGGATGGCAGAGGCCGGACTCGATGCACACTATGAACGCATCCACCTCCAGTCGTCGGACGCTGCGGCAGACCTGCGCGCCATGGCGCGCGCGTATGACGGCCTAAATGTCACGCTTCCGCACAAGGTCGCGGCGCTCGCGGCCGCCGCGAAGTCCTCGCCCGAGGCGCAAACTGTTGGCGCAGCCAACACGCTCGTGGCCGAGGATGGCGGCTGGATGGCTCACAACACCGACATCGCCGGGTTCGACGGGGCAATGCAGACGGCATGCGGCCAGGACATCCGCGATCGTCATGTTCTGTTGATCGGGGCGGGCGGGGCCGCACGCGCCGCGGTGGTCAGCCTGCGCCGTGCCGGCGTTACGCTCACGATAGCGAACCGTTCGGAAGCAAAGGCCGCCGCGCTCGCCGCCGAACTTGCACCCGCGGCGCGCGTGGCTGGCCTTGAAGCCATTGAGCGAATGTCTGAATCGGTCGATCTGGTCGTCAACTCCGCAAGCCTTGGCCATGCCGGTGAGTTGCTCCCGCAACTTGCCCCGGGCAGGGGGCGACCCTTTCTCGACCTGTCCTATGGCAAGGCAGCAGCGCCAACGCTTGCCGCGGCGACCCAGGCCGGCTGGGTTGCGCATGATGGGCTCGTCATGCTGGTCGCCCAGGCTGCTGGCGCCTTCCGGCTCTGGTTCGGCATTGACCCCGACCAGAGCAGCGCGCTGGCTGCCTGCCGCACCGTGGTTGCAAACCGCACATGATCAGGCTGGCGCTCACCGGATCGATCGGCATGGGCAAATCCGCCACCGCCGCAATGTTCGCGGCGCGGGGCGTGCCGGTCTATGACGCAGACGCTGCCGTCCACGCCGTCTACGCGCCGGGCGGGGAGGCGGTCGCGCCACTGGAAGCGGCCTTTCCCGGCGTCACCGGACCGGACGGCGGCATCGACCGCCGCCGGCTGCGCCAGCGCGTGATCGACAGTCCTGAGGCGATGAAGCAACTGGAGGGGATCGTTCATCCAATCGTCGGCGCACGCCAGGCCGCCTTCCTTGAAACGGCCCGCAAGGGGGGCCACGATATCGTCGTCCTGGACATCCCGCTTCTCTTCGAGACCGGCGGAGACAAGCGCGCTGACGCCATTCTGGTGGTGAGCGCGCCGCCGGAGGTGCAGAAGGCGCGCGTTCTCGCCCGCGGCCAGATGAACGAAGCCGAATTCGAAGCGATACGCGCGCGCCAGATCCCCGACGCCATCAAGCGTGCGAAGGCGGATTTTCTGATCGATACCAGCCTGGGGTTCCTCCACGCGGAAGAATGTGTGGACGAAATCCTGAGCCAGCTGCGCCAGCGGATCGCAAATTCGCGCGAAGCAACCTAGGACAGACGCATGCGCGAGATCGTCTTCGACACCGAAACCACCGGCCTTAACCCGGATCATGTCGATCCGGAGCAGTGCGACCGCATTGTCGAGGTCGGCTGCATCGAGCTGTTCAACTACCTTCCGACAGGACGCGAGCTGCAGATCTACATCAATCCCGGACGGCCCGTCTCCGAGGCCACGGTGCGCATCACGGGGATCACCAACGAGACATTGCGCGGCAAGCCGCGATTCGAGGAGATCGTCGACCGGCTGATGGACTTCTTCGGCGATTCTCCCATCGTCGCACACAATGCCGAGTTCGACCGCAGCTTCCTCAACGCGGAGCTTGTCCGCCTCGGCCGGCCGACCCTCCCGAAGGAGCGCTTCATCGACACCCTCGTGCTCGCGCGCGAACACCGGCCCGGTTCGCCGGCCTCGCTCGATGCGGTGTGCAAGCGCTTCGACATCTCGATCAAGGATCGGGTTTTGCACGGCGCACTGCTCGATGCGCAGCTCTTGGCCATGGCTTATCTCGAACTCCGCGGCGGACGCGAACGCAAGTTCGAGTTCGCAATTTCTGCTGTCGGGGCCGGCCGCGGCGGGCAGGTGATCTACGCACCGCGCCTTCCACGTCCAGTCCCGCTGCCCAGCCGTATCAGGCCTGAGGAAGAAGCTGCTCACACCGCATTCCTCGGCGCCCTTGGCGAGAACGCGGTCTGGAAGAAGTACAGCTGATCTGCATGGACTGGCGGTTCATCGCCCGGAGCGCCTAGACTGCAGGGCTTCACCGCAAGGCGCGCATCATGAAAGCACTTACCTATCACGCCCCTAAGGATATCCGTTTCGAGTCGATCCCGGATGCGAAGGTCACCAAGCCGCATGCGGCGCTGGTCAGGGTGAAGGCCTGTGCGATCTGCGGCAGCGACCTTCACATCTATCAGGGCCATGGCTTCAGCGACGACATAGGCTTCTGCGTGGGCCACGAGGCGGTCGGCGAGATTGTCGAGACCGGCTCGAACGTCGAGACGCTGAAGGTCGGCGACCAGGTGATGATCTCGGCCGCCGTCGGTTGCGGACGCTGCCCCGCTTGCCGGGCAGGCGATTGCGTCCGCTGCATCTACAGCGCGACCGGGTGTTACGGCCTGAGCCATGCGTTGCCAGGTTGCCAGGCCGAGGCCGTCATGGTGCCGCACGCCGATCAGAACGCTGCGATCATCCCTGAAGGCCTGAGCCATGAGCAGGCGCTGATGCTCACCGACAACCTGCCGACCGCCTATCTCGGCGCCCTTAACGCCGATATCCGGCCAGGTGGCGCGGTCGCCGTGGTGGGTCTTGGCCCCATCGGCCTGATGGCTGTCGAGATCGCCTTCGTGCTGGGCGCTGCGCGCGTCTTCGCGGTCGATCTCGTGCCGGAGCGGCGCGCCGCGGCCGAGCGTCTCGGCGCCATTGCCCTGCCGCCGGGCGATGAACGCGCCGTGCTGAAGGAGCTGACGAAGGGGCATCTGGCCGACAGCGTGATCGAGGCCGTCGGCGCCGACGCAACGCTCAAGCTGGCGCTCGCACTCGCGGGAAAGCAGGCGACTGTCTCCACCATCGGCGTGAGCCAGACCAAGCAGTTCCCATTCCCGATGGCCCTGGCATTCAACAAAGGGCTCACCTTCCGCACCAGCCTTTGCTCGGTGGTCAAGCACTGGAGCGAACTCGTTCCGCTGGTTCGCGGCGGTCGGCTGAAGCCGCAGCAATTCATCTCCCACCGTATGCCGCTGGCGCAGGGCGCGCACGCCTACGACCTGTTCAACGACAGGCGCGAGGGGGCCCTGAAAATGGTGCTGACCTGCTGAGCTTGGCTCAGGCCTGCGGCTGCTGCTGCTGCTGGGCGCGCTGAGCTTGCTGCTGGCGGTAGAGGCCGACGAAATCGATCGGGTCGATCATCAGCGGCGGATGGCCGCCCTCTCGTGTGATGTCCGCAATGATCCTGCGGGCAAAGGGGAAGAGCAGGCGCGGGCATTCGATCAGCAGCATCGGCTCGGCGTCCTGCGGGCTGGCGTCCTGCAGCTGCACAACACCTGCGTAGACCAGCTCGACAATGAACACGACGCTGTCCTGGCGCTTCGCCCGTGCGGAGAGCTTCAGCTCAACAGCGAAAATCCTCTCCTGCGGCGGCCCGGGCTCGACGCGAACATCGATACCGAGCTCGATCTCCGGCGCCTTGTCGCCATTCTGCCCCGAAAACAGCCCCGGATTCTCGAATGAAAGGTCCTTAACGTATTGGGCGAGCACGCGGATCATCGGCGGGCCGGCGGCGGCCCTGCCAGCGTCCGGAGTGGCGGCTTCAGTCATGGTTTCGAGGTCCGAAAACAGCAGTGGCAGGAGGCAGGGCGGCTATCACGCTGGCGCGACGGCGGCAACAACGGGCTGACTCCGCAGGTTTTGTGTCTATATTGACGTGAGGACCACAGGGAGAGTGCCCTGTCTGTCCGCAACATCTTGAAGGCCGGTCTTGTCCATTGATCTGATCATACTTGCGGCGATTGCGGTTTTTGTGATTTCCCGCCTCTACGCCGTCCTTGGACAAAAAACCGGGGCGGAACCACGCCCGCGTCCTTATCGCGAGGCCCCCGTCCGGGCAGCCGAACAGGCCGAGGATGCCAAGACGGATGAGGACAAGCGCAAGCTTCGCCCGGCTTTCACGGGCCCGGCTGCAGCCGGTCTCGAGGCGATCGCCAGCGAGGATGCCTCCTTCTCGCCCGATGAGTTCCTTAGCGGCGCCCGCAAGGCCTACGAGCTGATTGTCGCAGCCTTTGCCGATGGCGACCGCGACGCCCTGCGCGACCTGGTCGATCAGGATGTGTTCGACGTCTACAGCGACGCCATAGCCGATCGCCAGAAGACGGGCGCGGAACCGATGCGGCTGGTGCGCCTGCGCCAGGCGCGCATTGTCGAGGCCTCTGTCGACGCCTCGCACTTCGGTCGCGTGCTGGTGTCGTTCGAAAGCGACCTGTCAGATGGCGAAAACCTTCGCTCGGCCAAGGAAATCTGGACCTTCAAGCGCTCGCTGCGGTCGGATGATCCGAACTGGGCGCTCGACGAGGTGGCGACCGCTTCCTGAGGGGACAGGCCGGACGCCCGCATGACCCGCCGACTGACCCCAGAGGAGCGCAGGCTCTGGTCGCGCGTCGCCCGCACTGTTCGCCCCGCACCCGGCATGATCATCACCGATGCGCCAGACCCGGCAGAAGAGATCACCGCAGGGCCGCGCGTTGCTGCGCCAGCGCCGCGCGTGGTTGCCTCCCAGCGATCGCGAACAGGCGGGCCTGAGGACCTCTCCGGCCAGCGCAAGATCCGCCGCGGCCAGCATGCCATCGACGCGCGTCTCGATCTCCATGGTCATACCCAGGACACCGCCCACCGAGAGCTTCTCGAGTTCCTGCTGCGACAGGCCGCCCTTGGTGCGCGCTGCGTGCTGGTCATCACCGGCAAGGGGCGCCTTGGCGCCGGCATACTTCGCGCCCGCCTGTTCGACTGGATCGACGACCCGGATCTGCGTCCCTTCATCGCCGGCTACGCCGCCGCGCATCCGCGGCATGGCGGGGCAGGGGCGACGTACATCTTCCTCCGCTCGAAGCGATAGCTCAGCGGACGTCGAACCGCTTGCGGATGCGATCGACCGGCCTTCCATCTTTCAGCGGCAGGCCCACCAGGCGGTCATAGTCCACGAAGCCTTGTCGCCCATAAAAGGCCAGCCCGCCTGCATTGTCAGCGCGGATGGTGGCGTCGATCACCCTGATCCCGGCCGCGCGCGCGGCCGCAAGCGTCCGCGCAAACAGCGCCGATCCGACGCCGCGCTGGGTGAGGCCGACCCGCGCGAACGTGCCGATGGTCGCCCAGTCCGCAGGCAGGGGATCGTCCGGATCGAATGATCGCATCAGGCCCTGAAAGCCGATCAGGTCCCGGCCATCCTCCGCCACGAAACACGATACCAGCTGCGGCAATGAAATGTAGGCGGCATCCATCGACGCCGCGTCGAATGGCGTCTCGTACGCCGTCGTCCCGCCGATCGCGATGATCGCATTGATCAGTTCCGCCATCGGCCCGGCATCATCCGGCCGGGCAGGGCGAACCTGCAGGCTCACGACGGCTGCGCCACGAATTCGTCGTAGGCGCGCAACGCATCCGCTGCATGCACCATGCTTGGCCCGCCGCCCATCTGCAGCGTCACCGCAAGCATCTCAGCAACCTCCTGCCGCGTTGCGCCCGCACGAACCGAATTTCGGGCATGATAGGCGATACACCCATCGCACCGCGTCGCCACGCTGATGGCGAGCGCGATCAGCTCTTTCGTCTTGTGATCGAGAGCGCCGGCAGCCTGCGCTGCCTTCGAGAGCCGGCCATAGGCCTTCACCGGCTCGGGGATCAGCTCGAGCAAATGTGCGACATGGGCATCGACCTCTGCGATACGCTCAGCAGCCTGTTCGGACATGCCCGGCCTCCCTTATTGTGCGATCAGCTGCGTGAGGCTTTCTCGGCGATCCCGGAAACACCTTGCCGGTCCGCCAGAACCTTCGCCACTGCATCCAGCGGCACACCCCGCGCGCGCAGTGCGACCAGCAGATGATAGAGGACATCACCCGCCTCCTTTGCGACTTCGGCGTCGCCCTGGGAAGCAACCGCCAGCGCCGCTTCCACGCCCTCCTCGCCCAGCTTCTTCGCTGCGAGCGCAGGCCCGCCTGCCAGAAGCTTGGCCGTCCACGACGTGGAGGGGTCTTCGCCCGCGCGCGCATCAATGGTCTTCGCGAGATCGTTGAGCACTTCGCCGAGATAGGCTGCAGGCCCGAGCGGATCGTGCTGAGTCATGCGGCCTCCGTCATGCGCACCGGCGCGCCAGCGTCCGCGATTGCGCGCTTGGCGTCCGCCACCGTGGCTTCGCCGAAATGGAAGATCGAGGCTGCGAGGACGGCGTCGGCCCCACCCTCGGTCACAGCATCGGCCATGTGTTGCACGTTTCCGGCGCCGCCGGAGGCGATGATCGGCACGCGCACCACATCGCGGATCGCGCGCAGCAGCTCGATGTCGTAGCCGCTCTTCGCGCCATCGCGGTCCATCGAGGTCAACAGGATTTCCCCCGCGCCCAGCTCGGCCGCGCGCCGCGCGAACGCCACAGCGTCCTTGCCCGTCGAGTTGCGTCCGCCATGGGTATAGACAACCCAACCCTCCGCCTCGCGCTTCACGTCCAGCGCCATCACGACCGCCTGCGAGCCCACCTTCCGGGCGCAGGCGGTAAGGATGTCGGGCTCCAGCACGGCGGCCGTATTGATCGCCACCTTGTCCGCGCCCGCTTTCAGCATGGCCACCATGTCGTCCGGCGTGCGTACGCCGCCGCCAACGGTGAGCGGCATGAAACAGGCATCAGCGGTGCGCTCCACAACGTCGATCATCGTGCCGCGATTCTCGTGGCTGGCCGTGATATCCAGGAAGCACAACTCGTCCGCGCCCTGTGCGTCATAGGCCCGAGCAAGCGCGACGGGATCGCCCGCATCGCGCAGATCGACAAAGTTGACGCCCTTTACAGTGCGCCCGTCCTTCACGTCGAGACACGGGATAATGCGAACCTTCAGCATGCCGTGGTTCTAGGCCGCGCTCAGCCGCCCGGCAATGCAAACGTCGCAAACAGCGGCTGGTGGTCCGAGCCAATGTCCGGCCCGACACGATGATCGACGAGCAGCAGCTCGCCGCCGAACCTGATGTGGTCAATCGGCAAGCCAAGCCAGCCAGCGAAGGCGGGGAAGGTTCCCGCAAAACGCGGGTCGCCCGCGCGCATACCGGGCGAGGCGCCATAGGCGCGTCCCCACGGCGTCACATTGAAGTCGCCGGCGAGGATGAAGGGCCGGGACACATCGAGGCGCTCGGCAATGCGCGCAAGCTGCCTGTCGCGGTCCGCCTTGAGATCCGGGTCGCCGGGCGAGGGCGGATGCGTCGTCACCAGCTGCACGCCTCCAACCTCGCCGCGGATGATGACACCATGGCTGCCTGGAAATGCCTCATACCCGATCCCGGTCGCGTTGCGGGCCGCAAACGCCGACCGCCGGTTAAGCTTCAGCCCATCGAGGCCAGCCTCCGGCAGGGAGCGCTCCAGGTGATCCGGAAACAGGCTTGCAAGGCCCTCCAGCGTCAGCGAATCCGGAACCTCATAGATCGCCACGACATCGGCGCCGTATGCATTCGCCTCGCGCGCAAGCCTGTCCAGCGCCGTTGCAGACCCATGCACGTTGGCGCTCGCCACCCGCAGCAATCGCGCTTCCGGCGGCCCCTGTTGCGGCAGCGCAAAACCGCCGACGCCAAGCACGAGCGCGAGATTGATCGCCGCCGCTCCCGCCGCGACACAGGCCGCGCCGATCATCCCCCGCCACCCCGCGAGCCCTGCAGCGATCATCGCAAGCAGAAAGAGATGCTTGGGCCAGTGCGCAAGAAGATCGAGCGCCCAGCCTGTGCGGCCGCCCAGCCCG